>Ga0115004_10001199_pt1 | contig 21065 bp, 31 predicted proteins | sample ArcticOcean_MG_C_10_FD_88737 | JGI IMG/M metagenome (GOLD analysis project Ga0115004, IMG submission 88737) | Marine microbial communities from western Arctic Ocean - ArcticOcean_MG_CB11_90 | ecosystem: Environmental > Aquatic > Marine > Oceanic | place: Arctic Ocean: Canada Basin | collected... | reverse complement strand
CGCTTACTATCTTCTTCGGCGAGCCACTTTCTGTAGAGAATCACGAGCATCGCCGCTTGCTGGTATTCTGGGCACCCGACTAATTTCAAACTTCCCTTGAACTTCCTAAGGAACTGAAGAATGTCTAGCCAGGTGTGGTGCAATACATCTCCTCTGCCTTTCGGAAGCGCCAAAGAAGTCTGCTGACCGCGCTCATGCACCGTCCTATTCTGCCTACCCGATACCTTATGCTGCCAGCCGTTGTTCGTCAATCTCGCAAATACCGCCTTACCCGACGCAAGTGCCTCGTTCACTAACTGGATGTTCTTCCACACACTATCGCGCATGTCTTTACTTCCTCCAATCTTCAACCTGGTAAACTGCTCAGCGTACTTCATTGCGTTTTTGGATACGGAACTCATGTTGCTTTCTGTGTGCTTTCTGTGTGCTTTCTGTGTGCTTTCTGTGTAGGTTATATCGATTATGCTTTGGTGTAACCTACGGGTAAAAGTCCTTTACTTGGTCAAAAGCATTTCAATTTTTTGAAAAGGAAAAGACAAAGGGCTATTTACCTCCGCTTAGCGGAGACCTTAAATCTTCTAACGCGCCCCGTTTTATATTTTTCTTTCCGTGATCGTTTAATTTGTCGCTTGGTTAATTCTTTGTACGTAATAGGCGTATGCTTATTGATTCTTCGGGATGGCCTATACACATCATTCTTATATTGATAGCCGACCTTACCTCTTGAATTTACCCATTTTTCGGCAAACCATCTCGTTAACCCTTTTTTTTTGGTGCGCTTACCAATATAGGAATTGTTCTTACCGTATTTCTTTTTAAACGATTGTTTGTATTTTTTGACAATGATACCACTTCTATACGCGCTGTGCTTGGGAATGGATTTATACACTTTTTTTTTAATTTTATTATATAAAATGAGATCTCGAGGTTTAGACATTATATATAATTATAATATTATATAGGATGACGCGTGTGGTTAAAAGGATTTATACCGATTTCCTTTTTAATACCGATTTCTGTTTTACCGAGGGGTAGATTGGATGGTAGGGCTTTATAGGCTGCATAGGGGTCAACGGCTAGATTGCTTGGTCTACATGATAGGACGGACGCTGGCTTGGATCCATTTGCAACCGTTGGGTCCAACTATATATTTCGGCTTTAGAATAGGGATTCCTTTTTCACAACCGGTTTAGTAAAAACAGGTTTACCCTTTATAAATTTCACATCAACCCCCTCCGTATCAGCAACTATATTTGTTATTTTTTTAATTTGTTGCTCATGTAATGGGTTTTTAATGGGTAAGGTAGCTATTAGACTAACCTGAGAATCTACCGGAGTCGTACTAATATGATTTACGGATATATACTTTGCAATTTCTTGGGTAGGGGGTGTATTGGTGACGAGATTATTATTAAGATTGCTACTATCCACTCTAATATAGATATTATCAGGTGGGGTTTGTTTTTCATTTTGGTAAGAGGTTCGGGCTAAATGTATCAGTTCATTTAGTAAATGATTCTTAATAATAGTAATATAGGTCTTACCATTGTATTCAAACGTTTGATGGAAACAACAATCTCTTAACCGTTTTATATAGCCACTATAATCCGTAACTCCTAGAGTAAAGGTGATGGCATAGTCCATACTACTAATAATAGCCAAACCTGTACTGCTTTTGAGCGTTAAATTAATTTGTTGAGAGTCTATTTCATCTGCTAGTTTGTCTGTAATTTCTTTTACAGATGTAAAAGAATGTTGCTTTAGTCTACCACTAAATACCATATAGCAATTGGTACCATCGCCACTAATTTCGTGCTTAAAGTTAAAAGTAGACATTTAAAATAATCGTATCAATACACTATCTTTCAATTTTTGTAGTAATCTCTCAACCAATTATAAGAATATCTCAACAAATTATAATATATTCATATACTATAAAATGGAAAGCAGTATCAACCACCTCATTCATTCCGTCGCAATTGGAGCAATCTTGTATTTAATCATGGTTTATGCGCTAAAACAACGATCCGCAGTAGCAATGGATCGCAGTATATTAATTGGCGGAGTTGCATTAATATACATGGTTTTATTCGGACATGGCATGCCACATAAAATAAATAAAAATATTATAGGACATTAATCTTTCCCATTATATATTTTGCTATAGGCATTATATATATTATATGCCTAAAACCACCAGAAGCACCCTAAGTTCCACAAGAAGTCAAAACAACAAGCAGGTAGATTCTATAGTACGTAAAATAAGATAAATGTCTCCTACAAAAAAAACAACGGTCGCTGGCTTAATATAAATACGGCGGACCTTAATCCAATACCTCCTAAAGTTACATGGACCCTGAAAACTATAAAATTGATATAAGAGTATATGTCAATTTTATACATATGCAGGAATATTCATCTAATATTCATTTTACATACGAAATATTGAGAGATGGATTCCTTTTTAATCATGACTCTGAACGCTTTGTTTTTAAAATGATTGGGAAATATTTTATGATATATAAATCCATTAATAAATATATTATTAAATATCTATTAATAGATAACAACCTAACTATTTCATCAGAAGGAGCATCATGTATTTTACAAGGGTACAATGGTATGAATAGGTTAGATAAATATAAAATATTTGTGGAAACAAAGAGAACAAGCTATTTATTACAGAAAAGAATCAGTGAATATATAAGTTATTATAATAATAACCCAATTATATATTCAGTAGAAGACAATATATGCTGTATTTGCTTAGAAAATGTCATAACTGGAGTATTACGACCATGCAACCACGCCTGTTTATGTAAGGATTGTTTAAATAATATGAAGAAACAACAATGTCCGATTTGTACTACACCAATTCGTATTTATGAATCCTTAGGAACTATGGTATAATTGATTACACCTCCCTACCCCAAATACACAAAATTCTCTCCCTCCCCCGCCTTGATAAACTCCTCCATACTAAATACATTTTCCTCCATCTTATCTAATTTGATAAATTTATTATAATTTAACTCCCTCTCCATCCCACTAGTGCCACCATCTATTCTTATAAATAATAGTCCATTCTCTCTACATAAAGTTATTACCTTGATGTGCCCCATCCCATAATATTGCATCCCTATATCGCAAAATGTATGTTGACCATCCCCTTCATATGTCTCGCACGACCGTTTTATACCACCCAAAGAGTAAAAAGTAAACCCCTTATACTTAAATTCCCTCTTACTAGAACCCAACACCCTATACGCCTTCGCTAATATAGAAGGCATATTCACCTTTAGCAAAAACTGATGGTCCTCTTCCCTTAATGAACCCACCATCATCGTTAGATCTATCGGTCTATCCGCATCACTAAATAAAACTATAGTCCGTTGTGCAAAGGGACAATAAAAAAACGAGTCATCCATAAACAACCCCCTCTCTTTACCAATCTCAGAATCTCTCAAAACATTATACGCCATATCATACTCTCTACGCATCATTATATTCATTCATTCTTACCAATAATAGTTTAAATCGTTTAATTATTAAAATATTACACCGGTACATTATACATTACGGTCTGACGCGACCCAGTATCCTTTATTTCATCCATCACCATTACATGATTTAACGCCTGCATACAAATATCCTCCTCTGCATCATAATCCGTAAAATGTACTACCCCTATATCCCACACGTGTCCAAGTTCGTCAGAGTACACATCCACCTCCATCTCATCCTCATATGCCTCCATTTCAGCCTCGCTCAATTCATATGAGAGGTCATCCTCTAACGAATCCCACTCCTCCTCAGAGACCTCAATCGGAGACAAATCGTCCACCCCCATCTCTACCATCTGCACGGTAGATAACCACCATAAACCCATATTATACGTTAGTTCTAACTCTTTCATCACCAAACCATACTGGGGGCGATATGTCGCATCGTAACTAAATATTACTAGCATAAGCTCTTCAGGCAACGGAAACAACTGCATGGCCATTGTCTATATACAACCTCCTTACTTTATAAAATAGTATTCAATTTTTTGACCCTAATACCACAAGATAGATAATAATTCAATCAACGCGATATGTTGGTCTTTCTTAAATAATAGAATGCCAGCTCGTAAGGAGCATCTATAATCATCGGTAGGAGTATAGCCGGTAAAAGGTTCTAATTCAGCATCGGACATGTCAATAAATTTATTTAATTTAGAGAGAATATGGCGTTTATGGTTAGCCGTACACATGAGATATTTTACTAGTTTTATAGTTAATGGATTTTTATATACGATGCAACCATCCACTATATCTCGTATATCCTCCTCAAATGGTAACAACTCAGTAGGTCTATTCCAATCAAAAGATAACTCAATATACTCTTCTCTCATTGCAGTACTAATAATAACTTCTAGTCCATCCAGCAAATAAATGGTTCGGCTATCCATACAGCTATCCATATCGTTTAACAACCCAGTTGTATATCTATAGTATTCAATTTTTTAGGAAAGGCAAATTATTAAAATATAGATAATCATATATAATGCCTTACGCTACTCTAAAGAATAAACGTAAATACAAGAAACCAACTAAACATAAATACAAGAACCGGACTAAACGTAAATACAAGAAAACACTAAAACGAGGAGGCGGTATATGGGCAAATTTAACAAAAAAAATAAATATTTTTAAAAAAGATCCAGTGAATATTAAGCGAGCAGGTAGAGAGACCGATTTGCGATTACTACTAAGTTTATATTCTCCAGAAGAATGGAGAATGGTAAAACAAAATCTACTAGCAATGTCGACCAAACCCCTAATGCAAATTAATGAAAACGATAGCATTTTTAAAAAAGCAACCAACGCACAACTACGATATAATATCTAATAAAAAATATAACACTTATATATGGCCAATAATTGCAATAACTGCAAAGGGTCCACTCCATTCGGGTTTTTTATTATAACGGTATTGTTTATCGTCTGGTTCGGTATAAGTTTAGTATCACCATTGGGCATTGTAGGAGACGTACTATTTAGATATACAATTGGTATCAAACTATTCGATTATACCTTCCCTCCATTTAAATGGTTTTGGCCTTTTGACCCCTTTTGGTGGGGGGACTTCTTCCTGTCGATTCCTCAGTTGTTTTATGCTATACTACAATACCTACTCGATATTATCCCCTTTGTTGGTCCCACCATGAACTTCCTCCACTTCTGGAGCAGCGGCGAGTTCTAATTTCTCCTCCACAATAATATCCCCACACAACGGATACGGATCACTCACCGCCTTATATATTTTATATTTGCGAATTGTCAAGTGTTTATTTCCCGCACCGGTTACCATAAGGACATCTCTACTTTTATACAATAAATTGGCTTCTACTCTCGGACCACCCGAGACTCCAAACTTGCTAATGAAATTAATCACTATCCCCCAGACGCATTCTGGTCTCTGTTCTAAATAGTTACGAAGCTGCCATATATACTCATCCTTTATGGAATGAGTCGTGGATTTTAATTCTAAAATAGCCCCTAGTTTAAGTAATTCAATATCGGAACGAAGAGACTGACTATTACCAATCATAGCGCGTCCCCCGTGAGAATCAGTCAATTGATATGGAAAGACATATTCTCTGGAATTAACTATTCCTAAAAGACTCAGTTCATGACACAATAAATCTTGATATACTCCCTCTTTTAAAAAGGGACCATTTGTAAATAAAATATTTTGACAAAGTCCTAATATTTCATTCGTGTGGCTAATCGCCGCATCATATGACACTTGAAGTGGTTGCATTGGCATAATTTAAGTTATATAACTTAAATTATCCTAAATCAATTTTTATATTAAATTTAACGGCGACGGCGGCGGCGGCCAGTTCGGCTACGCCGGCGACGGCTTTTACACGGTTTACGAGCATGCCTACTTCGAACTCTACTGCGTCGGCGACGGGTACGTCTTCCTCCTCCTGCTAAGTCAAACATTATATATAATACAAAGAAAAAAATTAAACTCCAAGAATAATGGCCTAAATTAACTACTATTCCTAAAGATCCTATACTTTTCTCTCCAACCACTCGACATTAATCCATCCTCCATATTTTTTCCTAACTCCCAATCACTCATACCCCTATTTCTACTTCCCATTCCGGGAAATCCTCCCAACGAATACCTCACCCACACCCTTATACCCCTACTCATCATCTTACGACAATATTGCCGCAATATTTTACTGCAGTGCAGACATGGTTTAGATAAGGAATACTCTTCCCCGATTCCTCTTACCATCCGACTACGGACAACATTAATATAAATATTTCTTTTAGGCACACCCTTTTAGGTGTAGGCGGTTCAGTAAATTAATTTCAGCATGTCGTCTATGACACGCCTCCATAATAGTATCATTAGGCGTATAAGATTTACCTTCCCACGCGTAGCATTGCCACTTATCACACATACTTACTATAATTAATGTATTTTTAAATGCTATTAAAAATACTATTTAAGAGGAGTTGTTGTAATATATTTTCTATACAATATATATAATGTCTATAGATTTAGAAGAGTATTTTGATAACACCCCCTCTCCTGAATTGGAAAGCCTTATAGCCAATCTCCCTTCACCGGAAGGTTCGCTGGATTTGGAAGAGATATTATATAACGAACAAACGCCTCCCGCACAGAAGGCTTTATACTCTCCTAATACTACATTATTAAACCAAAAATTACAATTAGGGAAAATAACCCAAGCCGAACATCTTCATTTAATTAAAATGAATAACGCAAGAAAAGCGATGCAACAACAACCAGCACACCAACCTAGCAAGCATAATAGAGATATAGTAAAACAATGGAAAAAACAAACTATAGTAGATCGACGTAAGGCCAGTGCTAAACGAACCAAAGATGCCTTAAAAGGTTTAGCCGCTCGTGAAAAAAAGATCATAGATGAAGCGCCACTAATATTAGCCCAACGAGAAATGGACAGAATATTCAAAGGTAAAGGAACGAAAAAACGCACAAGCAAACACAAACGCAAACGCACAAGCAAACACAAACGCAAACGCACAAACGCTCGCACTCGTAAACGCACCCACAAACGTAAACACAGTCGCACACGAACACGCACACGAACACGCACCACTTAATAAATAAAATATAAGCATATATTAAATGCCTGATACACGTAAAATAAGCAAAAAAACATTTAACAAATTAAACAAAATCTCTCCATTTGAACTAAAAAACAGACTCATAAAGCTGGCTGGACCTAATGTATTAAATGCTGGAAGAGGCAACCCCAATTTTTTTAATGCATATGTACGCACTATTTTTACTCAACTACAAAAAGGATGTATATCAGCCTCCCACAACCTATCATCTCACGGACCAGCCTCGCACGACCTCAAACTATATCCAACACCAGAAGACCATAATTATAAATCCAAAATATTATCCATGAAATGGAATAAAACGGATATGCATTTTATGAAACAATATCTCTCCTTTTTAGCAGAAGTCTCTCCTCCAAAATCATCCGCCAAAGACCTGAACAAACTATATTATGATATATTTCTCTCCTCGCTAGGTTCTTTCTATCCGTCTCCACCACAAATACAACCACACGTACAATTAGTAACTCAGCATTATATGCATCATCTCATTTATAATAACCAAGCCGCCCACCAAACATCCGGTCTCTCCCCCAATGACTTTGACATCTTTGCTACGGAAGGCGCTGCAAACGGTATTTTATATGTATTTAATACCCTAAAGTATAATCATCTATTAAACCCCGGAGACACGATCGCTATTATCACCCCTATTTTTAGTCCTTATTTAGAGATTCCAATATTAAAAACATATGGGTTAAAAATTGTTACCTTGAATAGCCATCCTAATCTAGATTATAGTTTACCCCAATCAGAAATCGATAAACTGAAGAATAAAAAGATCAAGGGGTTATTCATGGTAAATCCAGCGAATCCAGGCGGATTCTCTCTCTCTAAACAGAATATTCACTCTATAGGAGAGATTGTCAATACGGAACGACAAGACCTCATTATTTTATCCGATAATGTATACGCACCCTTCTGCGAGGAATACAACTCCCTCCTAATATCATGTCCTAAAAATACGATTGAAGTATTCTCTCTGAGCAAATATTTCGGCACCACTGGTTGGCGCCTCGGTATCGTTATGGTTGCGAAAAATAACCGATTCAACCAACTTATTAAACAATTACCCCGCACAAAGCACCAACAAATGAACACACGATATTCTTCTGCTACTATCCATCCAGACAAACTTACCTTTATGAACAGACTGGTTTTTGATAGCCGACAAGTAGCCGAAGCACACGTAGGAGGATTATCTACTCCACAACAAGTGATCTTGGCCCTACTGCTATATTACGACATGTACGACAAAAAACATAATAACGGTGCCTACAAAAAACAACTTCAACAAACCCTCATAAAACGACAAACCACCTTATGCAATCACCTAGACATACCTGTCCCAACCAACCCCAACGCAACCCACTATTACCAATTACTACATATCCCAACCATTACTGAAAAATTATTTGGTAAACACCAGAGAGATCACCTGACCAAAAACTACGAATATTTAGAATTTTTATCTCATTTAGCTAGAAAATATCATACCGTTATGCTAAATGGATCCGGGTTCGGCGCAGACCCCTGGATGGTCCGCATCAGTATCGCCAATTTATCTCTCCCCGATTATGACGCTATAGGCAAAAATATCGCCTTATGTATTAAAGATTTCACCAAGAAAAAGAAACCTAAAACAAAGAAACGGAAACATTAATTACTTATATATATATAATGACACCAACACGCAAAACACGCAACACCCGCAACACACGCAACACCCGCAACACACGCAACACCCGCAACACCCGCAACACACCCACCACCCGCAACACACGCAACACCCGCAACACACCCACCACCCGCAACACCCGCAACACACGCAACACACCCACCCGCAACACAACCACACGCAACACACCCACCCGCAACACACCCACCACCCGCAAAACACCCGCCCCCACAAAACCACAACCTATAACACTATCCTTGGTTACTAACTATCTAGAGAATCCAAAAATTAGACACCTGCTACTACACGGCGCCAAAAATTCTAATAAACATTTTATAAACAAAGAAAATGCGTCTAAATGGATACAGGCACAAACAAGCCCAAACCGCCGCTTAGCCGCAGAATCCATTATTAATACTGCGATCTATATATCTTATAACCATTTTATAGAAACCACCAAGGCAGTACTAGCTAAATTCATTAAACTAATAAAAAATAACCGGTTTGTTATACTAAGCGAACGGAAGCAAAAATCCGGATTTTTTTGTACATTGTTGTTTTGTCATTTATTGCAATCCAACCATCCGGACACGTTTCAAAACCTTCTAGCTATTAATATAAGTTTTTCAACGCTATACAACAAATATGGAAATACGGTACATTACCTGATGATTAATGATATGGATTATTCTGGAAATCAATCCATCAACAGTTTAAATACTTTAATAAAATCCTTCACACAGAGAGAAACCACCACTCCGCTACAACTTATAAATATCCGATGTTTTCAATCTACCACCGCAGTTAAACGCTTTAAACGCTTAAATAATAACAAAATCGATATAACGAATATAGTTGGTCAAGTTATTCCTACCCTACTGGAGAGCCTAAAAAAAACATACCCAACCGATTATATACAACGATACAAAGAAATAAGTAGATATTGGTGCCTATGCCCCTGGCAACCACGGGCCAGTCGCACCCCTAGCAAAACAAGCAAAACACCTAAAGGCACCACCACCACCACCAACACCACCACTGTATGGAATACTATGCAAAACTTATTTAGCAAAAAAGAAACGCCTAAAAAAACATATCCATTTAATTATGGAGCAGATTGTGCGGAATCAAATGTATATTTTGATCATAAAATAGCAGACCCCACCTCTACCTTAATAGTACCACTCATTTCAGGATATGTTCCAACAGACTCCGACTATATAGTACCCCATTCCTGGTGTGGAAAAAATCACCTACATTCAGATTGCGATGAAGCGTTAGGTCCATGCATCAAACCGACCCCGCTAGGTAATAAAGTACCCCCGAAACGATTTTATGCACTAATAAATAAATGTAAGTATGGAGAACATATACAATCATTTTTTAAGCAACAGAATTATAACATATTCGATATTACGAATGAATTCATGGCAGATGTTACCGAAGTGAGGTGCCCCGATTCCTGGTATAAAAAAATTAATTGGGATATCGGCAAAATAACCTCCCAATCTAAAAGAGAGATCCTCTCCTAGTAAGTATTTTAATGTAGAATATTATAATTCTTATCTTATTATTATTTTTATCTTATTATTATCTTATTATAATTATCTTATTATAATTATCTTATTATAATTATTATCTTATAGTCATTATATATATGGACTATGTTAAACCATTTTTGATCGGTGGGTCTATTATAGCAGGAACCAAATATGTATCAACTTTTATAAGTCCGGCGCTAGCCCCAATTATAGGAGGTATGCCAACCGGCATAATAGCCTCCTTTTTTCTCTCTAAACAGAATGAAAAACGCGAGTTCTTTTCTGGATATGTTTATACCTCTTTTTTACTATTTTTAACCATATTATTTATACACCTAATGTCCGTCCATACCAAATTAAATGTCGACGCCATTAGTAGTATAGCTCTAGTTGTATGGGCTATATTGAGCTACTTCACCGTTCATCATTTTATAAAATAATTTAAACCGATGAAATAGAATTTCATTTAGAATTTCATTTTCTAAATGAAATAGAGACCTTTGTATGGCTATAACCAAAATCATACGCGTGAATTATTTATATCTGATTAGACAACCCGTAGCAATACTATTAGGGATAATTTAGTTTGACATTTATCCAATCCATCACTACTTCCTCTTCTTCATCATCCATCTCTCCATCACTGTTCTGAATCGCATCATATAATATTAATATTATATTTTCATCATCTATCCGATCTATCAAATCCATATCAAGGTCATCCAAATGCCCATTATACCGCATAAGGTTCAATATTAACTGAGCTATCCCTTTTAGCTCCATATTACGGACACGAACCCGTTCATCGTATATACGTCGATGTCTGGCTTTCCGCTGTTGTGTTTTTACTCGTTGGCGCTGTTGTGGAGTAGATCTCCGCGTATTAGGCGGTGTCGGTGTCCGCTTCTTGGACTTACTTTTGTATGGTCGGCATTTAACCGTGCGTCTACGAGGCGAACGAGGCATTTATATATTATAAAAATATTATAATATATCAGCACACGAAACCTTAATCTAAGTTTTCCCAAACGTCTTTATATTCATGTTGCCACGAACAGATCGATTTGTCATCTAACCCTCCTCCTATAATATATCGGCTATTCTCCTTCTTCATATACCCACGCATACGAATAATATAATGGGTAAAGGTAGACAAATAAGTTCCATAAAATATCTCTCCATGACTCGCAATAATCTGCTCAATCATCCCAATCCAATTGTCATTCACCACCCCCATATCAATAATATCCTCCCAAAAATAAATAGTATAATACTCTTTCATTTCCTTAAAAAACGATTTGTCTGATTCATCCGTTGCAATATAGATTCTGGCACCTAGAGGAATTCCTCCATCCTCCTTCAATACTTTTAACAACTCTTTACAAGAGAGACGGGTATCCTCGAACTGAAAATCCCCCCGACGGATATGTGCGGAATACCACACACCATCTCCCCCATCTCCCAATTTATTCAAGGTAGCAATCATTTTCCACGCAATCTTAAAAATAGAATCATGATACCGGAGAGAATCACGCACAAACCTCCGGACATATAAATTCATCTTATCACATTCTATATATAATTTACTCGTATAATGCGCAATCAATCTCTCCTCCCCATCACCTTTAAAATGCCATACCGGATCATCCATCATTGGCCCTCCAATAATAAACATATTATTGTTTCCGATTTCTAACACCTTACGATAGGGCAAAAAGCGTTTGGACCATTTATCCTTAGCATTCCACCATTGTTTTCGGCAACCTCCTAAAGGATTACTTACACGCTCATCCATAAAAGTAAAGAAGGTATTCTCATTAAATTTCCCAAAACTACCTACAGCTCTCATCCATCTAAAAATAGTGGGTAGATCTCTCCCCAAAGAATTAAACATTGGCTCTTCTTTTAATCGTTCTAAAACAATCGACGATGGCTTAGGAATCGTTGCTGGTAATTCTTCCAAATATTCTTGTAGAGAGATGATACGAATAATATTATTCGTAAATAGCTTTTCATCGTAGAAATCCATTAAGGAATGTTGTTTAGCATCTTTGTCTAATAAATATAAATGCATGGCTGGAGGCAACACGACCGTCCGCCCAGTTATATAAGCAAAAATAAAAACAATTTCTAATGCCATTCGGATATTATTCCACCCTCCAATATCATACTCAAATGTAATATATTTACCATCCTCCTTCTTTGCACATTTATTATTAAGCGGATCTTTCCAATATGGTTCTATAGTATGAATCATATATATATAAATCATTTTATCATTTATTACAAGTACGTATATTTAACACATTTCTAAATAGGAAATCTTCCAAGGCAACGCCTAGTATTATACCATATACTATACTAAACCCTACAGAATCACCATAATATTTCCCAAAGAATAATATAGCCACCATAATGAAACAACTAATCCAGTGATGAATATGAAAACAATTCTCTCCAATAAATAAATCTAACTCGTTACGAACCCCATTACGCACAGGAATATAATTTAACAATACAAATCCAAAAAATCCACCGAATAATCCATATAGGATATTATTCATTATAATATATTAGCATATATTATAATGGTTATTAAGCACGAAACCCGACGCAAGAATCCCTCCCGCAAACCACGCAGGAATTCCTCCCGCAAACTTCACAGGAATCCCTCCAGCAAACTTCGCAGGAATTCCTCCCGCAAACTGCGCCGGACTCAATCCGGAGGAGTAAGTTGGCCATGGCCATTTAAACAATCTTCAAACTCTAACGCATCGAAGGTATCCAATGAGTTTAATAGTCTGCTTACCTTTCTCAAAAAAATAGACAATAAGTCATTTGCTAAATTATTAGAACCAGCTAATCAAGAATCAATAATAAAAAAACTTGAGGAGTTACCAGACACTCCCTCCGATATCACTGCGAAAAACTCCCCCAGTACTTTAGAATCCTCTCTCAAAACCCCTCCGCCAACAACAAATAGCACAGGGGCAGAGTTCAAGGTATCAGGTCCCCAGATGCCCAATCAAAATGATCACCCCCCAGGCAGAGAACAAAGGGGTCTCCCAATCGAAAACTAGACAATCCATACCAAAATTGAAGAGCTCTACTATAACTTTAAAATATATATAATATAGTATAATGGTTAAAGGCGGAACAATCTCTCCAGTACTTCGTACTTTAGAACAAAAATTAAAACTAGGACTTTATAGTCCTACCGATAAAAGCATTACTAAAACAGAAGCTATACAGGTTTTAACCAGTCACCTCATTATAACGAATCCAGTAATGTCCTCCAATACCGGATTTTCTAATTTTAGAACTAAACGCCATGGCCGGGTAGTTAACACAAGAAAAAAAGCAAAGCAGGTTGCAACAGAAATAATAAATAATATGTATCAAAGGCTAAAGAAACATAATCCCGCACCATTTAGGATCGCCAAACCCAAACCTAGACGATTTCGGTCAGCCACTAGACGCTCAAAAAGCCCACGCTATAGCTCTACCAGGAGACGTAAGAGGAGGGTCACCGCTTAAATCAGTAATGATAAAAATTGAAATAATAAAAATGATAGAATGACATGCAATAAGGACCAATAGACCACATGACACAACAAACAGACCCATGTTCTATATGTTTAGAACATGTAGACACTGAAACCAATTACTGTGTCACTCCGTGTAATCATGTATTTCACGCGTCGTGCCTACTGCAAGCCGCTCTAATAAATCCTCACTGCCCATTATGCAGAGGGGACTTATTACCAACCCCAACTCCAACCCTACCGTCCTATCCAACCCCAACTCCAACCCAACCAGGTTCACCACCCCACATCCTCCAACAACTGGTTCACGCATACGAACAAGACCAATTAAGTAATAATATATATCAACGTATTAGTTCAAGATTAACGGATATAATTTCCACCGCAAGGCTAGGGCAGGATGACCTGCTAAATTATTTAGAAACCCATCATATAGAAAATACTCCTACTGAATTATCCTCCACAAACATTATAGCCATTATTATATCAGCTATAGAACGGGATGAAGAATGTTTTCATCAAAGTATTGCGAATACCCGCAACAATCCAGCGGAGAGACATCAACAGTTAATTAATACACTATATAGTCTATTACAATACAATAGAGAGAGAATATTAAACAATGTAGCCATTCAGTCACGAGCGCCATATCAAACTCCCGCGTGGCCCTCAAATAATAGACAACCAGTAATATTCTTTCACCCAGAATAAATAAAATGAATCAAAAATTGAATTATTAATAATATACTACTGTCCACAATATCCCGCATGAAACAGCTAGAAACCGACAGAGAGAAAATAGTACAAAAACATATCGAGAACCAGTTCAACTACCAGACCAACAACCATACCAACAACCTAACCCTAGAAACCAAGATAATAACAACTCTCACGTATAAAAAAGCACCAGATCTACTAATAAACAACGAGGACGCCGAAATGGAAATACGTGAATTAATAGAATACCTAATTCAAACTATTATTTTAGAACACGTTTGGATAAACGTGTTGTAATCATCAGCAGACCACCAATAATAATAAGTGTAAAAATAGTTTTTTATTATATCCATCTCTATACTAGACCCATCCCCGTCAGCACCACCACTATTTCTAACCTCCCACGATTGACCCCTCCCGTTATCTTGAATAATATTCCCGATAGTGGTATACACCTCCCAATCTACCATCCAACTCTCTCCCGAGGGATAATAACGTTTCACTAGATTTTTAGCGTCATCCGAACAGGTAATATTTCCAATACTACAGTCTAATTTATAATGTACACACCCCGCCCCTACCGGCACACCACACTCGGAACGCCCAGCATTTTTTACAGCACAAAACCTACAACGTAGGTGAGGCGTCAGCTCTTCTATCATATTATTTAAATGAATCATATGAGAAAACAACGGATCTTTCACCAGATGATACTTGTCCGTAAGTATCAAATATATAATATATTCAGGTTCTAAATACTGAATAATTAACCCGGTTATTGGTGATAGACTAGGTAAATTAAATGCTAAACCCAAATAGGCTTGTCCACACAATTGCAATCGGTATTTCACTTCAGGGTGACTGTCTATATAGGCTCTGTACAACAAATAGCCGATATAGGTGTGGTTCGGCATAATAATCATCCGAATCAAGGTTTAAAGTAGTTCAATTTTTAATTGAGCGATCCCCCCAGCTATATTTTATAGGAAATATATAATGAGGCGTGGGAGCAATCTCTCCACATATAATACGAATCTCTTGTATGATTTCCATGAAATTATTCACTAATCTATATCCCCAAACATGATTATACAGCAAATTTATATTGTTATAGGGGATATAGTTACTCAAATGATTATAAAAGGGAATGACCGAATGCAGTTCTTCTACAAATAATCCATTAGCGCCAATAACCGCCATATCCGCACCAAATTTATATAATATCCGAATCATATTGGGGTTGTTAGTCCATAGTGCGGCAATGGAGAGAGCATTAAATGAATTTACAGTAAATAAATGAATACAGTTCTCTTGTATAGAATGATTAATTAATAATTCGGTGGCTTCTATTCCATATTTAATCTTATAATTGGTTAAAAAGCGAAACACCACTAACTCCGAACTAAACATGATATTTAAATGCAAGCAGATCAGTTCATTCATAAAATTAGAGACTATTCTAGGAGATATTACTGTTTTAACAAATGCTACATCTATAACCTCCCCTATACCTAACTCATATTTAATGAGATATTTAGCAGCAGTAAGAGTAATATAATCTGGAACAGAGGATTGTAATACCCGACCACCCCGTTTAGTTTGCAAAGTCTGCCGGCTATAGTCTGGACGACCCTTCACAACCGGTCGAGGATCATCATCCATCGTGAATATCCCATCTTGATTCGTTAACAACTCATCCTCCCTATCCGCATCCCTATCCGCATCCCTATCCGCATCCGTATATAACACCGTCTCCGCCACACCATCCGCCTCCATCTCATCCGCCTCCATTATTGAATGATCCATATAACAGATATAAAAGTGATATTTTTATATAATTAACTATTATAATGAATTCCCTTATAGCATTATCCATCACTACAATCGTTATTTTATCCAGCGCGTTCAAGAACAAACAACCCACCTGTAATAGGTTTATCTTGAATACCTATGCCTATTTATTGTTCATGGTATTATTTTTATACACTAGCCATTTATATATTATAAAACACTTACTCAACACTCCATTATTAAATTACTTCATCCTCCTATTTATAGTAAATATAGTATTATTATTCCGATTAATGTATGTTCCGGCGTTTCATCCGATGGAGAAACATATATATTTATTAGCATGGTTATTATCGTTTGCACTAATATCCTATCCAATGACTATAAATGCCAATCGGATGGATCCTAACGCATTGACAGAAATAATGGGAATATGTTTGAGTTTAACCCTCGCAGCAACTGGTCTGGTTGTCTTTTTCCCGAAATTAGTAACGCCTGCATGGGGTTTACCTCTATTTCTCGGAATAACCGGATTAATAGTAGCGCAATTATTCTCACTATTTCTAAATACCAAATCTCTCTACGTCACCTATTTTTCTATAGCCCTATTTACAATGTTCATATCATATGATACTCAGTTAGCCTTATCAGCTTCAAAAACCTGCGTAGAAGGGAAAGCCGACTACATTAAATATAGTTTGGGACTATTCCTTGACATTGTTAACCTCTTCTCTAGTCTTGAAAATAGATAAGTCCCAAAATATACTTAAAGGACTGACACTATATAATAGTGTAGGGGAGAAGAGCCTAGCAGGTCATTACAGCAATACCATTAATAATCCCCATGACCTAGCACTATTAACAATTAATAACAATTATAATTAATAACAATTAATCTTAAAATACACTTAAAGATCTCACATTATAATATAGTGTAAGATAGTCCCGATAAAACTTATACATTTGCCCCCTTAACTCAGTGGTCAGAGTGCTGGTCTTATGAACCAGAAGTCGTGGGTTCAAGCCCCACAGGGGGCACAAAAATATGTCCTTGCAGCAATTCCTTTTTTTCATTTTTAGAAACCAACAGGACATAGTAAAACAAAGCTTGAATGCCCGAGTGGTCTAAGGGGGGAGACTCAAGATCTTCTGTCATTGTGACGCGCAGGTTCGAACCCTGCTTCAAGCATTTCTGCTCATCTAGCTCAGTTTGGTAGAGCACCAGGCTAATACCCTGGAAGAGGTGGGTTCAACTCCCACGATGAGTGACAATAACAATGGTTACAGCAATAACAACTCAGAAATTTTTATTCAACAAGAGAGGTGCAATTCCTCTCCGTTTATTCGGCTAGTGCTGGAAAATTACCTCCATTGTGCAACATAATAAGATAAAATTATCATAAGATAATCTAAATAGACCCTCTAGCCCTTCAAGATGTGAACGGCTGGTCATTCCGTGCCCCGCCATCAAAGCATATAGATTTAGTTTGGTTACAGCAACCCCTTTTTCAATTATATAAGAAACCCCACCAAACAGAAAAAAATCTATAGCAGGATGGCGCAGAGGTCACTGGATCGAAACCCGTTCCTGCTAATGTTATCACACAGCAACTCTTTTAAACTCTACTTAAAATAGAATGTCGTAAGGCTTCGTGGGTTCGAATCCCACCTCATGCAGTGAAATGTATATTCCATAAGGAATATATAGCGTGTGTATCCAAGTGGTCAAAGGAATTAAACCGATAACCGCATATAGTCATCCAGCGAGCTGCAGCTCGTTCTAGGATAATAGTTTCATAGTTTAAATACTTATCAGTAGCATATTTTGTATCATATATTTCTTCTCATATTTTTCTTCTCATATATTTCTTCTCATATTTTTCTTCTCATATATTTCTTCTCAGCTTTGGTAGCTCAGAGGCAGAGCGTGCGGCTGTTAACCGCGAGGTCGTCGGTTCAACCCCGACCCAAAGCGTAATAGGTTATCAAGACCTAAAATTTTTACCTAGTAATTTATTTAAACATAAAAATATAAATAAATTAATAATGACGGATGAAACATGTAGAGTTTGTTTTGAAGAAACCTATATAAATAACCCGTTAATAAATCCGTGTCGGTGTACAGGAACCAGCAAATATATTCATACAGATTGTTTACAACATTGGAGAGATTCAAATCATAGCACATCAGACGTCCATAGAACACATTGTATGGAGTGTAATTATGCATATGTAATCGAAGTCATTCCTCAACCGATTTCATGCTGTTATATAGTAGCATTTACCATTGTGAATAACAATTTATATCTTATAACAATAGTGTGTGGATCCGCCACCATTCTTATAAATAATTTTGCATGCCCAACATTTTACTTGTGGGACAACATGTCCAACCATACAATATCCTCCCCAGTTATAGAGAAAGTATATTTAATAAATTGTTATAATATTACTCCTGGAATCATTATCTCTCTGTATTCTTTGCTAATAATATATGCATACTACAAATTTAAACAATCATTCTCTAGACGGGACGCACTATATTTAATATTAATATACATCACATGCTATTGCGTCATCGGTTTAGTAGGTCCCCTCGGTATAATATTCATATCTATGTTCCTAAATCTATTTCTATATAAGGAATTCACCACGCCTATTTTAGACTATTATAAACCACACGAAATAGTAGCCAATTATGAACCACTAACATATAATCCTCCTAACAATACACAGTCTTCATCTCCCCCCCCCTCCCCTAACACATCCTCTCCTCTTATTTCTTCCGATACCTTAATACAAGCCCAACCGCCTCCTCCTCCACCATTATTCCCTTCTCCCGAATCATCTCCCGAATCATCTCCGGAATCATCCCCAGCATCATCTCCCACAGTTATAAAAATTGAATTAAATACTAATTGTTAAAATATAGTATGATCTATTATATAGCATTTATCCTCTTATGCGGAGGGGTAGCTACAGCACTATATTATAAAAATCAACACGACAAAAAACTAGAAATTAAACATATACTACAACAATATATGGTTCTAGATAATCAAATCTCTCCAGAAGAACATACCACCTTATAATAGTCCGCAATAGTTTTAATCATATTTTCATCATCCAAGTATTGCAGCCGAATATCTATATGTCCCATCCCTACAAATTCCTCCAGGAGTGTTTTATAGCGCATAAATGGCATATCATCCGTAATTATTAAGCGTGCGGGTGCATCCATATATAAGGTTCCTCCCTCCATAAGTAACCCAATACTCAAATCATTCACTACATCCCACACAATGTCATTATTAACTATTTTTTTAACTTCCTCTTTATTCAAAAAAAATCCAGATCCTCCTAAAAAAGTCCTCCCCTTATAAGTATTTAATAAATAGATTTGTCTTGAATTACTAAGATACATATCTAAATGGTTTGGAATTTCATTATAAAACACATGATGACCGCTATAATCAATATCATGAGATTGCACATACTTATCTAATCTCTCAATATTCAATATAACAGAGAGATTGGTATTCCAAAATACATCATATGTATCTACTAACTGACTAAATGCCTTCACTTGTTTAGAGAGAATACCAGGTATGAATAAAGCAGCCCCTTCGCTCTCAAAATTATCTATTATTACATTGTTTTTCAACTGCTCCTCATAACCCCGTAATTCTGACGATTTAGAAAACAATAGAAAAATATCTATATGAGGAATCTTATTAACCATTTTAATCAATGGAATCCAAAATAATTCAATATATAAATCATATGGTCCCATCCTAATATAATTTCCCACACTCCGGCTCGCCAACACCAAAATAACAATCTTCTTCATGCTATAACTTTTTATTTTCTCTCTATCCCCACGGAGAAATACCCGACCCATCCCCATGTATTACTCTTTCATAATCAGACGGATAAACAGTATGGACAGGTCGCCTGGACGGAGGCGATGGGGTAGGAACACCGATGGTCCTCCTACCAGAAGTCGGCGCAGGAGTCGGGACTCGCATAGACCGGTTCGACACACACACCTCTTTTTTTTCAATTACTTGTTTATGGCATATAGAACAATGGATTAAATTATACGATAATAAGGTACTAAAACACTGTATATGCATAGAATGACCACAATCCGGTACCACTATATTTTTATTAGAAACAAAATCTCCTAAACATATAGGACACAACTCCGATTTATTAATAACTAGCTTAATGTTTGGATGCAATATAGTCAAATCAGATGTCTCCACCGACACGCTAGACGATGCCATTTAGTATAATTAAAATGATATATTTAAATACAAAATATATTATTCAAATGAAAGGTATGCTCAGTCCGTTAACTTCATCTTCAGCAACGCCTTACGAGAAATCTTTTCTATAAGATCGCCAGAATGATCCCTCTGGCCGGGAGCAGAGAATATTGTCAATACAATATGGAACTCATCATTTGCTTCTAGAGGATACTGCACGCCTGAATCGGCAGTTAATGACCCGTTTAAGTGTGCCGCTCCCACGGAATTAAGACTACCTGCCACAGTGTAAACAGACTGAGCACTGCCATCAAATCCAGATACAGAAAAGCTCACAT
>Ga0115004_10001190_pt1 | contig 21146 bp, 21 predicted proteins | sample ArcticOcean_MG_C_10_FD_88737 | JGI IMG/M metagenome (GOLD analysis project Ga0115004, IMG submission 88737) | Marine microbial communities from western Arctic Ocean - ArcticOcean_MG_CB11_90 | ecosystem: Environmental > Aquatic > Marine > Oceanic | place: Arctic Ocean: Canada Basin | collected... | reverse complement strand
TATGCATCAAAAAATATAATTGATTCATTGTATGAAATAAAACCTCCTTTCAATGTTAGTCGCCCAGCACTATTTGCAGCTTCCGTTGCGGTTAAAGATGTAACTTGGTTAAATAAAGAAGTGCGACATGTAAAAAAATGGTCAAAAATTTTTTATGACACTTTTAAGAAATTAAATATTCACACAAACAATACTAGTGTAAATTTTTCATTAATAAACTTTGATAGAGTCAAAAAAAAGTCAAACCAAGTTTTTAGTGCATTAGCTAAAACAGGAATTTTGTTAAGACAAATGGATGTATACTCAATAAAAAATTCTTTAAGAGTTACTATTGGTAACAAAAAAGAAAATTTAAAATTAATAACTGAATTAAAAAAAATTCTAAATGTTTAATACTATTTCTATAATTGGTTGCGGCTTGATAGGATCTTCAATCCTAAGGGCTGTAAAAAAAAAAAATTTAGCAAAAGAAATTAAAATTTTTGATAATTCAAGAGAAGTTGCGTCATACTTAAAAAAAGAGGATATATGCACAAATGTTTCTAATGATATCCGTCAGTGTGTTAGTAATTCTGACTTAATAATTATTGCGACACCTCTCAGTAGCTATAAAGAAATAATTTTGTCCATAAAAGACACTTTGAAAAAAAACGTTATTTTAACTGACACAGGATCTGTCAAAAAAGAAGTTATGAAGATAGTTCATAATATTAATTTAACGGATGTTCATTGGATACCTTCACACCCAATTGCAGGAACAGAAGAAAGTGGGCCGAGGGCAGGACAGGCTGGAATGTTTGAAAATCGTTGGTGTATTATCTCTCCACCTAAAAATTCCGCAGAACAACCAGTAAAAAAATTAAAAGCTTTATGGGAAGCAATCGGAAGTAAAGTTAAAATTATGACGCCAGAAGAACATGATGAAATTTTATCTTTGACTAGCCATTTACCACATGCAATTGCTTATAATATTGTTAGAACAGTAATGGGTGTGGAAGATAAGTTAAAACAAGAAATAATTCAGTATAGCGCTGGAGGTTTAAGAGATTTTACAAGAATAGCAGCATCTAACCCCTTAATGTGGAGGGATATTCTTTTAGATAATAGTGAAAATGTATCCAAAGGTATTAATAGCTTTATTGAAAAACTAAACGAACTAAAAAAAGCTATAAATGATAAAAATGAAGATAGACTTTATCAAATTTTTAATTCCACCAAAGAAGTAAGGAAAGAGATAATCAAAGCTGGTCAAGATACGAGTATGCCAGATTTTGGTAGAAAAAAAGATTAAAAATATTTTTTAGTTTCAGAATAAATTTTTTCCTCTAAAACTTTAAGAAAAATATTTTTTTCTAAACCGGGCTCAATAGGCTCCAAGAAAGAAACATGAATATCTCCGGGATACTTCATAAAACTATTTTTAGGCCATATTTTTCCAGAATTTAAGGCGACAGGTACACAGGGCATCTTGAGAGAATCATAAATTCTACTCACTCCTTTTTTAAAAGGACTTCTGTCATTAAATCTAACCCTAGTTCCTTGAGGAAATATCAGAAGAGGTCGGTTATTTTTTTGAATAGTATTTTTTATTTTATCAAAAAAATTCAAATTTTCTTTTGTTGTTTTTTCTCTAATTATTTCAATTGATCCAATTTTTTTTAAGTACCAGCCAAATAAAGGTATTCTTAAAAGTTCTTTTTTTAAAACAAAAATAGGAAAATCTAATGGTGCTTGAAGAACAAAAGTCTCAAACATTGATTGATGTGCGGATGCTATAAAAAACTTTTTAAATTTTTTTAAGTTTTCTAGCCCATGAAATATAACTTTAGTATTTAGAAATAATCTTAATATAAAGATTATATAATACGCTAAAAGTTTCCCACAATATAAAGTGAATTTAGCAGGTAAAATTAAAGTTGGTATAGCTAGAATGAAAACTAGAATTATACCAGTATATAAAAAAATATTAAAAAATAAAGATTTTATAAATTGCATTAAGAATTTATTAATTTTAATAAATCTTGTTTCTTTCTAATAATTTTAAAATTATTTTTACTAATCAAAATCTCAGCGATAAGAGGTTTAGTATTATAATTAGAAGACAAGGAGGACCCATAAGCACCTACATTTGTTATTGCCACAAAATCACCTTCTTTTATTTTTTGATATTTTTTGTATTTAACAAATTTGCACGTAGTTTCACAAATTGGCCCAACAAACTCAACAGGTACTTGATTTTTTTTATTTGTTTTGATAATTGGGACGATATCATGACATGCATCATACAGTGCGGTCCTCATAAAATCATTCATGCCTGCATCTATAATTATAAAATTCTTATTTAATCCCTTTTTAATATATTGAATCTTACTTACTAAAATTCCAGTGTTACCAACTAAGGATCTACCAGGTTCAAAAATAATATTACAATTTAGTTTTTTTTTAAAATTATAAACAAGTTTTGCATAATTATTTAAATTAATCTGCTTATCTTTTTTATTATATTGAATTCCAAAACCACCACCTAAGTCAACATATTTTAGTTTTATATTTAGATTTGTTATTAATTTAGAAAGGACATCTAATGTTTTTTTGTAAGGAGCATCGGATAAAATTTGACTACCTATATGCACACTTATTGCATTAATTTTTAAATACTTAAGCTGTTTGATGTTTTTATAAAAAGAATAAAAATTTTTTATAGATAGCCCAAACTTATTTTCTGATTTACCTGTTGAAATTTTTTTATGAGTTTTAGCATCAACATTTGGATTTATTCTAAAACCTATAGATATTATTTTATTAACTTTTTTACCTATTTTATTTATTAATATTGCCTCACTTTCTGACTCGACATTAATTAATAATATTTTATTTTTAATAGCTAGTTTTAATTCTTCTTCTGTTTTCCCCACACCTGAAAAAACAATTTTACTTGGTTTTATACCTGCCTTTAAGGCCTTTAGAAGCTCTCCACCTGAAACGACATCAGCACCAGACCCTAATTTTCCTAATATACGCATGATTGAAATATTAGTGTTAGCTTTAGCAGCAAAACATATAAGTGGATTTATATTTCTAAAGATTTTAGCAAAATTTATATAGTTCTCTTCTATCTGCTTCTCAGAATAAAGGTAGAAAGGAGTTTTATTTTTTTTTGCAATATTTAGCACAGAGTTTTTTTCTACAAATAATTTCTCTCTGGAATATTTGAAATAAGACATGTAATTATGAAATAGTTTTAGTTTCATATTTAATTTTACCTTGATATTGTGGATCAGATTTTTTTCCACAACTTTCTAAAATCAAAATACTTAAAACTAAAAGAAAAAATATCTTCATTTAGTATCTTTTTTATATTTTTTTATCATTTTTTTTACGTTGTTTGAAGAAGTTCCCCCGTAAGAATTTTTTGAATTCATTGAATTCTTCACATCAAATACTTTTAAAACACTTTTATCTAAATCTTTATAGAATTTTTTTAATTCATCCAAAGAAATTTCGTTTAAAGTCTTGCCTTTCTTCTCTGCAAAATTTACTAATTGTGAGGAAACTCCGTATGATTCTCTGAAGCTTAAGTTTTTTTCTTTTACTAAATAGTCAGCAAAATCTGTTGCGGTAGTAAAGCCCTCATTAGCCATCTTATACATTCTTTCCTTTGAGATTTGTAAGTTATCAATCAATTCATAGGACATTGTCAGAGTATCTTTCAGAGTATCGTAACCCTCAAAAACTAATGCTTTATCATCCTGTAAATCTTTAAAGTATGACATAGGCAAACCTTTCATTATTGTTAAAATTGAATTTAACTTTCCATAGTTTATGCCAACTCTCCCTCTGATTAATTCTGCAGGATCCGGATTTTTTTTCTGAGGCATTATTGACGATCCAGTTAATACATCGTCATTAAAATAAATTAATTTAAATGCATCAGAATTTAAAATAATAAAGTCTTCTGCTAATCTTGATAGATGCATTGCACAAATAGCTGCTGCATATAAAAAATCAATTGCAAAATCTCTATCAGAAACCGAGTCAATGGAATTATTAGTAGGTTTTTTAAAACCAAGTTTTTTTGAAGTATAATTTCTATCAATCTTATAAGAGGTACCAGACAAAGCGGCTGAGCCTAATGGAGACTCATCCAAAAGATCTAAATTATTTTGAAATCTCTTTTTGTCTCTATTTAACATTTCGTAATAAGCTAAAAGATAGTGTGCAAATGAAATAGGTTGAGCATTTTTTAAATGAGTGAACCCAGGCATAACCGTATCAGTATTTTTTTCAGCTTTTTTAATCAATATCTTCATCACATTTGTAATATCTTTTAAAATATCTTTAGAAGATTTTTTAACCCATAATTTAAAGTCTGTAACGACCTGATCATTTCTTGATCTTGCCGTATGCATAAACCCGGCAGAAGAGCCAATGATATCAAACAATTTTTTTTCTATGTTTAAATGAATATCTTCGTATTTTTCGTAAAACGTAAATTTACCTTTATCAATTTGAGATTTTATTTTTTTCAAACCATTAATAATTTTTTTTCCTTCACTAGAAGGAATAATTTTTTGCTTAATAAGCATTTGGGTATGTACTGTAGAAGCAAAGATATCCTGCTTATAAAGTCTTTTGTCTATATTAATAGAAGACCCAATTCTCTGAAAAGATTTAGAAGTCTTACCCTTAAGTCTTTTTGACCACACTGTTTTATTTTTATTTTTATTTTTCATTTTACTATGTTAATTGTAATTTAAATTAATATGAAAATTAGTAAATCTTTTAAAATCTATATTCACATATTTGCTATCTTTTTCTTTATACCGCAAGTATTGAGTGAAGTAACTTACTCAAAAAATATAGTGGTCCATAAAGAACCTATAGAAATTAAAGAATTAAAATTTCAAGATTTTAATCTTAATGAGGTTAATTTAACTGGAAAAAAAGGCAACATCATGATCTTAAATTTTTGGGCTACTTGGTGTGTTCCGTGCAAAAAAGAAATGCCATCATTAGCAGAACTATCTAGACAACATCCAGAAATAATTATTTACGCGATAAATTTAGAAAAACCAAATAAAGAAAAAACAAAAATTTTTTTTAAAAACTTAAATATTAATAATCTCCTCATTTATTTTGATCCTGAATTTAAACTCGTAAAATCTTTTAATATGCGTGGTGTGCCAACTAGTATCTTGATAAATAAAAATGGAAAAGAATTTGCAAGAATTATCGGCGAAGTAGATTTTCTAGAAGATTCTTTTATTTCTTTTTTGGAAAAATATCTTTAGTTTTTAAAAAAATATGCAAGTAGCACTAAGACAATAATGGCTATAAATTGAAGAAGAACCCTAAGCTGCATAAGTTTATTCGAGTATTTTTTACTGGTCTCTCCACCTTTAAATAAAGTATAAATACCTAGTAATAAAACTATTGCGACAGACCCTAATAAAATAAAACCTACAAAATTAAATAAAAAACTAGACATAATTAATTAGTAACTATCATGAGCTATTCACTAAACACAACTATTTTACACCCTCTTTATAATGGAAAGGCAAAAAATGCTGTTATACTTTGTCACGGTTATGGCGGAGACGGTAAAGATATTTCTTTACTAGCAAGTTACTGGAGAACACATTTACCTGAAACTTTATTTATTTGCCCAGATGCGCCAGAAAAATGTTCTGTAAGTTCAAGTGGTTTCCAATGGTTTGATTTAATGGACCAAACAAAAGAACAGATTTTAATTAAATCATTAGTCGCTGAAATAAAATTGAATAAACTGATAGACGAAGTTATGGAAAAAAATGAACTTAATGGAGAACAAATAGCTATAGGGGGATTTAGCCAAGGTTGTATGATTAGTTTACAAACAGGCATAAAGAGAGAAAAAAAAATTAATTCAATAGTAGGGTATTCAGGAAAAATAATTGATACCAATCACCTACAAAATAATATCATGTCACGTCCTAAAGTAATTCTAATGCATGGAGATCAAGATGAGATAGTTTCTCCAACCTTTTTACTTGAAGCAAAAGAATTTTTTAGTAAAAATAATTATAAAATAGAAACGGAAATTTTTAAGAATTGTGAACATCGAATTCCAACTGAAGGATCAAGTTTAGGACTAACATTTTTAAAAAAAAATTTATACTAATAACTAATATATTGTAACATTTTTATAACTTGATATCGTTTGTTTATTCAGATAACTTTTTAACATGATTATATCAGCAAATGATAAAGTACCACTAGAGAAGTGTCCTGCATTAGTTTTAAATGCTGATTTTAGACCTTTAAGCTATTATCCTTTGTCCTTATGGTGCTGGCAGGATGCTGTGAAATCAGTTTTCTTAAATCGTGTAACTATAGTTTCGAACTATAAAAGAAAGATACGTAGTCCTTCTTTTGAAATGAATTTACCAAGTGTTATTGCCCTCAAAAGTTTTATCAAGCCATCTGAAAATCCAAACTTTACAAGATTTAACGTTTTTTTAAGAGACAAATTTACTTGCCAGTATTGTGGAGACCGAAAAGATTTAACATTCGATCACCTTTTACCAAAAGTAAAGGGTGGACTCACGGATTGGGAGAATGTTGTTACAGCTTGTTCTGCTTGCAATGTACAAAAAGGGGGTAAGCTTTATAAAAACTGTGGTTTAATACTTTCTCAAATACCTTTCAGACCTTCAGTAGATGATTTACATAAAAATGGAAGAAATTTTCCACCTAATTTTCTACATGAAAGTTGGATGGATTATTTATATTGGGATATCGAGCTAGAGCCGTAGTCAGATTTTTTTAGAAATCTTAATAGCTACAAGTGATGAAGTTTTAATAACTTTATCTAACAAACCGTATAAGCCATCTTTAGAAGCTCCTCCTTCGTAAGCTATATCTTTGTGGTTTAACTCATCATTTCTAAACTTAATTATTTTTTTTTTTAATTCATTTTCGTCTTCATGCAATTCATTCGTCTGACTTTTATAATGATCTCCTATTACCTCCTCCACAGAAGCCGTACAAAGCATAGTAGCTTTTTTACCCAACATAGCAGTACCAAAACCCAAAGTTACACCAAGCAAGTCCCAAAGAGGTAGTAATATTGTAGGTGCTATCTTTCTTTTGTGAATTTCATTTTCAAAAAAATCATAATGTTCTTTCTCATGTTCTTTCATTTCTTCTATTTTTTTTTTTAAATTTTCATCTTGTTTAAATGTTTTAAGAGCTAAAAGTTGACCTTCATAAATTTTGATCGCACCACGCTCACCCGCATGATCAACTCTAATTAATTCTTCTAAAAATTTTTTATTTGTTTTTTTCATTTTTTAAAATATTTCTAAATGTAATAATTGATAAAATTAAAGAAATAAATAAATTTATTGTCGCTAACGATAAGCCAAAAATTCTAAAATCTACCTTTTTGCAAGATTTAGATTTATTATTTGCTAATTCCTGCAGTAATTCACTAGATGAGGTGTTCTGCTTTAAACTTTTTATTTGGCAAACAAAAGACTCATCAAAAAAACCTTGTTCAACACCAAAATGATAAAAAGCTATTAGGACACTAGATATAAAGCTCATAAAAATAAGCATTAATATTATTTTTTTAAATTTTTTAAAAAAGAAAAAAAATATGCAAAAAGTAATTACAAAAAAATAAGGAATTCTGCCAATTAAGCAAAGATTACATGCCTCATAACCAAGCACATATTCAATAAAATATGCAGACAAAAGAATTATAACGCTAATAGAAAAGAAGGTAGCAATTAAGTTATTATTTAAAAATTTATACATAAAATTTAATTATAAAATAAGCAATTAAAGTTAGCGTCACCATAGCTAGACCAATTATAGTCGCCCATAAAGCACCTTTTTTTTCTAAAAAAATAGAAAAAGAAGAACCAAATTTAAACGATAAATAAGCTACAACAAAAAATCTTAACCCTCTTGAAAACAGGCAGGTGAAGAAAAATAAAAATAAATTAAATTGAATAAAGCCACTAAAAATTGTGACTAGTTTAAATGGCAACGGGGTAAAGGCAGCTGTGAATAAAATTAATAGCCAAGAAAATGCTCCACCGTTAGTTTGAAACTTTTCTTTTAAAAAATTAGTATTATCATAACCATAAAATTCAAATATTTTTACACCAAGTTCATTAAAAAAAAAAGATCCTATGAAATAACCAAAAAAAGCACCTAATGAAGAAAATAATGTGGCAATTAGAAATATTTTTACATATTTTTCCCTCTTAGCTATTACCATGGGTACAATCATAACATCTGGTGGAACGGGAAAAAAAGAGCTTTCAATAAAAGACACTATTGCCAAGCAATAATCAGCAAACTTACTAGCTGCTAATTTTACACATTTATCAAAAAGTTTTTTAAGCATTTTTTTATTTATAAAGTAATAAAATTTGAATACTATTTAAATATTGGTTTTAATTATTTAATTACTAAGGGCGAATGGTGGAACTGGTAGACGCGCCGGACTCAAAATCCGGTGGTAGCAATACTGTGAGAGTTCGAGTCTCTCTTCGCCCACCAAATTATGAAAATAAATAAACTAAACAGTCTTGTAGAGTTATATTTCAACAAATGTGAAGAAATTGATAACAACAAACCATTTTTAAAATGGGTAAAACCTGAAAAGTTAACCTATACATGGGGAGATATTAAAGAAAGAGTATTTAAACTTTCTCATAAAATCAAATCATTAATTAAAGAAGGAGACAGATGTTTGATTTTATCTGAGAACAGACCTTATTGGCTGATATCAGATATTGCTATTATGAATGCTGGTGGAATACCAGTACCCGTATTTACTACTTATTCACCTAATGATTATAAATACATATTAAATGATTGTAAGCCCTCATTGATTATAGTTTCAAATAATAATCAATTTAAAAAAATAAAAAATTATATTAATTCTAGAGTACAAAAAATTATTTCTTTTGAAGCAATTGAAGAAGAAAGCTTATTAATAAAAGATATTTTAGATGAAAAAAATTATGAAAAAGAAATTAATCAAAGTTTAAGAAGAAATATGCCCGCTTGTATTATTTACACTTCAGGCACATCCGGAAACCCGAAGGGTGTTATTCTAAGTCACGGTGGAATTTTATCTAATTGTGAAGGTGCAGTTGAATTACTTGAACCACTTATAAAAAAAAAAGATCCTATTTTTTTAACTTGGCTACCTCTTTCACATTCATACGAACATACGGTTCAATTTATACAAATTATTATAGGAGCAAAAATATTTTATGCTGAAAGCTTAGACAAACTTATTTCTAATATGGGAGTAGCAAAACCAACGATCATGACAGCAGTACCAAGATTTTATCAAAATCTCTTTACAAAAATAAACATGAATTTCGAAAAACAAACAGGAGTCAAAAAAAAACTAATTAGTAAAACTTTAGAACTAGGGAAAAAAACACTCAAAAAAGAGAAAATTAGTTTTCTTGAAAATGTGATTAATTCTATATGCAACATACTAGTTCGTAAAAAAATCCAAAATCAATTTGGAGGAAATTTACAAGCCTTCATATCAGGGGGAGGTGCTTTAGACCAAAAGATAGGGGAATTTTTAAATGCCGTTGGTTTACCTACTTTGCAAGGTTATGGTCTAACCGAAGCTTCCCCGATAGTAAGTTGTAATTTACCAAATGTGGTGAAAGTTGAAACGGTAGGACCTCCATTTAGAACTAACGAAGTTAAGATTGCTGAAGATGGTGAAATTTTAATAAAAGGTGAAAATGTAATGCTTGGTTATTGGAATCAAAAAGAAGAAACAGAAAAAGTAATTAAAGATGGTTGGCTGCACACAGGCGATATAGGTGAATTAGATCACAACAATTACTTAAAAATAACTGATAGAAAAAAAGACATTATTGTAAACCTTGGAGGAGACAATATTTCCCCAAGTAAAATTGAAAATATTTTATGTTTAAATAAATTTATTAAACAATCTTTTATTTACGGAGATCAAAAAAATTATTTAGTTGCATTAGTTGTTAGTGATAAAGAAATCAAAGAAGAAATAATTAAACTTATGATTGAAAATATTAATCAAAGTTTAACATTGATAGAAAAAATAAAAAAATTTATTATAATTAATGAAGAATTTACGATTGATAATGGAATGTTAACACCAACGTTAAAATTAAAAAGAAAAGAAATTACTAAAAATTATAAACAACAACTAGAAAGTCTTTATTAAATTAAAGTCAAAAATAAATTAATTTGCTTAAAAAAACATTGATATTGTTAACTTTTTTTTAATTCCATTAAAAATAAAAAAAAATTAATTAAAATTTAAAATTTAAGTCAAACTTTCCAAATAATTTATGTTTGACATGAATCTTTTAATAATTAAAGTTTATTTAATAAACGAATCATTAAGATTTGTTTTAATTAAAAGGGAGATAAAAATGGCTAAAAGAAAAAAAGCAAAGAAAAAAACTAAAGCTAAAAAAAGAAAAAAAGCTAGAAGAAGATAGTTTTATTTTTAACTAAACGCCCTTTTGATTGATTAATTAAAGGGGCGTTTTTTTATATCGTTTCTTGAATATTTTGATTTCTACCTAAAGCCTTATCCATTTTCTTTTGAACGTCATCAGTTGACACATTTAAAACGGCCTCAAATTCTGACTTTAATCTCTCATAGGCTTTTTCAAATAATTGTCTTTCACTATATGATTGATCAGCAATAATATCAGAATTTTTGTTAAGATCTTTCACAACTTCTGCTAGTTCATAGATTTTTCCTGAATTAATTTTTTGATCGTATTCTTGAGCACGTCTACTCCACATCGTTCGTTTAATTTTTGGTTTACTTTTTAGAATTGATACACATTTATTTATTTGATTAACTGTTGAGATTGGTCTTAATTTTGACTGCTGATTGATAGGAACAGTCAAAGTTAATTTTTCTTTTTCTATATAAATTTTATAAAATTGTATTTCTATTTGACCTATTGTCGCTTTTTCAACAGCAGTAATTTGCCCAACACCATGTTTTGGATAAACTACAAATTTTTTTACTTCGTATAATCTTTTTTCAGTTGATTGTTTTTTTATCTTTTTAATTTCAACTTTCTCTTCTGGGGTATAAGTATTTTTATTTACTATTCTTAAAGGTGGAGATTCTTTTTTTTTCGCTTTTTTAGTTTTAAACTTTTTCTCTACTATTTTCTTTACTTTTTTTATTTTTTTTATTTTTTTTATTTTTGGCATTTATTTACCTGGTTTTTCTGAAAAATATTTATCGTGTTTATCTTTAATATCTCTAAATTTTTCGTGTTCAGTCATTGGTTCTTTTTTCTTTGTAATATTAGGCCATATTGCAGAAAACTTTTTATTTAGCAACAACCATTTATCTTTATCTTTTTCTTCATATCCTGTATCAGCAACTATTGCATCAATAGGACACTCTGGTTCGCAAACACCGCAATCAATACATTCATCAGGATCAATAACAAGCATATTTTCTCCTTCATAAAAACAATCGACCGGGCACACCTCTACACAGTCAGTGAGTTTACATTTAATGCATTCATCTTTAACAATATAAGTCATAAAAATATTCTAATTAAACTATTTGATATTTAACGCAAGTAATTTACTAAAAGGGTTAGTAGTATTTTGATTTGGTGCTATTTTTTTTTTATTCCTTTTGTTATCTGGAGAAAAATAATAAGTATCACTATCTTTTGATTTTTTATAGTCCATCAATCTTATTAATTTAAAAAAATTTTCTTTAGTACAGCCTAATAAGTTCATCATTTCAGGTGATATTTTAAATTTTTTATCCTCTGTTTTGTCAATAATACTTATAAATAACTTCTCCAGTATATCTATACGCACAAAATAATCTTTAAATCTTTCGAATCCACATAGTAATAGAAATTTCTCATTAAAATTTTCATTAGTCACAAAATTTAGTCCAAATTTTGGAACAGTTAGATTAGATGTAATTTCGTTAAAAATTTTCCAAAGAGTTGTTCTTAATGTTACTGCTTTTGGTTTTAGCATTCTAGGAAGAAAAACATGGTATCGCCCAATCTTAATTCCCATATTCCAAAGTTTCTTCCTTTCCTCTTTTGAAATAAGTTTGATGACTTCCTCAATTTTTTTCCTTTTTAGCAGACCATTATCTTCATAAAGGCGGTAAGCTAAAGCTCTTAGATATTGATTCTCTATTTTGATCTTTGTTAGATTGATTAAATCACCCAATGCTTCGTTAACATGTGTTGACAACCATTTTTTTATACATTGCTCTAGTTCTTTCTTTTCATCTGATGGCAGAGCGTCATCTGCTATAATTTCTATTTGTGGTGTTAGATAAGTCTCACCTTTCTTAATTCTTGCTATAGGATTATTTTGCCAAACAATTTTATCTTCAAAATCAATAGATAATTTTTTTTCTTCAATTATAGTATTAACTCTTTTACTTAATTCTTCTTCCACACCTTTGCGGGCTGCCTTTTTAATAGATTTAAGGTCTACATCTAGATTTTTTGAGGTAAAATCAATTATAAATTTTAATCCTTTTAACTCTCCAACATATTGCTTATCGATTAAAACTTTGTGATCAGTACCCACTTCTGTTTCTAAGCTTATATCCTGCTTCAAACCTCGAGCCAAAATACTAATTTTTTTGTCAATGAAGCTTTTAGTAAGTTCTTCGTGCAGTCTGTCAGATAAAGTATCTTCAATATTTTTTGTTAATTGTATCCAATAATCTGCATTTTCAACCCATTCTTTTTTATTGGCTACATAAGACCAAGTCCTAACGTTAGAAATTCTGTTTACTAAAACGTCAATATTACCATGTTGTTTTTCTAAACCGTTTAATTGCGTTTTCATGTATTCATTTGGGAGTCTCTTTTTTTTATGAGATAAAAATTTAAAAACAGTCTCCACGGTATTAATATGCTGTCCATATGCTTTTTTTTCAAAATCTGGGATTTGACAGCATTCCCATAACAATTTTAAATTATTTCTATAGATATTATTTTCTTTATTTTTTTTAAGCAAAAATCTTAATACATTTTCATCTACAGAATCATTTGTTCGTATAAGATTTCTGTTATTTGGTTTTTCTTCAAGAGAAAGAAGTAATTTTTCTTCTGTTTCAAAATTTAAATTTCCATTTCTCCAGTAAAGCATTTTAGTATCTGGAAGAATATGACTCTCTATTTTTTCTATCTCATCAGAGTTTAATGTTTCACAATCACCAGTTGTTCCAAAACTTCCATTATTTTTGTATCGACCAGCTCTGCCTGCAATTTGGGACATTTCAACTAAATTTAATCTCCTTGTTTTTTTTCCATCAAATTTTTTTAAATTTGAAAAGTAAATTTCTTCGATATCCATATTTAATCCCATACCAATTGCGTCTGTAGCAACTAAATAATCAACATCTCCAGATTGATATAATTCAACTTGCGAGCTACGAGTTTTGGGGCTTAAAGATCCCATAATAACAGCAGCACCTCCCTTTTGACGTCTTACTAATTCTGCAATTGCATAAACTTCTTCAATTGAAAATGCGATAATTGCTGTTTTCCTATCTAAACGTGAAATTTTTTTGTATCCACTAAAAGATAATTTTGAAAATCTCGCTTTCTTTAAAAACTCTACCCCATCTACTAAGCTATAAATAATATTTTTCATAACCTGTGAACCTAAAAACATTGTTAACTTTTCACCTCTTGAATGCAGAAGTCTATCAGTAAAAATATGCCCCCGTTCTTTGTCTGCACACATTTGTATTTCGTCAACAGCTACAAACTCAACTATCTTATCTTTTGGCATAGATTCAACAGTACAAATAAAATAATCAGCAGAGTTTGGAATTATTTTTTCTTCACCTGTAATTAATGCAACTTTATTCAGGCCAATCTTCTTTACACATTTTTCGTAAACTTCACGTGCTAGTAGTCGAAGAGGTAAACCAAAAATTCCAGAATCAAACTCTAGCATTTTTTCTATTGCATCGTGAGTTTTACCAGTGTTAGTTGGACCTAAAAGTGCAATAATTTTTTTTGATGAGTTTTGCATATTGTGCTAGATAATCCTTTTTATACTACATGTAGATCTGTAACGAGAACAAAGTAAGAGTAAAACATGACCGAATCATTTTGTCAAATGTTCCAATTTTTAAAATCTATAATATTTTCCAAACCCCCGAAGCAGTTACCATGACACCTCCAGAGTTAAATATTTCGCAAGTTATAAAAACAAGAGAATTAGTTTTTTTTTGAATTTTTATTTTTCCACTAAGTGTCTGATTTAGACTACCGGCAGCAATGAACTTCATTTCTAGAGATATAGTCACACATCTCTTGTTGCTTACTATGTGAGCAGCCGTACCCATTCCCGTGTCTGCTATTGTGGACAGAAATCCACCGTGTGCAATTTTTCCAGTATTAAGATGAATTTCCTTAACAACAATTGAAAATTCAAAATTATTTGTATCAAGTTTTTTTAAACTTAATCCCCCTATATGATTCATGAAGCCTGTATTAGTTTCGTCCATAATTTTTTTTACCATAAATTGGTATAATTTGTGAGAATATTACTGCAAATAATATCAAAAATATTCCTAATATTTTAATTTCATTTAAGAATTGATCTAAAATTAACCATGCAAAAAGAGCAGCAAATACTCCTTCAAGAGAAAATATAATTGCTGCAGGTGCTGGAGTTAAATTTTGCAAGGTATAAGTCTGCAATAAAAATGCCAAGCCACTAGACAAAATTCCAACATACAGTATCTCATACGAGTCCATAAATATATTAGCTAAAGAAGGATTTTCATAAATAACCATAGGTAAAATTGTAAATAAAAATGCAACAAAACATTGTGACATTGCAATAGTGATAGGGAAATCAAAAAATTCAACTGTCCTACGGATGTATATTATATGAAAAGCCCAACAAAAAGCACTTAAGATACTAAGCATATCTCCATATCTAACAGAGATATTTTTTAACTCACTCAAAAGTAATCCCCCTATCAGACAAAAAACAACAGCAGGCCAGACTGACCAGTGAATTTTTTTTGAAAAAATAAAATAAGATATGAAAGGTACCATCAATACATACATGACAGTAAAAACTCCAGTATTAGCAACATCGGTATAAATGAGTGAAATTTGTTGTAATGCTTGACCAACGCCCAATATAAATCCTAAGAGAACCAAGTAAGAAAAAGCTTTTCTGTTATCAATTTTTTTTTTTTTTATTTTCTTAATCTCAAAAAGTAAAAAGAATGGGAGTAAAGTTAAAAATCCAACTAAAAATCTTCCAACATTAAAGGTATGAGGACCAATAAAATCCATTCCCATATCCTGAGCAACAAAAGCAGAACCCCATAAAATTGAAGTTATAATTGCACAAACAAGAGAAAAAAAATATTTATTCACAAAAAGTGAATATTGTAAATTTACCTAAACAGCAAGTTTGAATGCAAAATCTTTTCCTAAGCTTTGGCTTAGATGAACACAAAATCTTGCTCCCTCAGCACCGTCAATAAATCTGTGATCATAAGACAACGAGATCGGTAATATTTTTCTTGATATAATTTGACCGTCTTTTTTAAACACTTTATCATATGATTTGCCAACCCCGAGTATAGATAACTCTGGAGGATTTATTATAGGAGTAAAAAAAGTTCCTCCAATGCCACCTAAACTAGAGATCGTCATTGATCCTCCAAAGAATTCTTTTTTATCAATCTTAAGATCTTTACATAATTTGCTAACTGATCTAAGTTTTTGACTTATTTCTTTTATATCTAATTGGTCTACATCTCTAATTTTTGGAACCATTAAACCATGAGGAGTCTCTACAGCTACACCGATATGAAAGTATTTTTTGTAAGTCACCTTTCCATTCTCGGAGTCTATCGATGCATTAAAGTTTGGATATGCTTTAAGACCATTTACTATTGCGCGCATAATAAAAGCTAATGGAGAAATAGATATTTTTTGGCCGGTATATAAATTTTTTAAAGAGCTTCTGAACTGCTCCATTTCTGTAATATCTATTTCTTCATGCTGAGTAACGTGTGGAATTTCCGTCCAAGATTTAACAAGGTGAGGGCCAGATAATCTTTTTACTCTTGGAATATCCTTTACTTCAATTTCACCAAATTCACTATGTTCATACTCATTTTTTATTTTTTTTTTTTGAGGAATTACCACGGCTGCTGGAGCATCAGTTAACTTATCTTTTATATAGTCTTTAACGTCTTCCCTGGTTATTCTGCCAGCTCTTTCTGAGCCAGGTATCTTAGAAATATCAGCACCAAGTTCTCTCATAAATTTTCTTACATTTGGGCTTGCTTGCTTTGTCTCATTCTCTGAAGTTAAGGGAGACAACTGGACAATATTTTCTTTTTTATTTTTAGGAAATTCTATAATTTCATTCTTACTTTCAATGTTATTATTTTCTGAAACTGGCTGAGGTTTTTCTTTACTATTTTCTTCACTATCCAGAGATAAAATTGTAGTTCCTTTAGAGACTTTGTCTCCTACTTTGATATTAATTTCTTTAATTATTCCACTAAAATTTGAAGGTACTTCTACAGATGATTTATCACTTTCTAGTGTAATTATTGAGTCATCTTTCTTAATTTCTTGGCCTTCTTTTACTAAAACTTCGATTACTTCTACTTCTTTAAAATCACCTATATTTGGAACGACAATTTTTTGTTCAGCCATAATTATAACTTTGTTGGAAATGCTTTCTTTTTGTCAATATTATATTTTTTAAAGGCTTTCTCTGCATTATCAGTACTTAATAATTGCTCTTGCGCTAAAGCACTTAGCGTATAAGCAACTATATGTTCTTTATCTACTTCAAAAAATTTTCTTAAATTTTTTCTTGTATCGCTTCTTCCAAAACCATCTGTGCCTAATGAGTAAAAGGGTTTATCAGTATAGGGTCTGATTTGATCTGAGAATGATCTAACATAATCAGTGACCGCTATAACTGGGCCATCTCTTTTTTCTAAACATTTTTGAATATAACTTTTTTCTTTTTTTTCATTAGGATTTAAAAGGTTTTTTCTTTCGACTTCCATACCGTCTTTTCTCAATTCATTAAAACTAGTAACACTCCAAATATCCGAATCAACACCATACTCTTCAGACAATATTTTTGCAGCCGCAATTGCTTCTCTCAAAATCGTACCAGAACCCATTAATTGAATTTTAATTTTCCCTTTGTTTTTATATTCTTTAAATAAATACATGCCTTTTAAAATTCCCTCATCAGCACCTTTAGGTTTTTCAGGGTGAGAGTAATTTTCGTTCATAGTTGTAATATAATAAAAAACATTTTCATTCTTTTCATGCATTCTTCTTAAGCCTTCTCTAAAAATTACTGCCATTTCATAAGAAAAAGTTGGGTCATAACTAACACAATTTGGAATCATAGAAGCTAAAATATGGCTATGACCATCCTGGTGTTGGAGGCCTTCGCCTGCAAGTGTTGTCCTTCCAGCTGTGGCACCTATTAAGAAACCCCTAGCTTGCGCATCTCCTGCTGCCCATGCAAAATCACCAATTCTTTGAAAACCAAACATAGAATAAAAAATATACACCGGAATCATTTCTATATCATGATTGGTGTAAGCGGTTGCTGCTGCAATCCAAGAAGACATAGCTCCAGCTTCTGTAATTCCTTCTTCTAATACTTGACCGCTTTTTGTCTCCTTATAAGAACTTAGTTGTTCGGAATCTTCTGGTTCATATTTTTGTCCTTCATGTGCGTAAATTCCTATTTTTCTAAAAAAACCTTCCATACCAAAAGTTCTTGCTTCATCTGGAATAATTGGAACTAATCTAGGTGCCACATTTTTGTCTCTAAGAAGATTTGTTAACATTCTTACAAGGGTCATCGTTGTAGACATTTTTTTCTCGCCAGTAGATTTCATAAAACTTTCAAATATGTCCTCCGGTGGAGCTTTAATAGGTTTAGACAAAGATGACCTCTCAGGAATAAATCCTCCAAGATTTCTTCTTCTTTCTTTCAAATACTTTATTTCTTCAGAGTTTTCAGCTGGTTTATAGTATTCAATATTTTTAACTTGTTCATCGGTCAGAGGGACATTAAACCGGTCTCTATAATATAATAAATCCTGCTCATCTAATTTTTTTTGTTGGTGTGTTGTGTTTATACTCTCTCCAGATTTACCCATTCCATATCCTTTAACAGTTTTAGCGATAACTACAGTTGGAGAACCCTTATGCTGCATTGCAGCATGATAAGCAGCATAGACTTTGTGTGGATCGTGGCCACCCCTGTTAAGCTTCCAAATATCATTATCTGTCATAGAAGAAACTAGTTCCTTTAATTCAGGATATTTGCCAAAGAATTTTTCTCTGACATAGGCTCCGCCTTTAGCTTTCATTGCTTGATATTCTCCATCAACTACTTCATTCATTCGCTTCATTAGTAACCCAGTTTTGTCAGCTTTTAAAAGAGGGTCCCAATAAGAACCCCATATGACTTTTAAAACATTCCACCCAGCACCCCTGAAACTACCTTCAAGTTCTTGAATAATTTTTCCATTACCTCTTACAGGACCATCAAGTCTTTGAAGGTTGCAATTAACTACAAAAATTAAATTATCTAGTTTTTCTCTCGCTGCTAAACTAATAGCGCCTAATGACTCTGGTTCATCTGTTTCACCATCACCTAGAAAAACCCAAATTTTTCTTCCTTCATCTTTTAGTAAGCCTCTATTGATTAAATATTTCAAAAATCTAGCTTGATAGATTGCCATGATAGGGCCGAGTCCCATAGACACAGTTGGAAATTGCCAGAATTTTGGCATAAGCCAAGGATGAGGATAAGAAGAAAGACCACCAATATCTACCTCTTGCCTAAATCTGTTTAACTCTTTTTCTGAAAATCTACCCTCAAGAAATGCACGGGCATACATACCGGGTGCAGAGTGACCTTGAAAATAAATTAAATCTCCACCAAAATCTTTATTTTTTGCTCTCCAAAAATGATTCATACCTACATCGTAAAGGGTTGCTGCAGATGCAAATGTTCCAATATGCCCACCAAGTTCGCTGCTAATTTTATTAGCCTTGACGACCATAGCCGCTGCATTCCATCTAACATATGCACGAATTTTTTTTTCAATATTTTGATCACCTGGAGACTTAACTTCGAATTCGGTTGGGATCGTATTTATATAAGGTGTTGTTCTAGTATCAGGTAAAACAAGTCCGGCAGTGTATGCTTCAGACACAACTTTATTTAAAAGATAACTAGCCCTCGAAGGTCCGTCATTTTGTATTACTGCATTTAAAGATTCAATCCATTCTCGTGTTTCAACTGGATCAAGATCATCTTTCGATGAAGATTGAGTAAAAACTTTTTTTATAACTTGATTTGAATTAGTATTTTCTATTTTATTTTCTTTTTCAATTTTGTTTTCATTTAGGAGCTGTTCTTTTTGTTTTTTTTCTATTTTATTAGCGTTTGATTCACTACTTTTAAGTTTAGCTAACAAGGTCCCCTTAGAAACTTTGTCTCCAACTTTAACATTTAATTCTACTATTTTTCCTGAAAATGGTGACGGTACTTCTACGCTAGATTTATCACTTTCCAACGTTACGATTGGATCATTTTCATTAACTTGATCACCAACTTTTATTAAGACTTCAATGATTTCTACACTATCAAAATCACCAATGTCGGGAACAGATATGTTTTGTGGCATAAATTTAACGCAACTTACAAAATATACAATCAATTACAAACAATAAAAACATTAAAAAAATCCACAAAACTTAGCATAACCGCTCAAATAACTCATTGTTGAACACTTCAATATAATTCAACCTATTTTTAAGACAAATTTTTTATTAATAGCAGCAGTCAATAAAAAGTTAATTACTTAAAAACCATAGATAAAAATTTAGAAATTTTAAAATGAAACTTAATCCAATATATTATATAAGTTATTTTATTTACGTACCCGTAGTTCAACTGGATAGAATACCTGATTACGAATCAGGGGGTTACAGGTTCAACTCCTGTCGGGTACAGAAAAATTTTTTATTTAAAGATTATTATTTAATTTCTTAAAATTTGAAATACCTACCATTACCGCAAGCATAAAAAACAGTATAGTCGCATTAGAAGTTGAAAAAAAACTACCTGAACTTCTTAGCGGAAAAAATTCTAAAAAAACTATTACAGAGAAAGGAAGGGACAATAATTTTAAATTTATATTTGAGGTATGCTTATAAAATCTAAAAAATTGAAAAGCAGCGAGTGAAAAAAATAAATATATAATTGTAAAACCTATGAGACCTGTATCCACTAGCAGTTCAAGTGTATAATTATGTGGGTGAGACCCACACGTTTGACCTGCTTCATATGTACATTTATGTTTAAATGCTTTTATACCAGAACCAAAAACTTTATTTTTTTGCCATATTTGGGCAGCTGTTCTAAAATGTAAAATATAACCACTTGGATCATAATAGCGGGTAGATATATCTAAGCTATTAGGAGAATTGAATTCACTTAACGAAGTTAAAATCTTTGTTGAACTTTGATAAAAAAGTTTGAAATTAATTGCTAATCTTGTTTCTGAATAATACTTGGCTATGCCAAGGAATAAAAATAAAAATAAAAATGAAAATACGAAAATATGTTTAAATTTTTTTTTCAAGACTAAAATAATAAGAAACGAAAAGAGGTATAGAAGTAGAGGCATTTTATTGATGGTTAAAAGTAATGGAATAAAAAAAAGAAAAAAAAGTACGTAAAGAAATTTGCCTGAGTTATATTTTTGAGTTAGGTAAGCATAAAAAATAATAAAAAAAAGTGAAAATTTTTGAATATATCCACCTGCTATCCACTCACTAAGAAAAAAACTTGAAGGACGACTATGTAGAATGGGATATCCAATTATATTTTTTCCAAAAATTACCTGTACTATAATATCAATGCTAATAACTAGAACAAAAAAACTACATGAAATATAGAAAAATTTTATATTAAAATGATTGTTTTGAATTAGTTTATAAACAACAAGAAAGAGTATTAAAAATCTTAAGAAAAAGAAGGATTTAATTATATTCTCTATATAG
>Ga0115004_10001188_pt1 | contig 21186 bp, 14 predicted proteins | sample ArcticOcean_MG_C_10_FD_88737 | JGI IMG/M metagenome (GOLD analysis project Ga0115004, IMG submission 88737) | Marine microbial communities from western Arctic Ocean - ArcticOcean_MG_CB11_90 | ecosystem: Environmental > Aquatic > Marine > Oceanic | place: Arctic Ocean: Canada Basin | collected... | reverse complement strand
CTTCTTCTTCTTCTTCTTCTTCTTCTTCTTCTTCCATCTTCTTCACTTCATATGGATTCCATACCTCAGCCTTTGCATTTTTCGGGTTCTCTGAGCATGATTTCATGTGAGGCCCTCTTCCCGTTCTCTTTATAAACTGTTTCCCACAATACGGACAATCGTTTTGCGGATTGGCGAATTTCTTCCCCTCTACTGTAGTATCGTAACGCGGTTTTTTCCCCTTTTCCTTTTGTTCCAAGAATGCATTCAGAGCCGCGAACCCATCTAGACCGTCTGCCAACTGACCCGTAATTGCTACTGGATTAATAGGAACAGGCTTTTTGCTTCTCAATTTCTGGTTATTTTTCGAGTTGTTCCCAATATTCCTCTGTCGTTTTTGACCCGCATGCAGGGCCGAAGCAGCGGCGAAAGCCGAAGTATTATTATCCGTTTGTACAACTTCGTTCTTCATTTCTAAAAGCTTTTCAGCTTTTTTTTCGGCATCTATTTTCTCTTGTTTTTCAACCCATATCTTATCTTCCTCGATTGGATCTTTACCGTCTAAAACATTCGTATAGGCGGCGATTACTCGTTCGCTAAATACGTCCCTCGCCGAGGGCGTCAAAAAGCCAAACTTTTCCGAACAACCATGAATGATCGGCGTTCCGTCCGCTGCATATTCGGTATGTCCGGCGCCACTGTATAACATCATCGAGAGTCCAGATTCGTGGATATTTTTTTTCGCATCCGCTTTAATATCACCATCTTCATTTGACTCAAGAGCATTGGCGTGTTTACCAGCGGCAGAGGAGGCGGAGTTTGCAATAATCTGCAACTCGCGTTTAACTGAAGGCAAATTGACATCGTCTACTAGGAACAAAGGAAATCTAGTCTTTGGAAGGTTTCGAAACTCGTGGAAATCCAAGTGCGTCTTTGCTGCTAGTGCGGATTTTGCAACATTATCGGCCAATTCTGAATCTTTTTTGCCATACCAAGCTGTTGGAAGTTTGACTTCGTATACCTGAAATCGTACGCATGCTTTTGAAAGTCGCGGGTCGAAGCCTCGCAAAATCCAGAGTTTACGAAACGGACCGTTCTTGAATTTATAACAAAATTCTCTGCATTCAATCCTAACTTGCTTTTGATCTATGATAATAGTCATTGGAACGTCCAAACGCAACCTTTCTTGAAATCCGCGCGGAGACCAAACCGGTCGCTCTTTGAATAACGCAGTCAAATATTTATATAACGCAGAACGCCTCGGTTCATTTTCTCTCGATTCAATCGCGACTGCCTTTGGTACGCTTGCATCAGCAAAATCTACCAATATTTCCTTCTGAGCATCTGTGGCCGCATCCAAGTCTTCACGATTTTTTCTTCGATCTCCGTTTTCAAAATAATCAAACGGTACGTCGTCTTTGCAATAAACTGGAGGAATCAATTGAAATTCGCCCGGTTTCACTTTTAGGGTTTTATCGACGATTTGCGATTTTAATCTGAGTTTGAATGGATCATCTGATGGCCCTTGAGGCGGTCGTATCTCATCCTCGTCGACGAAAAACTCTTCTTCCTCAGCCGCGAATGATAATTCATCCTCTTTCTTTCCAAAGTTGTTTGCTACACTAGTGGTGGTAGTTAAGGGAGTACTCCTATCGCTTTTGAAAACGCGCCTTCGTTTTTTTATAGTTTCATTCTTCTTCTTTGTTTCATCAGTCGATGTTCCATTTGTTGCCGAACAATATTGAAAATCAGCCAATCCGCGAAATTCAATTTGCTTCGTACATCTACCAAACGCTTCGACGTAGACGTCGCCCATTTTACTATTCTTCTGCGCAGAAGAAGAAGATCCTCCGAACAAACTCTTCTTCGAAAGTCTCAAAACGAGCGTCTTCGCAGGCAAAGTCTCTCCAATGATTGGAATCGCAAATTTATCGTTCGGTCGAAACCTCATCTCTAGCGGTTTCTTATCGTCCCCTAATTGATATTGTGCAACGTTCGATGCGTGCATACTGGCTACATTACTATCTTGCATGACGTTATTACTATTGCTATTATTATTTATATCTTCGTCAAATCCTTCGTTCAAGAACGAAACCGCCTTTGCTAACTTTTTCCCACCGCCAAATTTCGCAACGGTTAACTCCTTGTTCTTAAACGCCTCGTAGCCGGGATATAAAATTACCGCCACTCTCGTATCTGGTACTTGTACGCGTACGCTATTTACATTATTCGGGAACTTGAACTTCTTTTGTTTTATATTATTATTAGTATTATTATTATTATTATTATTATTATCGTCAGGACTGGTCTTAAAAGGAGTAGTACTGGTTCTTTTTGTAAGTTCTACTGATTTTGCCCTCAAACAGGCGGAACAAAACCATTCTTCTCCATCTTCCGGCATCTTTGACAAGGCCGGTTCTAAACAGTGCAAGTGCGTGGCCCTATTGCACGTATCGCATAGTAATAACTCATCCTCTCGGTCTCCTTTTTCGCACTTTTCGCATTTGATTTCATCGACTTCTTCGAACTCGTTTTTACCGAACGAAGATTTATTATTACCCTCGCTTTTAGTGTTATTTTTAGTAGCAGCAGTCATTTCCTCTTCTTCTTCTTCTTCTTCTTATTATTATTATCAGTAGTAGTAGTAGTAGTAGTACTATGTAGTAGTAGTAGTAGTGTCAGTATGATACTGGTAGTGATTAGAACATACTTATGATACTGGTAGTGATTAGAACATATACTTATGCTGTAAAGTTCGAATTACAAACAGACAAACACAGAGCATCAGCAGGCTAAAACATGAATTAACAGCAGTTTAACACATCAGCAGCAGCGAAAACGCCAAAATAATACCACATCAACTTCGTTTGAATATATACGGTAAATATATGTTGTTCAAATTGTCTTAAAGTTGTCTTAAAGTTGTCTGTGCTATATATATATAGAGAGAGAGTGAGACTGAGACTGATACAATCGCAATGACTGCTACTACTGCTACTGATATAACCACTACTACTACTGACGATCGATCGGACGAAGAGGACGAGGACGAGGAATACAAGGAACCGATCAAGATCGCGAACCTGGATGACTTAACTGCAATAAAGAGGGCGTACGAAGAGATGTTCTGCGACTTATTACTGCGTCAGAGACGAAATAGTACTGATACTACTGATACTAAGAATACTAAGAATAATAACGACGATAATAATAATAATAAGTATTCAATCACAGAGTCGCATAAGATGACTAATATTAAGATCGTAATAGGCACAATCGCATGCGCGTTCGCTTTCACTTGTCAGTTCTTTCCTCTATGGGTCAGGAAACAGAGACAGAGAAGGGAGAACGCGAGCGACGTAGTGATCATTAAACCGAGGGCGGCGAAATTTTCGGAAGATCCATTCATGAAGAAGCTAACTATCGTGTGCGTGTTAGGGTATATCATAACGAACATCGTTTTGACTTTGTTCATTTTAATGTTCGAGAGAGGGGTGATCCTTTGGGGGACTATTACTAACGGCGGCGACGACGACGACGACGAATCGAATAAGGTCAGTATATGCGCTCGCATACATCACGTCAGGTATTCAGAGAAGTTAACGCTCGAGTTATGTTCGAAAGAGATGTTGAATGAGAAGATTGAGAAGACTAATAGTACTAATAACAATAACAAGACAAAAAACAGTAATAATAATAAGAAGAATAACAAGGGGGAAATCGTATTCAAGGCGAAAAGGGGGAGAGTTTCAAAGATCATCAGCGTAGGGGATTTTATTTACGAAGACGGGTACTTTGCCGAACAGGCGTTTGCTAGAGAGATTGAAAAGTTAGTCATGGCTTATAAAGCATCGTTTTCGAACGGGAAGAAGTTTAAATAACATTAAATTATATATATATATATATATATTATAACTACATATATTGCCTACTACTAAGTGCTACCTAGCTTACTACTGTTTGACTATTGATATCTAAAACGATCGTTCTTAAGCTTCGTTTTGGTAACGATTCGTCGATTGTTTTTGGAGGTGTAATTCGCGCGAGCCAAATCCCATCCCTTCTTGGGGTTTCCACAAAATTCGTAACGTTATTATAGGAAATTGAATACGTCACTAATAATTCTTGTTCGTCGTGAAACGCCATCGTTGGGTAATGAATCATCACGCCCGGAGGTGTCAAGCCTTCATCTATTCGAGCGAAGATGTATAAATTTTCACCGTCGTCGTCAGAATGACCGATGACTAATTCGTCTCGCTTCTTACCGCCAGCCGTTTGCTCTTTATCTTCAGACGTGCCCTTGACTGCATCATCGTCACCGCTGACACCAACAGAGTCTCTACTGATCGTTTCGTCGTTAAATGCGACGTATAAACGCTTCGTTTTTCTGTTCTTTATCGTGTTTAATTTAGAATCTGGATTTACCAACGCCGATGGTAACGGAGCTGACCATGTCATACCTAAATCGGTACTTAAAGATTTGAAAGCAACGCCCTCGCTGGAACGCATGAGCATCGTTAAAGTATCGTCTCGACTGTTTTGAAATATCGATCCTTCGATGACCCATCGACCTTTTGCTCCAGTTTGAAACTGTACTGATCCGTACGCTTTCCATGTCTCTCCTTTGTCAGTTGATCTTAGAACACCTGCGGCGTTGCGCACGCCTCTTGCGGTTGAGCAAGTGTGCGGGCTTCTTTGGCGCCAAAACGGTAAAAGCCAAACCTCTCTATCATCGTTTTCATCTGCATTATTAACTTGTACAACAGTGAGCTTATTTGCGATAACTTTCGGAATCGAGACGTTGTCCGTTGTCATTCTATATACCGTTTTCGCTTTACTCCATTCAAGATTTTCACCACTACCAAAAGATCTCGTGCGAACTTTAATATCGCCTCCAATAATCCATCTTTTCGGAATCGCCTTTCTTGGAATTGGAAACTCTTGCGGTAAAATGCGTGGTCTCAAACACCTCGGCGGTGTCTCTGCGTAAAATAAATACTCCGTCTTTGTTCTATCGTCTCTGTGTAGAACGGGCGCCCAAAGTCCATTTGAATACGTTCTCGTTAAAGCGTTCCCGTTAATGACACTTTGTTGACTTTTCTCTCCAATCGCTGGCGCCGGTAATTGTTCCTCTAAAATCCAAACGTCTCCTTTGCCTTTCTTCGTTATGATTTTAATCGTTTGGTCAAACCCGCCTTCTAAATCCGGAGCGGTCTGAAACGCAATCGATATCGCTTTCGCATCACGCCCGCTGTTCGCTATAATCGTACCCATATGTGCGTACGCTAAGTTATTCTTAACCGGGTCAAAGACTCTTTCCCTAAATACGTTCACGCCCTCGCCTGGTAACAACTGTCTCACGCGTGCTCTACTACTACTACTACCATCATCATCAAAACCATCGTCATCGTCATCGTCATTGTCGTCATCTGTACCTCTCTTGAACGTTAATAATTTCTGAATAGTGTTCTCTCTGAGCTCTTGTTTCCTCGCTCTCTTAAATTGTTTATCGATTTTTCTGTAATGTTTAAGCATCATCTTATTCTCCTTATCGACGACGACTACTAAATCATCATCATCATTTCCTTTCTCGAACGATATAGTAATACGAGTGCTTACTATGAATAACGAACAGAACGAGCATATCAAGAAAAGAATTTTAAGGCGCTTCGTTGCCAATTTGGTCGCACCTTGTTTTTGTTTAGAAGATGATGATGCAGACGCAGAAGACGAAGGAGGAGGTAATAATTTATCCTGAGAAGACTGTGAAAGTTTCGTTCTCGCAGATAATTTCGTTACTTGTCTGAACATCTCTCGCTTTTTGCGCGAGAGAGAAGTTTTATCGCAAGCGCGCGTTCTTTACTATAAAACTCGCGTCTGATGCGTGATGGATGCTGTAGGAATTTATAACGACATGTCTGATGGTGAAGATGATGACATAAAATTTACGATTTGATGGATCGGATTACGCGTTCTTTATTTATTGCGTTTAATTATTGTTTTTAATCAGTCTACGTCGCGCGGTAAGGCGTCTCTTCGTTCGTTTCTCAATGGTTTTGGTGAACGCGAACGCGAGCGCGAGCGCGAGCGCGATCTGCTTCTGCTACGACCGCCGCCGCCGAAGCGTTCTTTATTATTATTTTTCATATCAAAGTTGTCCTTGCTCGATTTTCTCGGCGATGGAGACCTGGACCTTGAGTAACTTCTTGATCTCGACCTTCGTTTATCATCTCTCGACTCTTTCTTATTATGATTATTTTTATTATCGTATTCATCGTCTGAATACGCGTTACTGCCCAAACCTCTCTTATTATTACTACGAAACTTCTTCAAATCGCACTGTATTTTAGAAGAGCCGTTTCTCGTTCGAAACTCGATACCGTCGCAATCATCACACGCGTTTTCCGCATCTGTTAAATAAGCAAAATCGACTTCGCCCATTTGCTCGCCGTTCGGTAAAGTAAACGCGTTTGCATACGTGACTTTCCCACTCTTGCGGAAAAAATCCTTCAAATCTTGCCAAGACGTTTGCTCTGGTAAGTTCCTTACGACGACGCAGAAATCAGTTCGTCTCGTGCGTTCGAACTGCGCTGCTCTACCACCTCCTCTTCTGTCAATGTTGTTGCCTCTGTTATTATTATCGTAAGGCGCTCTTCCCGCGAATCTGCCCCCTCTCTCTCTGTCATCGACGTCTGCCTGACCACCATTACCCGTGCGTTGTTGTTGTTGTTGTGGTCCTTTACTTATTTCCACTCGTAACTTACTGCCATCGAATTCGTAGCCGTCCCTTGCATAAGCCGCGTCTTCGGCGTCTCTCCTGTCCTCGAATTCAACGAACGCGAACGCTGGTGGGTGCGAACACCTCGGGATCTTAATATACTCGATGCGGCCAAATTTATAGAACAAATCGTCTAATTCGCGTTCTTTGATATCTACGGGCAGGTTCCCGACGAATACGGTGCACTCAGGTCTTCGCCCCATGAACAGAGCGCTCTGTCGTCGCAGAAGATGATGATTTCTTACAACACACTTATGCTTAATTAATTAATTATTTGTAATCGGAGGATGTCCCTCTTTGGAAAGAAGAAGATGGAAGAAGATCCCTCATCATCAAAAGCTCTCTCTTTTCCTATATTTCTCTTTTTTTAGCTTTTATTGCTTTTATTGCTTTATGACCTATTCTCCCTGCTGTGCTTAGGCCTGCTGCATGCCAGACTGGATGATGATGATGCGGTTCCTTATTATTATTACAGCATCAGTCGTTCCATTTTCCAAGTTTCTCTCAATACTACGTACTACTACTTAAGAACAATATAATAACTTTGTAATAATAATAATAATAATAATAATAATAATAATAATAGTAATAATAATAATAATGATAATGCTTCAAAAGCGCGTAACGATCATCGGTTCATTGCGCACTCAAAGCCATGACAATAAAAGAAGAACGAATACGAGCAAAAGAAAAAGGAGCATCAGTAGTAAAAGTGATACAACAGGCAGTAAAAGGTGTTGGAGCGATGATGAGTATTCATTGAACAACGAAACAGTCCGCATCTTTAAAGGAAGAATGAATAGTAATAGAAATAGTGATGCGGGAATACTAATAAGAACAAGAGCGAATAGCATCGACGCATTAATAACAGATGATTATGATGATAACGATGATGATGAAGATTCAATGCACGAGATTGGTAGTATCAAAAGCTACTCTGCTCTGATCCTCCTGTTGTTTAATTCGTGTTGCGCAGAAGCTTTCGCTGAGATGCAAACCGAGGCAGGGGAGCAACAAATGCAATCGTGGCAAATGGGTGTACCGACTGAAGAGGCGACGCCATTACAGAACGTGTTCGGATTATTGTTCACGGTGTTCTGTGGATGGTATTTTTGGAGAGTAGTGAAGAAGCGAGGGAAACGAGCGCAGACGTTCAGGGTAGCCACGCAGTTATCGAAAGAAGAGTTAAAAGCGAACGAAGAGGAGAGGAAGGAGAAGGATAAACAATTAACGGCTTCGCAAGCGTTTAGCGGAGGTATAACAGGGATTTTAATATCAACAGCGTTATACGTGTTCGCAGTGAAAGTATCTACTGGGTTTGATAAATCGACTTTGCCAGAGTCCTATACGGCGAGGCAGATTTCGATTACGGTGAGGACGATCGTTGAAGGAATCGTATATTTAGCGACGTTTGTTTATGCAGCGAACGGAGTCGGCTTAACTTTACTCGGCTTTAAAAAGTTGAAGAACAAATATTTCGATGTTACTTTAGAGGATGCGTTAGGCTCATCATCGTCGTCGTCGCCGCCGACGTCGGAAAACGACCAAGGCGGCGATGAGAATAAATAAAAAAAAACGACAGCGAATGTTTCTATATTTGTACATTTTTTATTCATTTATTGCGTCAACAAAGGATCTAATAATTCTCTCCATTCTTTCAAAGTCCAAGAGCTGCTCGTTTCGCAAATGAGCCCGTTCACTAAAACTGTCGGTGACACGTGAATTCCCAACTGTCTTCCCAATTTTATGTGATACTTCAACTTCTGCGTCACTAACGTTCCTCCGTTCTTATCCGACGTATCTGTGTTCAATCGAGCGTATTTTCTAACTTTCGCTAATTCGTCCTCTCGTAAACGATCATCGCACGCTTTAATGATATCGTCAGTGATTTCGTGTCTCGTCCTATCAAACGTCAAAGAGTCCGCGAACTGTTCCCTCTTCTCGAACAACTTCTCCGAAAATTCCAAAAATCCTCCTTCGCCAATAACTTCTCCATACGCCAACGCGGTCTCGTGCATAATACTCGAAGAAGTGTGCCAAGGCTGGACTTGATGGAACATCTCGAATTGAACCTGACTCCTATCGTCGTAGTAAGACATGAGGTCTTTACGCATAGTCCTGAACATCTTCGCACTGAACGGACAGGCGTAGTCTAACCAGAACTGTACTTTAACCTTTTTAGTCCTTGAGGCCTCTGAAGCGTCGTCGTCGTCGGTACCTAATCGATGGCCAATCGTCGTCGTCGGAAGTGGAGCGCCCATTCTGATTATTCCTATTCTTCTTCTCCTTATGCTCTGCGATGTTTTGGTTCTTTTCAATGCTACCGTTTTTCTTTGCGATGATGACACTGACGATGACTTAATAGTATTAGCACTGATGATGATACAAAAACTGTTTTGATGCTGTGCGCGCATTTTGTGGATTCGTCCTGTCCATTGAAAATGCCTTAATTCAGTTCATTATTGAAAAGAAACTACCTGACGCCTGACACTGCCTGATGAAACTACTATGAACGTAGGTATTCACTCTCCCCACAAATAATACTAACAATAATACTAACAATAATAATAATCGATAATAATAATCTATAATAATGTTCAGTACTCCTGCCAATTTGCAAGAAGTTCCTCCACCACCTACGCGACCACGTTTTCTCTCAATATCGCCTTACTCATTAACGAACAATAACAGTACTAACAACGCTGATACTACGAATACTACGAATACTCATACTAATCGTAATAACGACACCGCCGATGCTCGTCCTCATCAAGGCTCGTTAGATGCAAAGACGAGACAGAGAATAGAAAAATTGGCAGAGTACGTCTCGAAGAACGGGAAGGAGTTCGAAAGATTAGCGTTGGAGAGGAACGAGAGAGAGTTTTGGTTCTTGAACCAATGTTCTGATGACCGCTGCTGTGCTGAATATTTATACTATCAACGCCGTCTTAATGATGAGAACAATAAAGTTGTAGAAGTAGGAGGAGTGGGAAGCTCTGCAAAAATACCTACGACGACACCAACGACTGATGAAGAAGAACGAGAGGAACAGTTCTTATTGCAACAAAGAACAATCGCGGAAGCGAAACTGCGCGCTAAGAAACTAATTGAAAAACAACAAAGAAACACAACTACTAATGATATGGAATACGCGGAAGATTCTTCGTCTATATTAGACGTCGTAGGTAATTTACCGAACATATGCCGAGCGGCGAATAGATGTTTTCAATCCGGTACGTATAACGCGATCGATTACGTTCAGGTACCTAAAAATGTGAACGACGAGCTGTTGAAGAAAAGGTCCAATAATTTAGAAAAGTATTACGAGAAGAGAATGCGATTGTTCGAGGAAGATGTTAGTAAAATTAATAGCGATAATTCTAATATCGCAAAGCAAAACGATACTACTAATAATAATATAGAAGAAATAGAAGAATTGAACGAAATTAGAAGAATGAGAAAAAATGATAGTAGCAGTAGAAGAAAAGATGATGATGACGGTAACGAGGCCTTTATTGCCGTTTCAAGAGGAGGAGCGAAGTTAGGATTAGGATTAGTCGAACAAAGCGAGAGAAACGGAGACGTTCAATTTTTGAAGTTTCGCAATAGACAGTCAAAGACGTATCATCATCAGAGCAAATAAAAGAATATAGTTTATAATATGAAACAACAACGCACGCATACTATCGATCATAGTAAATATAATATATATAATGTACCAGTAGTCTCTCTCTTTCTAATATATGTATAACTACAACGCGCGCAGCACATAAACGGCTAAATAAACGAAACAAAACTCTAACGATATATAATTTGTCCACTTCTTAATCGTAATATCCTTCTGGTAATTCAGAAGGTTGATCGTCTCCTAATTCTAAATCCCTTGAAGTCTTAACATCGGCGTTCTCGCCATACTGAATCGAGTTATCTACTCTATATAAAACTTCCGCGACCGACTCTTCGTCGCTTATATCTAATTTAACAAACGCGATTAATGAATAATCATCCATTAACTGCGCTAACAAAGTGTTCAACTTCCTATACTCCTTTGGCATTGATTCGTTCAACTCTTCCGCTAATCTCACGTGGTCTGGCCATAAATACGGTTCCAAAACCGATTGGTCTTCTAACAAATCCGCCTTTGATAGAACGTTCACGTGCGGTAACTCTAACAACATCATCGCAGATTGCGCTTGTAAACATCCGGCAATGAACTTACTGCCATCGGTAATAAACGTCGCATCTAACACATACACGGCAACGGTTTGCCATCCCCAATCTCTTAATTTATTCACGAACGTCTTAAAGCACGAATGATGCGAATATAACTCAATCTGCCCTGGACAGTCGAAGATCACGCAATCGTCCTCGCCGAACCCATCGACTGCTTCGGCTAACCACGTGTCTAAATTATCCTCCAAGTACTCCATGCAATACATTAATCCCCCATTCGGTCCGAGTTCGAGTTCTTCCATGACATCGTCCAAAGTAATTAAGTCTTTTATATCCGCCGTGACTGGATAGTTGAACTGGTCATTGGCCGGGTCCAAGTTTATGCAATGTCTCGTCTGCCCAAGCGCTCGACAGTGCGATAGGATCGTTTGACAGTACGTGGATTTCCCTGATCCAGCCGGTCCTATTATTAACTGTGCGAAAGGCATTTATTTATTATTACTATTACTACTGCCTTGGTGCAATTGTTTATTATTATTTATTGTGCTGACTGGCTGATGATGAGATCCAACAGTCTGCTGTCCAATAAAAACGTGATGCTGAAAAAGAGAATAATAAATTAATAATCAACGAAACGCGTCGTCGTCGTCCTCGTCACAGTCGTCACTATTTTTATGCACATATTTCGTTCTGTACGTTTCTAAAAATCCTAATCACTATTCAATAGGACAAGAACGCGTATTCAATAGGAGGACTTCATCTGATCTAGTTTAATAAGAGAGAGAGAGAGAGAGATTAAGAGAGTTTATTACTAATCCATTCATAAGAGCTTTCATCAGAGATGCCTTATTCGAATACTTTCAGTAGGAGAGGTTTAGCTAATTATTATACGAACAGGTCGGTCCTGATCGTATCGACAGTTTTGCTCGTACTGCTCACGCAACAGCAGCAGCAAAAGAACGATGATAGTTTTGGAGTATTCGCGCTCGCGCTCGATTGCGAGTGTACTGGAGAAGAACATACAGTGATTGGAACGACCGAACGCGTTGGCTATAAGTGTTTACAGTGGGGCGAGAAACAAAGCGAATGCGCGACGGTGGCACCGGCGGTGACTCAAGAGTGTTGTAAACCGTGGTGCTGGGTGGATAAAACGCACTGCCCAACGGCGAGATATAACGAAGAAGCTAAAAAGTATTATTCCTATGACGCGTGTAATTATGGGCCACAGGCTATGTGCGCGAGCGATTTGTGCGGTGAAGAGCAAGCGTATAAGGATACGCGAGGGAACGTCTATTGCGCGAGCGATTATGCAAATGCGTGGTATCGGTACAGAATGTCTACGTGGGTGTTTTTTATACCAATTTTTTGCTTGTGTTCGGCGATCAGCCGTAGGCGGAGGCATGCCTATTATATGCAGCAGCAGCAGCAAGGGTATCCATCAGGAGCGCCGCCTGGCGGTTACTACGCAAGCGGTCATAGAACAGCATTTCCGTTGTGGAGAGGTCAAAATTTTGGACGTCAGCAACAACAACCGCAAGTGTTTGTTATACAAAATCGAAACAGTGCGATGCCTATGTCTATGCAACAAAATCAAAGAAACGTAGCTGCTCCCGCTCCGACGATGGCGCCTTTACATAGAGAACAGGCTGCATATTATGCCACGCCATCAAACTACTACGGCAACGACGCCTCGTCATCATCTCAGCAAACGCAGTCGACGACGACGACAACACCAACGGCGTACCCAACAATCTAAATAGTGTTGTGCGTATCTTTTGAAGTGCTTCGAATATATTTGGGTTCAACCTCCAATCATCATTTTTCACAGAGTTTATCAACTTTGAGCCTTCAATGGGTTCGAAAAGAGAAAGATTGCGATTAGAATAATAGAACGCCTCTCAATTTTAGGTGAAATCTTGCAAAAAAGTTTTCGTCTTCAAGAAACATTGCGTCCTATTATTCTAATCACATTCCTTCTCTTTTCGAACCCATTGAAGGGTAGAACCTTGAAAAGCACCGGGGAGAAAGTGGATTGGACTTTGAATCCAAACATGTTCGAAGAACTTCAAAAGATATACCCGTACATTGAATGTTTTCGAGAAGTTTTCTCTTGTTTCGCTAGCGATGCGATAGTACACGATGAAAGACTACTTGGTACTTGAGCCGCAGTAATTTATGAGAGTTATATATATATGTAATTGTACTAGTAGTGTGGTAGTTCCTGGTACCACTTGTATGGTACCAGTACGTGTGATAAAAAACGTACAAAAAAGCTGTAACATAATAATAATAATAATCTAATGTATATATACAGTACTACGGTACTACGGTACCGTACGTATCTACAAAAAACTGAACTGAAATCTAAAATCGTTCTTTTCGTTTTCGTCCAGTATATTTAGAATCGTTTTGGACCTCGACCCCTCTATTACGCATTTGCTCCTTTTTCTTCATGACCCACGCTTTCCCTTTTCCTTCGGGGTGAGACTTCGAGCCGACGTAAACAGTTCTCGCGTGCTTATCGCCTTTTCGTTTATGTTTCACGCCGAACGGATTTCCTTCGCTATTATTGTTTTTATACTTGTTCTTTGATCCTCGGCCTTCGACCGTTTGTTTCGCGTTTGCGTAATCTGTTTGTTCGTCTTCTTTCGCTCGCGGCATTTGATCCGGCGGTCCAGCGGCCAAGACCAAGAAATACTTCTTTGCCCTAGTAGAGTTTGGATAATCGACTACTAAACCTCCACTGAACCCGACCCTTAAAGCAGATGATGCGATCATCTCTGCCTGTCTCGCATTCTCTGGATAAAACTGAAACGCGCATTTCGCCCCTCTTTTCAAACACCTATAGATCTGCGAGAAAAACGCTTTCAACCGTTTCCTCGGATCATGTTCTGACTTATCTGCGTTACATAACCACTGTATTGCCGAAATACTCACGCATCCATCGAACACACCGGGTCTAAACGGGACGCCGTGTCCAATATCCTGCTCTAACAAGTCGCCCTCGCACTCTCGTTCCACCGCGTGGTTCAACATCCCTCTCGATATGTCGCATCCGACCCAGTAATGTCCAAGCTCTGTTAATCTGTCCCCAGATAGTCCTGATCCGCAGCCGACATCTAATAAGAACTTATTTCCTACCCGCGCTCCTCCATCATTGAAGTTCAAGAGCTCTAAAGCTCGTTCAGTTAATCGTTCTTGAATCTCAATCACTCTGGACGATGCGGTGTATTTCTTCGCCTCCTGTGCGTTGTAAAAGTACTGCGCCGGCGCCGTCAGTTCTGGACGAGACATTTTTATTATTCGCGATTTTATATTCTCTACTATATACACTCGATTTAGTATTAGTAGTAGTAATCAAGAGATTAAGAGAGATTAAGCGTGTGTGTGTGTGTGTGTATCACAGTATATACTCTTGATCTTAATGAAGTGTTGAGACGCAGCAGAGTAGTTCTGCCGCGTTGTTTAGAGAAAATTCTTTACAAATATAATAATAAGGTATTTCGAAATCACCTACTAATAATAATAATAACAATAATAATAAAATACTACAAAGACGACGAAGAGGACGAGATAGTAATAAAAAATGCCATCTAACGAAGAAGAACATGATCACGATCAAGAGGAGAAGATCAAGATCGAATCAGAAGACGTCGTGAAACTGATCGCACAGTTCATGCAAGAGCAAAACCTACGAAGGTCTTTATTGGCCTTACTGGAGGAAACTAAAGTGAATTTGGACATATTCAGCAGTACGACGACGACGACGACGACGACGACGGATTTTACTACTAACAATTGGCACAGTAATAACAATACTAATAATTCTAATAATAATCATAAAACGACGATGATGAGAGATTTAATCGTGAACGGTGAGTGGGATCAAGTCATTGAGCAGATTTGTGGGAAACAAATCGGCCTATCAAAGCACGTCCTCGAACGAATACTCACGCACGTATGCTTAGAGATGGTCGAGATTAGAGACTTAGAAGTCGCGAGAGCTGTCTTGAGAGAAACCGAGACAATGCGAGCATTGAGAGATAAAGACTTATTGAGGAGATTAGAGGCTTTGGTTGAAATGACCAAAATCACTGACGACGTTCTGTTAACGTTATACGCCGATAAGAACGAGAAAAGCATCATAGATACTAATACGATAACATCGGTGAAGGAGCAAGTTTTGAAGATGAAGATGAAACGAAGGAAAGAATTAGCGGATGATGTGATGAGTAACTTGAGAAACGTAAAACCGAACGTTTTAATGAATTTGCTAGGAGATGCGTTCAAGTGGAGGAGACACTGTGGATATATATCTGAAACGGTCATTAATAATAACTCCGCGTTTTACGTGTTCTTAGACCGCTCTAACGTGAAAGATATATTCAGCCATTCTTCGTCATCAAAGAAACGGAAAAATCGTAGTAATAGTGAAAATGATATGAATAATGCTAACGGTGACGCGGCAGAAAAATACGATTATAAAAACTCAAACGATGATTACGTGAGAGTGGAAAAAAGATCGATTGGGAAATTCGGTAAGAAATCTGTCGTGAATTGCTTCGCAATCGCTCCAGATGGATTGTCCGTAGCCACTGGAACTGCCGATGGATTCGTTGAACTTTGGCGATTCGCAAACGGAAAGTTACGAACGGATTTGAAGTATCAAAACGACGATGAACTTTTGTTGCACGAAAATGGTAAAATAACCGCTTTGGCGTTTTCGCCAGATTTCGAAATGCTCGCTTCGGCGGACTCGTCTGGAATGATTAAAGTTTGGCGCATTAAAAGCGGTAATTGTATTCGTGCGTATCCTTCTGCGCACCACGGCGCGATAACAAAAATGGAGTTTTCATCGGACAGTAACGGTTTATTAACATCCGGTTTTGATGGCATGGCGCGATTACACGGTTTGAAATCTGGTAAAACTTTAAAAGAATACGTAAACCCTACGATATCTTCAGGAGGTATTACTGAACAATGTGAATGCGCAATTTTTTGCGGAAGTGAAAAGGAGTTCATTTTGACTAGTTATTCAAACGGTTTAGTGCTACTTTTCTATGCAAAAACGGCCGAATGCGTGAAAGCGCATAAGCATCCGTTGAAATTCGATGAAAAAGTTGCCGATTCTGCAAATAATGCCATCGCCGCCGCCGCTGACGACGACGATCGTTCGAAAATGTCGCACGTCTCCGAATACGTCGTCAAAGACATGTGCAGAGACCCTTTAAGTTTCGACAAAGTTTTCCTTTCGGGAGGCGCCATGAAGTTGATTTCGTTCGACTGCAAAACTGGCAAAATCGAGCGCGAATTCGAGCCGACGAACGTTCGTGCGCTAAGCTCTGAAACGAAATCTAAAACCGCGTACGTGTCAATTTGTACTACTCGTAAAGGTGAATTCATTTATGCCGCGAACGATGCAGATTCTATCGTCAGATGCTGGCGCGTAAACGATCGAAAACTCGTCTCAGAACTAGATACTTCTCAAGCGCAAGAAGAGGTGGAAGAAAAAGAAGAGGTTGAACGCGACGCTGGAAAAGCTCGACGGCGGACGAGTTGTATGCTCTTACACGCGCACCCGCACGGAAACGCCTTGGTCACTTTGAACAGTCCTAACTCTCTTAAACTATTCACTGCTTAGTTTCTTACGTATTACGATCCGCGCGATTATAATCGATGTAAATATATATGGTTTGACCATGCCATGCCTACGCATATGCCGCTCTCCCATTTTTCGCCGCTTATCCTGTAAAGGCATAAAAATCTCTCGTTTGAACAAAAGTAATACGTAATTATTCTACACGTACGTAGGTAGTTCACATTTTTCATATCGTAGGCAGTCCACATAGTAGGAGAAAAAAACGCGAGAGGAATTCTGAACTCGCGATAAATAGTATCCCTATTATTATCTATATCGATATCGCGATATAGCTATGGCGCGAGTATCTCAATCATCGTCGTACGAAGAGGCGAAGCGCAAGGCGCACTTATTGAAGTTCAAAAAAATGATCAAAACTTTAACCAAAGCTCAAAAGACTTTGCTCGTTGCACTCGCAACCTGTTCGATCGTGCTCGTGCTATACTTAGTCGTGGATAACCACGATACGTTGTTCATAATGGCCGAAACGGTCCATTTCATAGGGATCTTAATCTTGGCCTATAAGTTAATAAAAGAGCGATCGTGCTTAGGCTTATCCATGCAGACACAGGAGTTAACCGCTATTTTTCTCGCGATCAGGCTATACTGTTCGTTCGTGATGGAATACGATTGGCACACTATCTTAGACCTCTTGACGTTAGTGGCCACTTTGTGGGTCTTAAGTACGATGAAGGGCGCTCTGAAACATAACTACGAGCAACATAATAAACCGATCGATTCAATAATGACATGGCAAGTACTCGTACCGTGTATTTTAATGGCATTCGTTGCACATCCGCAGACGACGCATAATATAGTGAACAGAGTTCTATGGGCGACGTGCGTGTACTTGGAAGCCGTGAGCGTTTTACCTCAATTGAGGGTGATGCAATCGGCGAAAGTGGTCGAGAGATGGACTGCGAATTACGTTTTTTCACTCGGCGTTGCGAGGTTTTTGTCGTGCGCGCATTGGATTTTGCAAATATTTGATGGGCAGAGCTATTTGAAGACCGCTTTAACGACCGGGATTTGGCCAATCATGGTTTTAGTGTCGGAAATAGTCCAGACGTTCATACTCGCCGATTTCTGTTACTTTTACGTCTTATCTTTCGCCGATGGAGGTAAGGTCGTTCGATTACCAGCCGGGTTGGTTTGATTGAGTGATTTTCATCGCTTCTAGTTGTATTAGAAATACAATCTTAAAATTACTACAGTATATAGAAATCATACATTAAACTCAAAAACTATTAGCGTGTGACGATTTCTCTCCAACGCCTGCGTCTTTGAAACACTTTGCAATCGCGTCTTGTAGTTTTTTAATAACTACGCAATCTTCAGCGTCTTCATTGGAGAGAAGAAACTCGTGAACGTTGACGGTATATTGTTCGCCTCCGTCCTTAAGTAAATCGAGAATCTCGTGCTTTATAGATTTGGTATAAGAAATTTTTGCGTTTTTAAATCCAAGAAGAAACACGGTCACCTGTTTGTGACGATTTGAACTCGAATTCCATATTAAAGAATGCTTGGATATATTCTCCTTTGAATTGATGACTCGTTGTAGTATGCTTGATCCTATAGTATTGTCCTTATCTTCATTGGGTCGAAAGGGAGAGCAATGTAAAGCGACTTGCAAGGAGTGCAATGGCGACATGGATGGATTATACGCAGCGCATTCCACACTACCTGAATAATGCCAAATTAATTGCTTCTCGCCTTGTTTTCCTTCTGAATAAATCGGCACCGCTAAAGCCGTTGGACTCCTTGTATACGGTGCGTATGATTTAGCCAAAGCTTGGACCAATCTCTTTACTACTTCTCCAATTTCCGTTCTTTCTTTTTGCAACGTAATTTCGAACGTTTTAGGCGATCGTTCTAAATTCCAATTCAGACGTCTATCAAAATAATCATCCAACAATAGTTTCCGTATGTCCGTATTATTACCAACTGTAACTGCCAAAACCGCATCTTTTCCATCTTCTCCTTCATTATTCACGATTGTTTTTCTAAGTTTTGCGTGTTTAGAAGAACTATCCGAATCGTTCGAGCTGGTAAAAGCCTCACCTACGCCTTTCATGCGCTCGTGGCGATGTTCTTCATCACCTGGTATGTCTAAGTCTAGCGGTCCAAACGCTTTTGGCAAGAGATCGTTCAAAGTAGTCTTGATTCCGTCGGGAAGTAAAATCGTTATATCTTGCACGTTTTTTAGTTCGTTCATAAATTGTCTGCAATGTCCGCATGGTGCATGCGTGATCGCAATCTTCATAATCTTTTCATTCTTCGCATAATCCAAGCCTCTTTTTGCGTTTGTAATCAGACACTGCTCTGCGTGTACTGATCTGTTCAATGGACATTTCTCGATTTCGATATTTACGCCTACAAAAACGCGTCCCAGATTTGTTAAACAACAAGCGCCTACGTGAAAATTAGATACAGGCGGTCTCGCAAATTCTTTCACTTCGTGCGCAATATTTCGCAAGATTGTATCCTGAACGCTTTCGCGAACATCTTCATCTGTCATCCCTTTCTCAATTCTCTCTCTCATTACTGGATCATCTTCAAGCATCTTTTGAAAATCTTCTCTTTCGTCGCTTAACCTCGCTATTTTTTCCTCGTAATATTTCATCTTTTTCTCGATCGTTTCTTCGTTACCGTTCTTCTTCATTACTAAGTCACTGCGCGCGAAGCGAGCGAATGCGCTAATCCAACACATGCGTTCGACAGTTTTTGCATTGATTAAATACTCTTCGCTACACTCTAAGGCGTTCAGAAAAATCATACTTCCTGCCCGGCTGGATGCCTGCAATATTTCATCACGTTTTCCTTCAATTACTATCGACCGCTGAGTATGTTCACCAGTATCTTCTTCTTCTTCTTCTTCTGTTTTATTATCATCATCATCAGTATTATCGATGTTACCGATGTGAGCATTATTCATGTTCTTCGTTCGTTCGTATATATATTCAAAATAAAATCCCCTACTGCTTTAAACGAGTGCATACTTTATCCTCTGCGCTCATTTCTTTAACTCTCTCTCTCTCTTCCTAATCACTCTCTCGATATTAATCTCAGATAGTAATAATAAATTTGTTACGTTCTGCTGCTGGTGATTTTTTGTGAGTAGTAAATACGTCGTAGTCGTAGACTGGTAGAGCACATTTATTAACAGATTAGGGGGAAATGCCAAAAATGCACTTTAAATGCTTTGCCATCATCAGGCTGCTGCCATGCAAACAGAAAACAATCGCACAGCACAAAAACAGTGGCAGCAGCAGCAGCAGCAGCAGCAGAACTTATTAGTGACATAGAACGAATACAACTGAAATAACGGACAGTATTATTGTTGCTTTAAAAGTATCAGTACGTTCATATGCGTTCGTTCAGGACAAAGCACGAAATACGAATACTATCGAAACTCATCGACATCCTCCTTCTCCTATCACTGATAATGCTTTGGACGACTGTTAAGGCCTACGAAAGAGCTGCGACAAAGGTCGAACAAATCCATCAGGGTAGTTCTGATGGAGATCCACCTATTTCGTACTTGTACGAAATACCTAGGTTACGAAAAGGTCCTAGGGCGATCGCACTCTTATTCCATGGATGCGCACATACAGCGTTCGATTGGTTCAATGAATGCGATAAATGTGTAGGGTTACCAATCGAGCGATCGATAGCGCATTTATTGTACGAACAGAACTTCGCCGTTCTCGCAATATCTTCCAGGGATGGCTGTTGGTCCAGGACAGCGGACGCCAATCGCGTATACAAGGCCCTGAAGGATTTCATTAAAAAAGATGGGACCGAGATCGGTGATTTAGCGGATAAAGAACACGTCGATGTCTATGCATTCGGTGCATCGTCTGGTGGGTCGTTCGTTACGCAAGTCTTACCCAGAGTGTTTGATGATCATTACCAACATTTGAAGATGCGCTTGAAAGGCGTCATATCGCAAATCGCGCAACCGCCTGAGACGATATCGGTCGCGACTGTTTTCGCGCACATGCCGAAAGATGCAAGAATCGCTCAAAAAGTAAAGTTCGCGATGGAGAAGTTTACAAATGAAGATGGACCATCGGTAAAGGAATCTTTGTTGATGCCTATGAAGATTACCGAGCACTTCTTTCGCGATAACGCTGGGCCGGCGCGGACGTACGAAACTTATCAATCAGAGGCGATGTACAGAGCTTTGAAAGAGAACGGGTTCTTGGGCGAGGACGATTACTTAATAGAAGATCCGAGAAGATCGAATTGGAGGGACGTTTTATGTCAATCGGATGATCCAATAGCGCCCGATTCGCCTTGCGACGATAATAAATCTGCCACGTCAGAATTAATGAACGTCGCGTGGGCTTCCCATGAAATGAGATTTGATACGTTTGCGGAAGATTTAAAGTTTTTGTTAGAAGCGAGTCATACTGGAACGCAAGCGGTTGAGTTTGCAGACGAAATCGATGGAGACGATGATGTGGATTATCACAATCACGAAGAAGCGCAAGCGCCGGCGCCTGCGCCTGCGCCTTCTTCAACAACGACCACGTCACAGTTTAATCTCATGTCTGGAGAAGAAAATCCTACTACTACTATTTTTTTTTTAATGATGCGGCGGCCACCGAGAAGG
>Ga0115004_10001182_pt1 | contig 21233 bp, 20 predicted proteins | sample ArcticOcean_MG_C_10_FD_88737 | JGI IMG/M metagenome (GOLD analysis project Ga0115004, IMG submission 88737) | Marine microbial communities from western Arctic Ocean - ArcticOcean_MG_CB11_90 | ecosystem: Environmental > Aquatic > Marine > Oceanic | place: Arctic Ocean: Canada Basin | collected... | reverse complement strand
TTTATTTTTATTTCCCAATACATTTATAGAAATAAGTCTTGTTTCCTTTTTTGTTTTATATTTGTTGAATTCATAAGATTTAAGTTTTAATCCATGTAAAAAATAATCTGTAAAATTATCAAGTTTGCCAATTATACTGTCAGAGTTTATAAAGTACTCACTATTCTTTCCATAATTTATATATTTATAAAATTCAGCACCTAAATTTTCTATATCAAAGCTCTTCAAGTCTTTTTTAATAGAAATTAAAATTATCTTTTTTTTGGAATTGATTTCAAAAACAAATATACTTTTTTTTAAATCACTGGTTTTAAACAAGTCATTTATATAAAAGAACTCAGCGTTAGAGATGTATTTTTTTAAGTTGGTAATATTGAATTTTTCGTCAGTGAAAAAGACAAGATTATTTGAAGATTTAGTTGTTATTTTTTTTGAATAGTTAATTTTAATAGACATAAATTTTTAAACGAACTCTTAGTAGAGTTGAGAGGTATATAGTTATTAATTTATCAGTTTTCAATGAAAAAATTAGTTTTTGTGGTCAACGTAGATTGAGTTTTGTTTAAAGTTGCTTTAGATATACATCAATTTTCAATGCTTAAAAACAAAATTTATAAGTACCTATCTAATGAAATTCTTAAAAACTTTATAACTATTTTACTAACATTTAGTGCAATTGCATGGGTGGTAAGATCAGTTAATTTTTTAGACTTAATGGTAGAGGACGGATACAATTCAAGTGTTTATTTTAAATACTCTTTATTAAATATTTCCACAATTATATCACGTTTTGTGCCATTGGCATTCCTTGTGTCTCTTATCATGTCCATTGTGAAATTCGAACGTCAGCAGGAACTACTAATATTGTGGACATCAGGATTGAATAAAATAAAAATTGCTAATTTGTTTTTATTAATTGCATTCTTTATAACTTTGTTTCAGATTATATTATCATCATTTGTTAACCCCTTTTTATTAAATAAGTCGAGATCCCTACTGAGAATAAGCGATACCTTGCAGATTACCTCTACTTTAAAATCAAATGATTTTAGTGACACTTTTAAAGGTCTCACTTTTTTTATTAGTGAGAAAAATGTAGAAAATGAATTACTGAATATACTTATTAAAGATACAAGTGGAAATTTAAACACGCTGGTAAAAGAAGTAGGAGAATCAAATAATACAACAATAGTTGCAAAAAAAGGCATAGCGGGCAATAATAAACTAATACTATTTAATGGATTCATACAAACTTTAAATAAAAAAAATGAAATCAAAAATATTCAATTTGAAAAAACTGAGCTAAGTTTGATAAACATGTCTGCAAGGACAATTATACATCCAAAACTTCAGGAAACCTCGACCGGTCTATTACTAAAATGTATTTTTGATCAAAACAAAAATTTAGATATTTTTAACTGTTCAAAGAAAAAATTCAAAAGCAATTCAGTAGAAACTCTCTCTAAACGTTTAGTTTCACCTTTGTATATTCCATTAATTACTATAATAGTTTCTTTTTTATTGGCGTATAAAAAAGAGAGAAAATTTTTCTTTTTAAAAAAATACATACTATTCTTTTTATCTTTTTCACTACTAGTTCTTGCTGAAATTTTTTTAAAATATACAGGTTTTTCTTGGGTAATGGCAATCTCTTACTTTTCTTTACCTTTGATTCTTTCTATGATTTTTTATATTTACTTAGTAAAAAAAATAACCGTTGAAAGAAGAATATAATGAACAGTATTATTAATAAATATTTAATTGTAAAATTTTTTAAAACTATTTTTAATACTATTTTAATTTTTTTTTCTTTAGGAATTATATTAAATTTATTTGAAGAAATTGAATTTTTTAAAAACTTAAATTTGCCTTTCTCGCTACCATTTATTTTATCATTATCTTTTGTACCAACATTAATCCTAGAATTATTACCTTTCATAGTTTTTTTATCTTCAATCTTTTACTTTTTACATTTAAGGTCTTCAAAAGATTTGTTATCAATAAAGGTATTTGGTTACTCAAATGCAAAAATTATTTTTATTTTATCCCTTTTTTCTTTTGCATTTGGGTTGTTTATCTTGCTAGCTATCAATCCGCTCACTTCTACGCTTATCAAGTATTATGAGGTAGAAAAAGCCCTTTACTCAAAGGATGTAGATCATTTAATCTCGATTAATAAAAATGGAGTTTGGATAAAAGAAATTACTGAAAACGATTATAAAATTATAAATGCTAAAAATTTAAACAAGGCGACTCTAGAAAAAGTTTCAGTCTATATATTTAGCAATAATCATAAATTAAAAAAAAGAATTGAATCTGAATCTGCATTAATTATCAACAATCCCTGGCAAATGAAAAAAGCTTACATTTATGATTTTGAAGAAGGTAATAATTTATTTTTTGAAAGTTTTGAATTTAAAAGTGATAGAGTGTATGAAAAAATAACTTCACTGTATAAAAATTTGAATACTATATCATTTTTAAATTTGGTCTTCAATTATTCACAATTAAATGAAAAAGGATATTCAAAAAAATTACTGAATGAAAAAATTAACAGGTTAATTTCTATTCCAGTTTTTTTATTTTTAATGGTAGTCTTGGCGGGAATATTCACTATAGGGTCTTTAAAAAATAAACAAAATTTTTATTATATGATAATATCTATACTTACATGTATTGCTATTTACTATTTTAAGGATCTCTCTATTGCTTTGGCACAAACTGGGAAAATAAGTTTAATTTTATCTATTTGGATGCCTATATTGATAATTAGTTTATTTTGTATGATTGGAGTAATTCAAATTAATGAAAAATAAATTTTTACACTCTTTAATTTTTTGTTTTTTAATTTTTGCTTTTAATTTAGAGGCTCAAGAATTAAAAATTAATTCTTCTAAAGTACGTTACGATGATATTAATAAAATTACTATTCTTGAAGGCAATGTTAGCTCTAGCGATGAAAAAGGTAATAAGCTTTTTTCTGAGTATGCAACATACAATAAAATTGAAGAAATAATTGAAACAAAAGGTGATACAAAAATTATAACATCTGGTGGTTATGAAATTTTTGGCAACAACATAATATTTAATAATAAAAAAAGTGTAATATATTCAAATAACGAAACTAAAATTGTAGATAAAGATGGCAATAATATTTTAGTTGATATGTTTAAGTATTCTATTCTGACTAATGTTTTTTTTTCAAAAGGAAACATTAAAATACAAGATATAAATAGCAATAATTACAATTTTTCTGAAATCTACATTGATGAAAATAAAAAAAAAATTATAGGTTCAGACGTGAAAGCTTTTTTAAATCAATCTGATATCAAGTTAAATACTGATAATGAGCCAAGATTTTTTGCAAACACTATGTCCTTTGATAAAAAAATAAATACATTTGAAAAAGGAATATTTACTTATTGTAAAGATATGGGTGGCGGAAAATGCCCACCATGGACATTGCAATCCAAAAAGATTAAACACGACTTAGCAAAAAAAACTATTTACTATGATGATGTAGTATTAAAAGTTTATGATTTTCCAATTTTTTATTCTCCCAAATTATCACACCCAGATCCTACGGTAAAAAGAAGTTCTGGTTTTTTAGCTCCGAGTCTTTCAAATAGTACTACCTTGGGATCTGGTATAGGTATGCCGTATTTTTGGAATATTGCGATGGATAGAGACTTGACTTTCGCTCCAAAGCTTTACTTAAATGAAAATCCTCTACTTTTAGCAGAATATAGACAAGATTTTGCTAATTCTTTTTTGATTGTAGATGCCGGTTACACACAAGGTTATAAAAAAAAAAATAACAAAAAAACAGATGGTGGTCGTGCCCATTTTTTTTCCAATTTTAGTATGAATTTTTTTAATGAAGCAGAAAAAAAAAGTAGCCTGGAAATAAATATTGAAAAAGTTTCAAACGATACTTACTTTAAAGTTTATGACATTAACAGTTCTTTGGTCAAAAAAGATAAAATTACATTAGAAAATAAATTAGATTACATCTATCAAAATAAAGATCTTTATTTTGGAATAACCCCTAGTGTTTATGAGGACACTGCTAAAATCGGACACTTGAGACATGAGTACTTGCTGCCTTTAAGTTTAGAAAAAAAAATTATGTCTAGTCAAAAATTTGGTACTTTAGATATTGGATCAGATCTTAGATTTAGAAATCACGAAATTAATAAACAAATAAATTTATTTGTTAATAATTTTAATTGGAGATCTAATAAATGGTTGAATTCACTTGGAATAGAAAATTATTTTGAAGGATTAGTTAAAACGGTAAATTATGAAGCTAAAAACACAGATGAATATAAAAATGACGATAAAAACACTGAAGTAAATTCAGCTTTGGGTTATTTTGCTAAACTTAGATTATACAAAGAAGACGTTATTAATAAAAATTTTTATTCTTTAACACCTCAGTTTCTTTTGAGATATGCACCTGGTAACATGCGTAATATAGATAGTGGAAGACTTAGTTATGCAAATTTATTCAATTTAAATAAAATTAATGAACTCGATGTAGTAGAACCTGGTTTAAGTTCTTCAGTTGGTTTTGAATATAAAAAAAATAAATTAAACAAATTAAATGTAATTGCAGACGAAGTATTTTCTTTGTCTGTTGGTCAAGTTATTAGTGAACAAGAAAATATGGATATTCCATCTAGTACTTCATTGGATCAAAATTTTTCTGATGTTGTTGGTAAAGCTAAATATAATATTAATAATAGATTAAGCCTTGATTATAATTTTTCTATAGATCAGGGATATAAAAATTTTAATTATAACGATATTGGGTTAGATGTTGAAGTTAATAAAGCAAAATTTAATTTAAGTTATTTACAAGAAAAAAATCATATTGGCGATCAGGAACACGTTCAAACTGGAATCGACTTTAGATTCAACAACTCTTCAGAGGTAAGCTTTAATGCAAGAAGAAATCTTTTAACAAGTTCTGCAGAATTTTATAATTTAAGCTATAATTATATCAACGATTGTTTAAAAGCAGGCATAGGATATCGAAGAGAGTTCTATACTGATAGAGATGTGGAACCTACAAATACGCTAATGTTTACAATATCAATAATTCCATTCGCAGAAATTAATAGCCCAAGTTTATTAAAATGAAAAAAATTAATGTAATAATTATATCTTTTTTAATTTTTTTTAATAATAATTCTTTTTCAAATTTGTATACGCAAATTAATAATAATATTGTAGTAAAAATTGGAGAATTACTAGTGACCTCTATTGACATAGAAAATCAAATAATTACCAACCTAATAATTAATAAACAAGAAATCACACAAGAGAATATTGATAAAAATAAAAACTTTGCTGTAAAAACTTTAATAAACAAATCAATAAAACTAGGGGAAATTAATAAATATCAGATTAAAGATTACAATAAAAAAGATTTACAAGATTATAGTAAAAATATTGCAAAAAATTTAAATGCAAATGAAAATAGTCTAAGACAAATTTTTAAACAATACAATATTGACTATGATTCATTTTTGAAAAACTATGAAATAGAACTTTTGTGGAATACTTTAATTTTTCAATTATACAAAAATCAAATTAATGTAAATATTTTAGAAGTTGAAAATGAAGTTGAAAAAATTTCTAAAAATAAGAATTTAGAGGAGTTGAAAATAATTAAAGAAAATATTTTAAGTCAAAAAAAAAAAGATAAATTAAATTTATTTTCTAGATCTCATTTTACAAATCTAGAAAATACTGTTTCTATAAACTTTCAATGAGTAATTTGATAGCAATAATTGCGGGTGAACCCAATAGCATAAATTCTGAAATTATTGCTAAAGCATTAAAAAAAAATAAAAAACTGAAAAAATTATTTATTATTGGAAACTATTCCCTTTTCAAAAAACAGATTGTTAAATTAGGTATCAAAATTCCAATAACTAAAATTAACAAACTTACAGATGTTAGAAGAGAGAGAAAACTTTTTATACTTGATGTCCCCTTGAAATTTAAAAAAATATTTAAAATTAATTCTTTTGAGGTTAAGAAATATGTCTTTAAATGTTTTGACATCGCACACAATCTGTCAATAAATAAAATAATTAAAGGTTTCATAAATGCCCCAATTGATAAAAAAATCTTTGATAATAAATATTTAGGTGTCACGGAATATATTTCGGAAAAAAACAAAATTAAAAACAAAGAAGTTATGATGATTCATAATAATGAATTGTCAGTTGTTCCGTTAACTACACATATTGAAATCAAAAATGTTACTAATAAAATTAGCTTTAACTTAATCACTTCAAAAATATTAACTCTTAATAAATTTTATTTAAAATTATTCAAGAGAAAACCAAAAATTGCAATTTTAGGTCTAAATCCTCATAACAGTGAAAATAAAATACATTCAATTGAAAGCAAAATTATTAGACCTGCTGTAGACAAATTAAGAAAACTAAAAATAAATATCAAAGGACCATTTCCTGCTGATACAGCATTTAATAAACAAAATATAATTTCTTATGACGTTATTGTTGGCATGTATCACGATCAAGTTCTGGGTCCTTTCAAAGCTCTTTATGGGTACGATGCAATTAATCTAACATTAGGTCTAAAGTATTTAAGAATGTCTCCTGACCATGGAACAGCACAAGATATAATTGGTTTAAATAAAGCAAACCCAAAAAGTTTAATCAATGCTATTAATTTTTTAAATAAAATTAATGATTAAGGCAAAAAAATCTTTAGGGCAAAATTTTCTAATCGATAATAATATTTTAAATAAAATTATAAAATTAGCAGATATAAGTGATAACAATATTTTTGAAATTGGGCCAGGCACTGGAAATTTAACAAAAAAAATTTTAGAAAAAAATCCAAAAAATTTAATTCTTATAGAAAAAGATCAAGAACTAGTGAGTAATTTAAGAAATGATTTCAAGCAATACAGTAATTGTAAAATTTTTAATGAAGATGTCCTTAAATTCGATCTAGAAAAAAATATAAAAAAAAATGCTATAATTATTGGCAATCTACCGTACAATATATCATCTCAAATTTTGGTTAAGTTAATCAAATTTGAAAAGTGGTTACCTAAATATAAAAAGCTAATACTAATGTTTCAAAAAGAAGTTGCAGATAAAATATTAGCAGCACATAATACATCTCATTATGGAAGACTTTCTATACTAACATCTGCAAGATTAAAAATTACTAATCATTTTAATGTTTCTCCAAATAGTTTTTTTCCTGTACCAAAAGTCAAATCTACTGTTCTTGTTTTTGAGCCAATTATAAATAAAGAATTTAAAGTTAAAAACATTTCAAATTTAGAAAAGGTTTCTCATGTTTTTTTTTCAAGAAAAAGAAAAATGATAAATAAAGCTTTCAATAAATTGTTTGAAAAACCAATTGAAATTTCTGAAACAATAAAAATAGATTTAAATTTAAGGCCAAATGAATTATCTGAAAATGAATATTTTAAAATTACAGAATTTTATGAAAAACAGCTTTAAATAGTATCATTTTTTTCAAATAAAATAATTTTTTCTATTTGTGAGAAACAATGATCTAAATTATCGTTTATAATCACATGATCGTAATCTGACCAATGATGGATATCATTATCATAGGCTTTCAATCTTTTAGAAATAATATCAACATTATCTTGGTTTCTTTGTGTTAATCTATTTTCTAATTCTTTTTTACTGGGTGGCAATAAAAAAATTTTAATTAATTTAAGTTCCTTAAATTTAGATAACTGTTGAGATCCTTGCCAATCAATATCAAATAAAATATTATTATTATTTTTTAATAGCTCGTTGACAGAATTTCTAGAGGTTCCATAAAAGTTATCAAATATTTTTGCATATTCATAAAATTCATTATTAGAATTTTTTTTTTTAAATTCTTCATGATTTACAAAAAAGTAATCTATACCTTCGACTTCGTTTGATCTTGGTTTTCTTGTGGTGTGTGAAACAGATATCTTAAAATTTTGATATTTTTGTTGAATTTTTTTTGTCAATGTTGTTTTTCCAGCACCAGACGGGGAGGACAAAACTAGCATCATGCTGCCATTGCTGGAAGTCATATAAAACCTTTGCTAAAAAAAATTTAACTAGTAGCTTTACTTTCAATAAATTTAATTGCGTCCCCAACAGTTAAAATTTTTTCAGCTTCACTGTCAGAAATTTCTGCACCAAATTCTTCCTCAAATGCCATAACCAATTCAACGGTGTCTAAACTGTCTGCCCCTAAATCATCTATAAAACTTGCTTCATTAGTTACTTTTTCCTCTTCAACACCAAGGTGGTCTGCTACTATTTTTTTAACTTTTTCGCTAACATCTGACATTTAAATTCCTATATTCTGTTTATGATAAAAATTCTTATTAAATCAATATTAATAATTGTCAAGCCATATACATGCCTCCATTAACATGAATTGTTTCTCCTGTTATGTAATCAGACATTCCTGAGGCTAGAAAGACCGCGCAGTTAGCTACATCATCCCCTTTACCTAAGTCCCCAATTGGTATTTTAGATATAAGTAGATTTCTGAATTCTTCATTAATTTTATCTGTCATCTCGGTTTTTATAAAACCTGGGGAAATACAATTAACATTTATTTTTTTTTTTGCATATTCAATAGCAAGGCTTTTTGAAAAACCAATAATACCTGCTTTAGAAGCAGCATAGTTTGCTTGACCAAGATTGCCTGTGTGGGCAACAATAGATGTAATGTTAATAATTTTCCCCTGTTTGTTTTTTAACATTTTTTTTATGGTTTGCTTACACATTAAAAAAGTTGAGGTTAAATTAATATCAATTACTTTTTGCCAGTTATCATCATTTAACCTTATTGAAAGATTGTCTAAAGTAATACCAGCATTGTTTATCAAAACATCGATACCACCTAATTCTAAGTAACAAAAATTTATAAATTTTTCAATTTCTGAGTGTTGATCGAGTTTAAATGATTTTATTTTAATATTTTTAAATTCTTTTTTTAAATTTTCTAATTTATCATTATTTGTCCCAGTTGCTAACACAATAGATCCTAACTCATAAAATTTTTTTACTAAGCTGTATCCTATCCCTCCTGTTGCTCCTGTAATTAATATTTTTTTATCTTTAAGATTCATTTTTTAAATTATTAATATCATCTATTGAATTAACACTAAAGGTATTACTATTAGGTATTATTCTTTTTACCAAACCTGTTAAAACTTTGCCAGGTCCTATTTCTATAAAATCTTGTACTTTATTTTTGTCCATAAAAACTATACTTTCTCTCCATCTAACTTTTGAATAAATTTGTTGTACTAACAATTTTTTAATATCTTCTGGATTGATAATAGGCAAAGCTGTTACATTACCGACTATTTCAAAGTCAGGCTTTTTAAAGTTTACTGCATCTATTTTTTCTTTCATTTTTACTGCTGCAGAATTCATTAAAGAACAATGAAAAGGTGCACTGACTGGTAAAGAAATAAATTTTTTTTTATTTTCTTTTAAAATAGTTTTTAATTCTTCAATAGATTCTATGTCGCCACTTACAATAGTTTGGCCATGTGCGTTATCATTAGCTACTTCACAAATACCTTTGAATTTCAGCTTAAGTATATAACTATTAATTTCTACAATGTCCGAGCCAAGAATTGCAAGCATGCCACCTTTTCCTACGGGTACAGCCTCTTGCATTGATTTTCCTCTTTCAAAAAGTAAATGTAAGGAATCTTGAAAGCTTAAAGCATTAGCACAGAGTAAAGCACTATATTCTCCTAATGAGTGGCCAGCAAAATATTTAATTGTTTTTAAATTAAATTTAAATTCATTTTTTAAAACGGTAAAAATTGAGTAACTCACAAGAAGAATGGACGGTTGAGTATTTTGAGTTAATTTAAGGTCGCTCTCAGGTCCATCTAATATGACTTTAGAAATTTTAAACTTTAGCACATCGTCAGCTTCAGCAAATAATTTTTTAACAGTAGAAAAATTATTATAAAATTCAGATCCCATACCTACTATCTGAGAACCTTGACCTGGAAATAATATAGCTTTCATTTGTATTAATGCTTTTTAATAACATTATTAGTATTGAATTGAAGAATTTATAATAGTATAAAACCGTTCTTTTATAAATAAACAATTAATGATTACAGAATGAATTTTTACGAACATACATTAGTAGCCAAACAAGACATTTCTAAAGCAGATCTAGAGAAAATAGAGAAAAAATATAATGACATTATCACCAAAACTGATGGTAAAATTGTAAAAATTGAAAAGTGGGGCTTACTCAGTTTTGCTAAAAAAATTAAAGCTTACAATAAGGGATTTTATATTCACTATAAATTTGAGGCCGAAAATAAAACTTTAGAAGAAATAAAAAAAAATAGTATAATTGACAGTTCTCTTCTTAGGCATTTAACTGTAAAATATAAAAAATTAGATACCGAAACAGAATATTTTAAAGAAAATAATGAAAAGAAAAAATAATAAATTTAATAAAAGACCACAAAATCCTTTAAACAAACTTAGTTTGTTTCAAAAGTCTGATTCTAGATTTTCTAAAAAATGTCCTTTGTCGGGAAAAGAAGCTCCTGTTGTAGATTACAAAAATATTAAATTATTGAAGAGATATATCTCAGATACAGATAAAATTATGCCTTCAAGAATAACTTCTGTTTCACAAAACAAACAAAGAAAATTAACAAGTGAAATAAAAAAGGCGAAAATTTTAGGATTGATTTAATTATGCAGGTTATACTTATAGAAAACGTAATGAAACTTGGAAAAATTGGAGACCAAGTAGAAGTAAAAAATGGTTTCGCTAGAAATTATTTATTAAGACAAGGTAAGGCTTTGCGGGCAAGCAAAGAAAATATTGAATTTGTAAGCAAAAAAAAAGTTGAGTTAAATAAAAAAAATGATGATGCCAAAAGTCAATTTAATGAGATGGCCTCAAAAATTGAAAATAAAGTTTTAAAATTTAATAAAGAGTCAAAAGAAAATGGCGAACTTTATGGTTCAATAAAACCTAAAGAAGTCTCTGGTGCTTTTAAAACTATACTAAAAGTTGAAATTAACCCCTCGCAAATTGATTTGAGACAGGAAATTACAAGGATTGGCAAATACCAAATCAACATAAACCTTCACGCCGAGGTCACAGCAAGTGTTAATTTACACGTCGATAAAATAGACTCTATTTAAATTTCATTTTTCCACAGGTAAAAAAAAAAGTGTGTAACTTTTAAGTTTCTATTGCTTTGGGTTCAATTATTATTCAATTTATGGAAAAAGCAAAGTTAAGTCTTACCTCGACAGAAGAAAATAAATTACCTTCAAATATAGAAGCTGAACAATCTCTCATTGGATCAGTTCTAGTCAATAATGATATTATTGACGAAATATCAAATATTGTAAGCGCAGGTAAATTTTTTGATCCGATCCATAGAAAAATTTATGAGGTCATAGAAAACTTGAATAACAAAGGGATGATAGCAAACCCTATTACTTTAAAAAATTATTTTGAAAATGATTCAGGTTTAAGTGAAGTTGGGGGAGTTGATTATTTAGTAAAATTAACAAGATTTTCTTCTTCTATAAAACAAGCAATTGATTATGCAAAAATTATTCATGAAATGTATGTCAAGAGAGAATTAATATTTATTTCTGATGGAATTTCCGACCAAGCAAAAGACGATCAAATAGAAAAGACTGGAGAAAATATAATTGAAGATGCTGAAAAATCGTTATTTGATTTAGCTGAAAGAGGTAATTTCTCACAAACGTTTTTAAAATTTAACCAAGCATTAGATCAAACAATTGAAATGGCAACTTTAGCTATGAAAAGTGATCAAGGTATAGTTGGGGTTCCGACGGGCCTAACTGACTTAGATGAAAAGTTAGGTGGTCTACATAAATCTGATCTTGTGATTATAGCCGGTAGGCCTTCTATGGGGAAAACAGCTTTAGCTACTAATATTGCTTATTATGCCGCAAAGAATATGCAGGAGAATAATGAAAAAGGTTCAGTTGCTTTCTTTTCTTTGGAAATGTCATCAGAACAACTATCAACTCGAATATTGTCTGAACAAGCAAGAATTTCATCAAGTGAGATTAGAAGAGGTAAGGCTTCCGAAGAAACTTTAAATCGATATATTGAAACTTCAAGAAATATTTATGATCTACCTCTGTATATTGATGAAACTCCTGCGATAGCTATTTCGACTTTAAGTAATAGAGCTAGAAGAATAAAAAGATTGTTTGGATTAAAATTAATTGTTGTTGATTACATTCAATTAATGAGAACTAATTCTAATAGAATGGATGGGCGGGTTCAAGAGATTTCTGAAATCACTCAAGGTTTAAAAGCACTTGCTAAAGAACTAAACGTCCCTGTAGTTGCACTGTCACAATTATCACGAGCTGTAGAGCAGAGAGATGATAAGATTCCACAATTATCAGATCTGAGAGAATCAGGGTCTATAGAACAAGATGCTGATGTAGTTGTTTTTGTTTACAGAGAACAATATTATTTAGAAAAAAGAGAACCAAAACAAGGTTCAATTGAACACGCTGAATGGCAATCTAAAATGAGTGACATTCATGGTTTGGCTAGCCTTATTGTAGGTAAGCATCGTCACGGATCTACTGGTACTGTACATGTGGAGTTTGAAGGAATGTTTACAAAATTTAAAGATTTACCTAAAAATTAATACTTTAGTTATCTAAAATTTAAGATATATCTCAGTTAATTGATGTTTGCTAAAATTTACAGAACAGTAATTATTGATTTTTCAAAAATTTCTATCGTCATAATTTGCTCTATACTTGCCTATTTTCTTTACTTTTCAAAAGACTTTAGGTTAGACGCATCTTCAGACTCTTTATTGCTTGAGAGTGATAAAGACTTAAAATATTTAAGAGAAGTCAACGAAAGATATGGATCAAAAGATTATCTTGTTTTAACTTATGAACCCGTCTCAAGTTTTACAGACGAAGAAACTATAATTAATCTTCAGTTTCTTAAGTCAAAAATAGAAAAACTCGACTGGGTAGATCGAGTAATAACTTTAATAGATGTCCCGCTTTTAAAAAGTAGTGATGAACCTTTAATGGAAAGGTTAAAAAATTATAAAACTTTATCTTACCCTAAAATAGATAAAGAGAGGGGATTTGAAGAAATAATTAATAGCCCTATTTATAAAGACTACGTTATAAGTGCTGATGGCAAGACATCGGGAATAGTAGTTTACCTCAAACAAGATAAAAAGTTAAATGAGTTTGTTAAAACAAAAAACAACTACTTTAATTTAGAATTAGAAGGAAATTTAAATAAATCCCAAAAAAAAAACCGTGCTATTTTTAACAATGAGTACGACGCTTATAAAAATATTTATAACCAAAAAAACCATCAAAATATTAAAGAAATTAGAGATGTTATAAAAAAATATAACGTAAACGCTGAAATTCATCTGGGTGGTTTACCAATGATCACTGATGATATGATGTCATTTATCCAAAATGACATTGTTGTTTTTGGAATTGGGGTTTTTATATTTATTATTATTACTTTATGGTTAATTTTTAAAAAAATTAAATGGGTTGTCATTCCTCTACTCGGTTGTGCATTTTCAGTTGGTTCAATGGTAGGCATACTAGGACTATTAGGATGGAAAGTTACGGTCATTTCCTCAAACTTTATTGCTTTAATGCTAATACTTAATATGGCTATGAATATTCATGTCACAGTCAGGTTTTTGCAAATAAAAAAAGAGTTTGAAAATATAACAATTAAAGATGCAGTTTATGAAGCAAGCAGTAAAATGTTTTTGCCAATTTTCTATACTGTCTTAACTACAATATGCGCTTTTTTATCTTTGATATTTAGTGGAATTAAACCAATTATTGATTTTGGCTGGATGATGACTCTTGGTCTCATTGTTTCAATTACAGTAACATTTACGCTCATCCCCGCTTTGCTTAATTTGTTTAGTAGTTCTGATGACTCGATCAATCAAAATGAAGAAAAATCTAAAATTACAGATGCGTTAAGTAATTTTTCAAAAGGAAACACATTTTTAATATTTGGCGTATCTTTAATTGTTATATTCTTAAGCATTTTTGGAATTTCTAAACTAGAAGTAGAAAATAGTTTTATCAATTATTTTGATGAAAAAACTGAAATTTATAAAGGTATGAAAAAAATTGATGACCAATTAGGAGGTACTACTCCGCTGGATATTATTTTAAAGTTTCCAGTGAGTGAAAATAAAAAAGAAAAAGATGACGAATTTTCTGAATGGGAGGAAGACAATAAAGGTAACGCTGATGACGTATCTAAGTATTGGTTTACTAGGAATAAAATTGATAAAATTTTAAAAGTTCATGACTATTTAGACTCTCTTCCTGAAATAGGAAAAGTTATTTCATTTGGTTCAATTGTTAGGGTTGCAGAAGATTTAACAGGTAACAAACTAGAAACATTAGAAGCTGGCGTGCTTTATAGCAAAATTCCTGAAGAAATTAAAAAGGAAATCATATCTCCTTATATATCTGTAAAAGATAATGAGGCTAGAATCAGTGTTAGAATAAAAGATTCTTTAAAAGATTTAAGAAGAAATGATTTAATTAATAAAATTAATTCTGAACTAAAATCACAAGTGGGCTTAACTGAAGAAGAGTTTAAACTTGCTGGTGTGTTAATTTTATTTAATAATTTGTTGCAAAGTCTTTTTAAATCTCAAATTCTGACGTTAGGTGTAGTAATGGCTGGAATTTCAATGATGTTTTTAGTTCTTTTTAGAAATTTAACTTTATCATTAATTGGTGTTGTTCCTAATTTCATGGCAGCTTTTTTTATATTGGGTATCATTGGTCTTCTTGGAATTCCACTGGACATGATGACAATAACTATAGCAGCAATCACTATTGGAATAGCTGTAGATAATAGCATTCACTATATTTACCGATTTAGAGAAGAGTTTAAAAAAATAAAAAACTACAACGAAACAGTGGATAGATGTCATAACACCGTTGGTGTTGCTATACTAAATACCTCAATCACTATCGTTTTTGGATTTTCTATTTTGGTTTTATCTAACTTTATACCTACAATATATTTTGGTATATTTACAGGTATAGCAATGTTGCTTGCCTTAGTATCTGTTTTAACTCTTTTGCCAAAACTCATACTGGTTTTAAAACCTTTTGGCGATGAATAGTTTTATAGATTTTGTAAAAGACGAAGTTTTATTGTTTGATATATTTTTTATATTAATTATTTTATACAATTGTATAAAATGCCTTTCACAAGGTTTTTCTTTAAGTTTTCTTTCTTCCCTAAAATGGATTGTGTCTGCCATAACTACAATAATTTTAGTGCCAAAATTACAACCTTGGGTTAGCGATTATATTGAATCAGAATTTATAAATAATGTAGGCATAGGTATTTTTGTTTTTGTTCTTACTTTGTTTATTAGTATTGTTTTAGGCAAATCACTTGGTAGAACCGTAAAGTGGTCTGGTCTTGGCTCGGTAGATAAATCATTTGGGATTTTTTTTGGAATATTTAAAGGTTACGTAGTTGCGGTTTGTTTTTATTCTCTTTTAAATTGGTTTTATCCATATGAGAAATGGGATATATCAACAGCAAAAGCATTTTCTTTTAAAATCGTAAAAAAAGGTAGTGATTTACTCATAAAAGAATTTCCTAATTACAAAGATATAATAGATACAAAAGAAAAAATTGAAAAAATTTAAATTAGACAAACCTAGAGAAGAGTGTGGAGTTTTTGGTATTTCAGACCATGAAGATGCGTCTGCTCTAGTTGCCCTAGGCTTACATGCTCTACAACATAGAGGTCAAGAGGGATGCGGTATTGTTTCCTTTGATGGAAATACTTTTCATTCAGAAAAAAGGCAAGGTTTGGTTGGTGATCACTTTACCGATCCAGCTGTGATAAAAAAATTACCTGGTCAATCGGCTATTGGGCATAATAGATACTCTACAACTGGTGAAGTGTCTTTAAGAAACATCCAGCCTTTTTTTGCCGATCTTTATGGCGGTGGAGTTAGTTTAGCACATAATGGAAATTTAACTAATTCTATAGAACTTAGAAACAATCTTGTTCGAGATGGAGCTATTTTTAGAACTACCAGTGACACTGAAACAATAGTTCAACTAATTGCAAAATCAAAACGAAATAAAATGATAGATAAAATTATTGATACACTTTTTCAAATACAAGGAGGTTATGCATTAGTTATAATGACTAATAAAAAAATTATCGGTTTAAGAGATCCTTTTGGCATTAGGCCTCTAGTTGTTGGTAAATTGAAAAATTCTTTTGTTTTTGCCTCTGAAACTTGTGCTTTAGATATTATAGGAGCCACATTTATCAGAGAAGTAGAAAATGGGGAGATTGTCTTTGTTGAAAATGGAAAATTAAACAGTATAAAGCCATTCCCACCTACTAAATCTAGACCGTGTGCTTTTGAATACATATATTTTGCTAGGCCAGATAGCTTGATCGACGGTCGTTGTGCTTATGAATTTAGAAAAAAAATGGGTGAAGAACTAGCTAAAGAAACTGACTTAGATGCTGACTTAGTTGTTCCTGTGCCAGACTCTGGAGTGCCTGCTGCACTTGGCTTCAGTCAATATACAAAGAAAAGTTTTGAATTAGGTCTGATAAGGAATCATTATGTAGGTAGAACTTTTATTGAGCCCACTCAAAGCATTAGAAGTTTTGGGGTTAAATTGAAACTGAATACAACTAAAACTTTAGTTAAAGATAAGTCAATTATTTTAGTTGATGATTCTTTGGTTAGAGGAACCACATGTCATAAAATAGTTAAAATGCTTTACGATTCAGGAGCTAAAGAAGTACACGTAAGAATAGCTTGTCCAGAAATTCTTTACCCAGATTTTTACGGTGTAGATATGCCAACAAAAAAAGAATTATTAGCTAGTAATAAGAATAATCAGGAAATGTGCGATTATATAAATGCTAAGACTTTAAAATTTTTAAGTTTAGAGGGATTGTATAAAGCTTTAGGGCTTGGACAAAGAAATAAATTATACCCTCAACTAAGTGATCACTATTTTACGGGGGACTATCCGGTGAAACCGACAGACTCTTTGGGCGAAGGAAAGGTTACTCAACTATCTTTGTTAAGTTCAAAATCTAATAATTAAATTAATTTAATTTTAGTAATCTGTTATCGCTGTCAAAAAATAACATATTATTATCTAGAAATACTATTTCAGAACTAATACCATTTTTGCTAATTCTATTTAGATAATTAAAATTTCCATTATTAGGGTTAAAAGACAACAAATATCCATTTTTAAAATAAACATTAATTTCACTATTGACTATTTTAAAATCAACAATTGATAAAAATTTATTTATTATTTTTTTATTTTCTATATTCTTAAAAATATTTTTAGACCAAACAACATTACCGTTATTGTTATCTAGACAAATTAAAAGATTATTTTTTAAAATGACATAGGTATAATTTGATGTCATTATCGGTTTGAAGATTGGTTCGGCAGATAAATTCCAGTTTTTTAAAGCGGTTAAAGTGTCATAATTTAGAACTGACTTTTTCGTAGTTATAATTAAATTATTATTTTTAATAACGATAGGGTGGCTAAAAAATAGTTCGGTGTCTCCAGCTATAGAAAAATTTTTAAAATTAAGCACCCAATTAATTTTTCGTGTTATGTAGTTTATAGAATATAATTCACCACTAGTATTCAAAAAGAAAAGATTATTATTTACCAGATCCAACGCAAAATTATTTTCAAAATCTGATTTTAAAAAAGTTAAAGATGTTGCAAATTGCCAGTTTTTATCTCCAGTCGCTGAATTAAAAGAATAGATAACATTGTCCTGGTTGGCTAAAAAAATTTGATTATTAGCAAATTTTAAATTCGATCTAAAAGGTATTCCGTAATTTTTTGCCCATACAATTGAACTGTTATCTAAATTAATGGCGTATAAATAACCAAGATTATCAGCTGCGTATAAAATATTTTTATTTATTATAAGATAAATTTCTTTGTTAAAATTTTTAAAATTCTTTTTATAAAAATTATACTCAAATATTTTCTTTTTTAAGCTTAAAGAATAAATAAAAATTGTACCTTTGTGATCATGAGAAATTAAATTATTTTTATAAAAAATAATTTTTTTATTTGAGTCATTCTCTTTTGATGAAAATTTACTTAGTTTGCCACTTTTGGATAATAAAATTTTATTATTACTATATGAAAAATTAGAAATATTATTAGTTGATACTGCGTATTGTTCGGGCCAGTTTGTAGTTATTTTTGCGGGATTAAGTTCAATATCAGAAAGGTTCGCTGGCTCCTTTTCTTCATTAAAACTTTTTTCTTTTATAAAGACATCCTCCTGTCTTGTGCCTGATTTACTGTTTGTAATTGATTTTGTGGTCTGGTTATCTATCGGTGTGTTTGTAGCGTCTTTCCATATCCCTGTTTTGTTATCAAATGAACAAGAGCTAAACACCACCGTAACAAAGACTAACAATAATTTTTTCATTATAAATTATTTTTATCTAGTTGCTTAATAGTTGAATGTATTCGTCTGCTTTTTTTTTTTGATCTTTAGATAAAAAATAATCTGAAATTAATTTAATAGCCATGTTTCTCCAGACTGAATCAGAGTTTATAATTGGGTTTAATGTTTTTATTATTAATTGTTCATCTTCAAAACTAAATAAAAAAATGGTTTTTTTAATTTTAATTAAATTTAAATTTTCTTGATCAATAGAACTGATTGATAAAATTTTATCAAATAAAATAATTATTTTTAATGGATCTGTTTCTAATTTATTGTCAATAATAAAGTAAAGAGCCAAAGGTGAATAAAACTTATGATTTTTATTGATAATATTTTCTAACAGTTCTTTAGCAATATCTGTTTTTTTTTCTTTAAAATAAATAGAGGCCTGCGTGTATTGTTCTGAGACTTGTATTTCATTTTTTTTTTTTAAATCTTTATAAAAAATATAACTAAATAAAGCTAAAATTAGAATTATAGATAAAACAAAAAAGTTTCTTAAATTTTTTTTTATAAAGTGTCTAGTTTTTTGATGGAAATTATTATCTAATATGTGTTCAGGCATAAATTAAAAACTGTTTTTTTTACTAGGAAATTTTTTAGTTAATACTTCTTTATTGTATTTTTGAACACTTTTTTCAATAATATTATTTAATTTTGCAAACTTTTTTACAAATCTTGGATAAAATCCACTTAATCCAAGCATGTCATCGGTAACTAAAATTTGTCCATCACAATGAATAGAAGCTCCTATTCCTATTGTTGGAATTTTTAAAGAACTAGTTATTTCTTTTGCAACAACACCAGTAACACATTCTACAACTATACTAAACACACCAGCTTCTTCGCTTTTTTTGGCTTCATTAATTAATTTAAAGCGATCTTTTTCCACCAACCCATGAACTCTGAATTTTTTATAGTATTGTGGCGTAAAGCCTATGTGTCCCATTACGGGTATACCCATCTTAATTATACTTTGTATAATTTTAAAATTTTTACCATTACATTCCATTTTAACTGCATCACATTTTGTTTTCTTAAAAAGCAATTTTACATTTTTTTTTGCTTCTTTGATGTTTCTGTATGTATTAATTGGCATATCCACAACACATAGTGCTTTAGACAGATTAGACTTAACGCTTATTCCGTGCTGTATCATCATTTCAAGAGTAACTTGGTGTGTATTCTTCATACCATACATTGCGGTGCCTAAAGAATCCCCTACCAAAACAATATCACAGTATTTGTCTGCAATTTTAGCTATAGGTTTAGAATAAGCTGTAAGACATACTAAAGGTCTCTTGTTTTTACTGTTTATAATTTTTAAAATTTTTTTTTTCATTTTTTATTCAAGTTCAATAGTACTTGGTGGCTTTGAAGTTATATCATAAACAACTCTATTAATGCCCTTGACGCCATTTATAATTTTATTAGAAATTTCGTCTAAAAAAAATTTTGGAAAGTTAAAATAATCTGCGCTCATACCATCTTCTGAGACCACTGCTCTAATTAAACAAATATATTCATAGGTTCTTGAATCACCCATAACACCTACTGTCTTGACTGGTAATAAAGCTGCATAAGCTTGCCAAATTTTATTGTATAAATTGTTTTTGATAAGCTGTTGTATAAAAATATAATCAGCCTCTTGTAAAATTTTAACTTTTTCAGGTGAGACTGAACCAACTATCCTTATAGCTAGTCCTGGACCAGGAAACGGGTGCTTTAGCGATATATCTTTAGTTAATCCAACCGCATTACCTAGTACTCTTACTTCATCTTTAAAAAATTCTTTTAGAGGTTCTATTAGTTGTAAATTCATTTTTTTAGGTAAGCCACCTACGTTATGATGAGATTTAATTTTTGATGTCTTGCTACCTGTGGCTGATCTACTTTCAATAATATCTGGATACAATGTACCTTGAGCTAAAAATTTAACATTTTTAAATATCTTAGCTTCTTTTTCAAATATTTTAACAAATAAATTACCTATTATTTTTCTTTTCTTCTCAGGGTCAGTAATATTTTTAAGTTTTGTAAAATAAAGTTTGGATGCATTAATTATTTTAACATTTAATTTGTATCTGTTTTTAAAAATTTTATAGGTCCATTTAAACTCATCTTTCCTCATCATGCCAGTGTCAACCATTATACAACGTAAATTTTTACCTATAGCTTTGTGGACAAGTAAAGCAACAACACTACTGTCAACACCGCCAGACAAGGCACAAATAACTTTATCTTTTTGTGCAGTTTTTTTAATTTCTTTTATAATTCTTATCTTCTCAGATTCTATTTTCCATTGTTTTTTAGCTTTACAAATATCAAAAATAAAATTTTTTAAAATAATACTTCCATTTTGAGTGTGTGTGACTTCAGGATGAAATTGAATACCGTATATTTGTTTTTTTTTATTTTCTATGATTGTTAACTCAGATTGATTAGTTGATGCGATTTTTGAAAAACCTACGGGAGTTTTAGAAACAGAATCTTGGTGGCTCATCCATACAATAGATTTATTTTTTTTGAAAAAATTTTTTGTCAGCAAAGAATTTTTTTTTTTGATTACAATGGCTCTACCAAATTCTCTTTTTTTAATATTTGATTTAACTTTTCCTTTAAA
>Ga0115004_10001180_pt1 | contig 21238 bp, 10 predicted proteins | sample ArcticOcean_MG_C_10_FD_88737 | JGI IMG/M metagenome (GOLD analysis project Ga0115004, IMG submission 88737) | Marine microbial communities from western Arctic Ocean - ArcticOcean_MG_CB11_90 | ecosystem: Environmental > Aquatic > Marine > Oceanic | place: Arctic Ocean: Canada Basin | collected... | reverse complement strand
TAGAATAAATAAATAATGCGGGGGTTCAGAAATACAGAAAACGAGCAAAATGATGCAAAGGTGTCTAAAAAGGCACTAAATGTACTAAAAACGTAAAAACGTAAAATAATAAAATTATTTGAAATTTCCATCTTTGCAACGGTCTTTAAAAAACGGGCGCGCAAACAATAATGATAATATCGATGCGCGAAAATGCACTATCGATAAAACTCCTTCTTCCTTCAATTCGTTTCTTCTTCTTCTTCTTGTTCTTGTTCTCGTTCTCGTTCGCGCATGAGATCGAGAGCGTTGTTTCAAATAATACTAACAGGAACGAATTTGAAAGATTGAAAAAAAGCGAGAGGAGGAACTTGGAAGAGTTATGTGGATTTCTTGCAATAGATTCAACGAGCGCCGTGGCTGATAATAAAGAAGGAGTCGAGGAGGCGAGGAGGTACGTTGAAGCGAAAATGATTGATATAGGGTTTAAGGATATTAAGACGTACGATTTATCTTCGTTTGATTCGAGGGCGCATTCAGTGATGGTCGCGGTCGGGATTTTCCCAACCAAGACGAACGACGAGATCGAGGACGAAGCGTTTGATGAAACGTTAATACCGACCGTGATGTTTTATAATCATTACGACGTACAACCTGGTGAAAATAGCGAGCTGTGGGAGAATTCTGTCGTGTTTCCGAAGACGTTAGATCAATGTTTTGAATACACGAATGACGACGACGACGACGTCTCGAAAGTGAAAGGAAGAGGCGCTTCGGATAACAAAGGCAATTTATGGGCCGTTTTATCATCAATTGAGGCATATAATACGAACGAGAAAGGAAAGAGTACTAATAATAATAAACCAGTTCGCATTGTTTTATTACAAGAAGGTCAAGAAGAAATAGGCTCAGTCGGGATGGATAAGTGGATGAAGAAATACGCAAAGAAATATTTCAATAATAATATCGACGCCGCGTTTTCAGCTGATGGATCAACTGGGGACTATAATAGAAATGGAGTCATTACGCTAGGATTACGTGGTGGTACAGATGTTGAAATTCATGTAAGGAATGGGGCCGATGCGGATTTACATTCTGGTTCGTTTGGAGGCGCAATCGTGAATCCAATTCAGGCTTTAGCAGCAATCATGGCGTCCTTTCACGACCCGATAACGGGGCGAATCTTAGTAGACGGTTATTACGAAGACATACATACCTTTACAAACGAAGAAATTGGACTTTTAAAGAAGGATTTTCCTACGGATAAAGAGTTTAGCAAAACTGCCGGGAACGGCGCTTCACTTTACGGAGAATGCAATTATACAACGGCAGAACGCATAGGAATAAGGCCGACTATTGAGTTCGTTGGAATTTATGGCGGATACGCGGGCGAAGGCATCAAAACAGTTTTACCCGATTACGCGAGCGTTAAGATCGTATCGAGATTAGCGCCCGGGCAAAACCCGCAAAAATGCTTTAAGCTTATTCAGAAACATATTAAGAGAGTATCGCTCAAACTGGCTCCAAGCGCTATCGTATCTACTTCGGGAGGGAGTTTCAGTAACGAACCGTTTCTTGGCAAATATGACTCTGTTTCAAATATAATCGCAAAGAAGGTTTTAACTGACACTTACGGCGTTCAGCCGAAAGTTGCATACGAAGGTGGATCAATACCAGTCATGAGAATGATTCAAAAATATGCGTCAATAGAACCGGCATTGATGGCATTCTCTACAAAAGACAATATGTTTCACTCTCCAAACGAATGGTATTCAAAAGAGCAGTTTGTAACCGCCACGCGCTCGTATGTGAGAGTTCTTAGCGAAGTTAGCGAAATTGAAAAGAAAGGACGGTCCGAGCTCGAGCTCGAAATTAGAAGAAATGCGAGGAATGTGAAGAAAGCCGTAGAGAATGGATTTATCGAAGCTAAATCGCGCATCGATCCGCAGTTGGCTGTTGCGCGAGAGAGTGTAAGAAAAGGGTACGACACGTTCGTAAGTATGATTCGTCACATCACTGGAAAACACGATTGATATTCTCAATAATAATTGAAACACACACACACACACGCACACACACACACACCACATTATACACACACATTTATTTTGATTAAAAAACTATGCAGCTCGCTCGCTATCTATTTATACCATTACTACTACTACTACTACTAGTTTACTTCGAAGTATATTTATCGAAATGTTCCTCTCGCGTTCTGTTCGCGATTTTGTGATTAATATACGCGCCGGCGCCAACAACTATAGCTAAAGATATTCCAGCGACTGCGGCATCTTGCCAAGCTACACCTGTTCTACTTAAAAATCCACTTCTGCGTAAGACGTCAGAATCTCTCATCGCCTTCCTAGCATTTTTCATATTTTGCTTCTCCGTAAACTCTCTTATATTTCTTTCAGCCGCTAGTTTCTCCTCTCGCCACCACGCTGAATTCTCGGCCCTCGATTTTGCGTCTTTTTGAAACCTCGCGTATCGATTTTTAAGCTCTTGTTCAGTGAATTGTGAATCGGCCCAAGATGCGCCTTCGTATTCGTTACTATTACTCTTACTATTCCTCGCGTTCTCGTTACTGTTCGGCGGTTTCCATCTTTGTCTCGTCTTCGTCGCGGTCCTATTATTATGGTTGACGTTACTGCGACCAATATTATCGGAAAAAAGCAATCCATCGTACTCTCTGCGTTTTCTCACATCTTTCAAAATATCGTACGCATGCGTGATCTTCTTAAACTCCTCCTCCCCAGCCTGTTTCGTCTTGTCATTTTTACTACTTTTTAAGACGTCCGGGTGCTTGATCTTAACGATCGCGATGTACGCCTTCTTAATCTCTGTTGCCTTCGCATCTCTTTTAACGCCTAAAATTGAGTACAAATCAGGAGCCTCAATTTCAGCAGCAGAACCGCTCATGATAATAATAATAATAATTATCTATCTATCTATTTATTTATTTATTTATTCCTGAACGCAATTAATCGTGTCAGTCGTGCTGATGCTGTACGAAGTGAGTGTCTAGCGCAGATAAACTGCGTTTATTATCATAAACGACTTTCCCTGGGAATCTGATGAACGATCCGAAGAGGACGAATACTACAGTCACCGCGGTGACTAAAGAAAAAATCAAACGAACTGGGTCGATTGTACTATCCTTGCTATTGTTAGTAGCAGTAGCAGTACTGTTTCTTTCTTTTTTTGATATCTTCGTTATTCGCTGCCGTTCTTTCTCTTCTTCCAATTCCAATTCTTCTCCTGATTCGTTTCTCATCGTTTTTTTAAAGTTACAAAAAGTGTTTAAAATAAGTTTTGATAAAATTCGGTTTATAAAAAAAAATTGATGAACATTTTTAGTAATGTTTAGAACATTTGCGACGCGCGCATCATGGACTCGCGAAGTGCGTCATCGTTAATGGATACTGCGCGCGCTTCTGATGCGTGAGTTACTTTCTTACCGCGATCATCGTTGTTACTTTGTTGTTGTTGTTGTTGTTGACGTTGCCAGGCGGTCGTCCAAGTCGAGAAGCCGGTTATTGTTTGCACGTTTTGAGAGTTTGCAAGAGCGAACTCGCGCTCTAGCGAGTAATCGCTCGTTTCTAGTGATCCATTTGTTTTAGTTGTTTTAGTTGTGTTATTAGTTACGTCGTCGTCGTCGGCGGCGAGCGATTTTGATGATGATGATGATGTTGTAGTCTTCCTCGCTTCTTTCGTCGTAGCGCTGTCGCGTAAACGAACTCGGTAATCGAGTAAAGTTCCGTTCGAGGAAGCGCAAATGACGCGTACTTTTTTGGTGACATCTTTACCATTATTGATATCGTCGTCATCGTCGTCGTCGTCGTCATTTTTATCGTAATCTGCCGGGTTCAACGAAGGCGGCTCCATCATCGTCGTCGTCGTCGTCGATTGTTTCTTAGAAGCAGAGGAAGAAGAAAAGGAAGACTTATTCTTTCGAGTACTACTACTGCCACCACCACCGTTATTATTATTGTTGTTATTATTTTCTTCATTAAATGGTCGAATGGTGACAACGTTCCACTCGATTCTATTACTGGAAGCGTTGTTATCGCTATTATTATGCTTTATCATTACATCGACTTGAACGTTTGATTCGCCCGATCCCAATCCGATTGCAAAATTTTCATTCCTCGCGGCAGCCGTTCGTTTGTGCGCTGGTAATTTTATGACCGCCACAGCTCGTTTTGGCTCTAAGAAACTCTTCGTAATCCTGTCTGAGATCCCGGAAGTTTTCAAAACCTTTTGCGATACTTTCGAGAGCACGCTTACGGATGATGCAGTTACCTTCTTCGCGCCGTTGAATGCAAATTTTGAAAGCATTCCTCCCACGTGTAAAATTTTTTGCGTCGTCGTTTTTTCTTCTTTATCTTTATCTTTATTTTCGTTGTTGTTTTCTTCTTCTTCTCCATTTTTTTGATCATCATTCAAACTTTTTTCTTCTTGTTGTTGTCGTAGTTCTTCGTGCGTAATTTCTTTCTTTCGTTTGAAGCATTGGAAAACGTGCGCGGTACCAGAATCCGAGGCTACTGCTAATAACTCTGGTTTGAAATAATCATTACTTTGCGTTGATGATGAATATGCAAATCTCAAAGATGTAATCTCGGCTTGCATTGATCCTCTTCGAAAGACGTTCCTCGGTTCGCCCGATGGAATATCCCACGTCCTAATAACAGTCCCTTTTATTGAACACGAAGCTAAAATGTTCCCTTTTTGCGAAAGCGCGAGCATTTTAATCGCTCCATCGTGCGCGTTCTCAATCTCCGTACATATCGATATCGTCAACAAATCATAAACGACAATCGCGTTGTTCTTTAAATTCGATTGACACGCTAAATACGAAGCCTTGTTTATTAAAACGCCCGATCGTTCACATTTTTCGTTATTCGCGTCTGCGTTCAACGCGCATATCGAAGAAGAACCATTTTTTGCTCGCTGATTGTTATTGTTATTCCTATCATTATCACTACCGTGATTATTATTGTTATTATTATTATTATCATTAGTCAACAAAGGAATCTGTACGATCCTTTGCAAAGAAATCAACTCGTACACCGATACTCGTTCGCTTTCGCGTACGCACAACACGTGCCTATTCATCAAGACGTCCACGACGGTCGTTTGAAACTTCATTTCCTTAATGATTAACATTAAATCCGCGTTTAAGATCTTAACCCTTCTCGGTGAGAGCTCGGAAGTTCCACCGTTTCCGACTATTGCGCATAAAGGCGTTCGGAACAAACATTTCGCTATCTTTATCGGTCCTAAGTAATCGAACTTTTGTAATAATCCATTGGCTCTTCCTCTTCCTCGAATTCGTTCTTTGCTTACGCTGCTTTTGCGGATTACGTCTTCTTCTTCAGCGCAATCAGTGAGTTCTGTGGAGTATATCCTGAACCCTTTATCAGTGCTCACGCAAAGTAACGTATCGTCGTTGTTGAACTCTATCGCGTTGATCTTTATCTCGTTCGTATCAGGAGTACTATTCATCTTTCTTCTCTGTACTATATATATTCAACGTTATTTTAACTAACTTATTCTGACGACGATGAAGACGGAAGAGCTTTTATTCTTTTCAATCTCTGCTGTATAAAATTGAAACACACGCACACACGCACACGCACACTCTCTCTCTGTGTGCACTTTTAATTTCAGTATTACTGTCGCGCGATTGGATGAGCACGCGGCTTTTTCGCACACACTAGACTTTTATTGTTTGTTTCGCTTGGCGTTTTAATAAGTCGTTATATTGAAAATATTTTTTAGACAGCACGTCGGTATATATTTTTTAGACACATACCAGAACGATACTATACATGTTATGCTATGATTAAGATTCTCTGACTATAATCAAACGAAAGCTCTTAATCAGACGCTTCCGAAAATATATATTTCGTGCTCTAAATCGAATGATATAGGAAGATATGATTGAAAACATAACAAAACCCTAAACTGAATTTTTCCCTTCTTGACATATACTCCCGATGCTAAAAGAAGTGCGTTATCGTCAAAATAGGTCGTACGAAGCTGGCATACGCACGTAATGAATCGTTAGAATAGCAGCAGTAGTACAGAGCAGTGCGTGGTCGTTCGATTGAGAGAACGTAAAATGGCCTGGTCGCCGAAGAGAAACAAAAATCACGTCAATCATCGACAACAAAACTTTGCTGGACGTTTCTGCGCAATATCAACGCAGAAGAGGAAGGTAGCGGTCAAAAGGGTGATTTTTGTGACAATTGTCGCGATCATCTTTTGCCTACCACAGTTAGTATCCATTGCAGATTATTTATTCGTGAACATGCGCAATCGTCGTCGTGGTCGTTCTAGCGAGCGTGATGTTGCACGTGAAAACGGTGATGAACGAAATGATGGTGGTGCTGGTGATGATGATGGGACGTTAAGGAATCGAGACGAGGCGAGGACGATGGGAACATTTACGCGCGATGCTGCCGCTGCTGATGATAGAATGACCACTACTACTACTACTACTACTAAGAATAATAATAATAAAGGAGAAGAAGAAGGAGAAGAGAGCGCAGGAGTGGATGATTTCAGTGCTCGCGGCGACGCGCTCGTCGAAGAAGAAGAAGAAGAGGAAGGAGGAGGAGGAGACGTAGAGGCGGTTAAATCTGATATCGATAATGATATCGAACACGACGTCGTCAGGTTGGAGACGATGATCACGGACGTAGTAGAAGTAGAAGTAGAGCGAACGACGAACGATGATACGGAGAATAATAATAATAATAATAATAATAAGAACAACAACAACAATAACAATAAAGAAGAAGAAGAAGATGCGAGCGTAACGAGAGCGAAACAAAAATTGGCAAACGATCCTTTACTCGAAGTTTTCGCAAAGGTTACACCGGCGTTAGAAGCGAACATAACGAAAGCGGTTTCATTATTGGAAGAAAACGGTAGTAGTAATGGCGATGATAACGATAACGATAACAATAACAATGATGAAAAAATGTCCCTAAAGTTTGTGGCAGAATCTTTAATCGATCAAATTTTCAACGCAGCGTTTGTTGTAGGTAATAACGATAACGTCGTTGATGACGCGGATTCGATTTTAAAGAAACAACAAGAATCGGGGAAGAATTATATAAATCTCGCTTCAGCGAATGCTGCGTCTTCAACCGCAGATAATAGTAAAAATAATAAAAAGGAACAAGAGATTTTGAGAAAGCTTTTACCAAAACTTTTACGCGAAGAAATCGCGTTAGCAAAGAAGAAATTAAACGAAGACGAAGCGCTAGCAAATTTAATATTTCCTAAGAAACCGGAGGTCGTCGATGGTATTCGTGACGCAGGTGGCTTGCGCTCGGATGAAATATCAGATGCAGAAGCGCGCGTGATGATTGAACGACGCTTCGCAAATGCGTACGCTGATTCGCAATCTGATAGTCTAGCGAACGACGTTGACGCAACGGCGGATGCAGAGTCGAAAATGCAACAACTCGACACAGAAAATTTGTTAGAAAACGAAAAAGCGCCATGGGATGCGAGCGAAGAATACGCAAATCAGAACATCAAACGTGAAAGAAACGGCTTAGAATACGAATTCGTCGGCGACGAGTGGATTCCAGTCGAGCAAAAGGATTCAAAAATTCGATCAGAGGAAGAAAAGAGAGTCGTGCAATACGAAAGAGCCGAAAAGCAAGAAGCGAAGGAGGATAGAAAAGAATGGTTAGTTTCAAAGTTAGAAAGTGCGGGTTTATCGCAAGCTACGGCGTTAGCTATTGCCGATGGGAGAATGTCCGACGTCATGAAAGCAGGTAAGATGTCAGTTGACGAGCTCGTGCAACGCGAAAAGAGATTGAGAGAGGAACGCTTGGCCGAAATTGCAGATATCGAAGGCGTTGCGGATCAAGACATGATTGATGACGGCGAAGAAGACCCGAATAAAGAACTTACTTGGTTTGATCGCCCATCAATCAAGGCAAAATTATCTCACAAAAGATTCGTTCTGTGCAAGAAAGAGCAAGACGAAGAGATGCCTTCGACCGAAGGTATTCCGTTGCCAACTTTACCAGTGAAAGATTACTTATGGAAACCAAACCCAAATCCAATTCCTGGTACGGAAGAGTTTGATGCTGGGCCAATTGCTTTGGAAGCGGCTGTATCTTCAAACGCAAAAGCGCATAAAAAGTCTGCGAGACAACGCGCGCCGGTGAAGAAAGGCGAATGGGGTACTTGTGCAGTTGTTGGGAATAGTGGCTTATTAAGACTTTCTGAATACGGTAAGTCCATTGACTCGCACGATGTAGTCGTTCGATTGAACCAAGCTCCGCAAAGAGGCTATTCTCGAAGAGTCGGTTTGAAAGTCACGCACCGCGTTTTGAACAGACTTTGGACGAGGAACTACTACTCTGGCGCTTCAAAGTTAAGGAACAAAGCGGTCGAGCAACATCCATTAGAACAAGGCTTAACTTTGTTGATCTCCAGAGCGACTTTGAAAGAGTATGGAAACTTAGCGTCGCAACTTGCAGAGACTAGGAAAGATATTTTAGCCGTTCGCATTTCATCTCGAGCGACGTCAATGGCTGCGCCAATTTTAGAGCATTATCGAGAGCGCCTTTGTAGAAGCGGCTTCGGTCCATATAAAGGACTAAACGTCCCGTCTTCAGGGTGGGTATGTGCAAACATGCTCACGTCATTGTGTTCGAAAGTCACCGTATATGGCTTTGGCGTAGAAGGTTTGGCAAAGTTTTCTCGAGGAATTGGCATTGGCGTGAACGAAACTGCAAAAGACGAAAAGCACGCCGAATTGAACTATCATTACTTCCACGGGTTAGGAGCTAGAAAAGAAGGTAACGACGTGCATTGCTTCGATAACGAAGAGCGATCGTTCGAAGCGTTGTCCAAACCTCCGAGTGAGTTATGGGAGTTTTGCAAATATAGAGACGACGGTGGCGATAGAAATTGGAACTGCGGATGTCAGCACGCAAACGTCGAAAAATGTAGACTCGAAATGTTAGAAGGTGAATACGCTGGAATGGAAGAAACGACAGATTGTACACCCGGCGAAGATTGTCCAGAAGATGAAGTGAAAAAGAAAGCAGCGTTGATTTTACAAGAAGCGGCGAGAGAAACGACAAGAAAGGATGAACGTTCTTCTGCGAGTAGGAGTTCTTCTAGTTCAAGCAGTAGTCTCTCTTCTTCTTCTTTTTCATCTTCTAGTGGTGGAAGAAGTCGTAGAGAAGGTCCGCTTTGGTAAATAATAATAGCACACACAACACACGCGCAAATTGTAGAAACTACTATATAGGTATGTGATTAAAATAAAACTACTACGTAGAACTGTTCTGATTGAAATTTGATAACTGCGCCAAGAAAACTTGCGCTTCAACGTTAACGAATTTATCCAAATGAAAACTTACTTTCGCTCTCCTCGTGCGAGTTTTCCCAGGCGTATCTAAAGCTGTCGATTGGAATCTCGCCTTTGCGATTTTCGATGCGAAACCAATGTACGTAGCTAATGATATTCCACTCGAAGTTTCTAGCTTTGAATTTAGCAAAGTTGCGTGCTTGCGTTGTCGATAGAGAATATCTTGTTCGTCTACTACTACTTGCATTTTCGATTCATGCTTGTGTAGTCTGTCCGCAAAATTTAATTCTTTATCAAATCCTTCATGCAAAACATCTGGAACGATTTTCTCGCTCAACATTTTCATAGCAAAATCGGCGCACTGAGAAGAGATGCGTTTGCGTTCGTCACACAACTGCTTTCTCGGCTCTTTGCCGGTCAAGAGGAAATCTTCGTCGATATCCTCGCAATCGTTGTATCGAGCGAGTACGCCAGATTTTAAAGGAAGCGGTATGCCGTTAACTCCAAACGGTTTCGGACGCATCATTACATCAAAGTTGGTTTGAATACTCGTCAGTGTCGATACCAAAGTCATTCTTACGACATGTTTTCCCCAATCGATGTTAGAAGACTCCAACGCCACTTTAGGCGTTGACGTCAAAGGCGAAGGCGGAATATCGAGGTCTTGTTGCGAAGACTGAGGATGTTTATCGTCATCATCATTATCATTATCGAAGTATTCGAGTGTATTAATTTTTGTTCCATTTTCTTCAGCAGTTTCCATTCTTACTGGTGTGCACTTTGCACCTTCTTCTTTCATGACGGCGTCGTCGTCGTTTTCTTCGTTTTTTGTGGAGTTTTCCTCGCCTGACACAGCGGTTGCATTATTATTATTATTAGCTCCTATTTCCTCGCATGCTAAATCTGGTTTGTCGTCTTCTAAATCTTTCCAGGACGCAATATCGGGGTCCACTTGTGATTCTTTTAATCCGAGTGCTTCTAGTTTCTTCCTTCTTCGTTCATCTTTTGCCTTGTCGCGTTTTTCTTGTTCTTTTAAAGAAAATTCCAAGAATCGAATGTCTGAAGCCTCGACGAATTTTGCGACGGTTTCATTTTCTCTCGCTCCATTTTCTCTCGCAACTTCCTCAGTGTATTCAATAGCTCGAATTGGTAACTGCCCGTTAGAATACGAATCGTTCAATAGAGGCAATGCTACATCGAATAAAAAATCGCTAGCGACGTCGTTTTTGCCTATAGCATTATTAATTTTTGTTGCAGAAGAAAGATACAAAAACGCGCTTTGAATTTCGCAATCGTTCAAAGCACCTCGAATATCACCATTTCTTATTTTGGCTATATTCAAACATTGCGACATCGAAAGCGATTGATTTGATGATGATGACGCTATTGTTGTTGTTGTCAACGCTTTCATTTTTGCCAAACAACATAAATGCAAGTATTTAGCCAACCGTTCGACGGATGGTTTTTCAAATCCAACTCTCGTCGTCGATGTTCCTAACGAAGTCAAATGACGAAGTTGACCGTTGTCACGGTCTAATACATCTTCGTTTTTGCAAACGACCACGATCGGTCTTTTTGCAGCTTCAAGTAAAGTGGCAATTGCTGGTACTAAACCGCGATCGAACTCTTTTTCCTCGTCTTCGTCGAAGAAGCAATCGACATCTTCAAAGACGACAATTGTGTTCTTACTACCGTTGTTATTTTTATTTTTATCATTATTCTTAGCCTTATTTTCTTCATCGTCTTTCTTTCTCTTCTTATTTGTTTCATCACGATCATTATCTTCTTTTTCTTTAGCGGCTTCTTTTGGTGCCGCTATCGTTTTTTTCTTTACGAAACTGAGAAGCGTATTGTTCGTCGTCGTATTTTTCTTCTTCTTTTCAGAGATTTTTTTAATGTTCGCCTTTTTACTCGCAACGAGTTTATTATTATTATTATTCTCGTTATTAGTATGATCATTTTTCTTCCCTCCCGCTCCCGCTTTCTTATTAAGTAAGTTTTTCGATTGCGTCGATTCTCCAAACCTTTCTAAAATATCTCTCCCGCTTCTATTATGCCCGGCGTTGACTTCTAAAATACTAAATCCTAATTCATCCGCGACTGCGCGAATCGTGGCCGTTTTCCCACTCCCAGAGTCACCGAAAACTATTAATCCGTTTGCAATGTTCGCTCCAGAGCCATCACCGAAACCATCGTTATAATCATCGTTGAACGAATTATCGTCGTCAGAGAGTTCCATGCCCATTTCGCGTTCCCATTTCGCGTCTGAATCGGAATCGTCCGATTGATTGTTATTATTATTCCCGCGTCTCTGTCTTTTTTCGTTTCGAAACGTATTTTTGCTCGTGTTCTTATTACTCTCTATTCTCGCTTTCCAATTACTTAACCAGCTTCTGCATAGTTCGGCTGGATTCGTATTATTATTATTATTATTGTAATTTTTGGGGGAGAAGAACGACATCGCTTCGCTCGCGTTGTTCGGTTTGCAAATCTCCACCCATGGCGTACCTATCGTAGCCTTTTTAAATTGCATCTCCAAACGCTTCAAGATGGTTTCTTCTTCTTCAGTTAATGATTTTTCTGCTTCCATTTCTATTTCTATTTCTTCTTGTTCTTCTTCTACTATTTCTGTGTCGTCGTTGTTCTTATTAAAATCTTCTTCTTCTCCTTCTTCGATTTCAAAGCGCCATACGAAATCACTCTTGTTCTCGTTCTTTTCAACAGTCGCGTCGTCGTCTTTGTTATCATGAGAAGTTTTCATTATTCCCATCGCATTTGAACCGCTGTTATCATCATCAACAAAGCTACTCGAGTGAAATCCTTTTAAAAAAGGTGCGGGACAGTTAAAATGTTTCGGCGGTAAGTTTCTCGTAGCCGCCTCGAACGAATACTTCTTCGCAGTAGTATTAGTAACTCCTTTTATTGTCGTAGCAGCACCATTACTACCATTATTCACAGTCGCATTCCTTGCGTTGTTTTCTAAAACAGTATTCTTATTATTCCCGTTACTCCGCTTCGTTCGCTTCTGGAAGAAACTATGCACCACTTTCGCTTTCAGTTCTGGAGCTTTTTCGACGACTGCGACCGCGCAGTCTTCTTCGCGAGTTAAATCGATAACTGTTTGATCCCTGTCCGCTCCATTACTACTATCGGCAGTAGCTCGCATGACTAACCTCGCGCGAGAACTACTTCGTCTATTATTATCATCGTCACAACCATGATCGCGCGTGCCTCGATCATGATCCATCCAGTTTTGCCGCTGAAGATATTTCTCCACAGTCTGCATTGAACGACCTCTTTCGTTATCGCAGTTCAGCTCTTTCACCGCACGCGCATTCTCACCATCGCGTTCATGATCATCACGAGCTACTACGTCGTCTGTCATCACTATTACTTCTTCTTCTTCTTCTTCTTCGTTACTGTTATTATTATCATCAGTAGCAGTAGTAGTAGTAGTAGTGTTGTTTTCCATCTAGACCACTTAGTGATTGGTCTATGAAAACGAGCGATGCATGGACATTTTTCTCTTTCTTCCTTCTTCTTCCTCTTCTTCGTGACTGTTATTATCAGTAGCAAAAGCAGTAGCTACAGTAGTGGTAGTAGTTTTGCTGTTATTTTCCATCATCTAGACTATACTGACACTGCCTCGTATAGAAAACCGTGCGCATATAACGATACTATTAATACACACATCTCTCTCTCTCTCTTCCAATTCTTCTTCCTAAATTTCTTTTTTCAAAAATTCACACCCTAAACCCTAAACCCTAAACTACGGATCCACACCCTAAACACACCCACACGCGGCCAATATTAGAACTCTTTTGTACACAGTTAATTAATTAATCGTGTGCGCGAAACGATTTGTTCGACTAAACGAACACACGCACGCACGCACGCACACACGCGCGATTGATTGATTGATTCTATTGATTGAATATTGTTATAATATATATATATATATAAGTTTCCAAAACAAGAGAGCATTCTCTGTGCCGTGTGTCCTCTTTTAAGAATCCGCATTAATCAGAGAGAGATTAATAAGAGAGAGATTAATAAGAGAGAGATTAATAAGAGATGATGTTTAATTATTGTAACGAAGATCGTCAGCGAACGAGGACGAAGAGAATATCGTTGAGGCGGAAAGCTATATTAGCGTGCGCTCTGTCGACTTTGTTCCTATCACAATCTACTCAAAGCACAGTCCATGCGTACACTACTGGCACAGATTCAGGACATCAAAGCGGTGCGGATGACGTGAAACGGGAGTTCGAAGGACAACAACAACGATCGAATAATGACGTACAAATGATAGATTTCGAGAGAAATTCGTATCATCACAATAAGCAGAACAGAAAAATGTTAGGCGTTCTATCAGGTGCGACATATTTCGGTGCCAGAGCGTTTGGAATGGACCACGATACGGCGCATTCGACGGCGAGAAGGGTACGAGACGGAAAATCGGTCGCAAAGAGACATAAATCGGAAGCTTCGCAACACAGAACGCATAACGAACCGACGAATGCAGCCACGGAAGCGAAAACGCGCGAGAAACCGAAAAGGAGAAACGCTATTATCCCAGTGCCGAATAAGGAAAAAGTCCCAGAACAACCGGTGAAGAAGAAGATGTCGTTCAAAGACGCCGCGAACGTCGTGAGAGCCGCCAACGCGTTTAAGAAGAAAGAAGAGGAGGAGGAGGAGGAGGAAGAGGACGAAGGACATGAAGGCTGCTGCGGTTGAAACTTTGTTTCGTTCTATATATCTATATCTATCTATGAAATTGTACGATTAATTATTAAATATCCATACTAATACTGTTCATATCGTATATCCTCTTCATCAAACAGTCAAACTGTCAAAGCTTGCTGAATTCAATGATAGTAATAATAGGAATAAGCCGCCAAATAAAAAAACCATCACGTTCTATTAATACATATATAAAAATATCGAACCATAGTGGTATAGAGTACTACCGAACATACATAGTTTACTCCTCTCTTCGTGGTGTTATATATCTCTCGTAATCAAATTCGATTCGATCAACGATAGGTAGCATAGAACACAACACAATCGATTTTATTATTGGAAATCAATCAAATCAATCAAATCAAATCAATAAATAAATAATAAGAAGAAGAAGTTCAAACTTTATTATTATTATATTATTACAATTACATACTATTAAAACGGAACAAAGTAAAGAAAAGAATGGCAGAAGAGGGACAGAAATATGGGAAAGACATATTCTCGCAAGACCTGAAAGAAGGCGAACAATGGTACCACGAGTTAATCGAAGACGGTTTAGCGCTATCGTACAAAGTCGAAAAAGTCATGCATAGGGGAAAATCGGAGTTTCAAGAGATCGAAGTCGTGCAAACGAAACCGTTCGGTTCGTTATTGATCACTGATGGTTTAATGCAATCCTCAGAGTCCGATGAGGTCGTATATCACGAGGCCTTAGTGCACCCGGCGATGACTTTACATGAATGTCCAAAGAGAGTGTTCATTGCGGGCGGTGGCGAAGGCGCTACTTTAAGAGAGGTTTTGAGACATAAATCGGTGGAAGAATGCGTAATGGTTGATATCGATGGCGTTTTAGTTAATGAAGTTAGGAAACATTGTAAGTTTTATAATAACGGTGCATACGAAGATCCAAGGGCGACTTTGATCATCGGCGATGCAAAGAAGGGTTTAGAAGATTACCCCGAAGAGTCTTTCGACGTCATCATCATGGATTTGTCCGACCCTTTAGACGGAGGTCCGTGCTATCAATTATATACGACTTCGTTCTATGAAACTGCGAAACAGAAATTAAAACCGAACGGCATTTTAGTCACCCAATCTGGTTGTGCCTCAGTCAGAGACGCGCAGTTCGTTTGGGCGCCAATTCATAACACCTTAAAGCAAGTCTTTGATAACGTGCACGGGTATACCATGTGCGTTCCATCGTTCACATCAGAATGGGGTTTCAACATCGCGTCTTTACAGAAAGATATCGGTAATTTACGCGATAAAGGTATGCAAACCGCCGATGCTCGTTTGAAAGAGCGCGATTTGAGTGATATACTTCAATTCTATGACTCTTGTTCGCATTGCAGGATGTTTTCGTTGCCCAAAAATTTGCGCAAAATGTTACAACACGAAACGCGCGTAATGACCGTGGAGAACCCTCTGTTCATGTGTACGACCGATACGCACGTCGGCTTATTCGAGAAGAAGTAACTTTAATTTCTTTATATATGTATACGTGTTATATATATCTTAATAAGTACTATATCTTCTTCATATAAGAACAATTTTTAATTTAATATATACAACACGCGTTGACAGTAAAGGATCAGTAGGCCGCCACACAAAAAACGACTCTGTCTGCAAATTGTAATAAATAAAATACTAATAATACTAATAATATAATATAATATAATTAAAATCGTATAAATAGACCAAGAATGTACAACGGCATAGGATTAACCACGGCCAGAGGGTCTGGCACATCCGGTTACGTACAAACGAACAAGTTCCATAGAGATAAATCGCGTCTGAAGCGCGAGGAGTTTAAAGATCTCAAGACCGTTTTTCGAGAGCAAAACGAATATTTAAAACGCGATAGTAATAAGAATAGGCAAGAAGGGAACCGAGAGATCTTGGAACACCAGAGGAAGAGGAAGATCGAAGTACAATTAGTGCTCATGCGAGAGAGGTTAGAGGAAGATAACATCGGTAAAACCGGTAGCGATGGTTTAGACGAGGCCGAGATTGAGAAGATCGTGAGTGCAGAGCGAGAGAAGCTTTTGATGAAAGCGAAGAACGATTATGATAACGATGATAATGATAATAATAGGAACAATAATAGGAATAATAAGAGACCGAGACAAGGAACGCAGTATGGGGAAGACGAAACGCACGCGATTGCGGAAAGGCAGAAACAAAAAATGCAGAATTTACGATTAGCGTTTGGAATCTCTCGCGAACAAGCCGAGGAAAAAGAAGGCGAAGCGTTTGATCAAGAAATGCAAAGGGAAATGAAAGAGGAGAAGAAGAGGAAGAGAGAGGAGGAGATCTACGAACGAGAGAAAGAGATGAGAAAGAGACAGAAAGAAGAGGAGAAGAAGAAGAAGCAGAAGAAGAAGGAGGAGAAGAAGGAGAAGAAACGAACGAAGAAGGATGAAAAAGCAATTAGAAGAGGCGAAGAGGCGAAGGGTAAGATTCGCAAAGCGAAGGAGGATTTGAAAGAAATTGAAGCTGAAATCGAGAGAAGAGGCGGGTTAGATGTATTGCGCAAGAAAGTAGAACCACCACCAAAACAAAGCAGAGAGGAAAAGCCTGTAAAAAATGTTCCGCCGCCGCCTCAGAAACAACAACAACAACAAATGAAGATGCAGGAAGTTCCTCCGCCGCCTCCTCCGCAAGCTGTAATAACAACGAACGTGCCACCACCACCAAGGCAACAACAACATCAACAAAAGCAAACGGACACTCGGAGCGATCGTTCAAGATCTCGTTCTCGTGATGGTGATAAAAGACGACGACGAAGATCACCTTCAAGATCTTATACTTCTTCAGATTCAGAGTCGGAGTCGCGAGGAAGAAAACAAAGACGAAGAAGTGATAGTAGAGATGTGAGAAGTAGGCCTTCTCAGAGCAGAAGTTATGGAAGTCGTAGTCAATCTCCGAAAAGGCAAAAAAGAGGAAGAGCTCAAAGTGAAAGCTTTGGTTCTGAATTCACCGATTCTGAATAGATTGTACACGTACCAGTACTTAATATAAATATAAATAATAATGAATACTTAGTCAGCTCATTTACTCTCTTCTAGTTTTTCCAAGCACCAGTCTTTCGGAAGCGATTGTTCTTGAATTGAATGTTTGATAGTTAAAATTTCGTCATCGGTTGCGCTTTTCACTAATATCGAAAAGTTTCTTTTGAACTTTTCATCTTCATCTTCTTCTTCGTCGTCGTCTTCCTCCGCCTCTGCTTCATCTTCTTCTTCATCATCTTCTTCTTCTTCTTCTTCTTCTCCGTTCTCTATCAAATTTTCACGCAAAATCACATCTTGTACGTGCGCCCAAATTCGAGCGTTGAACGTCCATAAAGTAAACATAGAACAAATAAACAACAAAATAGCGAGCCAGCCTATGTCAGTGACGACTGTCCATACTTGCCCTTTCAACGTTGCGGAGACGCAGTCCGTTAATTGATATTCTTTCAAAACAGCCTCGTCGTTCCCAATAAACGTAGCTCCAAGCTGAATAACCCAAAACGAAAGTAAACATATCGTCGTTGAAAATAACAGAAGCGTTTGATCGCTCGGCTTTAAAGTCGAGAACTTAGAAACGCCTTCCCTAATTTCCCTCGCGCGTTTCATTTCTTCATCAATCAGTAAGACTTCTTCGTCATACGGGAGATTCTCTAATTCTTCTTTGCAGTTGCTTGCGGTTTGTTCAACGTAATAGATCCCAAGAAGTAGGCACGTGCCTTGAACGACGGCGGTGACGAGTAACGCTACGTCCGCGATAGAGTTCCAAAGGCCGGACGTTTTATCACTCGTCGTCGCTGTTTCATTGACAAGCGAGCTCCTCAAACCGCCACAGAGAGAGTTAGTGCCTTGCTTTAACATAAAAGCGCCTGCTAGGACTGTCGTTATGACTGGGATAATCACTGGAACTGTCCCTAATAACATTTCGAAAACGTTCAAGTTCAATATTCCAGTCAAAACGCTCGTTGGCCAATCGGGACCGCCTACTAAAATTGCAACTTTAGCTCTTGAGAACCCACGCTTACTGAGTGCAATTTTTGTAGCGCGCATGGCAACAGAGTTCACGCCGACGGTCGATCTTACCCATACGCGAGTGCCGAGCCTTTCACCAATCAGTTTTTGTTGCATAACGACTGCGAGAAGTTTCACGAAGAAACACGCTCCAGAGGCGGCGAGTATAGCGCAAGCGTATGCTTTCGTCTCGGAGTTCTCACCTAATTGCGCTTTGAAAAAGTTTACAGATGTTTCATCGGTTAACAGAATGCCACCTGTAAGATACACAGGAATCCCGGGAATAACTGGAATCAAGAACATCGCTAATCCAACTAAGGAAAAAACGACGTAGGTAAACGCAAAACCCGCCGTTGCGAGTTTCAATCTTAACCAAGATAAGAACACAACAGTAAACGTTCCAGCTAGGACGTTCAAAGATACGAGTAAAGCGATCCAATAATGGGTATTTATCATAATAGCGCTCCATCGCCATTGTGAGCACTCTTCCAAAAACTTGCCCACGCGAAAAGTAAAGAAACCCCTATGCAATTTCTCGTCCATAGATTTAGCAGTTTTCGATATGTATCTCCTCACGAACTGATTAATTGCAGAGATTGTTAAAAAAACAGGTATTAATAACGTCATCGGAGTTGATAACATGATCGCTCTGAACACATCCGCATGCGTTCCCGTAACTGCTTTATTCGTCGCTCTTAGTAACGAAGAAGAATTTAAAGCTTTCTGTTTCGCTTTCTCTGCGCCACCGAGCGCAAAGACCGTCGAGCAACCGAGGACAAATATCGCCGCCATCGAGAATGATAAAAGCAACGCCGATAATTCTTCTGCACCGCCTGATAAAGATGCAGCGATCCAAATACCGAGAGCTGCGAGTGCGAATGCGAAAGTAAACGCACGAGTCGTGAAACTCTTCTTCTTTGTTATATCTTTTTCGTCTTCTTTTTCTTCTTCTTGAACGGCGAGACCGAGAACGTAGCAAAACACAGAAAACAATATACATGCGAGAATGGCAAGCATTGGTGTAAACCACATGATATAAGCCGCGAGACACACATCATCGCTGCTACCAGTTTCTTTTTCACTTACGGCGATGATAGCAGCGCTCTTGCAGCCGGCATCGGCCATGTACGACCGTTTCAATTCTTCCGACCAATACAACGCCGTATTGTTCGCATCACTAGAACCGAACCTAACGACGCACGCGAACCAAACGGCAATACCAACAGCTGAACTTAACAACGCGAACGCACATGTCATTAAAAACGCATCTGCTCTGACCGCGACGATTCCGTCGTCGTCGTCGTCGTCGTCGTCGTTCGTCCTTTTCCGCTCTAGAACTTTCTTCAACAAAACGAGAAAAATCGGTGCAACAACGACAAACATCGTCGGCGGTGCTTGGGGATATGCCTTAGCGGACAAAATTGCCGATGCAACGAACATCGCTGTCGCAATAGTTAAACCGATCGTCCTCGTTCTTTTAAAGAACGCGCTCTCCCAATAACTCGCATCGAAGACGAAGAATATCAAAAATAAAAATACACTCAAAGAAATTAATTCGATTTCGTATTGATCTTCATCCGAGGCCAAAAAGCGAAACGTTTCGCGACCGTATCCGAGTGATGCCGAAAACGCAACAACGTACGACGCGGTGATGATTGAGATGACGATTAAAACGATTAATTTCTCGCTCTTCTTTAATTTCCTTTTTAATTCGTGATCAATCGAATTATTGAAATTATCCTTATCGTCATAATCTTCTTCTTTTTCGTTCGTAGTAGTAGTAGTAGTAGTAGTAGTATCCTTAAGATCGAAAGAGCTTCCAAATGGTGCAGCTGCGAGCGCGTTTGAATTTTTTATATTAATCGTTCGCATGTTCTTATTATTCTTTTAATCAAGCGGAACTTTGAACAAATTAAATCGAAACGCTTATTTTTTTTGTTGACCAAATCTCTTCCCTTCGCTCGAAATAAAGAGGAACAAAGAACGCAAATCGTAAGCAGAACCAAAAATAGAAAAAAAAATAGTTGTGATGTTAACTTTTACGTACGTTGAGTATAGAGTACTTGCTCGCTTACTCACGTGACGCTGTAATCGATACGTGTGTGTGTGTGTACTAATAGTGATGATTTTTTTGATCAATAGTAATGTTCAATAGAAGTTTTATTTCCATGCACGCACGACTGGCCGCCGTCGAGCGCGAAAGCAGGACCGTCCCACCGTGCACGTAGTCGTAGAACGGCGAAACTATCATAACTGTATGAGCTGGTATGTATCACCGCGGCTTATATGATTGATCACCATCGAACACAAAAAAACCCGGATTATATTTACTTATAAAACGAGACCAAAGTCGATAAGAAACTTAAAGAAAGAAAACTTACGATCAGTTCTTGTTGTAACATCAACTTCAAAGGTATTTTCAAGCTCAAGCTCTCGATTATGAGGTTTGGGAACCATAAGAACGCTAAAATGCACAAAGCGAAGCCGCCGACGCAGAACACGAACGACCTCGCGAAACGCATGTTGTTATGTTTCGTCGCCGCGGCTTGGTTCAGTTTCGCGTTCGGTCCAGGATCGACGTCTACTAACTTTATGAACATACGAAACGCTAAAGCGATTGTGCCAAAGATCGTTACTTGTAACGTCCTCATTTCATACCCTTGGCCAGCGGTGACTATAAAACACGCTAAAGCGATTCCATAATTCACGTATAAATCCTTATTAGGCGAAGGCGACCATTTCGGTTGCCAATACGATCTCACTTGATCCGCGTTAATGACCGATTTATCTTGCACCGCCTTCGCGCCTAGCCTTAATCGTCTATTGAACGAATCCGTCTGTATTAAATCATACGCTCTATCGACTTCTTTCGTATTTTTCTCGTCCCCTTTAAATAACATCTTCTTCTTATTCACTCTTTGTTGCACTTCTATTGCATCCATGTCCTCCGTGATCGCCAGAAACTTCCTCGCTTTCGATAACTCGATCTCTTTCGACTCTTCGTTTTTCGCTGTTGATTTCTTATCTGCATCGTCCTCGTCGTTCGTTGAAGTACTGATACTCATAGCGGTAGATTTTCTCATCATCGATGCTCTGCTTAAGATCGAGGACTTGTTTTCGTTCGTACTGTTCCTATCGATCATCATCC
>Ga0115004_10001171_pt1 | contig 21284 bp, 4 predicted proteins | sample ArcticOcean_MG_C_10_FD_88737 | JGI IMG/M metagenome (GOLD analysis project Ga0115004, IMG submission 88737) | Marine microbial communities from western Arctic Ocean - ArcticOcean_MG_CB11_90 | ecosystem: Environmental > Aquatic > Marine > Oceanic | place: Arctic Ocean: Canada Basin | collected... | reverse complement strand
TTCGTCAACTGGTGCGCCCGAACCTGTTTGGTCTCCTGCATCATCATCTCTAAATACTACTCTTACTCTAATACCATTAGTAATATAGCGTATAAAGACTTGATAATCGTTTTCTGAGTATGGGTTAGTACCACCATCTTGGAAAATTTTAACTTCAGTGCCGTTTGTATTTAAATCATACATACCTGTGTTAGTAATTGTACCTTGAGAGCCGCCGCCGTTTGCATATGCACTTGTATAGTTTATACTTACATGTTTGGCATCGTTAACTAGGCTTTTCCAGTCTAATGTCTTTGCCTCTGATCCTGTGTAAGATAACCCAGAAACAACATTTACTGTTCCGCCTGCATTCCAAAATGCTTTGAAGGTAGGTGCATTTGCCCAGGTTAGCTGTACATCATGTGTTTCTGTACTGTTCCATTGTGTTCTAGTTTTAGTTCTTGCTGTAGCAAGTGTACTTTGTCCAGTTGCTAGGGCAAATCTATTTGATGTTACTGTTGCTAATGCTGTTTCAAATTCGTTATGTATTGTTGCTGTAATACCTGTGTCTGTATCAACTGTTGTTAATGCTACAGCACTATTAGTTTGGTGTGCGCTTGCTTTTCTAATATCGCCTCGTAAATTATTCCATTGACTAGCTGTTATTGATGTTCCTACGCCAACTGCCGGAGCACTAATACTTTGATTGTAACCAGAAGATGAATTTCCACTTCCTGTGGGAGTTCCCATTACTGTGTTTATGCCACTTCTTAGAGTAGTATAATGTGTTTCATTAATACTTGTGCCTATTGTTACAGCCATTGTTATTCCTTTTTTAAACTACGTACTTATTTATACTTTTAAAACGCACTCGATTAATTTTTCTGACTCGTTGGTGCTTGATTCTAAAGCAATGCCTACTAATGCTGTTGACGCAATAGTTGTACATACTCCATGTTCCCATGCATAAACTGCCTGTCCTTTTGAAACAACACCACTTACTCTTACAGGAACTCGGCCTTTAAGGCCAATTGCTTGACCGTCACAATCACTATTCATTAAGTATGCTGGTTCTGCAGATATAACACCTATTGCCATACAACTTGCTTTGCATGCTGTAGCTTCTTCTTCGCCTCCAACACACATTGCTGTACCAGTTGGATATTCTTGATCAGTTGTATAAACTTCTGCTAAGTCAGCATATCTAGCACTTGTTGCTGTGCCTTGAAATAATACAGCATTTAAGTTTCCGGCAGAGTCACGTACTGCAACAGTATTGCCTGTACCAGTTCCGCTTGTACCTACTGAACCTGTTCTAGCATTTCCACTTACAATAAGAGCACTTGCTTTTTCTGAAGTACCCCAAAAATTTCCTGCATAAACATCATCAAATGGTGCTGCAGTTGAACCTATGTCTACACTTCTATAAACGGTTGGACTTAAACTTTGTATACCTGGTAAAATGTTTCCTGGACGAATATCTACAACATTTACGTTTGCTCCGCCGGTTTCTTTTACTCTAAATTTAATTTCGTCACCTTGAGAATTTTGTATAACACCTTCGTTATCATTTTCAATAAACAGTTTTAAATCTAATCCTGCACCAATTGCAATACCTGCGTCAGTTTGGAAGTTTGTAATTTCTGTAAAGACTGTTGGCGAACCTGGGTTCGCTGTAACATAGTTACTTGCACTTATTCCATTAAGTTTTAATGCGTTAGAAGCTGTACCGTGGAACTGATGATCTGTACTTGTAACACCTGCTGTAGCACTTTGTGTATTTTTAAGTGTTACACCTTGGCGTACAACATCAAACCCTGATATAGCGTTTTGTGCATCAGTACTATCGATTGTAAATTCTACTGGGCTTATTAAAAATTGTACATCGTCGTTTACTGTAGCTGCAATTACACTTCTACTAATTGATCCTGTATCAAGTACAGATTTACTTTGCATTTGTGTAATACCTGTGCCTGCATCTTGGGGACCTACAAGTACATAGTCTGTGCCGTTGTATGCATATAACTGTTGGTTAGTTGTATCCCACCAAAAATCACCTGTTGATAACCCTGCTGGTGCTGTAGCACTAATTTCTGCGCCACCTGTTGTGCGCCACTTGCCACCATCGTAAAATTTAAGTTTACTGTTTGCTGTATCAAACCAAATTTGCCCTTGTATGGCTCTAGGTGGTTGATTTGCGCCTGCAAAGTTTTCTAAAAGAAACACAAAATTTTCGTTTTGTATCTCGCCGTACCCTGCATAATTCTTACCAACTAACTTAATGTCAGTAGTTTGATCAATAGTACCGTCTTGTACTATTGTAAGCTGGGTAGTATCATATTTGTTTATTGTATACGCCATAGTTTATAAGCCCCTTGTTACTAGTATTTATCAGATCCTTATGGATATGCTACCGTGGAGTTCCAAGCCCACGATCCTGCTGTTATTGTGAATGTCATTGTAAATCTTGTTGGATTAAGTGCCACAGTACCAGTAGCTGGATTAATAAATGCTATATCTTGTATAACTGATTCATTCTGTGTTCCTGCACTATCTACAGATATTGTTGATTTTTGTAAAACCCCAGTAGCATTGGGTGAGGTTGATACAGTAATTTGAATTCCTGAAATTGTACTAGACGCATATGATGTACAATGAACTTTTGCTACTTTTCCGTTAGCTGCTGCAGAAGCAGAATATACTGATTCTACCACAGCCTTTACATCGTTTAATGGCCCGTCACCTACTCCTGGAAGGTTAGGTGATGAAAATCCAGTTATATCTAATGCTAATGGCATTGTTTCAACTGCAATTTGTGTATCTACATATAATTTATTAGTTACATCAGTACTACTTGTTGGTGTTGCTACTCCGGTGATCTTTTGTGCGTTAATTGTAATATCACCTGTAGAACTAATGTTTAATGCTCCAGTTGAGCTAATACTTCCAAGTGATGCATTTCCGCTTACAGTAACGCTTGTTAACGTTCCAACATTTTGTAAAGAAGAATTAACTACTCCTGCGCCAAGTGTTGTTGCTGTAAGGACGTTTGAATTTGATATTCTAAAAGATTTTCCTAATTCTAAGTCTATATTTTGATTAGATGTAAAGTTACCTGTTGAATTTTTCCATATAAAATCTTTACTACCGTTTAAGCTATTAACTACAAACCCACCACCGTCAATTTGAGCATCTGTTAGTTCAGTTGAATCATCTGTAATTCCTAATTGTATTTGTGGATCTTGTACTCTCAATGTAGCAGACTCAATAATTGTACTTGCGCCGCCAATTGCTATGTTACCTTCAATAGTTAAATCACCAGTAATCCTTGCTGAGCCAGTAACATCTAATTCTTTAGTCGGAGTGCTTTGGAATATACCAAATCTACCATTTAGTGTATCAAATGATAGTCCTTCTATTTGGTTTGAACCAACTTTTCGTCTAATTGCAAATGGTTGATTTTGATTTAAAATATCAATAACTGTTTTTGTATCTGTTTCTGTAGTTTTAAATTGTCCGTATGCTGTATCACCAAATCCTACTTTTACTCCAGTATTACCTTTTACAAATAGCCCGCCATCCATTGTTTGATCAACAATTACATTACTACTATCTCTTTCGTTATTTCTAACAAAGTCAGTACTAGCAACCGATACACCTTGTGCATCTACTAGATTTTCAGCTGTTGCTGCAATGCCGTTCCAACGATAAGCAATGTTATCTCCGTTGTCTGCTAGGTAAAGAGAATTAAATCCTACCTTAATTACTCTTCCAGATGCATATGGTAATAGTACATCTTCGGTTCTTGGTGTAAATTGTGTTGCACTATGTATACCAATTAAGTTTCCTTGTATATATTGTGCTAGAATGGCTCTAGTTTGACCTGATGTGTCAATCATAGTAACAGCTTCGAGAGTAGTTTTACCTTGTGTTGCTGTGTAATTAGGTCCTACAGCAACAACATCTGTTCCATCATAAAAATAAAGTTTATTTTGTTCGTTGTCAATCCACAAATCACCTGCAACCATGGCAGGCTGTGACGAACTTATAATCGGACCGCCTGCAATCCTAAACGTTGTTCCGTTGTAAATTTTTAAACGCTGATCTGAAGTATCATACCAAAGCTGTCCTGATATTGCATTTGAAGGAGCACTAGTACTTGCAAAACTTTCAGTTAGTTTAATAAAGTTTTCATTAATATACTCTCCAAACCCTTTGTAGTTTCTTCCTACAAGTGTTATGTCTGATGATGTAGTATCAATTACTCCATCTTGTAATTCTACTAGTAGTGATCCGTCTGTTTTGTTTAGTTTATAGCTCATGATATCACTCCTGTATATATAATATAATTAACTGTTTGGTAAGGGTTCATTACATTTAAATCATCTCCTACAGTAGGTGTAAGTATGCCGCCACTTTTATCAATTGTTTGTGAAAGCTGATCTACACCAGTTTGGATAGTACTTAAAGATGCATCATCTGGTTTATCGCCGCCTCGTCCATCAACAGCTCTAATAGCTGTAAACTGAACACCGTTTTCTGCTCTTAAATCATGTTCGTGTTCTGGTAAGTTGTTTATATTGATAGTTGCTTCGTCTGTGCCGTCAACAGCGCCTAACACACTTGAGTTAGAATCCCTTGATCTTGTATCTGGAGTTTCAACAGCTGGATTAGTTCCGCCCATTGTTAATGCACCTAAAGGAAAACGCCCTCTTAGATCAGGTATAGCAAAATTACCTGCTGTAACTAATCCTTGTGCTTTGTAAGTAAATCCAACTAATTGATATAAACTATTATATACACCTTGACTTAGTTCTTGTCCATTACAAAAGAACCAACCTGTAGCTGTAGGTTCAATAGTTCCTGCAAATGGCATAATACTTCCAATAGGAGTAAGTCCTGCAATGTTTTGGAATAACGTCCCTCTAGATATTCTTCTTAATCCTGTACTAGATCCACTTATTCTATCAATAATAAATTCGTCATTTGACAAACTATCAGTAACCTGTGTCTTCCCGGAAATAATTGTATTTTTAATTGATATATTAAAGTCTTTTACAGCGCCGCCGGTTTGTCCATCAAATACATTTTCAACTGTTTCTACATCGCCAGTTAATCTAAATGTTGTTGAACTTGTTAATTTATCAGCACTACCCGATTTACCACTAACACTACCACTTACTGAACCTTCTAAAGATCCGATAAACGTAGTTGCATACATTTTACGCCATTTATTAGTAGGACTACCTATGTTACGAGTGTTATTTAAATCAGGCATAATAAGTTCTGATTCAGTTGAATCAACTGTAAGATCATTGTTACCTAAGGTAATGCCTTTTTGTATAACAATACTTTCACCAATGTTTAAAGATTTAGCAACACCAACGCCTCCTTTTACAATTAATGCTCCGTTACTTATAGTTGTACTTTCAGTTACATCATTAGTTTTAATTGTACCACTTGTTAAAAGGTTTCCTGTTACATCTAATGCTTCATCTGGGGCTTCGTTGTTTACTCCAATTCTTAAACTACTATCAACTCTTAAAACTGTTTTACTTGCGCCTGCATTACGCACACGCATGTCAATATTCGAACCTTCAATATTATGTTGTATAATACCAGCACTGCCTTCAATGCCTATTCCCATTTCGCCGTTTATACCGTAAGCTATACCTGTATTATTTTGGATATTTAACGGATTAGTCGAAGTTGATTCGACATCTCCTCTTAAAAAGTTTGCTGAAGGAACAGCTAAATCATTTACAATTAAGTTTTCTGCTCTCTCAGCAACACCATAAAACTTAACATTGTTTTTTCCGTCACCGTCTGTATCTCTATTTGCTAAGTTGATACCCGGTTTAATTGCTGTAAATCCTTGTACTGTTGCTTTAGGAACAAAGTCATTGAACGCAACAATAGCAACAATATTTGCACTAACTTGAATTTCAATTACTGTATACTCTACATTATCTTGTCCAACTATAGTACTAGGTTTTGCACCTGTTGTTAATCCTTGACTAAATTCCGGGCCAACTAGTATCCAAGTTGATCCTGAAAACAAATATAATTGTTGTGATGCTGTATCGACCCATAAGTCGCCGTCTGTAGCATCTGTTGGATCTGGTTGTGTTGTACTTTTTGCTAGTCCTCCACTCGGTATCCAAGTAGTTCCATCATAAACTAGTAGTTGCCCTGTAATACTGTTATACCAAAGTTGCCCTTGTATACTATTACTTGGTTCAGTTGGGCTTGCAAAGTTTTCTAAAAGCCTTAATAAATCTTCAGCAATAACAGCACCATATCCTGTTGAGTTTCTACCAGGAAAACTTAAACTTGTTGTATTGTTGATTGTGCCGTCTTCAATAACAATAGGATCTTTATCAGCACTATTTGTAAAATTAATTGTATATGCCATCTAATTATCCCTCGTTAAAACCAGTTAAACTTTGTACTCTAACTGTATAATCTATTTGTATAAGCCTATTAAGTGACTTTTGCACAGGATGAAAAATTACATGTGTTAGTAATCTGCCAGTGCCTGATGCATTGTATGCTTTAAGACCTAATTCATCGAATACATATAAACTATTTTGATCTGCAGCTGTATCAAACGCATCTTGTCCTGTAGGCTCACCATAATCTAATAAACATGTTACTAAAATATCAGTATAGTTTGTACCACTTACGTGACGTGTTTCAATCTTATTTCTAGCAGGATCAAGATTGTTTACACTTCTATCATCTACAATTTTTGTAAATGTTTCGTTGTACAAACTAGCATTTGTGCCTGTGCTGTTTGGTGTTAGATATGTAATAATACCCGTTGGATCAACACTAGTGCCGCCGTTACCAAACCCCATTTCGTAAATCCAACCTGTACCAGCATTTCCTAAACTTTCTGCAAGGCTTATACTCATATTTTCATAATGTATAGCATTGCGTTTGTCTACAATTACTTCACCAGTTTCTGGATTACTTATTTTGATGTGTCCTTGAAGTAGCACACCGTTTTGTTCATTTAATTTATCTGTCATAGTTTATACCATCCTGCTGTTGTATTTATCGCGGCAAGTCAACTGTTGCTGCACGTAAGAATCTACTAATGTTAGAATCACTATCTGCTAGTGAAATTCCTGGTTCAGACCATCTCTGCCCCTGTTTTCTTACAACAATTACCTTTGTATTCTGTACAGGTGTAGTTGTAAGTGCTAATTGATTACCAGTTAAGGTAAATTCTGCTGTTAATGTTTGATCTCCTTCTGGACTATCTTGTGCTAGTGGGCCATTTACATTATCAAATTTGTATACGCTTATTGAGTTTTTACGTAAACGCTTCCCTGCAACAAAAACTTCAAATTCGTTTATATTACCTGGTGTAAAATCAAGCTCATAAGTTGACAAAGTGCCATCTGCTGTAAATACAGTTGTTAGCGTTTCATCTTTATAAGGCATTGAGTTTTTACCCGAAACATTTAATACTGCTGTATTTTCTAGATACATATGTTTAACCCCAGTTCCTAATGTTCCTCTTCTAAACTGACTTATTACGTTTCCGTTTCTAACAAAATACTCAATGCGTTCTCCATCAATCATTATAATTGCAGGCTTTTGAGACCCTGCAACAGGTGACGGTAACGCATCACCGTTAATTACAATAATACTTTGATCGTATTGATATAAGTCTTTTGCTAATATAACTTCTTGCTCATTGTTTAATCTTATATATTGTGTTCTGTTTAACATATCTTTAAACTGTGACCAACCAAATTTGTTTTGAGTTTTACTAGCAGAAAAATGTATCACTTGTATTGCATCATTAAGTAATATTGCTGTTTCTATTTTAACATATTGTTTATTATCTGTTACATAATAATCTACACTCGGAGTAAGTAGTTGCCCATTAATAGATACCCATAAGTATTGTGCATCAATTGCTGGATTATTTAATTTTATAAGCCCGTTATGTAAATGTATATACTTTTGATAGTCTGCAGATCCAGGTGTTAAATTAATTCGATCAACTACATCATAATTTATTGTTTGAATGTCTTGCCAATCGTGGTTACTAAATGTAAATATTTCAATTTCTGTATCTTCAGTAATAGCTGTGTCAAAGTAAATTTTGTTAGGTGTTTTTACAAATAGCCTAGAACTAGGATCAACATATCCAAATCTATATTCTCCGTTAGTCATTACAAAAATATCTAAGATGTCGCCATCTTTTTGTTGGACTTCTCCCTTCAATCTAACAACAGTACTAGCACCTACTATTAAATTATATTGTACAGTTTCTAGTATAACACCGTTTAAATAAACTTCTACATATCTACTATCAATAGTACCTGGAGGAAATTGCCATTCCTCAATTTGATATTCTAATTTAGTTGATGTAGTAATATGTCTTAGACTATACCCTGAATCATATATTTTATTTCCTACTTTTACAATTGTTTTAAAATGTAACGGTTGTTGTACACTAGGAACTGTAGTAATATCATATGCTAAACTACTTCCATCTGCTATAACAGTTTCTACATTTACTTCACTGTAATTTTTTAATAAAAGATCATCTTCAAAGAATACATATTTTATTTCAGTGCCTGCTGTTGGGGGAGTTGCAAATTTAATTAATGCGTTGCCGGCAATGCCATCAACTTTTTTACTTTTGCTTACAACATTTTCTATAGGAAGTCCGTCCATTGTAATGACATTTTGTAAGTTAGCTTTATATCTTACATTTGTTAAAAATGAAGTTGTACTTCCATCAGCAACTATTGAATCTATATCAATTATTTTATTTCCACTAACTCCAAGTGTAAGTATATTAACTTTAGCATTTATTATTGGTGCTGTAGATAATGTTATAGTGTCATCGTTAAAATTAATAGTATAATCATTGTCGGCTCCGAGTTTTTGTATATTTCCTGCAACTTTAACAAACACTGATTCTGTTGTTAACGGTTTAGCTCCAATTTTAAATGTAACTTTACTACCGTTTCCGTTATAATTTGTAGACGTTACTTGGCTTCCGCCGCCTGTTGGTCTTTCAAATACTTTAATATCTACTGTATCTAGTAATTGTCCTGGAACTTTTTCTTCAGGTCCGGCACTTGTTGTAGGTGTTACAAATCCGTCGCCGTCAATAGTAATGTCAGCACTTTCTAAACCAGTTGCTGTTGAGTAGTTTAAATTTCCACCTTGTATAATGCTATCATATGTTTGCTCATTTGGTAGGAATGTGCCGTCACTTGATGATTTTCTAAATATTACAACATCAGTATTACCAAACGCAACAGTTTCTTCGTTAAACGCTACATAGTTTGAAACATCGTAATCGTCATCTGTTCTTGACCATGCTGTTTGACCTGCGCCAGTAATACTTTGCATAACTGCATTTACATTTGTTACAGGAGTTGCTGTACCAAAGTTTGGATCATCAATTCTAACACCGTTTTTATAAACATGATATTCTACACCAGTTACTAAAGGCGTACTAAAATTAAATAATGTAGTACTGTCACCTAATTCAAAAATCTCATCGTTATATGTGTTATCATAACTATCCCAGGTTGATCCAAACCATGCATCTGAATCCCAACCTTGTCCTTGACTCATTCCAAAGCTCTTAACTTCTACACCACCGTAATCGATTCCAGTCATAAGTTGACCTAATTCTTTACCTAATTGGCCTTTTTGTGGACTGTACAGTGTATTAATTCTATCTGCTGCTTGGAACAAGTCTGGAGAAATTTTATAATTTACAACAATTACATCATTAGCTAACGGTTTATTAGTAAAAGATATTTGACCGTAATATCTTTCATAACTTGCTTGTTTGTCTAATTTATTAATATAGGAATATTCATTACTTAACTGTTCAATATTATTGTTAAAAACACTTACATCAGTAATTTTTAAGTCTATTGGCCAATTTAAGTTAAATTCAAACTGAGACCCTGATGCTGTAAATGTTTGTGTTTGTGCAGTTTTTGTATATACATATGTTCCGCTTGTTCTATCAAATCTAACTGTAGTTGTAATTCCTCTTACTGGATTATTACCCAGTTCTACACTAAACGTTGCTGGTCTGCCGCCATCAACAATGTTACCATTAACTAAAACTGTAGGAGAACTATAATAGCCAGTGCCAGACACTACTACGTCGACCTTTGTTACATCTCCTTTAGTACCTAAATATGTTTTAAGGATAGTTCCAGTTCCGCTGCCGCCGGTTAATGTTAATACTGGAGGTGATGTATATCCTTGTCCGCCGTCTACAGGTTTTACACTAACAATACTGTAACTACTATTGTCTAGCCAATTTTTATTAGGATAAGATTCAAGCTCTGTAGTATTTCCTACTAATACATCACTGACAACTTTAATATTCTTTGGTAATATTTTTCCTTCTAATGAATTATAAGCAGCTGGTAAATCAAAGTCAGATGTTACTGTTTTAGTTGGATCTATGCCTTCGTATGCACTTAAATATTCTCTAATTTTTGTTGAGAATGGTTTAACTTCTTTAACATATGCTTCATAGCTAGGTAAATTGTCGTTGTTAAATGTAATATCTTTTCGTAATGTACCTACGTTATGCTTTGCTTTTATAAAACTAGTTTTAAATGCCCAGTCAACATATGTTTGTTCGGCAAATACATATCGTAATCCTGCAAAAAATAATTTATTAAATTCAATTAACAAATCATCAATTAACAAATCATCTTTAATAGAATTTAAAATAATTCTAAGTTCTTTAATTGGTTCACTATCGAATATTTTAGTATCAAAACTAATTGTATCAAATCCCGTGCTTGCTGCTAACGAATCATATAATGTATTTGTAAAATTAATTGTTCCGTTTTCTCTACCAATAGTTTTATAATTTTGTGTATAGTCTTCGGTATCAACTGATGATGTTTTTTCAATTAACAACCAGCCACCAGTACCAACGTTTGCAATTTTTACAACTGAACCAATTGCATTATCTAAACTTGTAAGTTCGTAACTATTATTAATTAAATAATCAATATCAGTTGTGTCGTTATAACCTGTTGCGAACCAATCAATATAATTCCAAAATATTCTTACATTATAAGATTGGCTTCTTATTCTATTCCAGGTTCTGTTTTCTCTTTCATACAAAGCCCATTTACCAGACAATGTTTCATCTGCTTTAACTAGTACAGCAAAGTTGCGTACAGTCAATACAGTGTTTGAATCGTAATAAGTACCTTGACTTATTACTGTAACTGATGTTATTTTGCCTGCGCCGTCAACTACTGGTAATAATTCTGCGCCTGACCCTGACCCTGCTATTGTTATAGTAGGTGGATATCTATATCCCTGACCAGGATTATTAATGATTATATCTGTAATTTTACCATCTTTAATTACTGGTGTAACTGTTGCACGTTGGAGTTTATCTGTTCCAACTGTTCTAAGATCAGCTACAGTTTCTACTTCAACATCATATAAATTACTAACAGTAGTTAATTTAGGCTCGCTTAACGATAGCTTGCTTATATCTTTATCGTCAATAATTAGATTTTTTGTAAGCACAAGATTAACTCGTTCAATAAACTGCTTTAATGCTTCGTTCTTATTTTTAAACCACGACTGTCTTGGCCTGTTGAGCGAACCATATTTTTCTTTGTCACTAAGTGTCGGATCTGGAACTATTCTTGATTGTGCATCATATCCGATTAAACTATCAAACCATTTTATAACAACATCTGGATTAGGTTGGCTGGTTTCAAGTCCTTCACTAACAATTTGGTATTGATTGTGAATATTTTGGTCTTGGTTTTTAATTTTCCAAAACTGAATGTTTATCGCTACATCAGTACCCTTTATTAATGAATCACAATTATATAGCACAAACTTTGACGGTGATATAAGTGCAACAAATTTATGACCTTTTGCAGCAGGATCTGTAATGTATTGTGCAATATCTCTTGTATCAATTTTTCTAAATTCTTGGTCTGGAACAATAGTTTTATCTGTTACCCAGAAGTAATATTTAGTTTGGAATGTTTTAGCTACATTGTTATAAACTCTTCTAGTTGAATAAGAAGAATCCTGGTATAAACTTTGTCCGCTATACCCATTTGCAAATCCTTGTTCAGTATCAGCTTGAGCGTCCCAAGCACTTGGTAAAATATCTGACTCTACCCATTCGTAAATATCAATTGTATTTCCTTGGAAAATTTTGTTCCAAGACTGAGCTGCATGTTCTATTGATCCTTGATACGGGTTATAAAATTTTGCGTTTGTTAAATTCCACCAAACTTCGCCTAATTGTTCTGGTCCCCAAGATGCTGTTTCATCTTTTATTGCACTATTATTATTGGAAACACTATAAACAGCTGGATCAAAATATGTTTTGTATGTTAATTCTTGTTCTGCTGGACCTGCAACTTTTCCTTGAATAGGATCTATATAATCTAAGTATGTAAGTAATTCATTATCAACTATATTGTATAAAAATACTTTCTTAATTTTTTGTACGTCTACTGTTTGATTTGATGATCTATATGTTTCCCACATATTTACATTTTCATCTATTCTGAAATCAATTATTTGTCCTTGTGCATTGCTGTTAACTTTAGATGTTAGCCCTACATAAAAATGATTTTGTTTTGCATGTATATTTCTACCAAACGTATTAATATCACTATCTGGAATTTGTATTGTTTGTGCAAACAACATTCCAGTTGGTGTTTTTTCATAAACAAATACAACTCCAACGTCTGTTCTTTCTTCAACTATTTCAGTAAATGCATTATCAAACTTAGTTGCATTTGAATCAAATGTTGTTTTTTGAGTAGAGTCGCCGTTTCTTGATGTTACAAATAACTTGTTACCATCATATTGTAATCTCCATCCAAATCTTTCAGCCCGTTCGTTATTAGGACTTTGTAAGTCTTGTAAAAATGTAAACACACCATTAACTTGGTTGTATATAAAAACTTTTCCTTGGTCTGCATTATAATCATCATTAAATGGTGCAGCAATTGCAATATACATTCCATCGTCTGATATTGCTATGGCTTGACCAAAGCCGCTAGTTTTATCCGGTGCTTGTAATTCTTGTCCTCTTTCCCAGAATCCGTTGTTTTGTCTATATACAACTACCTGGTTAGGAACTGTGCTATCATATAATGCATTAGCAATTAAAACGTCACCGTTTTTATTAATATCAAACTCACTTCCAAATGTAGAAAGTTGATCTTGATCTAATACCGAGCTTCCATCTGTGCTATCGTTTACAACACTAGTGCCTGAAGAGTTAGGTATAAAACCAACATAGTCAATTAAGTCGTCTGTACTTGTCCAGTCAGTTGTATTAAATGTTCCTGGAGCAAGATTAGTTTTAGAAACATATAACACCCCAGTTCCTGATACAGCTGGATTTTCTCTGTAAACAATATCTCCAGTGAAATAACTTATATTATCGTTAAATACCCCTTTATATTTTTTATTTTTTGCGTACTCCCAAGTGTACGTTATACTATTTTCGGTGCCTGTTTTTATAAAATAAATTCTTCCTGGTAAACCTGCTGTTTTTGTTCCTTCAGCATGCACCATTGTTCTATACAATCCATTACTATCTTTTGTAATTTTAATATCTGAACCTAGTTTAAAGTTTGCTTGTTGTTCAGGAACTGTGTATGTACCAATTTCAGCATAACGCCCTGGAGCAGATTTAGAATAGACTGAATATAATCCTTGATTTGTAAAGCCGCTTGATGTGCCGGTTGCTTCTGCTGGAATCTTATAAACTTGTTCCCAATCATTATTAATAGATGATGGAGGATTAGCTTGTCTAGGAATACCTAAAACATTACCTTCAGTGTACATCCAATATTCAACGTCATTAATTGAATCTTCTGCACTTAGTGATATTGGATTTCCACTATCAAATACTAGCATTTTTCCTATGCCTGCTGGAGTATAGCCTAATGATGTAAATTGTATTTCGCCCATTGTACGATCAATTTGATAATTTACATCAGCATCAGCTGGCGTACCTATAAATTCTATTTCAGCATTTTGGCCGTAATCATCACCAACACTGAATGTACCTGCTAAATTTTTTACAAATATAGTAGCATTTAAACTATTTCTTTGATAAAATGTTACTGTAGCTGTTGCACCAGTTGTTAAGTCACGCACTGTATCGCCTACTCTCGGCTCAAACGGATTATCAGAAGCATCAGTTTTAGTAAAATCTAAGTTTATATACCCGTCCCAAACGTCATACACATTTCTAGTTGTGTTTGTAATTGTTGTGTTTAACCCAATTGTAGTAATGTCTTTAAATGTACCTGTTGTATACTGTGCTAGTTGATTTACATAAACACTAACAGGATCACCTGGAGAAATTGTATCGCTTAGGGCTTTTGGAGCTCGCATTACATACAAGTTACTGGAGAATGTCGAATTACTTCCACCTGCTCCCGGAAGACCTCTATATGTTAATGTTCTTAAATAACCTGTAAACGTGTTCTGACTACTAATATCTGTAGTTATATAATCTAAACTTGAATAATAATATCTTCCAGTAGGTGTACTGTCTGATATAAGGTCCCAGTAAATTAATCCTGCACCTTTATCTATATTTGTCGTTGACGATGTTGGTGTATATGGAGCAGTATCTATCCACCAGTAGCCTCCCCAAGTGGCTGATGTATCAACAGGATCAGTTGGGCCTTGCTTTATGTATTCACCAATAAAGTCACCGTCATTTCTAAACAAACTATCACTAGTGTTAAATGATCCATTTACGTCTCTTAGATATATTAATAATTCAGCACCAACTAATTTAGTATATTCAACTGTACCTGTAGCATTAGGTGTTTGTACAATATCTCCGTTATCTATTGCCGTAGTTGAACTGTTTACATATAGAACTTCGTCAATTTTCTTTTGGATAGTATGTTCTTGACTTAGGAATGCATCTGTAATTACAGCATGACTTCCGTTAAACGGAGCTCTTGTTGTAAGTGCTGCTAAATCTTGGTTTGCATATGTAACTGAATTCCATTGTAACCTAACTTGATCGTTTATTCCGCTACCTTCGTATAAAGTAAACGGAGCTCGAACTAATATATGACTAGTAGGTATTCCGTTAAATGCAAGTAAACTATTATTAGGATCAATTGCATAATCTCCAACTAGTAAAGTCGGAATAAAGTTTGTATTATCATTCTGTAAACCTACGGAAACAATATTTTCTGCAACAGAACTAAAACTGTTGAATTGAATATTTGCTTCTTCACCTTCAACATCAATCTTTGCTCTCCATAACCCTTGATCTTTTCCTACAATACTATTTTTAGGATAATCAACAGCATTTTGGAATGCACCTGAATATTTTGTTTTTACGTTAGAAGCATTTGGTGATCCGACAATTATATATTCGCCATCTGGACTGATTGCAAGCCCTGCTCCAAATCTCTGCCTATCGTTACCAAACTTAAATGGCTCAATAGTTTGTGTTAGAGTATACGTTAACGCATTTGTTGGTCTGTTATATACATAAACTTTTCCGTCTTCGCTGTCAGGAGTACTTACTATCAATGTTGTATTTCTGTCATCAACTGCCATTGAAGATCCAAATAATGAACCATTGTTTACCCATGTTCCTGTGTTAACAACGTGTGCTGTAAAGGACGAAGAATTTGTAGGTACAGTTAAATCTGCATCATCATATAATTGGAAGGAATTTGATGTAATTGTGCCTCCAACATACTTTGAAATGTTATTAAGCTCAACAGTGCCTTGTATTCCGCTAAAAGTTATTCTGTCATATTTTGATAGCTTATGAAATCCTTGATTAAAAATAGTTGTACTAGAAGAATCTAAAGTTATAGATTGTATATTTCCAGAAGCATTTGTAACTGGATTTTCAATACGCTGTAATTCATTAAAATTATTTGTATTTTTATATACCGCCCATTCGTTATTCTCTGTTATATTATCAACCCATAAAAGATCGTTGCCGTTTAAATTTGTTTGTGCAATATTATTTGCATCTACAATATTAGTTGCTCTAACTTTTAAGAATGTTGTTATATTACCAACTAGATCACTATCGTCAGTTGTTTTAGCAGTACTAGATTCAACAGTTATAACATTTTTGTTTATACTATCAATTTTATAAAATCCGTCAAGGTTAAGAGAAGTACTATCATTATGTATAGCATTAATACCTATTATATCACCTTTTGAAATACCCTTAACATTTTCATCTACTGTTATGTCAAACTTTGTTTCACCTGCGGCACTTTTACCAATACGGTTTATTACATAAGAAGTATCAATGTGTTTATATACTGTCCAATCTCTATTTTGATTGCCAACCCAAATATAATTATTTTTCGTAATATCTGCAAAATTAAAATCAAGGATGTTATCGTAGTTAGTAACTATTCCTCGAACGTCTTGTTGATTTACATATCCTGCATTTTTTGTGTAACTATCAAATACGTATTTTCCTGGAAAAGGTTTATGGTCATAATTTTTAGATTTTTGGTATACTTCATAGGGTTTAATTCTATATATTAAATCAGTTTCTTTACCAGTTGTTGAATTTACTAATTCTATTGGTTGCGGTATTAATCTAAATTTTCCTTCGTCTAATCTAAAAATAACATCATCAAAACCTTCGCTGGCGCCGTATTGGCCATCTTTAATTGCCCATTCTTCGTAAAACTCTAAACTATCTTTATCATCACTAGCAAGTGCATCAAACAGTTTTGTAAGAGAATTTTTAGATCCCTTGTCTTGTATCATGCCTTGATAAAATTTATACTGACTAACATCGTCATTAATAATATTTTGCAAATATTGACGCTTTTGATAACCAATTAAATGCTGTGCCATACGTTGTTGTTCAACATCAAAGTTGTCACTATCTAAATCGTAAAAATCTGCAAATTGATTAACTTTATATTCAAAGTTTGCATATAATCCGCCTTTTGGTTTTTCAGAAAGAACATTCCAACTTTTTGCATCAAATGTTTCTGTACCTGGTACTTTAGTGTATGCACTATAATAAAATTCTTTGTTCTTAACAACAGAGCCAATATCATAATCGGTCCATTGTTCCCATTCTACAATATTAGGTTCGTCAAAAACAAACCCTGGGATATTTAAACTTCCGTCCCAATCTGTTGTTCTATATCCTAATACTTTAATTCTTTCTTGTCTATATCCTGGCTGCTGATCAAATATTACATCACCAAATACAGTTGAGTTATCAATTAATACAACATGTTCTTTTTGTACTAAGGGTAATGATATGAAATATATGCCGTCAGCTGTGTTTTTTGGAGCAAGAGCAAACTCGTTAGGCGAACGTCCAATATTTGCAAAATCTTCTACGAGTTTTTGGCCATCTGCTTTAAATAATCCGTATCCATAAAATCCATCAAAGATATTATCTACCATAGAATAAGACGTTGTTATTTTTAGTTGTTCAGCACCCGGACTTAAAGTTAATACACTTCCTGCAGCCCAATTTTGTGTAGTCCAGAATAAAAATTCATTTACTGTATGTCTCCAATCTAATACTACTTTACTATCGCTTTGGAAGTAGTCAAAAACAAATCCTTGGTTTTTTAAATACTCTCCGTAGCCTAATAAAAAGTCTACAACTTCTTGTATTTCTTTAATTATAGTACCATATGGCATTTCTTTAACTATAGTATTTGTAAACTGTTTTCTAATAAAAGCTGATCTACCACCCTTTAAAGGCAATGCAGCTAATTTTGAAAAATTGTTGTCGTCAAATATGTTTGTACTCACATGTTGTGTTGTTGTTCTATAATAACTTCCTTGGTATTCAACATTCTGACCAGCAACGTATGTTTTTCCAGAATCCCATCCAACAAAGTCTTCACTAATGCCTCCTATGTTGATGCTAGGATCGTTTTGTTTAGCTACAGACGCCAAATATTTAAATATTGTATTATTTGGACTATAACCTTTTATAACATAACCGTCTGTTCTGCGTTCAATAATTACACCACTATATTCAACTGTTTTTACAGGTGAACTAGTGTTAAGTATAATTTTATAATTTTCATCAGGTATAAAAACATTGCCTTCGTTTGTAGGTGTTCTACTATCTAGTATAAGTTTAAATTTTTCAATATCAGTAAACCCAGCTAATTTAAAACCAAGTTGATTATCTATTTTAGCAAGATTAGATTTATAAGTTTTATAATTTTTAAGTACGTCACCTGCCATATAGGATGCAACATAGTTTACTAAACCGCTTGTAAAAGTTTGTATGGCATCTGTAGATGTGCTTGGAAAAACTATATCTTTTAATTCAATTCGTTTGTTAGTAGGTTTGTATACAATAGATCCAGCGTTGTTACGTACTTGATTAAATCTATCAAATCCTGTACTAAAAATTAAACTAGGTTTATTAATAATAAACGCTTTAATTAAACTAAATGCATAATCAGAACTGTTGCGCCAGGCTGATTCTACTGGTGCGCCATCACCAAATACAAAACTAAAATCTATAGTATCAGGCTGGTAATTACTAATCCACCCAATGCTAAGTGGAGGTAATAAATTTCCCATTGCATCTGACGGAATATGGTTTAAAAGATCTGGTCTTTGATATTTCTTTAATACCTTATACTTAACACCCGGTTGTCTAACAATACCATCTTGCAAATCTGTCCACATTAATAAGTTATCTTTAGTATACGGTGCAGGACCATATTGTGTTTCCCACCAGCTTGGTTTAATTGTAAACCCTAACAGTTCCCAAGGATGTGTGTGAGGACGATCAGTATCAAATGCTCTTTTGTAAATCTGTCTCCAAAATCCTGGCAATGTTTTTTCGCTAGGTGAATTAGTTGCACTATAATTAAACGTAAATGTATTGGATCTTTCAAAGAAATTATGTAAAGTATAATCTGTATCAATAAATTTACTCCAAGATAAGAAATTACTTAACATAGACTTATTAATTTCTGCAGGAGATATTCCTGTTTCTCTGTATTCTCCTGGAACTAAATCATTTATATCTAAAAGTGCTGGATCATAACTTATTTTAATATTATTAAAAATTCTTTTTTCTAGTTCTAATAATAAGTCATCTCTGTAATCATTAAATGCAACAAATCTACTGCCGTCATGCCCTTGGATAAATGACGTTGTTGTTAAGTATGTATTATCACTATACAACATTGGTTCATAAGCAGGGTACAATCCTAATTTAGTAGGTGTTGGTGGTACATAACTTCCGTTTGTAGTTTCGTATTCGTAGATGTCTATTACATCATCTTGTGCCTTAGTTGCTGTAATAACTACAAATCCATCTGTATTAAATGTATAATCTTTGTTGTGTATTAGCTGAACACCATTCTTATAAACTCCAACAGCTTTTTTTGAAAGTGTAGTATTATCAAAGACTTGACTTAGAGCAAAAAATGTTTCATCTGCATCTAATATTGTGTAAGACATTTTTTTGACGCCGCCAATTGGAACCATGTCACTAAAATAAAATGGCATTTCTTTGCTTTTTACACTATTAATAGTTTGTAGTATACTATCTACATGATCTTTAGTTGTGCCTTGGAATTCTGAATCAAGTGCTACTTGCAAAAATTCACGCTTAAATCTATTATATTCTGTTCTTGAATAATCTAATGCCTTAACTATATTACTATCTTTATCAGTTATATGATAAAGTGATAAATTCATAGGAGCACTATGTTGTAAGAAGCGTCTGCCTAAACTTGATAAGTTGCTAATATCTCTAAGATTACCAATACCTGGAAATTGTCCGCTAAAGTTATCTAAATTTTCAACAATAGTGCTTACATGATCATTAACTTCGCCTAATGTAAATTCTTTAAGACTTTCGTTCTTCGGATTTCTTTCTAATGAAGCTGGGATTTCATAAAATCCGTTTTCGTTCTTTACGGCTTTAGATTTAGTTTTAACAATTACAGAATCATTAAGTGTTAGTGTATTATTAAAAACAACCACAGAATTATTTTGAATATTATTAGTAATAGTATAATCTATATTTTCAAATTGTAACTTATTATTTAAATATACTCTTACCCATAAATCAGTAAGCAATCCACTTGTGTCATATACATCAATTTCAAATCCTGATGTTGTGTTATCAAAAACATATTGTCTAAAAACAGGTTGATCAGATAGTGTTGACACTTTTTTCCAACCACTTATAGTTTCAAATATATTTAAATCTGAGTGTTTTCTTAAATATCCAATGTCAGTGTTTACAGTTAAGATATTATTATCTGTAGTATAAGTCATACTATCTTGTAATATATCATAATTAAAAACAATATCGCCTACATTAGATATACTACGATAACTTAAAGGAAATCCTAGTTCTGTATCTGCTGTTCCTGTACCTTGTTTATAACTAAACAATTTATTACCTACAAATGTTGTTGCTTCATAGGTAACAGAATCACCGTAACTATTTCCGTTACTGTCAAAAATGTCAAACAAAGGAGGTTGATTCGTATCTGTCTTTTGTTGTGTTTCTACCCAAACACTATTTTGGTAATGTAGCATTTTACCTTTAAAAGAAGTTCCGTTTAGTGCAAGTACAGTTTCATTTTCTTGAGGTATACTATCACTTACTTCTTTAAGTGTAATTTGGTTATTGCTTAATTGTCCGCCGGCAAACTTAATAATATCAACTTCAAAAATTCTACCTTTTACAAGTATGTCTGTATCTGCTGTAAACAAAATACGCATGCCTTTAACAATATTAATTCCGTCAATATTATATCCTATTCCGCCTTCAATAGTACTAAAAACATCTGTAGTAAAGTTATCTATTAAATCAACATCTTTTTTAATTTTTGTACCAAAATTATGTAATTTTATGTCTGCTTCAAATTCAATAATAGGTCTTTTTGCACGTTGTGATTGATCTAATTCTGATGGTTCGTTATTCTGAATTGCACTTGTTTCAATTACACTTTTATGAAACCATCTATTATATCTAGCCCAAAGATTTCCATCCTTTGACGACCGATTAATTACCAAATAATCTTTTTTAGTTGGATACCCAATTGCTTTGCCAAATGGCAATCTGTCAAATCCGTTGGCATCAAAAGCAACATCAATATCATCAGTAAAATCCGTTGGAACATTAAGACTAGTTTCCGGTACAAGTTTTATTTTATCGCCAACACCTTCTACATAAAATGTGCCTTCAGCATATGAAGCCGGTTCTACTTCACCTGTAAAAAATACTTTCATACCGTTAGATAAATCTACACTAT
>Ga0115004_10001167_pt1 | contig 21317 bp, 19 predicted proteins | sample ArcticOcean_MG_C_10_FD_88737 | JGI IMG/M metagenome (GOLD analysis project Ga0115004, IMG submission 88737) | Marine microbial communities from western Arctic Ocean - ArcticOcean_MG_CB11_90 | ecosystem: Environmental > Aquatic > Marine > Oceanic | place: Arctic Ocean: Canada Basin | collected... | reverse complement strand
ACGCTACAGAATATTAATAAACTTAATTATCCCATCTGCGAAGGCAGATGGGATTTAGTATTATGACTCGATTTATTCTTTCCTTTTTTGCTTTGGGCTTACTTTTATTAGTAAACTCTTGTTGTACAAAACCTCCTATTGATGAAGTAGATTATAACGATTTGTTTGTGAATATTGCAGACAATATTATTGTGCCTCGTTATGCTGAATTTCAAACCGAATTAGAAGAACTTACAGAAAGTTTGGATGCCTATAATGGTTCAGATTTAAGTTTAGAGATTTTGCAAAATCAATTTAAAGTAACATACCATACTTGGCAAAAAGTATCGATTTTCGAATTTGGTCCCGCAGCAGAATATTCTGCTTTATTGCGATCTAATTGTAATACTTTCCCAACCAATAGTTCTAAGATAGAAGAGAATATAACGAGTACAGTATACAATTTAGACTTTCCATCTAATTACGAAGCAAAAGGTTTTCCAGCCTTAGACTATTTATTGTTTCATACAAATGCCATCGATTTACATATCGAATTAGAAAACGAAAATCGACTCGTTTATTTAAGGGATTGTATAACTGATATGCAAAATAGAATTGAGGGAGTTGTTATCGCTTGGGATTCTTACAGAACTACTTTTATCGGTGCAGTCGGGAATGATCAGAACAGTTCTTTGAGCTTATTCTTTAACCAATACTTATACGATTACGAAAAGCTAAAGCGCGATAAATTTGCATTACCTGCAGGTTTTGCTACCCAGTTTGGGATTCCTTTAAATGCCGATGTTACTTTAGTTGAAGCTCCTTATAGTCATTTGTCTTTAGATTTAATGATCACTAATTTAGAATCCTTAGAAGCTATTTATTTAGGAGTTGGAGAAGATGGAATTGATAGAGTAGGGATATTTGAAAAATTGAAAGAATACAATGCACAATCTACGGTTGTAGAAGGCGATTTGGCAGAAGCCATAAAAGAGCAATTTGTGATCTGTAAAGCTGAAATTTCTAATTTCGAAAATGACTTAGCTACAGAAATAGAAACGAATATCGATGCATTGCAAAATGCTTCTAGTGAATTACAGAAAATGGTTCCTATGTTAAAAAACGATATGCGTTCATATCTTTCTGTAACGGTTACCCTAACGGATTCCGATGGTGACTAATTTGAAAAACTATACGGCAACGTTTATAAACTGGTTCCATTCTGAAACTAGTATTGCTCCTTTGGTGGTTTTTAGAATCATTTTTGGTTTAATGATGTTTGTGAGTACCCTAAGGTTTTTACTAAAAGGTTGGGTAGATTTACTATTTATTCAGCCAACAAACTTCTTTCATTATTACGGCTTCGAATGGGTTAAGCCTTTAGGCGAAATTGGAATGTACACAGTTTTCGGACTCCTTTTAATATCGGCTCTTTTTATCGCTTTAGGTTTGTTTTATAGATGGGCTACAATCCTTTATTTTTTGTTGTTCACCTATGTTGAACTTATCGATATTACCAATTACCTAAATCATTATTATTTTATTAGCCTAGTAGCTTTTTTACTTTGTTTACTGCCAGCACACCGTTCTCTTTCTGTTGATGTATGGCGAAAACCTTCTTTAGAATTGTCTAAAATACCGAATTGGATTCTCGGATTATTGAAGTTTCAACTTGGGATAGTTTACTTTTTTGCCGGTATAGCAAAGCTGAATTACGATTGGTTGTTTAAAGCTATGCCCATGAGTATTTGGTTGCAAGCTAAAGCTCACTGGCCTATTGTTGGCTCTTTATTTACTGAGCAATGGATTGCCTATTCGTTTAGTTTCTTAGGCTGTATTTTCGACCTTACAATAGTATTTTTCTTGCTCTCCAAAAAATGGCGAATACCGGCTTATATAGTTCTAGTAGTATTCCATACAATTACAGGAATCATGTTCCCAATAGGTATGTTTCCATGGATTATGATTCTGGCGACTTTGATTTTCTTTTCGCCAGACTTTCATCAGAAAATAATTATTTTTATTCAGTCTAGATTAAAGTTGAAAGTAAGAGAGTCAATCGAGTATAATTCACTATTTTTGCACGGCTTTAAAAAGAAGGTTTTAACAGGCTTTTTATTGACATACGTGCTCTTTCAATTATTGTTTCCTTTTCGATGTTTACTATATCCAGGTCAATTATTTTGGACTGAGCAAGGTTATCGTTTTAGTTGGAGGGTTATGTTAATGGAAAAAGCCGGAACTGCTTTCTTTTATGTAACCGATCCTCTTACAGGAAATAGAGGAGAGGTAGATAATAGCCAGTTCTTATCGCCTACACAAGAGAAAATGATGGCCACACAACCAGATTTAATTTTGCAATATGCACATATTATTAAGCGTGAAGTGGAGTCTAGAGGTTTACAAAACCCAATAATAAATGCTCAAGTTTATGTAACCTTAAACGGTTCTAGATCGAAGCTTTTTATAGACCCAGAAATTAACTTAGCTATAGTAGATGATAGCTTCGAGCATAAAGATTGGATTTTAGAAAACTAAAATGTCGAAATTAAGGATTTTACATACGCTGTTTTTATTCTGTGCTTTTACAGCTCAGGCACAGCTCGTGTTTTCTGGTTCGGTAGTAGATGCTACCAACTCAGAAGCGATTCCTTTTGCACATGTAAAAATTAACGATTCTACGGGTGTCGTAACAGACATCTCTGGCGATTTTGTTTTTTCTGATATATCCGCAGGGACTTATACTGTAGAGATTTCTTTTGTAGGCTATAAGCCTCTAACTAAATCGGTGAAACTAAAGAGAAAACATACAAAACGTGTTTTTAAATTAGAAGTCGATGCACTCGAACTTTCTCAGGTAGAGTTGGTGGAACGCCATGCTCGACAAACAAATATTACTCGTTTACGCTCGGTTGAAGGAACGGCAATTTATGCTTCCAAAAAGAATGAAGTAATTCTAATGGAGCATTCCATGGGGAATAAAGCAACCAATAATTCCCGTCAAGTGTATTCTAAAGTTCCCGGTTTAAATATTTGGGAAAGCGATGGATTGGGCTTGCAATTAGAAATTGGTGCTCGTGGATTAAGTCCACACAGAACTTCCAATTTTAATACCCGCCAGAATGGCTACGATATTAGTGCAGATGCATTGGGTTATCCAGAATCGTATTATACTCCACCGTCTGAGGCGATAGAGAAAATTGAAATTGTTAGAGGTGCCGCTTCATTACAATATGGAACACAGTTTGGAGGTTTGCTAAATTTCGTACTTAAAAAAGGAGCTGACAAACCTTTGCAAATTGTAGCTCGACAGTCTTTGGGTTCTTTTAAATTACAAAACACTTTTTTGAGTGTGGGTGGTACAAAAGGAAAGTGGAACTACTATAGCTTTTACCAAAAGAAAAGCAGAGAAGGCTGGCGTCCAAATTCTAATACCGAAGCGCAAACAGTATTTTTGTCTACTTCTTACCAAGCAAATTCAAAATTAAAATTAGGTTTCGAATTTACTCATATGGATTATTTGTCTCAGCAGCCAGGAGGTTTAGATGACGCTAATTTTAAGACGAATCCCGATACATCATTCCGTTCTAGAAACTGGTTTCAGGTAGATTGGAATATTGCGGCTTTTACCGTGGATTATGAATTGAGTGAGCGTACGACCATTAATTCTAGAACTTTTGGTCTATTGGCTAGTAAAGATGCTTTAGGGGTTTTAGACAGAATTGACTGGTCTGATCAGGGCTTTCAAAGAGATCTAATGACGTCAACGTTTAGTAATATTGGTAGCGAAACTCGTTTTTTACATCGGTATTTAATTGGCAAAAGCGAATCTGCTTTGCTGGTTGGCGCACGTTTTTATAAAGGACATACCGTAAAAGAACAAGGTACGGCTGACTCTACTTCAAAGCCAAATTTTAGTTTTCAAGATAAACTCGATAATTATGGTTCTCACTTCGAGTTTCCAAGTTTAAATAAAGCTTTTTTTGTAGAAAATCTTATCCGTGTAAACGACTGTTTTTCTATCACACCCGGATTTAGATACGATCATATTATAACCGAGTCTGATGGTTACTTTCATTATGTAGTGGATGATGTTGCTGGTAAATCTTACGATAATAAAAAGCTTAAAAGAGGGGTCTTATTAGCTGGTTTAGGTGCCAGTTATCAGTGTTTTGTTGGTGGCGAATTGTATGCTAATTTTGCGCAAAATTACAGAGCTATCAATTTTAACGATATGCAAGTCATCAACTCTAATATTGAAGTAGATCCAGAATTAGAAGATGAGAAAGGTTTTAATGTAGATTTAGGATTGAGAGGTAAGGTTTGGGATGCTGTTGAATATGATGTGAGTCTGTTCTATTTAGATTATTCTAATCGTATTGGTTATTTGATTGAATACTACGATGAAAATGATTCTGTACCTCAAGATTTATTGCATAAATCTTATCGTGAAAGTACCAATATTGGCGATTCTAAAACGTTCGGTTTTGAATCTTATATAGGATGGGATGTATTAAAGTCTTTTTCAGATTTAGAGAACCATCAACTAAACTTATTTGTAAATACTTCTTATCAGAATGGAACTTATGTACGTAGTGAAGTGAAACAATTAGTTGGAAATAAAGTAGAGCTAAACCCAGATTTGAATTTTAAACTAGGGGTTCAATACCAATATAAAAACTTCACGACTTCTTTGCTATTTTCTCATACGAGTAGTCAGTTTGCAGATGCTCAAAACACAATTACTCCTACACCTAATGCTCTGTTCGGAGAAATCCCTTCTTATTCGGTTATGGACTTTTCTACCAAATACCAATCGAATAGAATTACTGTAGAGGCAGGAATAAACAACCTACTCAATAAATCTTATTTCACTCGTAGAGCTTCCGGTTATCCAGGTCCAGGAATTATTCCATCAGATAAAAGAAACCTTTATTTGAGTGTTCAAATAAAAATCTAGTGGTTTAAGAAATGACTACAGATTTAAGGTGTTAGAAGTCATTTTTTTTCGACCTCTTTTCTTTTAGTGAAATAGACGTATAAAATGTGCATTTCAAAATGTTGTTTGAGCCAAATGACCAGAGGGAATTTAGTGAGTTCATTTTGGAAGCCATTTTAAAGTTTATGTAGCGTTAATAAAGAAAATAAGTATTGACCTTTTTGGTTCGTTTTTGCGTCAAGGCAAAAATGAACAAGCATCCCCCAGGGAGATAGCAATAAAAAAGTAAATATAGAGAAGTTAACAGTAAAAGAATTAAGACAAAAAAACAAACAATATGAATCAGTTTATTATTGCTTTTCGCGAGTGTTTAGAAGCCGCTTTAATTGTAGGAATCATTTATACTTTTTTATCTAAAGCCAATCTTACGGCACAAATAAAACGTATGTGGTTGGCTGTTGCAGCTGCTGTAGTCGCTAGTATTGGTGTAGCTTATTCTTTGGAATCTATAAATGCGAGTATCGAAAATGAATCGATAGCCAAATTAGCTGAGTCTGTGTTTATGTATATCACCGCTGCAGTACTTTTGTATGTGGTGTTCTGGTTGTCTAAATCTATGGCTTCGAAAGATGCGATTGAGAAATTGACTGCTTCGGCAACAGAGAGTTCGAGTAAGTGGAGTATTTTTTTCTTAGTATTTTTTGCAATTCTTCGAGAAGGTTTCGAAACGGTTATGTTCTTATTTGGGAGTAGCCTACAAGCTGGATTCTCTTATGTAGGATTCTTCTCTGGAATAGGATTAGCTTCTTTAATTGGTTATTTAATTGTTGTACAAGGAAGACGCATAAACTTAAAGCCATTCTTTAGCATTACCTCTTTGTTTTTAGTGTTGTTTGCTGCAGGTATGGTAGCCTATGGAACACACGAAATGGAAGAGTTTGTGGTAAAAGGAAATCATTTAGAAGTTTTTGGGCTAGAGTCTAAAACAGAAATTACGAGACCTTGGAATATTTTAGTGCCTCAAGCTGAATTAACAGAGGGAGCAACCGAACTGTTCTATAATTTCAATGAACAGAAAGGGAAGTATATTCACATACTACACGATAAAGGAACGGTAGGTTCATTCTTAAAAGGTTTTTTTGGCTATAACTCTAATCCGAATTGGATTGAGCTTTTTGTGTGGATGCTTACCTTAGGTTTTGGTTTGAACATTTGGAGAAGGTTTTACAAGGCTGCTTAATCCCCTCTGTAGCTGACTTTTTTAGACCCACACCATGTTATTTGTGTATAATTGATAAATCACCTGTTTAATCAATCCTTAAAGCTATTTTGTTTACTTTTGCTGCCGCATACTACATCAAAAGCTACACAGAATAATGAACTACTTATCGGTACAAGATTTAGGGAAGTCCTACGGGATTCAAACTCTTTTTAAAGGATTAAACTTTGGGATTGATCAGGGTCAGAAAGTAGCTTTGGTAGCTAGAAATGGTACGGGTAAAACCACCATTCTTAGAGCTTTAGCTGATGTAGAGCCTGCAGACACAGGATTAATTGTTTTCCGTAAAGGTTTACGTATAGCTTTTTTACAACAAGAATCTGATTTTGGAGGTGCCAAAACTGTATTTAGTGCAATCTACGAATCAGACAATCCCTTGCTTTCTGCTATTCAAGAGTACGAGGCTGCAATGTTAAATCCAGAAAATGCCGATGCTTTCCAAAATGCCTTCGATAAAATGGATCAGCTACAAGCTTGGGATTACGAAGTGAAAGTAAAAACGATCTTGTCGAAATTAAAATTAGATGAGTTAAAACAAGATATATCTCTGCTCTCTGGTGGTCAAAGAAAAAGACTAGCACTCGCAAAAATTCTTATTGAACAACCCGATTTTTTAATTCTTGATGAACCTACCAATCACTTGGATTTAGGGATGATTGAATGGTTGCAAGAATTCTTGACTAAAGAAAATGTAACCCTGTTTATGGTTACACACGATCGTTATTTTTTAGATGCTATATGCAACGAAATTCTTGAATTAGAAGAAGGTGATCTTTACCGTTATAAAGGGAATTACACTTATTATTTAGAGAAAAAACAAGAGCGTCAGGAAGTGATGCAAACGAATATAGATAAGGCTAAGAACACATATTCTAAGGAGCTCGAATGGATGCGTAGACAGCCAAAAGCTCGTGGTACAAAATCTAAAGCGCGTATAGATAGTTTTTACGATGTAGAGAAATCTGCTAAAAAACGTATTAAAAATGAGAAGGTTCAACTAGAAGTACAGATGACTCGTTTGGGCTCTAAAATTTTAGAGCTTCATAAAGTTTCTAAAGCCTATGGTGACCTTAAAATACTCGATCAGTTTACTTATACTTTTAAGAAAAGAGATCGTATTGGTATTGTAGGGGAAAATGGGGTTGGGAAAACCACTGTTTTAAATATGCTTACCGGTTCGGAATCTGTAGATGCGGGTAAAATTGTTATTGGAGATACCGTTGTTATCGGCTATTATACCCAAAGTAGTATGAAGATGGACGAGGATAAACGCGTAATTGAAATCATTAGAGATATAGCCGAATACATTCCTTTGGCAGGCGGTAGGAAGTTAACCGCTGCGCAAATGTTAGAGCGTTTCTTGTTTACTAAAGATGCTCAATGGAAACGTGTGAAGGTATTAAGTGGAGGTGAGAAAAAACGCTTGTACCTACTTACTATTCTAATGAAGAATCCGAACTTCCTGATTTTAGATGAGCCTACAAACGATTTAGATTTAATTACACTTAAAGTATTAGAAGATTTCTTAGATGAGTTTCAGGGATGTATGATTACGGTTTCTCACGACCGATATTTTATGGATCGTTTGGTAGACCACCTTTTTGTTTTCGAAGGCGAAGGACAAGTGAAAGATTTCCCTGGTAACTATACCGATTATAGAGAAAATGTTTCTGCTGATGGAAAACTGAAAATTGATAAGCCAAAATCTAAAGACCCTTTAAAAGCAACTAGTACCGAAAAGAAAAAGCTCACCTATAACGAGAAGAAAGAATACGATACTATCGAGTCTGTAATCGATAAATTAGAGCAAGAAAAAGAATCTATTGGTGCTCAGTTTAACGATGCTAGTTTAGATGCCGAAAAGATTAAGGAACTAGGTCAGCGGATTAAAGAACTAGACGATGAGATTGCTTTAAAAACTGATCGTTGGATGGAGCTGGCAGAATTAGCAGGTTAATTATAAATGAGTGTGTTTAGAGAAGTCGTCTTTAGAATAGTCGCGTACCTATCTTACAAGTACAAGGCTGTAAATGCACATGGCTTGCATTCGCCATTTTTATTTGATTTCTATAATGAAGTAATTTCACCGCAAAAAGAGTTTTATTTTTTTAGACGTTTTAGAGAAATATTATCTCAGTATAAGAAGTGTATCTCTACCGAAAACGCCTTATTTTTATTTCGATATGCGGCCTTTTATAAACCACAGTCTATACGTATTGAAAAAGCTAACTTCCCAGTAGCAATAGCTCTAACTATCCCTTCTATTACTAAGGATTTATCGGTGTCTAGTTTAAACGACTATACAGAAAAAGAACAAACTGTATTGGCGAGTTTTGGTGTTTTGGTACAAGAGAATTCAAATTCAGATTTATGTTTTATCGAAGCTATTACTGCAAGTACATTTAGCGAAATTCAGGATTATAAATGTATAATTATCCAAAAACCACATCATACAAAAGTAAAACACAATTTGTGGAATAACCTTTGTGCTTCAAAAGAAGTTTCTATATCGATAGATTTATTCCAATTTGGTATATTGCTAGTCGATAAAAACCAAGCCAAACAACATTTTGTAGTTTGCATGAATTAATTAAAAGAGATTTAAGAACGATCTTAAAATCAATATTTATAAAGTTATCTCATCTCATATGCCAAATTCCATTATAGAAATAAAAGGATTAACAAGAGAGTTTACGGTAGGAGCCGAGTTAGTGAAAGCACTACGTGGAATTGATGTATCTATAAATAAAAATGAATACGTTGCCATGATGGGCCCTTCGGGTTCTGGTAAATCTACTTTAATGAATTTATTGGGATGCTTAGATACTCCTACCGCAGGAGATTACAGCCTTAACGCAACCGATGTAAGTTCTTTAAAAGACGATGCACTCGCAGAAATAAGAAACAAAGAAATCGGTTTTATCTTTCAAACCTTTAATTTGCTTCCTCGATTAACTGCCCTAGAAAACGTTGCTCTTCCTTTGGTTTATGCCGGATATAATACCGAAGATAGAAATGCAAGAGCAGCAGATGTATTAGAAAAAGTAGGACTTGGCGATCGTATGGATCACCGTCCAAATCAATTGTCGGGTGGGCAAAGACAGCGTGTTGCGGTTGCTAGAGCGCTTGTAAATAATCCTTCTATTATATTGGCGGATGAGCCAACGGGGAATTTAGATTCTAAAACCTCCTTAGATATAATGCGACTTTTTGAAGAGATTCATCAAATGGGAAATACACTTATAGTCGTTACACACGAAGAAGAAGTTGCCGCCCATGCACATAGAATTTTGCGTTTAAGAGATGGTTTGGTAGAAACCGATTTGAAAAACGAAAATATAGTAAAACTGAAATAAGAAATGAAAGTATATACTAAAACAGGCGATAAAGGGGAGACTTCACTTTTTGGAGGTACACGAGTTTCTAAAGGCAATCTGCGTATTCATGCCTACGGAACTGTAGACGAATTGAACTCTTATATAGGTTTGCTCAGAGATTTATCGAAAGTAGAGAGTAGCTGTACGGAGCTCATTAGGGTTCAAGACAGACTCTTTACGTTAGGGGCTATTTTAGCGACCGAAAGTGAGTCTGCTAAAAAGAGGCTTCCTCTTATTTATCAAACCGATATAGAGTACCTAGAAAAGGCGATTGACAAAATGGAGTCGACATTGGATCCAATTAAGACTTTTGTGCTTCCTGGAGGGCATCCTACGGTGTCGTATTGTCATATAGCTAGATGTGTGTGCCGTAGAGCAGAACGTTTAACAGTGGGGTTGGCAGAAGATTGTGAAATAGAAAGTTTAGTAATTCAATACCTAAACCGTTTGTCTGACTATCTGTTTGTTTTATCGCGATTTCTTACCAAATCGCTAAATGCTACTGAAATTCCTTGGATTCCTGAGAAGTGATTGTTTGAGAGTGATTTGATGATTTGAGAATGAAGAATTGTTGTGATGGAGAAGGTTTATTTGTTGATTTGAAAAAGAACCAACTGTCATCCTGAGTCTGTCGAAGGACACCATTCACCGTTTCACGATTTAGGTTTTCCGTTTATTAATTTCAAAATAGATTTGAGACAAATAAATAAAAAACTTGCTCAGTTTACGAAATAAATTATATTTGCAAAAAATAAATTAGAACAAAAGAATATGTATTGGACTCTGGAATTAGCCTCTTATTTGAGTGATGCTCCTTGGCCTGCGACCAAAGACGAATTGATTGATTATTCAATCCGTACCGGTGCACCCCTAGAAGTGGTAGAAAATTTACAAGCTATAGAAGACGAAGGCGATACTTACGAATCGATCGAAGAAATTTGGCCTGACTATCCTACCGAAGAAGATTTTCTTTGGAACGAAGAAGAATATTAATGAAGCATCCCTCGAGAAATCGAGGGATTTTTTTTGATACTTATTTTACTTCTGACACGGAAATACCATTCAAAACTGTTAAAATGACGCTTTGTCAGTTAAAAAGTTTTGGCTTTGAATTTGCTTTGATAAAAGCCATTAATAAAGTCCTCTGTTTGGGCTTTTTATTTACATTTGTTATCCCTTGAAAAATTCAGAAAATGAGCGTTATACAAAATATATTAGGTAAACTTTTCGGTACTAAGGCCGCTAGAGATTTAAAGGATTTAAAACCTATAATCGATAAAGTAAACAAAGTAAGTCCTGCTATTATTGCCTTGTCGGATGACGAGCTTAGAGCAAAAACAATCGAGTTTAAAGAACGAATTGCCAAAGCCATTACCCTTGAAGAAGCAGAAGTGAAAGCAATTCAAGATTCTTTAGATCAAGATGAGGTTGCTATAACCGCGAAGGAAGAAGCTTACAAAAAAATAGATGCATTAAAACAAACTGCTTACGAGAAATCGGAAGCTGTATTGTTAGAGGTTATGCCAGAAGCTTTTGCAGTTGTAAAAGAGACTGCTCGTCGTTTGGCAGAAAATAAAACGCTAACCGTAACTGCAACAGATTTCGATAGAGATTTGGCTGCTGCACACGAGTTTGTAACTATTGAAGGAGATAAAGCTATTTGGGCTAATAACTGGTTGGCTTCGGGTGCTCCACTTACTTGGAATATGGTGCATTACGATGTACAGCTAATTGGTGGTTCTGTACTACACAGCGGGAAAGCTGCAGAAATGCAAACTGGGGAAGGTAAAACTTTAGTGGCTACACTTCCAGTTTATCTAAACGCACTCTCGGGTAGAGGTGTTCACTTGGTAACCGTAAACGATTACCTAGCAAAACGTGATTCCGAATGGATGGGGCCTCTTTATCAGTTCCACGGTCTTTCTGTTGATTGTATCGACAAGCATCAGCCTAACTCTGAAGAAAGAAGAGCTGCTTACCGTTGCGACATTACCTTTGGAACCAACAATGAGTTTGGTTTCGATTACCTGAGAGATAATATGGCACGATCGCCAGAAGATTTAGTTCAGAGAGAGCATAATTATGCTATTGTAGATGAGGTAGATTCTGTTTTAATTGATGATGCTCGTACGCCATTAATTATTTCGGGCCCTGTACCACAAGGCGATATTCACGAATTTGATGAACTTAAACCTCAGATTCAACTCCTGTACGATACACAGAAAAAATTGGTTACTTCGGAACTTTCTGAAGCTAAAAAACTTTTTGCTGCAGGCGATAAAGATGCCGCAGGTAAGAAGTTGCTTAGAGCCTTTAGAGGTTTGCCGAAAAACAATGCAATGATAAAATTCTTGGCTGAAGAAGGAACGAAAATGTTGCTTCAGAAGACCGAGAACTTCCACATGCAAGATCAGTCTAAAGAAATGCACGTTATTGATGATGAGCTTTACTTTACGATTGAAGAAAAAAGTAATTCTATTGAGCTTACCGACAAAGGGATCGATTTAATATCGACCAATGTAGCCGAAGAAAATTTCTTTATCCTTCCGGATGTAGGTACTGAACTAGCTAAATTAGAAGAAAAGTCTAAAGCTGGAGAAGAAGTACAGGAAGAGAAGGAAACTTTAATGCGCGACTTCTCTATTAAGAGTGAGCGTATACATACCATGAATCAGCTTCTAAAAGCCTATGCTTTATTCGAAAAAGAAGTAGACTATGTGTTAATGGACAACAAAGTAAAAATTGTTGACGAACAAACAGGTCGTATCATGGAAGGTCGTCGTTATTCCGATGGCTTACACCAAGCAATAGAAGCGAAAGAAAATGTGAAAATTGAAGCTGCTACACAAACGCATGCTACAGTAACTTTACAAAACTACTTCCGTATGTACAATAAACTGTCGGGTATGACGGGTACAGCGGAAACTGAAGCTGGAGAGCTTTGGGATATTTACGAATTGGATGTTGTGGTAATTCCTACCAACCGTCCAATTGTACGTTTCGATTACGAAGACAAAGTATTTAAAACGCAAAGAGAAAAATTTAATGCAGTTGTAGAAGAGGTTGTTTCTCTTTCTAAATCTGGTCGCCCGGTGTTAGTAGGGACTACTTCGGTAGATGTCTCAGAAAAGCTATCTCGTATACTTCAAATACGAGGCGTGAATCACAGCGTGTTAAATGCGAAAAAACACCAGCAAGAAGCGCGAATTGTTGCCGAAGCTGGTTTGCCAGGGAACGTAACTATTGCGACCAACATGGCTGGTAGGGGTACCGATATTAAGTTGAGCGACGAGGCGAAAGCTGCTGGTGGTTTAGCAATTGTAGGTACCGAACGTCACGATTCTCGTCGTGTAGATAGACAATTAAGAGGTCGTGCTGGTCGTCAGGGTGATGTAGGTTCTTCGCAGTTCTTTGTTTCGCTAGACGATAAGTTGATGCGTATATTTGGTTCTGAAAGAATCGCCAAATTAATGGATAGAATGGGCTTAGAAGAAGGAGAGGTTATTCAACACTCTATGATTTCTAAATCTATTGAACGTGCACAGAAAAAAGTAGAAGAAAATAACTTTGGGGTTCGTAAGCGTCTCTTGGAGTTTGATGATGTAATGAACTCTCAACGTGAGGTAGTTTATAAGCGTCGTCGCCATGCCTTAGATGGAGAGCGTTTAATGGTAGATATTACCAATATGTGTTACGATATGTGTGAACTACTCGTTCATGCACATTCAGGTACTAAAGATTACGCAGCCTTTAAATTTGATGTATTGCGTACTTTCTCTATGGACTGCCCATTTGATGAAGCTACCTTTGAAAAAGGAAAAGAGGCTGAGCTTACCGAAGCTCTTTATACCGAAAGTATCAGCTCGTATAAAACTAAAATGGAACGTATTGCCGAAACTGCTTACCCAGTTATGAAAGGTGTGTACGAAGATCCAAATGCGAATTTCGAAAATATTGTAGTTCCATTTACCGACGGTTCTAAAGCTATGCAAGTAGTAACAAACCTAGAGGAAGCTTATAATACCGAAGGGAAAGCATTGATCAACTCGTTTGAGAAAAATGTGACACTTGCTATAATAGATGAAGCTTGGAAAGTGCATCTTAGAGAAATGGATAACTTGAAGCAGTCGGTGCAAAATGCGGTTTACGAGCAAAAAGATCCTTTATTAATTTACAAATTCGAGTCTTTCAACTTGTTTAAAACCATGTTAGAGAAACTCAATACCGATATTGTATCGTTCTTGTACAAGGCTAATTTACCAATTAGAGATCCTAAAGACGTGCTGCAAGCAAAAGCTCCGCAACGTACAGCTCCAAAGCTCACGGCTTCGCGTAACGATTTACCACAATATACTTCTAGCTCTACTGCAGATGCGGCTCCTGCTTCTAAGCCAAAGCCACAACCTGTAAGAGTAGAAGCTAAGGTGGGAAGAAACGAGCCTTGTCCTTGTGGCAGTGGAAAGAAATTTAAACAATGCCACGGTAAATAATTAGACCTGTTTTATCTTATAAAAAAACCTCCTGTAAATTCGGGAGGCTTTTTTATGAAATTATTTTTGTAATTTGGATCTGTTTAATCGATATGTATATGAAAAATGTAATCCTACTTTTAATTTTCAACTTTATAAGTTTTAATTGTAGCTCCCAAAACTTAGTGCCTAATCCTAGTTTTGAACAGTACGACCCTGAATTATTTTCACCTGAGGCTACAATGTTAGGGAATTTAGTTTATACTGCTTTGTTTTGGACCAATGCTTACAATACTCCAAAATACGTAAGCCCTCATAATGACACTGTATATACTTATTATGAATATACTCAAATGTTTGAGTACTTAACAGAGTACAATGGGTTATACCTTCCATCTAACACGGGTAATCATTATGCACTATTAGAAAATTACACTTTCCAAACTAATGGTGATATATATGAACAAACCAGAGAGTTTACTTGTAGCCCCTTAGAGCAACCTTTAGTTGCTGGAGAAGAGTATTGTTTAAGTTTTTATGTGAAGTTTGGTCCAGGTTGTACGGCTGCTATTGATCAATTAGGTATGTTATTGACACATGAGGAAATGCTTGGTGGAGATTCCTTTTACGATCCTTTTCATTGGACTAATTGTGCTTGGAATGAAATGAAATATTTAACCCCACAACTTGAAACTCCAGTTGGGACCTTGATTGACAATGATGATTGGGTTAATATTACTGGGAGCTTTGTTGCAGAAGGAGGAGAGCAATACGTAACATTAGGCTGCTTTGTGGATCATGAAGAATTGACTTATGAATTTGATGATTTATGCAGTACAATGATTAACGATCTGGATGTGGCAACAGGAATTTATATGTATGATGATGTCTCAGTCTACAAATGTGATGAACCCACCTATCCAGCCAATGCAGGAGCAGATATATGTTTAAAGGAAGGGCAATCAATACAGCTAGGTACAAACGATTTAGAGGATTATTTTTATGAATGGTCAGTTAGTGGAGAGGTTATTTCTACAGAAGGTATGCCATGGGTTAGTCCAGATACTACCACTATTTACGGCTTGCATCAAAAAGATTTTGCTTTTAATGAAACTTGGGATGAAATAAGTGTGGTTATTATAGTTGGTGATGAGGAATGTATCTTATCAATTGAAGATAAATTACTTTCAGAAATAAACTTTTATCCTAATCCATCAACTGGAATTTATAAAATTGATTCTCCATATTTAATAAAATCTTTAGAACTTTATAATCTTCTTGGAGAGTTAATAAACATAACTACTGTTCATTCACAAGAATATGAACTGAACATTCAAAACCAAGCAGATGGTATTTATTTTGTTAAAATGAAAATTGGAGAAGAAACTGTCTGGAAGAAAATAATTAAAGAGTCTCGTTTTTAAACTAAAGTTGAAATTGCTCACCAACTAAGAATAGATAATAAAGAGGTGAATCCAAATGAATTATCTCTCATCTAATAATGTAGATGCTCAGATCTATTTCTATCTTTGCTTTTTGTTAGCGCATCATAATTACTAATCATAAACCTATACAGGTGTACGGAACTTATAAAGAACATTTACAGACACAGCTAGATGATATTAAATCGTCTGGATTATATAAGAACGAGCGTATTATAGTAACGCCACAAGGTGGAGATATTAAAGTAAGCGATGGGAGCGAGGTAACAAACTTCTGTGCAAACAACTACTTAGGTTTATCTTCTCACCCAGATGTTATACAAGCCTCAAAAGATACTTTAGATTCTCACGGTTACGGAATGTCTTCGGTGCGTTTTATTTGTGGAACTCAAGATATTCATAAGCAGTTAGAAGAAAAAATTTCTTCGTTTTTAGGCATGGAAGACACCATTCTTTATGCCGCAGCATTCGATGCAAATGGAGGGGCTTTTGAACCTTTATTTACTGCCGAAGATGCTATTATTTCTGATGAATTAAACCATGCTTCAATTATAGATGGGGTACGTTTGTGTAAGGCACAACGCTTCCGTTATAAAAATAGCGACATGGCAGATTTAGAAGAGAAGTTAATCGCATCTCAGTCTGCTCGTTATAGAGTAATTGTTACCGATGGTGTATTCTCTATGGATGGATACATTGCTAAATTAGATGCTATTTGCGATTTAGCAGACAAGTACAATGCCTTAGTAATGGTAGATGATTCTCACTCTACTGGTTTTGTTGGTAAAACAGGTAGAGGTACCCACGAGCACTGTGGAGTAATGGATCGAGTAGATATTATTACAGGTACATTAGGCAAGGCACTAGGAGGTGCAATGGGTGGATTTACTTCAGCTAAGAAAGAAATCGTAGACATGTTGCGTCAGCGTTCTCGTCCGTATTTGTTTTCTAATTCTTTAGCTCCTTCTATTGTAGGTGCTGCTATTAAAGTTTTAGACTTACTCTCTTCTTCTACCGTATTAAGAGATAAGCTAGAAGGGAACGCAAAACAATTCCGCGCAGGAATGGAAGCTGCAGGTTTCGATTTGCGTCCTGGTGAGCATGCTATTATCCCTGTGATGTTATACGATGCTGAGTTGTCTCAAAAGTTTTCAGATAAATTATTGGCTGAGGGGATTTATGTAATTGGCTTCTTCTACCCAGTAGTTCCAAAAGGATTGGCTAGAATTAGAGTTCAAATTTCTGCGGCTCACGAGTCCTATCATATAGAAAAAGCCATTACTGCATTTACAAAAGTAGGGAAGGAATTGGGTGTTATAAAGTAGCTGGTTATTGTTTGTTTTTAGTTGTAGGATGTTTTGTATTTAACTCCTTTTCTATCAACGAATAACCATCAACGAACATCGAATGTTTACAATCAAAAAAGATAATAAGGGCAAGGTGGTTATTTGTGAAAAAAATAACTAACTTTGCCCTCCGTTTTTATGGGCAACATGTGTCCAATAAGTAACGGGAATTAATTAACCTAAATCAGAGAAAGGTGAATACATTAAGCTACAAAACTGTATCGGCTAACGCTCAAACTGTTCAAAAAGAATGGTTAATGGTGGATGCTGATGGACAGACGTTGGGGCGTATGGCTTCTAAGGTTGCATTTCTGATCCGTGGTAAGCACAAGCCAAGTTTTACTCCTCACGTAGATTGTGGAGATAACGTGATTGTGATTAACGCAGAGAAGATCGTGTTAACTGGTAACAAATGGGAAGCTAAAGAATACGTAAGACATACAGGATATCCTGGTGGACAACGTATCGCTACAGCAAGAGAAGTATTTGAGAAGGACCCAACGCGTTTGGTAACAAAAGCGGTTTACGGGATGCTTCCAAAAAACAAATTAGGGTCTGTTTTGAACAAAAATTTACGTGTCTTCGTTGGTGATGTACACGGATTAGATGCTCAAAAGCCAAGACTAATCAACTTAAAAGATATCAAGTAAGATGGAAGTTGTTCACACAATCGGTAGAAGAAAAAAAGCGGTAGCCCGTGTATACCTTACAGAGGGTACTGGTGCTATTGTTATAAATGGTAAAGACGTAAAGGATTACTTTACACTTGCCACGCTACAATACAAACTTGAGCAAGCTCAAGTTTTGGCCGGTGTTGAGGGTCAATACGATATTAAAGCAAACGTAGATGGCGGTGGTATCACCGGTCAAGCAGAAGCAATTCGCTTGGGTATCTCTCGTGCTTTAGTACAAATAAATCCTGATCACCGTGCAACCTTGAAACCACAAGGATTGTTAACTCGTGACCCTAGAATGGTTGAACGTAAGAAACCAGGACAAAAGAAAGCTCGTAAGAAATTCCAGTTCTCTAAACGTTAATATTGGTTTAGTATCTAAATTGTTAAGACTGCTTTGGCATTACTTAACGATTGCGAAAACGTAAAAAGAAAGTAAACAGACACAATAAAATGGCTGAAATTAAAGAACTTTTAGACGCAGGTGTACACTTTGGACACTTAACGCGCAAATGGAATCCTAACATGGCACCATATATTTTTATGGAACGCAATGGGATCCACATCCTCGATCTTAATAAAACCGTTGTAAAGCTTGAAGAAGCTAAAGACGCAATGAAAAAGATCGCCCGCTCTGGGAGAAAAATCATGTATGTTGCAACAAAAAAGCAAGCAAAAGAAATTGTTGCTGCTTCTGCAAGAGAAGTAAATATGCCTTATATCACTGAGCGTTGGCCTGGTGGAATGTTGACTAACTTCGTAACGATCCGTAAGGCCGTTAAGAAGATGTCGTCTATCGATAAGATGAAGGTTGATGGTACTTTTATGGTTCTTTCAAAAAGAGAACGTTTACAAATCGACCGTCAGAGAGCTAAATTAGAAAAGACCTTAGGTTCTATTTCTGATATGTCTCGTTTACCTGCCGCTCTATTTATTGTAGATGTAAAACGTGAAGCTATTGCTATCGCTGAAGCGAAAATTTTAGGAATTCCTACTTTCGCTATGGTTGATACAAATGTTGATCCTGAGTTAGTAGATTTCCCTATTCCTTCAAACGATGATGCTTCTAAATCTATCACTATCATTTTAAACGAGGTTAACGCCGGAGTTTTAGAAGGATTAGCTGAAAGAAAGAAAGAAAAAGAAGTTCAAGCTGCTGCGAAGAAAGACGAAGCTGCTGCGAAAGAAGAAGTGAAAGAAGTAAAAGAAGAAAAGGCTGAAAAAGCTGAATAATTTATAAGATTGATTAGCCTTTAGGGCTAATCTTTTTTTAACCCTTATTTTCTGTGATTATGAAAATTGCTGCTGCAGACGTAAATAAATTAAGAAAGCAAACAGGTGCCGGAATGATGGACTGCAAGAATGCTCTTGTAGAAGCTGAAGGTGACTTTGAAGCTGCAATCAATGTTCTTCGTAAGAAAGGACAAAAAATTGCTGCTAAACGTGCCGACAGAGATGCATCTGAAGGTGTTGCTTTAACAAAAATTAATGCAGACAATACCGCTGGTATTGCTATTGTATTAGCTTGTGAAACAGATTTCGTTGCTATTAACGATACTTTCAAAGCTTTGGCATCTCAATTTGCTGATATCGCTTTAACTCAACCTAACAAAGAAGCCTTTTTAGCTGCTGATTTCGACGGTATGACAGTAACTGAAAAGTTAACTGAGCAAACAGGTGTTATTGGTGAGAAAATTGAAATTAAAGGTTTCGATAGAGTAGAAGCTAGCTTTGTTGGTTCTTACACACACGGATCTAAAATTGCTGTTTTAGTTGGTTTAGATAAGGCTGTTGATAATGCAGATGTATTAGCAAAAGATTTATCTATGCAAGTTGCCTCTATGGGAGCTACAACTTTATCGTTTAGAGATTTTGATCCTGCTTTTGTAGCTTCAGAAACGGAAGCGAGAATTGCAGTAATTGAAAAAGATAATATCGAGTTAGCGCGTTTAGGTAAAACACTTAAAAACGTACCTCAATATATTTCAATGTCTCAATTATCTGATGCAGTTATTGCAGAAGCTAAAGCGGCTATTGAAGCTCAATTACAAGCTGAAGGTAAGCCAGAGAAAATCTGGGACAAAATTGTTCCTGGAAAAGTAACTCGTTTTATCGCAGATAATACTTCTCTAGATCAAGAAATGTGTCTTTTAGACCAAGACTTTATCAAAGACGAAAAGTTAAATGTTGCTGGTTATATCGCTACTTTTGGTGATGTTACTATTGCAGAGTTTAAAAGAGTAGCCCTAGGTTAATCTTTGTTTTCAAAATATTTAAAAGCCACTCTTTATGAGTGGCTTTTTTTGTGTTTAAAATTTCTGAAATACTTAATTTTTACTTCCAACGATTTAGCTATCTTTGAAAAACTTTTCTCAATAGCACGTAACGATGAAATACAAAAGAATTCTTCTTAAACTTAGTGGTGAAGCCCTTATGGGAGACGGTGAATACGGAATTTCTCCTGATAAAATTGCCGAATATGCTAGAGATATTCAAACCATAGTTGACCTCGGTTGTGAGGTTGCAATTGTTATTGGTGGTGGGAATATTTTCCGTGGTGTACAAGCTGCTAATAGTGGAATGGACAGAGTGCAAGGTGATTATATGGGAATGCTAGCAACCGTAATAAATGGTTTAGCACTTCAATCTTCTCTTGAGCATATTAATGTGAAGACACGTTTAATGTCTGCCATTAAAATGGATGAGATTGCAGAACCCTTTATCCGTCGTAGAGCTATAAGACACCTTGAGAGAGGTAGAGTTGTTATTTTTTCTGCGGGTACTGGGAATCCATATTTTACAACCGATACCGCTGCTACACTTAGAGCTATTGAAATTGAAGCAGATGTGATTCTTAAAGGAACCCGTGTAGATGGAATTTATACCGCTGATCCTGAAAAAGATCCTACTGCTACAAAATACGATACCATTACTTTTGATGAGGTTTATCGCAATGGTCTTAACGTAATGGACATGACTGCTTTTACGTTATGTAATGAAAATAAATTGCCAATTATGGTGTTTAATATGAATACCCCAGGTAATTTATTAAATGCTGTTAAAGGAAAAGAAATCGGTACACTAGTTACTTTTTAGTACCCTAAAATATATAAGATGAACGAAGAAGTAGAGTTTTGTTTAGATAGTGCAAAAGAAAGTATGGGTAAAGCATTGATTCATTTCGATTCTGAACTTTTAAAAATTAGAGCTGGAAGAGCAAATCCTCAAATGCTTTCTGGTGTTATGGTAGATTATTATGGTTCTATGACTGCCTTGCCTCAAGTAGCTAATGTGGGTACTCCAGATGCACGTACACTTACTGTACAACCATGGGAAAAAGGAATGCTTGCTGAGTTAAACAAAGCAATCATAAATTCTAATTTAGGCTTTAGTCCTATGGATAATGGTGAAATGTTAATTATTAATATTCCACCGCTTACAGAAGAACGTCGTGTAGAATTAGTGAAACGTTCAAAAGGAGAATCCGAAAATTGCAAAGTAGTTATTCGTTCTGCGCGTAAAGATGCCAACGATGAGATTAAAAAGCTAGCCAAAGATGGTTTAGCAGAAGATATTGCTAAAGATGCTGAAGCTTCAATACAGAAACTTACTGACACATATATAGCCAATGTTGAGGCAGTCCTAAAAGTTAAGGATGCCGAAATTATGAAAGTGTAATTTGAGCAAGCTTCGGCTTGCTTTTTCTATTTTATTTAACAGCGATTAACGATTTTATGTGGGCAAATATTTCTCGACTTATTCTTAGAAATAAATTATTCTTATTACTCGCTTTATTGGTTGCCACTATTTTT
>Ga0115004_10001166_pt1 | contig 21318 bp, 24 predicted proteins | sample ArcticOcean_MG_C_10_FD_88737 | JGI IMG/M metagenome (GOLD analysis project Ga0115004, IMG submission 88737) | Marine microbial communities from western Arctic Ocean - ArcticOcean_MG_CB11_90 | ecosystem: Environmental > Aquatic > Marine > Oceanic | place: Arctic Ocean: Canada Basin | collected... | reverse complement strand
GAGGGTTTGCCAGATATGGAAGGTAGATCAGCTTCAGATGACAAAAATAGTTTTTGGATGAGGCTGATAAATCCAAAAGCTGGAACGGAAGTAACAGTTGATGGTACTACTACAACCTATGTACTGAAACCTTTGGGGATAGGATCATCATTTATGAATGATTCATCCACTGATGCATTAACGAATTCATCAAAATGTGGAGATTTGAAATTTGATGCTTTAACTACCGCAGATTTTGGCTGGACATTGGATGAATTACCAAGTGCAAGCTTGTTATCACTATCTACAAAAAAATGGAGTGATCAGCCAACTACGCTAAAATGTACTGTAACTGATGGTGACGTTTCAGGCTGTTAATAAATAATATGATTGAAGATTAAAATGGCCTGAAAAACTTTCAGGCCATTTGTTGTTGTTTAAATGATCATAAATAGTTTATTTAAATGTACTTATAATTTCATTTTTTTTCTTATATAACTTTTCCATGTACCAAAAAATATTTCCATTATTATTATTGATAATAATATCAGCATGTTCTTTTAAACCAAAAGAGATATTAATTAATAAAAATGAAACTTGTGAGCCTCCAAAATTATTTGATCCTGATAATTCAAAAATCACATTGGATGGGGCATTTATTTTTTCTGATAGCGAATTAAATTATTTCTATGACATTAAGATTAACGAATGGAGTTGTGAAAAACCAAAACTTAATGTGGTGAATTTATTTGATCATAGAAGTACGAAAAGATTATTTGGGAATATTAGAAATAATCACATTAAAAAAATAAACGAAATTCAAATAAGTATGGGTGTTAATTCTGATTTTAAATTATTCGTTTCAATGAACTGCAAAGCACAAGGATTGTCATATTTATTTGAAATTAGTAGCGCTGAAAATGAAACTATTTATGGTTGCCAACTAACCCCAAATATTTCAAGTGCAGTGATGTGGAAACAAACAATTAGAAAACCACTAATTGATATTGCATATATAAATTTGTACCAGCCATTTATTGATAAAATTTTAGAAATTAATTCAAAGTAAAAATTAGCATCCAACTTATTGTCAGATATGGTATGAATGGTAATTTTTTATTTTTCTTATCTTTGGATATAAGTACTGAAATTAATGGAATTAATGAAGCGAGAAGCAACCACGGGCCAATTAAATTTGGCTTTAGAGTAAATCCCAAACTTGAAATCACTATAAAATCTGCAGCTCCCATTAGATTTTTTTTTGTTAAAATATTAGCAACCCATATTAATGAAAAAATGAATATGATGAGTATTAAGATAATAAGGTATGAAGTGATTTCCTGCCTTTGAAATCCTGCCAAAAGTAATGTTAAAAGGCTAATTAAGTTGAGCGGAATAGATGGAACTGAGAGCTTTAAAATATCTTCGAATGAAAGGTAAATCCACCCAATCGAAAGAAATATTACATACATATCAATTAGGGTATGATCTTGTATCTTGTTGAAAAATAATACTAAGAACGGTGCTCCTAAAAATATTATTGAAGGAATAAATTTTTTGATTTTCCAAACATTCATAATTCTAAGGTAAAGTAATTGTAGCTGAAATATTAAATGACTTCATTTTATTGTTTAATATTATTTTTAAGTTATACAGTTGAGCATATTTAATCCCTTCAAATCTTTTTATACTTTCAGATAGTTTTTTAGGAGCAATATTTGAGATATTAATTTTTATAATCTTTTCAGATATTGGAATTAACTCAATTTCCTGTTCAAGATATTCTTCCCACGAAGTTAAATTTAATTGTGTATCACTGTATCTCACAAAACTTTGAACATCTTCTGTTCTTATATTATTTCTCCAAGATTTTAATTCAAAACTTGTAAAAACTATGACTGCAGAAATCAAAGTAATTATAAAAGCACCAATCAAACGCATTAATTATCTCGCTTTTTTATGAAAGTGACTATATTTGCCTCGTTGGATATTTCCCATTCATTTAATGTGTCTGAAAATTCTGAAGCCAAGTTAAAAAAATCAAACGCATTTTGATTTGAAAGAAAAGTATAAATTGTACTATCAGTTCGTTGATCAAATTTTATATTCTTAATGACACCATCAGGTATTGAGCTTTGAATTATTTCTAATAATATCAATCCTGAAATATTATTTTCATAAATAGTGGGTGGATTATTTTTCTCTAAAATTATTTCATTTACTGAGTGAGACCAAGCAAAGGTTATACTAATAAAAAGAATAAATATTGAGAATATTAAGCCAATAGGTTTTTTCTTTTTGAATATTATAAATTCAATACTTGGATCAAAATTAAATCCATTTAAGTTTTTTGAAATACTATAAGTAAATTCTTCTGGTAAGTGTATGTTAATAAAATCTGAGCTTTTGTTTGAGTTTAAAATTAATGGTCCGGACTTCCAGTAAGAATTTTTTTTAGCTCCATTAATCGTGAGTGCCTCAGGGTAAACTTTAATATTTTTAGAAATATTTTTTAAGAAAGGGCTTAATTTATTCTTTGGCGCCCATGCTTGTGTCCAATAATCAGTATTGCTAGATTTATAAGGAAGAGTAATGAAAACTTCATCTTTTTCATAAATTGATTGAGATGCAAACATATTCATTTTTGAATTTGGTTTATATGCAATATTTTCAATACGTTTTGTATCCCAATTTGTAAAACAGGCTGATATGATTAAATGGCGAATTTTTCTAAAATTAAATTCTGTAGGATTTACACTCTTGCAAAAGAGAAGTTCGCCACTTCCTTTTAAATTATAAATTTCAAGAACATTTGATGATACAAGTCTATATAGTTTTTTCATATTTAATATACTGGTACCCACAAGAAAAAGTTTCTGTTTTTAACCCAAGATCCTTCTTTATCCAGGATAGTATCAAGATATGCGAATGTCTCTCCTCTATATTCAAGTACTGTAGCCTTATGGTCAAGTTGTGAAGACATAACAGTATTTCGTAATATTGGTATAACGGTTTTTTCAGAATTTACTTTTTTGATGAATAAATTTATTGAATCATGATTTGGAGTTGTTCCGTCTGATATGTACTGTGAAAGTTTTTTTGCGTCGGAGCTATTAATATTAAAATAAGCCATTAAAGTTTTTTCAGAAGCTAAATTCAAATTTAATTTATAAGACTTTGGTGAAATCCTAATACAAGGTAGTAATTTAATGCTAATATTTAATGGAACTGGGAGTTGGTTTAATAGGTCGATTAGTCCAAAGCCTCTCTTAATTTCTTGATATTGGATAAGATAATCAGCAATTTGAATTGCTAAATCTGGTTCTCCTGCACAGCTTTCTGTTAAGCGTTTAAGTATCTCTAACTGCTCAGAAACTATGTGAACTTCATTATTAAAATCCGTTCGAGTTAAAAAAGCTAAATTATAAATTCCTGATAAATTTAAATGCCGAAAAGAATATGAAGGTTTTTCTACAATATCATTTTTAAATGCTAACTCTGAAAATTGTTTTTTTTGTTCTTGGATATTCAGAGTGTCTTTTTTGTATGAGAGTTGATTTGTATGTTGTTGAATGAATCCAAAGCCATTTATGGCGACCATTGAAACAACTAAAATACATAAAATCGCTAGTGGTAATAAAAAGCCTTTTTTTCTTTGTGCTGTATTCATAATTTTATCAGCTTTGATTTTGTAAATTCATCGCACTTTATAATAAGTTTAAATATATTTGTATCAATTGGAATTATATTTGTTTGTAGTTCTTTCTTTGATAAATGTCGTTCAAAATTTCCATCCTTTGATTTTATATTTCGTGATACTCCTAAATTCCCAAACTTCCATGTAATCTCTGCACCTAAAAGGTCTTGATCTATAGCTGAAATACCAAATTTTTTAATAGAAATGTGCAATTGATCTTTTGAATAAAAGTTTACAACCGATTTATAACCACTTGGTGTGTTTGATGCAGTTTGGATGTCTGCTTCCAAATGAGCTAAAATAGTTTCTATCTCTATTTTATATTCCATTTTGTTTTTTATATTTTGATCTGTTTTAAGAGAGCCTGTTATTTGATTATTTAATAAAACGATTAGTAATCCTGACAGTGCGATTGAGATTAATACTTCAATGAGAGTAAATGCAGGTAAATTACGTAAATTCATCATTTTAAGATCTCATTAATTATAGTATTTTGAGACAATATTTGAATTTTATTTTTTGTTATTATAAATTTAAGTGGCTTATAGTGAGATGTATCAAAATTTATTTTATGATTGGCATCTCGTAATATTTCGTAATCAGACATTAACCTTGCATAAGAATAGTTTTCTTCAATTTTAGATAACATTTGCATTCGATTGTTAGTTGCTATCCAGAATAAACTTAATGCAACTGTTGAAATAGTAAGGGCAAGCAATAGTTCAAGAAGTATAAAGCCATCATTTCTCTTCATTTAGGCTCCACCCTTAACTTCCCTAATGTTCCTATACCTATCTTTTTTCCACCACATTCTAAGGTTGATGGTTTCAACCAACCTCCTAAGAATATATCAACGGATTTTGTTGGGCATAAAGGTTCAAGGTTAACAGACATTATTTTTTTTGCACTCATGCCTGATTGTATTAAAATTGCAGTATCTACTTTTGACTGTGATATTTGCATTTTCTCATTTACTCTATTGAGCAAATTTGAGCTGATTAATGGCCATCGGGGTATTGTTAAAATGATGCCAATAATTACTAAAACGATTAGAATTTCGAGAAGACTAAAGGCATATACTCTTTGGTTCTTATTTAAACACTTTGCTAAAATGGTCATCACCTATATTACTAGTTTCAAATATACCATCTTGTCCAGAAGATCTTATCTGTATGCCACCAGTCGCTTTGAAGACCATTTCATATTTATTGCCCCATGGATCTTGGGGGAGGTCAGCTAGATAGCCTAATGAACTATTTTCAGTATTAATAAGTATTGTAAGCCCTTCATTTTTTGTTGGAAAAGTGCCTTTATCTAATTTGTATAGATTTAGCGCTGTTTCAATTGAAGAGAAATCATTTTCAAGTTTTAGATTACGAGCCTGATCAGGACGGTTCATCACCATTGGTGCAACAAATGTAAGTAGAACACCAATAATTGTTAAAGCAACTAAAATCTCTATCAAGGTAAACGCATTTTTGCGTCTATTAGCTAGATTTCTCATTTCCTACCCTACTGACTGTTGAAGTGACATCATAGGAGTTACGACTGCAAATGCCACGAAAAAAATTATTAATCCTAAAATAATAATAGCAATAGGTCCTAACAATTGAACCAATAAATTTATCCATTTTTGATAGTTTCTTATATTATCATTAAAAAGGGATTTAAATGTATTAGGAAGTTTAGCAGATTTTTCTGCTAAGCCGATCCTCAATAGTTCCATTGGATTGAATATTCCAGTGGCTTTTAAGGCTTTCTCAAATGAAGTACCTTCTAAAATTTCATGTTCAAGGCTTATTAATAAAGTTTTATGATATTGGTTATTTATCGATTGTATCGAAAATTTCAATGCCTCCTTTAAGTCACTTTTCAAATTAAGTGCTAGGGATATATTTTCTAAAAAAATTAATTTAGATTTTACTCTCAATACTTTCCCTATGAATGGAGTAAAGTGCAGCACTTTATCAATTATAAATTTCCCAGTTTTGAATGTGGACACAATAGCATAAAAAAATATCAAGCCCAAAATAGACCAGAATGCATATATTAGTGATTCATATCCACGTCCCGCAAATGAGAGAATAAATTGTGTTAATTTGCTTTGAGAGTCTGCAGATATAATGGCATTAAATTCTGGCAATACACTATCGAAAATAATAATTAAAACAAAAATGGAAATTAACAATACAAATGCAGGATAAGCTATCGCTTTTTGTGTTTCACGTAATATTTCATCTTTTTGTGATTTGGCTGATATTATTAAAGAAAGTGATATGTTTAGACCTGCATTCTCATACCCAATCCGTAACAATGAAATAATAGATTTATCGATCCCATGAAACACATCCTCTAAAGTTTTCATGAAATCATCGCCTTCTAAGATGCCAGAATTGATTCGTTTTGCAATTTTACTCATAGTGCGGTTTTCTTGAGCTTCTAAAAGAAAAACTGCTTCTGCAAGTGAAGTGTTTTCATTGATAAGTGCGTGTAAGGATTCAATAAAATTCCAGAATGTTTTTTTGTTAAATTTTTTTGAATATTTTAATTGATCTATTAAATACCCTTTTGCTGTTAATTTCTTATTTGCTGCACTTTTTGAATTTGCTTCAATATATCCAGAGATACTCCCCTCAGTTGATTGTCCGATGTAAAAATATCTTGCCATTATGAATTTTTCTTCAATTTCACAATTTCAAATTGAGGTGTTAAACCATTTTTATATAATTCAAGAGCTTCAGTATGCATTGTGTCTGAGATGGTAATTTCAGCTAGATTTGTTTCTATCATAGAAGCAATTTTATTATCTATTTCAAGATGTGACATAATAGGTGATCTACCTTTAAAACCAGAATTATAACATGATTTACAGCCCTTAAAAATAACTGGTAGAATGCTTGAATGTGATTTTGAGATGATAGATTGTTCACGGCAGTCTTGGCAATACACTCTTACAAGGCGTTGTGAATATACTCCCAATAAACAATCTGATAGTAATGTTGGGTCCACATTTAGGTTAGTAAGCCGTTTGATAGCGCCTACTGGTGAATTTGCGTGAACTGTTGATATTACTAAGTGCCCTGTCATTGCCGCGCGAACAGCAATTTCAGCAGTTTCAGAATCTCTAATTTCACCAACTAGAATTACATCGGGGTCGTTTCTTAGTAAGGATCTCAATCCTTTTGCAAATGTTAAACCTACGTTTTCATTAACTTGTGTTTGTATGATTTGGGGCAGCTCAACTTCGACTGGGTCTTCTATCGTCATTATGTTTAAACCACGTCCTAGTAATGTATTTAAAAGTGAATAAATTGTTGTTGTTTTCCCTGAACCAGTTGGGCCACAAACTAATATTAATCCAGATTGCTTTGAAATTACGTTAAACAGTGAATCTACATGACTAGTTTTCAGAGAAGTTTCTTCAATTGTTGCATGAGTCAATTTACTCGTGAAAAACCTTAATACAACTCGCTCACCATTTTTGGTTGGCAAAGTTGCTACACGTATATCAATAGAATTGCCTTTAAAGATAACATTCATGCGACCATCTTGTGGTAGACGTTTTTCAGTAATATCTAAATTACAAACTAATTTTATTCGCGATATTATCATCAATGCAATACGTTGATCTAATTCTGTAAAATCTGTCATAACGCCATCAATGCGCATTCTTATTAATAAATTTTTATCGCTTGGGTCTATGTGAAGGTCTGAAGCATCTCTGGAAATAGCTGCTGAAAGTAATGTATTAAATAAGCGAACTATTGGCGCATCATTTTCATCGTTTGCTGACAAAGCAATTTCAGCAGATTTAATGAAATCAATTTCCGAAATATATTCATCAACCTCAGAGAATATCTCATTATCACGTTGACTATTTGGTGTTAGATTTTTTGTAGATTGATTTTCATCAATTTTAAAATTTATATTCCCACTAAATGCTAACCATAGATCATGTTTTGTACAATCAGAAAGGTCAGCAGGAATATATGCTTCTGGAGGTTTCTGATTTTCATCTATTCTGATACCTAATTTATCAAATTTCTTAGAATTAAATGATATCATTTTTTGTCCAAGAATTTTTTTGAAGGTCTTAAAAGTGGCGTTTGCATTCTTTTGCCAACTGGAGATGGAGTTCGAGATATCATCTCTTTTTTATCATACTCGTACAAGTTATCCCCTAAATCTTCCTTCCAAGCATCTAAAATCTTTGTTCTTTGTTCCTTAGATGAAACTAAAGTCGGCCGTAAAAATATAGCAAGATTTCTACTTACAGTTTTTGAGCTTTCTTGCCTAAATAAAAGTCCAAGAAGAGGAATATCACCTAAGATTGGAATCTTTGAAACTCCAATTTCTTCTTGCTCAACACGAAGCCCACCAATAGCAATTGTTTCGCCTTCTTTTGCACTTACAACTGTTGAAATTTGTCTTTTTACAGTTACGACATCGCTTAAACCTACTGCTGACTGATCTATTCTAGAAACCTCTTGCCAGATTTCCATGATAATATCACCATTTTCACCAATTTTTGGTTTTAGTTTTAATTTTGTACCAAGATCTTCACGCTTAATTGTTTGAAAGGGGGCTGTGCCATCACCTTGTTGATTGGTGTAACTTCCAGTAATAAATGGAACATTTTGTCCAATTAATATTGTACTCTCTTTATTTTCAGTCGTCATTAAGCTTGGTGTTGATAGGATTCTATTATCAGTGTCACCTTTTAATGCATTTAACATAACCCCAATATCTGGTATATTATTTGCACCAGCACCAAATGTAATTAATCCGCCAGCTGCACCTGATAAAAAGCTACTGTTCGCTAGAGTACCAATATTATCACCAGTTAATCCAGTGGCTGAACTAGCTCCTATATTTCCAGAATTAGCAGAAAATTGGAGTCCTAATTTTTGGGCAGAATCTTCAGATATTTCAGCTATAATTGCATCAACATACACTTGGCGCGGCGCTCTATCCATTAATGCAACAACAGATAATGCTTGGTTAACCGAACTTGGGGTGCCTGAAAGCACAACCTGATTTGCACTTTGATGAGCTGAGATGCTTACAGTTGTTGTGTTTGCATCAGAAGACAGCAATGAACTTAATGAAATCACTAATTCTTCAGCATCAGCAAAGTTTAAATTAACTACTTCAATTATTGAAATTTGTTTTGATGGTTTTTTTATCTCAATTTGCACTGTAGGTTTTTTTATTAATTCTAGATTTTTAATCTCAACAAAAGATTCTAATTTATTAATTAAATTTTGTAACACTTCTATAGAGTCAGATTGGCCTGTGACTAGGATTGAGTCATTTAAATTATTGTCTGATATAACAGTTAAATTTTGGAGGACAGGAACAGTCCTTATTAGCTCCCTTATACCATCTTTTGAGATTTTTTTTTCTAGAGAAATTCTTTTTAGAGTGGTCTCTGGAACTATAATTTGTTCTGTAGGCACTAACAATATTTCCTGCTCTTGAAGTTTTTCTGATACCTTGAACGAATTATTTGATATTTTTTGGACTTCCCCGCCAATGTCATTAATTAAGTCAACGAAGAACTGATGAATATTATTTGTTCCACTAATCTCTTTTGAAATTGATATTTTTTGACTTGGCATAAAATCCAATATGTAAGTATTTCCGGTAAGCTGTGAAAAGTATGCTGTAACAGCATCAATAGGGGCATTCACCAATTTAATTTTATCTGCATTAACGGGTAAAGCAAAAATATTTATAAAAAGAAAAGCCCATCTAAATATTTTCATAATCTAACCCTAATCATTTTCAAATTACCTGATCTTTGAATTTCCACATCAAAAAAATTGTTATTATTTTTCTTTGATAGATGTTGTTTTAATTTATTTATATTATTAGCAGATATGCCGTCGATTGTTACTATAATATCATTTGATTTAAATGGTGAAGTGAGAAGTAAAATATTTGGAATTGTATTATCTAAAAGCCACCCATCACGCCCACCATTAGTTCGCGATTGTTTTGGCAGTTCTGTGAACTGAGAGGAAATGAAATTTGGTATTCCTATAAGTTCTGCTATTTCTTTGAATACCTTTAATGCCTGCTTATCATCAATTAAATTTGAAGTTGAAAAGTTATCTTTATATTTTTTTTTTGTATCCAACTTTACTTTGTTAGTTTCCTGAGGAAATCGAATTGAATATTTTAAATTATTTAAACCTTTTAATATTAATTGTTCTCCATCAAATTTAATTGCAGTTAGCTCTAAACCATTAACATTTTCAGATTTTCCAATTTCAAAAAGTTTAAAAGTATCGTCTATGGCATTTACTGATAAAAATAATGAGCCTTCGTCAGATTCGTACTGCGCCAATAAAGTGTATTCTGAAAGATTTTTAGCTTTTTTACTTGCGAAAAAAAGGCGCGAAAAATCTATTTCAGCATAAATGGGTGTGCTTAGGAAAATAAAACTAACAAAAATAGTTATAAATCTCTTCTTTATGTATTTTTGTGCCATCATTTATATTTTGCCAGATTTTATTATTAATTTTAGAAATTCTTATTTAAATAAAAGAAGTTTAACTCTTGAATCTTCTTCTTAGATTCTCAAATTTACAGTAATTGTATTAAATTAATAGTATCAAAATTATTTTTTATAAATCAATGAACTTAAATTAAATTTCTAAATCTAATCTAGGCTTCCAAAAAGGTCTAAATAACTCAATTTTGGGGCACCGGTTCATAACTACTTTTAAGCCTGCATTTTCAGCTAATTTTGCTGCTTTATCATCAAAGACGTCTATTTGACCCCAAAGAACTTTGGCCCCAATAGATATTGCCTGTTCTGCGAATCCATAAAATTCTTCTTTTGGTCTGAATACTTCTACCATATCAACTTGTTGATCAATTTCTGCAAGTGAATGGTATACTTTTATCCCACGAATTTGATTAAGATTAGGATTAGGATTTACTGGAAGCATTGTATATCCAGTTTCATGGAGTACGCGTAATACGCCATAGCTGAATTTAGTCTTATCCGCGCTGGCACCAACTAACGCAATTGTTTTTACAGAACTTAAAATATCAGCAAGATATTTTGGATCGTAGTCATAGATATGGTTAACTTCTGCATCAGGCATTATTATACTTCCTTTGGTGTCGCTATATCTGCTTTAAGTTCATGAGGTTTTAATGGGTCAAGAAATGGATTACGGTATAAATTACCATGACTTTCAACACCAATTTCTATTGTAATATCAGTAAGTGGCCTAGCCACACACAAGATAATATAACCGTCGTTAATTTGACGATTATTTAAAGCAACTTGGCGATTTTGATCAACTTTACCAGAAATTAATTTAGCTGCACACGTAATGCATCCCCCATATTTGCAACCAAATGGAAGATCTACGCCTTGATCACGTAGTGTCTCTAAGATTGGGCGTTTAGAATTAACTTCAAAAGTCTCTCCATCACGATTTGCAATTGTAATAGTTCTCATAACCAGATGTCACTTGTACAATCACCACCAGGGTATCGCGCTTCGTGACATCTGCTTGGCCCATTTGGCTCTTTTCCAAAATCCACTATGAAGTCTTCATTTAATGACATCCCACCATTTATAGGATCACAATCAATCATAACCATGACGCCTCCTTGTTCACGAATTTCAGGATAAAACTGATTATCCCAGGTGGAAAATAGTGATGTGGTGACATATAGCCTTTTCCCATCCAAAGAAAGTTGGAACATTTGAGGGCCTCCAGCCATTTTTACACCATTCACAATAGGTGCCTTACCTAACAATCCACCCATCCAAACTTGGCCGGTGAGAATAGGATTATGTGGATCTGAAATATCATATTGCCTCATATCGCCATGCAACCAGTTGTTGAGATAAAGATACTTATCATCCATTGAAATTAGAATTGCTGACATTACACCTGGAACAGGTAATGGCCATTCAGGATGTGGTTCATTTGCTACATCTATAATTTTTTCCCACTGCCATTTACCAGCATTATCCTTCCACCAATGAATAACATTTGAGCTAAGCGCTGCGCCACAAAAACCATGACTACTATCTGGATCATGATGGAACTTAACTTCAAGAGGAAGTAATCCATCTTCACCCAGGTACATGGTTTCTATTGGTTCTTTTTTTTCAAAATCCCAAAAGTGAATTTCACGGCCATATTTAAGATGTCCAACTTCTTCTAGATCAAAACCTGGCATAAATGTATTTGGAGCGGCCCACTCGGAACTAACCATAATATTGTGACGTGGCTGATACCAGAAGTCATACCCAAATTTAATATCACCCATTGAGTTTTCCCAACGGCCTTCAATTTCAAAATCTTTATTTAAATGTAAGTAACCGCCTGGTGCTTCACCTTTAGCGTCACCAAGCATTGAAATAATTATTTCTGAACCAAGGCAATGAACTGTGTGCGGTCCAGATAAGTTGGTTTTTGATTTAATATCTGCACCGCTAATTACCTTGTGCAAAGAGGGAGCTCGTGGATTAGTTGCGGTATCTACGATGTGAATATTATTAGATCGAACACCTGGGAGTAATAAATATTTTCGCGACATTGATCCATCATCAAAACATGATGAACAAGCATTCCACCCCATATGATGGAGTTCATCACCAATTCCGGGCATTTCAAGTCTATGAATGACCTGACTGTATTTTTCACTATGAGGATCTATGTCAACGGTCGCTAAATAATCTGGTTTTTGAATTCCAGTGCCTGTATAAATTGCAATCGTATAAAGTAATTTTTCACGAGGGGCTTTAATTGCTTCGGATGGGCTTGAATATCCAGGACCGCAACATTCCATTTTATTAATTCCTCTTTTTATTTAAACATTAATCAAGCTCTAACTTCAATCGGGCTTCAATTTAATACTTTTGAATATGTTTCTTTAGCTTGCAAGTTTTTTATCTCAGGATGATGATCTTTACTTAACTAAATATTTCCTAGTTATAATATAATTACGAGTAATTTATACTGTATGAGATAATCATAATTTGTACTAAATTTTTTGATTAACTAGTCCAAATAGACTAAATTATGATTTCTTTTATCAGATATTATAAAGCTCTAATATTTCTTCATTATATCAAATTTTTTCCAAACTTTACATGAGGAATTTTGCATCATGAATTGTCCAAAATCATCTCCATTTATTGAACAATACCCAACAAACCTATCATAAGTTTTAGCACCTGTTAATTCACAATTTGCGATCTCACCGACAAATTGTACTGCTATTTCTGTTGCATATTTACCTTTGTCAGTATTTTTTTCAGGACAATTTAGTGCAGCCAACCTAATTGGTATTGCACCTATTATTATTGTATCTCCATCACGTACATGTGTGATAATTCCAGTTAAAATACTTGATTTTGACAGCTGTAAAATTTTTATATTATTGTTGGCAAAAGCGTGAAAAGCTACAAACATAAAAAACGTTATTAATTTGATTTTAACAATTAAATTCATAAATCTATCCATTCAAAATTTACGCCAATTTTTGAAAAAAACTTTTCTAAATTTTCTAGTGTCATCTCTATTGTTCGGTCATTTACGAGTGGGTGTACATATATAACAATTTTATTCCTTAATGCTTTATCCATAAACAATGAGACATTATTATTTACACCATTGATCATTGATAATGGAGTTACGGCACCTGGCCGTACTCCTAAATTTTGCATTAACCTTTCAGGAGATCCAAAAGATAAATTACTAAAGTTTAAATTTTTACTAAGTCTTTTTAAGTCTATAGCTTGGTCTTGTTCTGCGACTAATAAAATGTTCTTTTTTTTCTTATCTCGTAAATATAAATTTTTGACATGCCCCCCACCATTTTGAGTGGATATGAAGATACCCTCTACTTTTTTAGAGTCTTCAACGGTTCTTAGTGGAACATGTTCAAATAAGTTATAGGATATTGACCATCGTTTGAGTGTTTCTAGAAGTGCATCCGATGAAACTGGCAAGCTGTCTTGAAATTTTGATGACGCATCTACCATCTTTTTTGTCCTGTATTTAGTTTAGCTGCTTTATAATATTGAAGTTATATTATAAAAAAATAGGATCAATTATAAAATCGTAGGATTAAAATGGTAATAGATATAAAATTTACTCAAAATGATAGAGAAATGCTGTCATGCTTGAGCCTGCGTAGAACTGTTTTTATTGAAGAACAAAATGTGCCTGAAAATGAAGAGGTTGATGGAGATGATCCTAATTGTGACCATATTCTTTTAACTATTTCTGATGATCCAGTGGGAGCGGCTAGACTTAAATATTATGATAATTTTGTAAAAGTTCAAAGAGTTTGCGTTCTGAAAAATTATAGAGGGCAGGGTATTGGTTCTAATATCATAAATTTTATAATTAAACATATTGAGAAAAATGATATTCGTAATTCAGTTCGTTTAGGTTCACAAATTCATGCGCTAGAATTTTACAAAGGGCTTGGCTTTGTTGAATTTGGCGAGGAGTATTTAGATGCAGGTATTTTGCATAAAGATATGGAATACCAAATTAAATAATCTCTGATTTTTGATTTAGCTTAACTTTTAATAATATCAAAATTTGGATCATATGGGCAGGATTCAATTATTTTCGCACTAATTTTTTCACCAAGCATGTCTACAAAAACTTCAGAGCCAATCGAGGAATATTCTGATTTAATAAAGGCGTATGCAATATTTTTATTTATTCTATGACCCCAATCGCCTGATGTGATGGTTCCAATGACTTTATTTTTAATCGACAGTGTTGCCCCACCTTGTGCTGGTGCATTTTTTTTGTTGATTTCTAAAGTAATTAATTTGTTTAAACATTCTTTTGATTGGCGGAAATTTAAAGCTTCTTTTCCTATGAATTCATTTTTATTTATATTTACAAACTTATTCAAACCTGTTTCAAATGGATCAAATTCAGTTAAAATATCTATTTTCCAATGGAGAAATCCTTTTTCTAACCTCATTGAGTCAACGGCTCTTGCACCAAAAAGTTTTATGTTAAATTCAAGGCCGGCTTCCTGGATAGCTAAATATGCGGCATAAAGAGATGCGTTAGGAATATGTATTTCATAAGCGAGCTCACCAGAAAAACTTACACCCATTACTGTAGCTGGGGCTATGCCAATAAAGCATTCACGAAGGCTAAGCCAAGGAAAAGCATCTTTAGACCAATCGCCACGGGAACAGGCTGAAAGTACTTTACGGGCATTTGGCCCGGCTAATACAAGTATTGTAAGGTCATTAGTTAAGCTCTTTAATTGGACATCTTCATTTGGGCTTAAGTGCTGTCTTAGCCAATCCATGTCGTGATATTCACTTGCGGCAGCTGACCCATACCAAACTCTCGCAGGTCCTCGGTCACTTTGTGGAAGATTTGCAATAGTCGCTTCACCTTTTAACATGCCATGATGATTAAGAAAGTATCCTAAGCCAACTTTACCAGTTTGTTTTTTAATATTGCCACAAAAAATTCTATCTAAAAAATTATGTCGATCTGAACCAGTTATTTCAATACGGTTAAAGCCATTAACTTCGCACAGCCCAACGTTTTCTTGCACATTTTTGACTTCGCTTGCGATTAGATCAAAAGTTTCATCAAATTTGAATCCAAGCGTAGTTTTGAAATCTTTTGTAGGCTTTATGTATTCTACACGTTCCCACCCATTCACAACTGTAAATTCAGCACCTTGTTCAGCAAAGATTGGTGTCAGCGGTGTGGTTTTTGCATTTCGTCCTGCCGGCCTATGTTCATGTGGAAAATGAAATCGAAATTCGTTCTGATAGTCTTCAATTGCTTTAAGCGCGGTTAATTCAACGTTCGTATGTCCAGCAAAGCGTCGAGGATCAATGCACCAAGTATCATAGCAAGCTTCACCATGAACAATTTGTTGAGCTAAAAGCCAACCATGACCGCCTCCTTCACCTAAGCCGGCACGTAACCCGATAATACAAAATGCATTACGCTTGCCAGGTATTGCGCCAACTAAAGGTGCCCCATCTATTGTGTAGGTAATGGGGCCATTAACAATAGTATGTATGCCTACTTCCATGAGCGCAGGCATTCGATCAAATGCGCCTTCTAATACATCTGTGACGCGGTCTAAATCATCTGGACAAAGGGCATTCACAAAATTTGGATCAATGCCATCCATTCCCCAAGTTTTACAATTTTGTTCATAAAAACCTAAAAGCAGACCGTTTTTTTCTTGGCGACAATAATAGTCTGAGATTGGGCAGCGAAGTAAAGGCATGCGATGTTGGGCTTCTTTTATTTCTGGAATATCTTCAGTTAAAAAATATTGATGTTCCATAGAAATAACTGGATGGTGCACGCCCATCATTGAGCCAACTTCGTTTACTCTGTATCCACATGCATTAACAACAATATCACAATCAATATCTCCATTTTCAGTATGCACAGTCCAGGTGTCATCCAATCTTTGTGTTAAAGCTGTTACAGGAGTGTTTCTATATACTTTTGCACCGGCATTACGTGCACGCCTTGCCAAAGCTTGGCAAAGTTGAGCTGGATCAATGTCACCATCTGATGGATCCCAGAGCCCTCCAAGTAAATTATTAGTGGATATAAGTGGATGGCGTTTGGCGCATTCATTTGCATCAATAACTTCAAAATTTACATCCATACCTTTGGCCATGCTGGCAAAATGTCGATAACCATCCATTTGTGCTTCTGTATTAGCTAATCGTATGCCACCATCTCCATAATGATAATTAATTGGATATTCTGGGTCATTAGCTAATTCTTTGTACAAATTTATTGAGTGAGATTTTAAACCAACCATAGTTTGGTTCATTCCAAAATTAGTAACTTGTGCAGCGGAATGCCATGTTGTTCCGCTTGTCAGTTCATTACGTTCCAATAGAACCACATCACTCCAGCCTTCTTGAGTAAGATGATAAAGTGTTGAACATCCAGCAATACCACCACCAATTACAACTACTTTAGTACGTGATTTCATATTTAGTTCTCCGAAGTTATTGTAAATGATTTAATTATATTGGAAATATCTGCAAGATTAGGCCACTTATTATAATATTATGATAAGTTATTTACTATTTTTTCGAAATAAATTTAATTCACTAACGTTTAAAGCAATAGATATGAAAGCTTTTAATAATAATTCCTAATATAAGGTTTTTTATAATGCAAAAAAATTCAAACAAAAGAGCTGGCCGAAGTAAACGAATAGAAAAAAGATTAGCTAAACCTATAATAGATCCATGCCCACCTGGACAAAAGGGGGGCGCTTATAAACCACTGAGCGAAGATGACATCAACAAAATTTATGATACTTCTGTAAATCTTCTTGAAAACTTGGGAATCGGTGAAGTGCCAAAACGTCTTTTTGAAGATTTGATAGCTATTGGTGCAAAGGATAGTGGGTCTGGGCGAGTACTTTTCCCAAAATCTCTTATTGAAGAAGCAATAAGCAAAGCCGCAAAATCTTTTACACTTCATGGAAGAGATGAAAATAGATCCATAGAAGTTGGTGGCAACAGTGTTTATTTTGGAACAGGTGGTGCAGCTGTACAAACATTAGATTTAGATAATAGTAAGTACAGGCCTTCCACATTAGAAGATCTACATAATTTCACTAAACTACAAGATACTTTAGCTAATATAAGTTGGTATACACGTTGTTGTGTTGCAACTGATGTACCAGATAATTTAGATTTAGATGTAAATACAGCTTATGCTTTAATAAAAAATACAACCAAACCTGTAGCAACTTCATTTACATTGGCTGAGCATGTAGAGCCAATTGTTAATATGCTTGATATTGCTGCTGGTGGGCCTGGAGAATTCTCTAAAAGGCCATTTTTAAAAGCACATATCAGTCCTTTAATTTCACCGATGCGCTATGGTGAGGATGCAGTAGATGTAGTTTATGAATGTATAAAACATAACATCCCTATCTCTTGTATTACTGCAGCACAAGCTGGCGCAACGGCACCCGCAACCCTAGCTGGTTTTTTGACGCAATCATTAGCAGAAACACTAGCAAGTCTTATTATGGTGCATGCGATAAAACCAGGGTTTCCAATGGTTTTTTCAAATTGGCCATTAGTTATTGATTTGCGAACTGGTGCATTTTCAGGTGGAAGTGGGGAAACTGCAGTTTTAAATGCTGCATCTGCACAATTATCAAATTGGTTAAATTTACCCTCTGGAGTAGCCTGCTCAATGACTGATGCAAAAGCTATAGATGCTCAATACGGTATGGAAAAGGGGATCACATCATTTGCAGCAGCATCTGCTGGTGGTAATTTGATATATGAAAGTTCTGGAATGACAGCCTCTTTATTGGGGGTGAGTTTTGAAGCTTTTGTCCTTGATGATGAAATGCATTCTAATACTTACAGAGCGCTGAGAGGAATTGAAGTTAATGAAGATAATTTAGGATATAATGCAATTTTTGATGCTGTTTTAGGTGATGGGCATTTTTTAGGTGGTCATCATACTTTAGAAGCAATGGAAAGAGACTACTTTTACCCAAAATTAGCTGATCGAGATGAACCTAAAACTTGGTTTGACAATGGTGCTGAAGATGCTTGGCAAAGGGCGCGAACTCATGCTAAAAAAATCTTGGCAAGTCATAACCCAAATTATTTATCTAAAAAACAGGATAAAGAAATTCGTTCGCGTTTTAATATCCTATAAATTTTTATTGAATTAATTTAAAATTATTTGTCATCCAAGAATTATTTTTAAGCGTTAACTCAATTACATGTTTTGTAATTAATTTACGCATTTTTTTATCAACTAGATCTAATATTAAGCGAGAGCAATCGGGAGAGGCAACAACTGCTAAATCTCTTGAAAAAGTTTTTAGTGGAAAAGGGTGTACCTTTAATTTTGATTGAAATCTTTTGGCTCTGGAAAGAATAAGTGGTGTTGTGATTGTCCAGCCGGCTCCATCAGCAACCATTGCTAGGAGAGTTTGACTGTTTCCACATTCAAATTTACTCTGAAGATTAAGCCCAAAACGTCTCAATTGTGTATCAATTTGTTTGCCAATTATCATATTTTTTGGAAAACGTAAGAACGGTAGATTTGTATTGCTATTTATCAAATCTATGGGTGATTGTTCATGATTTAAGGGCACTGCCAATACAAATGGATCTTGAAGTAGGGGGCGGTCTTGAAGTTCAGCTAAACGCTCTGCTGAATTGCTGATAATGCCTATATCTAGTTGACGGTTGCGCAACATTTCAATGATTTTATAACTTGAATCAGTGTGATACATAAATTCGCATTGGCGCATGTTATTAGAAAGATATATTGCTAATTCTGGAATAATATCACTATCAAAGTCTTCGATGATTCCTAATCTTAAATAGCTCGCCTCATCTATATTGCCCGCAGAAGCTTCTGCTTTTGCTTTGCGAATAGAATGAAGTGCATCATTTATATTATGTAAAAAAATCTTTCCTTTTGGTGTTAGGATCATAGGACGTCGCGAATGATCAAATAATGCAACACCCAAGTATTTTTCAAGACCGCGAAGGTGGTGTGAAACAGTACTTACAGATAATCCAGTATCATTTGAGACAGCAATGAGTGAACCTTTCTCTGCACAAATTTGGAAGAGTTCTAAAGTTTTAAGATTCAAATCTTTTTTCTGAGAATTATCTAACATTTGGATGTCTTGAATAAATTAGAGTAATATTATCTTAAGCTTTAGCATATTTTATTTAGCAACTAAACGGTATCTTATGCAATTTAGTGTCTTTCCTCAAAATTCAAAATCTGACATATTATGTCTTTCACGCAGAGTATTGAATTGATCATTAGGTGATTGATTGACAATTCTCCCACGCTGAACGGTTTCTCTGTTATCAATTTCATTTGCCCATGCAATTACATGTGGATATTCTTTTACACTTAAAAACTTATCTGCATCATAAAGTCTGCCTAAAACGAGTTGTCCATACCAAGACCAAATTGCAATATCTGCAATACTATAGCTTTGCCCACTAATGTATTTATTTTTGGCTAAACGATGATCTAATACATCTAGCTGACGCTTTGCCTCCATTGAAAAGCGGTCAACGGCATATTTAATTTTTTCAGGGGCATATTTGTAAAAATGCCCAAACCCTCCACCTAAATATGGGGCACTGCCCATTTGCCAGAAAAGCCATGATAAGCATTCTGTTCGTTCATCGAGATTATTTGGAATTAATTCATTAAATTTTTCTGCAAGATAAAGTAAGATTGCACCTGACTCAAAAACTCTCCGTGGTTTTTCAATACTATAGTCTACTAATGCAGGAATCTTAGAGTTTGGATTAATTTCTACAAATCCTGAAGAAAATTGATCCCCTTTATGAATACGACAGAGCCAAGCATCATATTCTGCTCCTGAATGTCCCAGGGCAAGCAATTCTTCAAGCATTATTGTGATCTTAATACCGTTAGGTGTACCCATAGAATATAATTGGAGTGGATGCTTTCCTACCGGTAATTTCTTTTCATGTGTGGAACCGGCCGTTGGCTTATTAATATTAGCAAAAGTGCCGCCATTTTCTGAATTATTAATCCAAATATCTGGAGTGGTATAGTCAATCGGGTAACTCATATTAAAAACCTTTTATAATTATAAAGATAAGTAAATATTTTAGTCACCTTTAATGATCCTATGATAAATTTATGTTTGATATTTGTAGTTGTTGACGTTCATTAAGTAAGTATATTGACTTAGGTATGCAACATAGTTTTTGTTTTATAAATTTTATCATAATTGATCTGATTTTATTAAGGCTTTTTCTACAAATTAGATAATTTTATCCTCTAGGTAATTGAATATGGAAATTTATGAAGTCGTTCTTCTTATCACAGCATCATTTTTTGCTGGCATTATAAATTCTATCGCTGGTGGAGGGAGTTTTTTGACATTTCCCGCACTTGTTTTTGCTGGTGTTCCAACAATTGCTGCTAATGCAACAAGTGCAGTAGCTGTATTTCCTGGATATTTAAGTGGGGCGTTGGGTTTCGCAAAAGAATTAAAGGCATTTCCAAAATCTAAATTTCTTTTATTAATATTTCTATCAATTTCGGGGGGTGTTTTAGGGTCTATTTTACTGCTTATAACTCCTGAAGTTGTATTTTCATTTATTATTCCTTGGTTGCTTGGATTTGCCACACTTCTATTTGCATTTGGCAATTATGTGTCAAAATTGGCGGAGAAAACTTCAGATACAAATGGTTTTAAAAGCAATATAGCTACATTATTAGTTTGCATTTATGGTGGATATTTTAATGGTGGTTTAGGCATAGTATTGCTTGCTTTATTTTCGACATTAGGGATGCGAGACATTCATTTAATGAATGGATTAAAAAATATTATGTCATTTGCATTATCAGCAGCTTCTGTGGTGACTTTTGCAATTGCGGGTATTGTTTTTTGGAAGTACGCAATTATTATGATGATTGCTGCAACTATAGGGGGCTATTTTGGAGTTATAGTAGCAAGAAAGTTATCTAAAAGCATAATTCGAATAATAATAGTGATCATTGGAACAATAATGACATTTATATTTTTTATAAAAACGTAGAATGTACTTGCATTAATTAAGTGCAATTATATCATTT
>Ga0115004_10001165_pt1 | contig 21344 bp, 16 predicted proteins | sample ArcticOcean_MG_C_10_FD_88737 | JGI IMG/M metagenome (GOLD analysis project Ga0115004, IMG submission 88737) | Marine microbial communities from western Arctic Ocean - ArcticOcean_MG_CB11_90 | ecosystem: Environmental > Aquatic > Marine > Oceanic | place: Arctic Ocean: Canada Basin | collected... | reverse complement strand
CTTTCGTTAATACAGAATAGGCAAACGATTCTCGGTTGGCGAATCTTTCCTGCTCATTCAACACATCCTTCATCGCGTCTTCGACCGTTATATCTTCATGTGGCCAAGCGCTACTCCGAGTAAATGTTTCCTGGAGATGTTCAATCGAAGACATATAGGCCGCATAATCCTGATTGACTAAATCAGGGCCGAGAGGAATCAATACAAACGTCTCTGTTTCGATCCGGCGTGTTGGGTTGTAATCAAGAGGTATAAATCGAGGATTGGACACAACCATTTGAGCTTTCATGAACTGTCGATAGCCTTCCGTCATCGCTCTAGCGCAGACTCCAGGCGAGTCCCGTATTCCCTCTGTCCGCTTGCAAGGACCTTCGATAATCTCTGGCATATTCTCCTCTACCCATTCTCTTGCTTCGTAGTAAATAGGCTGGTCATTAGAGGATGTATCGACGTTGGTAATTACCGTCTCACTAAATGTTATATGAAACGTGTCGGTAACATTGAAATCGGTTTCCAACGCCAGTACGGGATCGTCCTGCACTGTGATAGCACAGCTGATTTCGACTTCGGATTCTGCGACACAGGGAGATCGCGAGACGATGATATAGTTGCCTCCTTCTGCCCAGCCTTGATATCCAAGAATGTCCTGCTCAGATTCGCCGGCTTCTAAAAGAAAGGGCTGTAGTTTACTTGCATCAAAGGAATAAAACGCATCAATCATTTCTTCCGCAGTCGCAAGATTTCCCGTCACTAACGAGGCTCGATCTTCTTCACTAAAGCATGCCAACAAACCGAGTGCGCAAAGCGTTGTCGCAAGGGCTCTTAATCCAACAGACTTCTTCATAAACCTATCTCCAAATTAAAGTAATGCACTGCTTAACTGCATGATGTCTAATCCATCTATGGGCAACAACGGCTGCGAGGAATTCGCGTTGCTCTTCCGCAAAATCCTACCTCCCATAACGGATATTCCTTCAATTTTCTGATACGAAGCTAGTGCTGATGAGGAAAACGATGGAGTGGTCGCCGTCCCGCTTGCAATCTTATATCGACTTTGCAATGTGTAGCTTTGATCTAGCACCAACCTCCGCGTTGATTAGCATCTGTTTTAAAATACCAATCTGTCTGAGCAAGGGCTATGCCATGGAGCTAGAAGCTAATAAAACCGAAATGGTTAGAATCATTACAGGTGGTGGTTGTAAAGAAAACGCACTAAACAACTTTGCTACATTTGCAAGCGCACCAAAAGCATGCTCTAGGTAATTCTACTCCATTTATAACTTCTAAGACCTTAGGCCGCAGCCGTTCACCTTAAGGACAGATCTAGCGGGTATTAGTCGCTCTAAACTGCTCCGGAATAAACACCGGATAACCAGAATCGCGCGCGCCACGCCCTACCCCATGCATGAGAATAAAATCGTTCAGAACTCGAATATCTGTTGTACCGTTGATCAGCGTTACTGCCTGTAAAGCTGTTTCTAGATGTACTGCGCTCAATTCCAACGAGTGTTCATTTGGCCGAAAATTAGACCGTAGCCGGTAATCCATACCAGGCTGACTTGTCATTTCGATACGCCCACCAAAGATCATGGAAACGGGCTTAGCTTCAGCAAGTTCAACTAGAGCGTTGAGTGATTGGCGGTAGTCTTTAAAATTCCTAATTACCAGCCGACCAGGATAAAAGGCATTACCAGTGAATATAAGCTCGCCCCATAGGTCATATAAGCTTATGGCAGCAGCGTCTAGACCTGGGGTTGGCAAAACTTCTAGCAGGCGCCCGCCTAAGTCAAGTTGACCGTCCTCATGCCATCCCGCACCAAAAAGCTGGTCTCGCGACTCTCCCGAAGGAGGTATTACCACAGTGTTGGGTCGACCATTGAATTGGCTAAGTGCGCCTAGCTGCGACTGATCAGAACCAAGCGGCAATACAAGAAGCTCGGGCATTTCAACGCCCTGCGCATCTGACCACCTAGTTAATACCTGATCAACGACCTCACGCAGTGGGAAGTACTCGGCTTCTTCAGTCGCGCCTGTATCGAGCAGCAATGCACGCTCGTTTCCCATGAGGAGGTACATAAACGGCGCTTCCCAGTGAATCGCAGGGTTTTGTCTGAGGATATAGGTATGCTCGTTATACCGGTGTACTTGGATACGCGCATCCGTATTAGCTTTAGCAGACAGACTGCCGTGGATCCAAGTAAAAAGGAGATTCCCAGGCGCTGCCGTTTCTCTGTCGAATGAAATTTGAGCGTGGCTTTGAACATTGACTAGCACGATGGCTAGGAAAAGAAATAATTTTTTCATTGCTAGTCTCTATGGGTCCGTTGTGTATGACCAGGGCACCTGGTTATAAATAAGAAAATCATCATAGGTATATATGCCAGGTTCTTCAATTTCAAAGCTTGCTTCAACGGCTTGATCAAGCATCTCAAGAGTCATCTGCATAGGTGGTTCGCTGGGCTGCCAAGTGGTGCCAACTGGATAGTCGACCCCAGATTTTGCGGTCATTTCTATATGATTATTTACCAGATGTACGACAGGGTTTTGATCCGCAATACTGCGCAGTTTTCGAATGCTTGCAACCCATGCATCCCAATCCTCAAGATAGAGGCGACCGCGATAGAACATATCGCCAGTATATAGGAGATCGGTCCAGCCATCATAAATCGCCAACTCTGACCCCTGATGTCCGGGAGTCCCTGTTACTACTAGCTCCCTTCCACCAAGATTAAAGTTAACAATTTGCTGCGGGTAATTATCTATCCCCCAAAATGCCATCACCTCCTCATGGGTCAATCCAACCATGACTGTGTTGGGTCGATCGACAAACTGATTCCATGCAGCGTAGTGGTCACCATGCAAGTGACTGTTGGCAACAATTAACTCAATATCCTCTTGGCCGTTACGCTCTTCCCAACCATCAATGATTTCATCGACCACTTCGCGAAGAGGAAATAGCGCAGGCGACGAAGTAGAGCCCTGATCAATCAGCATTGCTACCTCATTGCCAAAAAACAGATACATAAAGGCGCCCTCGTAATTTATCGCCTTGTTCTCGCGGAGAATGTAGGTGTGTTCGTTATAAGCATGCACTTGAACTGCTGGATCATCGTTGTCCATTGCTGACTTGGAGCCATGTATCCAAGCATCGGGAAATTCACCCGGTGCTCGCTCATCGAGAGGGAAGGCTAAGTGTGCTGGCGCCATGGCGGAAAAGGCCACGTCAAAAGCCAGTAATAAGGAGGCAACCGTCGCAATACCTGCGCTGATGCGTAGTTTTTCAGAGTGTTTAATTAGACCCATTAAAATATTACTCGCTTTAATAACCAATAAGTACCCACACCAGCAATCGTGACTGTAGCCGGACGAGCGACACGTTCAGTGTAAGCAGTCCAGCTCCGCAGCCAGCCAACTGCTGCAAAAGCCAACGCCAACACTGCAATCTGACCTGCTTCAACCCCAAGGTTGAACATCAATAGGGCTGTGTAAAAGTTTTCTGCGGGCAACATGAGCTCCGACAGCGCCGAGGCAAATCCTAAACCATGTAGCAGTCCAAACAAGGTCACTACGACGAATCGCCAGCGCGATAAAACGGGGCTGCAAAGATTGTCAACTGCAATAAAGATAATCGAGGCAGCAATAAGAGGTTCTACGATGCTTGCCGGCACTGACACCATGCCCAAAGTGGCAAGTCCAAGCGACAGTGAGTGCGCAACGGTAAAACAGCTAACTTGATAGAATAGTGTCGATAACCGTGTAGACAGAAAGAACAAACCCAAAACAAACACGATATGATCCAAGCCCCACGGAATGATGTGCTGAAATCCTATTGCCACCCAACTTAAGCCCGGTATCCAACCTTGAAATTCCATTGCTAGCTTCGCCGCAAACGACGAACCAGCTATCGCAGAATCCGCGCTTAGTGGAACTGATCGACTGCTGCGATCACTACTTGTTAGCAGTCGAGATACGGGTAGCTGGCGTGAGGCTGAATCGATGCGCAGTAACGCTGGCCAAGGAACCTCCAACCACTCGGCAATGCGTAGCTCGATTGATGCATTAGCTAGTGCAGTTGAGGACTCTAATCCTAAGTTGTTAAGATTGAATGTAAGCTCTGCCATTTGAGGAGAGAGGGGATTCTCGATGGCTTCAAGTGATGTCGCAACTAGGCTCCAAGTTTCTAGGTTGGCGGCAACTGCAACGCCGTTGACGAAAATGCCAAGACCATCTAGCAATTTATTGACTGCAGGCTCAATGTTTACCCACTGTTCACGGGAACCCATATTCACCGTACGCCAGTAATCTTGGGGTGATAACAAAGACTGTCCTAGGTCTATTTTGACTCGCAAGGTAACGGCATCTGGATTTGTAGTATCCAGGTGCAGGTTTGTCATGTTCAGGAGGTGAGCTTGGGCAATGCTTGTTGTAAACAACAAAAATAACCCGCAGATAACTTTTTTTAGCTTCATTCCTGCTTCCCCAGAAAATCAAGACTATGGTGGACCTAAAGCAGCCAAAAATTAGTGGCAACATTCTTAGGACTTAACAATGCTAAAAAAAGGGCGCTCCGAGGAATGCCCTTTTTATTTTTGAAACTTCGCTATTAGAGAAACTTGATTTCCATCTTCACTAACGACTTAGATATTAAAATTAACCGCAACGAACGCAAAACGACCACGAGGACCAGCAGGGCGAGACAGGCTGCCTAGGTACGGCTCTTGATCGAATGCGTTGTTCAAACCACCATACATATTGATGCTTTCAGTGAAGATGTATGCAAAATTGAAATCGTGCGTCCACGAGTCGCCAGTCTGTGAAGGGTCGGCAAAAATTGGGTTGTTTGCAAACTGCTGATTAGCTAAACCAGGCAACAATTGGCTCTCTTCCCAACGACCCTGCCAGCTCAGAGTTAGGTCACCAATCATCCAGTTTGCGCGGGCATTAACAATCCACTCAGGGAAGCCAAACTCGCCTACGCGGGTCTCGAAGATGGAAGCGTCAAGCGGATCTTGAAACTCATTGAAGTCGATCAGATGCGTGCCCTGGAGACCAAAGTCCAGACCACCCCAGTTGTCTAATCCAAGGGCAGACAGTTCGAAACCATAGTCCATACCAAAGTCCAAGCCAGCCACTTCAAACGAGCCAAGGTTGACCTGACCTGAGGCGTGACTGGTGATATAACCTTCTGGAGCGCGCTGGATCAAACCGCAGTAATCATTGTTAACTGAAGCCAAATCCACACAAAGCTCGGAAACCGCTACGGCAGACAGCGTATCAATCGCTCCTTCAATCTCAGTTTCATAGTAATCAATAATGAAGGTCAGATTGTCGATAAAGGTAGGCTCATACACGATTCCTGCAGTAAAAGTGGTCGCCACTTCCTGATTTAGGTCGGGATTACCACCTGCAACACCCGGAATACCTGCAGTGATGAAGTTGTTAACATCGTACCCGGTGGGAACACCAAGAGCCGCACAGTTACCAGGACGGTTCGGAGAGCCGTTGTTTATGTTGTCGATGGAGCAGGGATCGTCTTGGAATCCATAAAATGCGGGCTGCTGTGGCGAGAACAACTCATTAATGTTCGGCGCACGTACCGCCTCTGCTAAAGTTCCACGTAGAGTCAGTCCAAAGCCCGGCGAATAACGCAAACCGGTTGACCATGCTTCGTTGCTACCCACGGTGCTGTAGTCGGCAAAACGAATCGCACCGGTCACTTCTAACAATTCAGCCCATGGCGCATCGGCAATGATTGGGGCCTGACCTTCAATGAAGTATTCGAAGACATCAAATTCACCTTGGATAGGCAGCGGCGCGTTGCCGTTTGAGCCGTCCCAAGTAACTAGATCTAAATCGAACTGGTTAACTGTGAAGCTACTCTTCTCTTCGCGGTATTCAACACCCGCCGCCCAACCAATAGGACCACCAGGAAGTTCGAAAAAGCTAGAAGTATTGCCAGCCAACGAGCCAAAGATAACATTCTGCTCTAGCGTGGAAGAGTCCACTACGTCTTGGTAAGCAAACGCCGCATTCTCTAGCGATGTGGAGTTCAGGCCGAAGGGGTTAAAGGGCGCACAAGGGCTGCCAGAACCTGGTGTGAAGGAGGTGATGTCTACCGTTCTGCCATTGCCAGCTGCGTTCACCGTCGTGAACGCAGGGCGAGGGTACGTAGCGGTGCTTAAACTACCGTTAGCTCGTACTGTGGTAGCAAGAGGTGGCGCTGCTGTTGGATCAAGCGTCGAACGACAAACGATGTCGCCTGAAGCGGGATCGACTACTGAGTCCATGGCCGCATAGAAGCGGTCTTCGATACGCTTGTTAAGGTTGAGGTTATCAACAGTAGTCTCACCGTAGTTGTAAGACAGCTCATACTCAATGCCGTCTAGCATATCGAGCTGACCTTCGATACCGGCAACAATACGAATAGTCTCACGCTCAACATCGAAACCTGTCAGTACCAAATCATCGTCGCTGTCTCGGCTAGGACCAAAGCCCCAGAAGCTGCCATCGTTTGGGTTTGTTGCAGGGATAATGCCGGCATTAGCAAGTTCGGTAATCTGCGCTCGCAGCGCGGGGGGAATGTACGGATTGTCGTACTGAACAGGAATCGCGTCGTTAAAATCAACGCCTGCGATGTCGGTGTTATTCGAGTAGTTGTACTTCGACTCGACGAAGAAGCTCATGCTGTCGTTGATTTCAAAACTGCCGTTGAGGTTAATCGAGTAACGTTCCTGCTCTGGTAAAATAGTCTGCTTATTAGACTGTAGACCATCGCCGATGCCGAAGGCCTGATTCACATTTGAAACGAAACCAGGGTTGTAGGGGCGAGGAATGCCATTAAACGGCGCCTCAATCACCTGCACCAGCGGGACATTAGTGCCAGGAATAAATTGCTGAGGGAGTCCATCGCGCGCGTTCGAGGCCGCATCAGCGACCGCTCCGAATCCATCGGGCGAAGACAGATTGAATACACCATATGCCGAAGAAATCGGATTTGTAGTCGGTCTAATATACGCTCTAGTGGCGTTAGGGTTTGTGCCGGTTAACGCTGCAATTTGGTCAGTCTGATTAATGTCGTTGCCCTGATAAGGCCCCGCAAAAGAGCGATCTCTTTCCAACACCTCAGAGTTTCTCAGACCTTCAATCGCGAACACAGCTTCACCGCGACCATCCGCCCATTCGAAACCCGTTGCAACCGAGAGATACTGCTCGTCGGAGTCATAACGGCTAGACATTCCGGTTTGCGCAGTCACTTCAATACCGTCGAAATCACCGCCTTCTTTTAAGACAAAGTTAACAACACCGGACACGGCGTCGGCACCGTAAACTGATGATGCGCCGCCGGTCAGAGTTTCAACACGTTGCACCATAACGCTTGGAATAGAGTTAACGTCAACGGCAGCAGTGCCTTGTCCACCCGCAACGTGTCGCCGACCGTTCACCAGAGTCAGCGTTCGCTGCGCACCTAGGCCGCGCAGATCGAGCAGACCCAGACCTACGTCCGAATCCACGGTACCCGCACTGTTAATCGCGGAGAAGTTTGCCGGGAGTGAATTGTTTAGTTGCGGTGATTCCCGAAGGAGTTCACCGATGTCGGCCTGACCCGACGTGCGCAATGTGTTGCCGCCGATAACTGTAACTGGACTAGCTGCTTCAGTTGCACTATTTCTAGCAATGCGCGAACCGGTAACCACCACCTCTTCGATTGTTGCAGATTGTGCTATGGCTTCGGTACTGAGCAGTGTGGCGGCACATATTGCGCCTATAGCTCGAGCTAATATCTTCTTCTTCATTCTGGCTCCCTTGTAGCAAACTGTCATTGTGTATTCCTCATTGCAGATTTCTAGTCATCACGATAAAACAACGATTAAAGTTCTAGTCCATCGCTACATCCGCCACGGTTTTTCAGATTTTTAGCGCGCGGAGGATTTCGCTTAGCAAGTTGTATGCAATAACAATGCCAGACAGATTTTCACCTCGAATCTCAAAAAAAATGGCACAAAAGGCTTAGAACTGCACTAGGAGGCTGCAAAGAGGTAGTTTCTATTGCGCTAAATTAGCGCCTTAAGAATCTTTTTGGGGCACACAATATGCGCAATTATTGTGCTCTACTTGACCTTGATCGATCGATATCAGGAAACTTTAATTGTTATCTATCACACATTTTCTATTGATCTCCTTTGGCATTAATTAACATTGCAACTCAAAATATTCTGCAATTCTTCTCCGATAATTTTTAGGAGAAATTCGTGTGTACAACTCGCTTTATGAACGACCTGCGATTACTATTTTCAGTCTGATATGCATGTCAGCATGATCCGATAGAGAGGATAGTGGTTTCGAATTGGCGGCTAGAATTAAAAAGCTGGGGTATGATTGACATGCTGTCTTCGTTTGACGCAGGCAGGATGCAGTTATTTTAAAGCGAATCGCATGACGCACATGTTCCGATTCCTGAGTTCCGGGCATTGGCCGAGAGTGGCAGTTATACTGATATGGAGTGCTCGCCTTATACTAGCGAATCTAAAAATGTAACTGCATATGGCATTACCGTTCAGAACGGTACGGACTTAGTATTCAAGACGATCCATTGGATGGGCCCCAGAGGATAAACTACAACACCAATAGATTGTAATTCTCTCAGCTCCGCGTCGAGGTAAAACGCTCACTCAAAAGATTTCTAGATCGACCGTGCTCGCCCCGCCCCGACCTCAATCAGACCACAAAGGCCAGCGTAATCACTGCGCCCCCGCCGGAAGCGGCGGCACGCCGGGGAAGTCTGGGCTCGCAACGAAGGCCTTGTAACCTTCTGTCATGGCGCGAGAGCACTCGACAGGCGTACCCTCCATCGTTCCTCGGTTCTTGCAGGGGCCCTCCATCACCTCGGGCATATTCTCGCGCACCCATACCGCGGCCTCGCGATAGATGTCCTGATCGTTAGAACTGGTTGTGACCTTGATGAGCGCGCCATCGTCGAAGGTGAGGTGGAAAGTGTCGGTGACATCGAAGCCCGTGCCAAGCGCCTGCACTCGATCGTCCCTGACTTTCACGGGACAGTTCACCATCCCCTCTTTGTCTCGCGTGCAAGGCGTGCGCAGCAACACCTCGTAGTTCCCACCCTTCGCCGAACCCTGATAGTAGAGCAATCGCGGTGCGCTCTCCTTCGCAGCAGCTAAAATCGGTGCCAGACGATCGGGTTCGAATGAATAGAAGGCGTCGATGAAGGACTCGGCGAAAACTAGATCAGTATCGGGGGCGGTCTCGGAGCCTACTTGGGACGACAGGGTCGCCGAGCAGGCAGCCAGCCAGGTGGCAAGGCAAGCCAAAGAGGTTATCGTAATCGAGCGGTGAACTGTGTTCATAATATCTCCAAGTATTCGGAATAAATTGGATCAGTGCATAAAATTCAAAGCATGCTCCTGAAAAATGTGCTGTCAGGATGGTTGAGCAAATCCCTAAGATGGTTGTGAGGTGTCCATCACCTTTACTCTTCTTCCAGCTCGTCGCCTTTACCATCCCCATCTTCGTCGTCTTTCGTGACGCTACAGTTATCTGGCAAGTACCGCTTGCCTAAGGCGTCTACTGTGACCACGTCAGCCGCGCAGTCCCATTTGATGCTACCGTCGTCCTGGGCTCGCGCAATGAGCAAGAAGCCAGACTCAATGTCTTCAAATCGCGCACCAAATTCGGTCATATCTATGAGGAACCTTAGCGTTCCGATGCTTAATTTGTCGGCGGCAGGTACCCCCAACTCGCCAGCGCGATAGTCAACACCGGTGATAATGCCTTCCGAATTAAAAGCGTTCAGATTGATGTCAGATTCAGACTGCGGCATTTCACCGTGTGTATTGAAGTACTCCTCAATAATTGGCTGCTGCTCCAGCCCGAGATCTACGGCAGCGGACAATGCGCCGTCGATTCTGGAGTTGTGATAAAAACCAAAGGCAACTCCTACAAGCACAGTTACTACCATGGGATATACAACCATCTCGGCGGTTGTGAGCCCACTCTGAAGGTTTCCGGATTGCGGTTTTTTCATCGAACTTAATTCCTATTTTCCAGATTGTGATGTCTTGTGTTTTTGCATGCGCATCCCTTAATGCAATTTTCGCACCTAAGCGCGCTGCCTCTCTTTAAAATAACTTCAGACTTAATTGCTGCCTATGAGAAATTCAAGAAGAAACACAGAGGGGCTCGCATCAAGCACCCTTTGCTAAACTAGGCACAGTAATTGCTGATAGTAATTAGAGCTTACTACTCGTGTCTTTTTAGGGAGAATCTTTCGTAAAAGCGCACAGACTCGGTGCATTCTTCTGTTTTTTTGTCTCAAAAAGAGGCGGAGATTGGTATGGAAACTTGGAACAATCTTATCGACAAGTTCGATTTTCTGTTAGAAAAGTTCAAGCTAGGTAATACTGTAAAAATTGCAGGGAAAGAAATATCTCCAGTGGTGATGGGCTTTGCATTAATTGTTATCTGCATTCCAATTTGGGGCTACCTAGAAATTGAAGGCAAGAACAAACTTATCGGTGCGGTGGTCGTTATCCTTATAGCCTGGGGTGTTGCTCAGTTGGGCGCTCTGGGCCTGGGTGACGGTGTAGGCGAAAAACCAGGCAGTTTCCTGGCAGGTAAGACCTTTGCATCTGGGAATATGCACGAGTCTAACCAAAACCCAATCGTGCACCCAACGGGCGCAAGCGAAACTGGACCCGATCAACAGAAACTAGTCCTGCTCGCATTCACAGGTGTTTTGGTCGCATTATTCGTCATCTATCTGCTGAGAAACTTTGATCGTTACGAAGAACTGAGCATTGAGTTTCGATACAAAGAATTGATCGGTATGGTTGAGCCCATCAAGGACACGATAGAGGCTGCTCTGCTATCCGAGAGCGACGTCGACATTAGTCTTCTCGATAGCGGAGACGCGGATTTACCAGATGAGGTGCTTGTTTCTGAACAGGTCCACGGAATTTCTGTCATCGATGGCCAGATCATTGCGACATGGAAGAAGGATGACTCCGACATAGATGGGGTGACTTATATTCTTACCCCAGAAATTGAAAACGGTGAAGTTGAGTGGGCAACCACTGGAACTTGTGGTGGTAAAAACGCCTGCTAGAAAACCCGCAATGCAATTTATGCTAACTATTAAACTAAAAGCTTAGGAACAGAAATAATGATTGATCATTCCTTAAAATCTCTCAATTTTGTTACTCCACTAGACTCGGTGGGCAGCTCATCAACAGAGACGGGGCCCTCCGGCAAACCAATAGTGCGCACCGAAGAAGGGATCATCACTGAAGGTAGTAAAGTAACATGGGACAAGAAGGCAATTCTTTGGGCGCTACCACAGCCGCTTCTGGTTGCCGGCTCTGTTTTATTCGTCGCCGCGATGTTGGTCAATGAGTGGGGAGGAGAGTACTACCGAATATGGGCACTGCTTGTTTCGGTCTCTGTCACGCCTCTTTTGCTGATTGCTGAACGTTTTTGGGCTAAGAAAAAGTCCTGGTTGCTCAAGCCAGACGAAATGCTAGAAGACGTGTTCTGGATGGCTTCGGGGGGGCTACTTTGGGGTCCTATTATTTCCGACCTGTATCGCACGCCGGTTTCTGAAGGGTTCCGCGCCCTGCGAGATATGTCTCCACTTCAGATAGAGTTCCAACCAACTACGGTACTCGGGCTCATCGGGGCCATGCTGGTTATCCGATTCACTTCCAGCTTTTTCTACTACTGGCTGCACCGGATTCAGCACGAGTCATTGTTCTGGTGGCGTATGCATGCAACGCATCATCACCTTACCAAGTTAAGCGCCATGCGTGGCAATCGCACCCATCCGTTCGAGTATCTGGCTCTAGGGCTCGGCACTCCAATGGCTCTGGCCCTGATGGGTGCTAGCGATGAAGTTTTCATCGTTTCAGCAGCCTTTGGCATGTGGAACGGCAAATTTAACCATGCCAACCTGCCTATGGTTTCAATGCCCGTTTGGGACTGGTTCTTTGCCACCTCACAGCAGCATCATTGCCACCATGCACATGAGCGCCGTCAGGCAGATTCCAACTACGGATGTGACATTATTTTTTGGGACCGCGTTTTCGGCACCTATTGCGGTGATGCTGAAGTGGGACCCGCTGGCGCGGGTAAGGGCGTTCGCCTTTCCATCAAAGACCAGCTAATGCTTGCCTTTTATTCCGACAAACGCCTCAAGAGTTTGTAAGTACTCAACTCAAGCTGAGCCCAGGCGATCCCTCCGATGGATCGATCTGGGGCAGCCACTGCTTGCCCACCAGTATTGGCACCGACTGAAGCGAGTAAACTCCGCTAGCGGTGCGAATTATGACAAATGGAACATTTGAGGAATCAGCTCCGCGGCGGCAACACGCCCTGGAGTTTTGGGCAGAAGCTTTGGGATTGTCTTAAAAAAGGTGGCAGCTTGCCACTTGGTTGAGTATCCAGCTTTCATTGACACTACACTCTGATTGTCCAGCATAAATTAGAGTGCGTTGGGGTGTAATCCCCCCAGAAAGTAGTCGAGGTTTTAAGTAGAGACTTTTATGATGATGTCACGAGGAGTGATTTATGAAGAAGTCTCGATTTACCGAAAGCCAGATAGTCTCAATATTGAAGCAAGCCGAAGCAGGAACGCCGGTTGCCGATCTCTGCCGAGAATACGGTATGAGCAGCGCCAGTTTTTACCAATGGCGGTCGAAATACGGTGGAATGGATGCCTCGCTGATGCGGCGCTTAAAGGAGCTAGAGGCAGAGAACGCACGGCTAAAGAAAATGTATGCCGAAGAGCGGATCAAGTCAGAGTTGCGGCAGGAAGCCCTTGAGGGAAAGTTGTAAGGCCATCTGCTCGGCGTGAGATGGCCAAGAGAGCTGTTAGCAAGCACGCCATAAGCATCAGACTATCTTGCGAGGTTTATGGCATAAGCGAGACCTGCTACCGCTATAACGCGAGGCTAAGCGATGAGAACGGCCGTGTTGCCGATTGGTTGCTGCGTCTGACTCAAGCGCATAAACGCTGGGGTTTCGGGCTCTGCTTTCTGCACTTACGCAACGTTAAAGGCTTTCCTTGGAACCACAAGCGGGTTTATCGTATTTATCGCGAACTCGAGCTAAATTTGCGCATAAAGCCGCGCCGTCGCATTACACGAGCTTACCCGGGCGAGCTCGACGTGCCAAAAGCTGCCAACCAAGTTTGGTCTATGGATTTCATGTCAGACGAATTGAGTGATGGGCGAAAAATCCGCACATTCAATGTCATCGATGACTACAATCGTGAGGCACTGGGCATCGAAGTAGACTTTTCATTACCAGCAGCTCGAGTGATTCGCTCGTTAGAGCAGGTGATCGAGTGGCGAGGAAAACCTGCCGCGCTCAGGTGTGACAATGGACCCGAGTATGTCTCAGAGACGCTTGTTGAGTGGGCGAATAAGCAACAGATTACATTGTTGTATATTCAACCAGGTAAGCCTACGCAGAATGCGTATATCGAACGGTTTAACCGCACGGCAAGGCATGAATGGCTGGATCTGCATCGCTTCGATTCACTTGATCAAGCACGTCAGTTAGCGACCCAATGGATATGGGAATACAATAATGTTCGACCGAATACCGCCATTGGCGGCGTGCCGCCGCGAAGGTTAATGATGGCGGCGTAACCCTCTACTGAAAAACTCGGTTACTAATGGGGGGATTACACGAGCAACAAGCTTCCCGTTTTCCTCCACGAGTAACGAGAACGATCAGCATGGACACAATCCGGATTAATGCTTGTCGATTATTCCAGCCAATTGGTGTAGTTCGAGGATTAGGAATAATGGAGTGGTTTATTGACCCAGATCTTGATGAAGCGACAAAGCAGCCACTGTTAGCCCGCTTAAATCAGTCACATTTTTGTTCATCTCAATACTGGGAAGGTGAAAGCTTTAATCGCGAGGTAAGTGATGAATTACCTCCAGACTCTTTGGGTGAACTCCCTCTATTAGTATTGTCGCAAGGAAAGGAACCTAAGGCTTACGTGGGGGACGATTTTACACTCGAACAAGCGATGGCTGAGGCAGAAATATGGGATACACTTCAAGACGAGTTGATGAATCTATCGAGCAAGAGTCAACGCGTGATCGCATATGAGAGCGGACATGTTATTCAGAATGACCAACCTGATCTAGTTATAGAGGAGGTGCAAAAGTTTATTCGTAAATTGCAGAGTGGAGTTGAATAATCTGATTGATTTCATCCTCCCAGCATCCTATGTTCAATTTACTGGGTGGCACTGCGCTTCTTCTTGCCTGAGAATAAATTGTTGTTGGTTGGAATCTGAAGACACCATCCATCGTAGGCTTGGTAGACCTCAACGTTAGTCAGGATAACGTTAAAGGCTGCCGCGAAGTCTCTGTCGTTTTTCTTTACTTGCTGCTTTGCTGCACGATACTGAGTTGCTAACAGCTGAGCTTTGGCAATCAGGTTTGCGTCAAAAGAAACTTGGCGGTAGTTTAGATAATGAGCTTTGAGCACAGCTAATCTCGCGAGTAAGGCTAGTTAGTCTAGGGTAGCGCGGAGTAGGCGACGGACGCTATTCTGCGGGCATGGTTTGACCATGCTAACTCTGGTGGCGGAGTAGCTAGGTCGATCAGCTTAAATGCTGCAGTTCCGCCACTTAGGGAAACTGGTTTCCACCCTCCGATTTTACTTATAGTCAATCTACTCCCACTGCTGCTGCACCAGGCCGTCGTGGGTCAGAATACCCATAAAAAATCCCGTCTCGCGACATAACAGTTTGAAGACTGCCCATGCCTGCACTGCGTTGACTAAATTTAATATTCTGCCCTTTTTCAATGAGAAGCGACACCGTGTCAGGACTAATGCCGCTTTCTATCTCAAGTACATCGGGCCTCCACTGATGATGGATACGGGGTGCAACAGAGGCATCAGCTATATTCATTCCAAACTCTACTACGTTTAACACCATCTGCATATTAGCACTAATTATTTTCGATCCTCCGGGACTACCGGTCATCAAAATAGGCTCGCCATCTTTTAAAAGCATCACTGGTGACATCGAGCTCACTGGGCGACGACTGGGGCGAATGAGATTGTTGTCACTGCCCATAAGACCAAAGGCATCTGGGATATCTGATCGTAATGTAAAGTTACCCATATTATTATTCATCAAAATTCCTGTCCCCTCGATGACAACACCTGAACCAAAAGAGAACATTAGAGTATATGTATTACCAATCATATTGCCTTCGTCATCTACAACCGAGTAGTGCGTGGTCTCATCACTCTCATAAATAGCCAAGTTGCCTGGCGCAATATCATCAGATGGTAGCGCTTGGTCAATCGAAATTTTTCTAGCTATTTCTCGAGCGTATTCCTTGCTTGTCAATGTTTCAGTGGGAACTTCAACGAAATCCGGATCTCCGAGGTACTTGCTTCGATCAGCATAAGAAAATTTCATTGCCTCCGACATAATATGCAACGCATCTGCGCTCTCTGCACCCATTTCAGCTAAAGGGAAATTCTCTAAAATATTGAGCATCTGGATAACATGCGTTCCTCCGGAGCTGGGTGCTGGCATAGCGGCAATATCATATCCGCGGAAATTTCCGCGGACAGGTTCTCTCTCTAAGACCGTGTAATTGGCTAAGTCATCCATAGTAATGAGGCCATTGTGCGCGGCCATATCGTTGACGATTTTTTCAGCAACACTACCTCGATAAAATGCATCAGCACCATGAATTGCAATTTCCGACAGGGTCCAAGCCAAATCGGGCTGTTTGAATATCTCTCCTACCTCATAGTTAGAACCATCCTGCTTATAAAATTTCCGCAAGCTAGCGGGATTGTTCTTAAGACGCTGACTACGAGCTAAGTCTTCAGCCAGTTCATGAGTAACCTCAATTCCATCGCGAGCTAGTCGGATGGCAGGCTCGAGAACCTCAGCCAAGGTCATAGTCCCATATTCTTCAACTATATAAGCTAGTCCAGCCACGGAACCTGGTATGGCAGAGGATTTATGAGAAAACCGATAGGTTTCGTCTAAAACGACATTCCCATCGTCATCAAAAAACATTTCCTGGCTCGCAGACGCAGGTGCCGTTTCACGAAAATCTATAGCGATTGTTTTATTTATTTCGGCAACATGAACCAACATAAATCCTCCGCCTCCGATGTTTCCTGCTCTAGGCAAGGTCACAGCAAGCGCAAAGCCAAGAGCTGCACCAGCGTCAATCGCATTTCCGCCATTAGACATTATTTCAGCGGCTATCATACTAGACAGAGCATTATGACTAGCGACCATACCTGACCGCCCCATAACAGGGTGGTTAATTGCACTATATTCAAATAAAGCTGAAGAGGAAGCGTCCTGCGCAAAATTAGATGTAATAGTTCCTAGAGCGAAAATACTGACAGCAGCTATCTGGGAAATTTTCTTAAGCATATCGCTTACCTCAAATTAATAGTGGGTATTAAAAATTACGGTAGATCGTTTCGATATGAATTGAATAGAACTTTCATGGATCAAAAAATCCACACCATATTGTTAATTTTGACTAGTCAGGTAACGATCTGAATAAAAATTTCGGGACTTTGCAATATAAAGGACATTGCTGGATACCTAGCAATGCCTTCGATTAAAGGTACGGGACAAGACAGAGCTTATATCAGGTGATTATTAAATAATAATATGATTTAAGAAGAGGCTTGATTAAAGCAAATAATTCAGAGACTGCACCAAATACAAGATTTTTACCTATATAAAATCATAATATTAAGTGCAGTTGTGTGATTATCTACTATTACAACCTACCAATAATAAGCGGTTCGTAAATACCAATTGCCACCTGTAAATCCATACGGCGAATTACTATCATAAAAATTATTGCCTAATCCACCCGCTGGTCTTACCTCTGCAGGATACGTATTAAAAATGTTGTTGGCGCCAGCATGAACGCTAAGCCCGCTATCAAAGTCATACCCAACCTCTAAATCGATAATCCATTGGGAATCATTGAAAGTATCGTTCTTTGCTAGCGTGCTGATATTCGCATAATCACCAAACTGAGTTGCACGCAAATTAGCTGAAAAGCTATTTCGAGCATAATTTGCACTCAAATTCACTTTTGAGTTTGGGAATTCATCTGTGTAAGTGCCAAGACGCGCACGATCAAATTGCTCGATAGGAGAATTATTTGACAAAATCAATCCCGCTAATTCTTCTGGGTTCGCATCGATGCCTTTAATAGAAACATCATTATTATTATAGGCTGCCGTTAAAGACAGTGAGCCAAAATCGTTTTCCATAGACCAAGAAGCGATTACATCAACCCCCTTGCTTCGAGTATCAATAGCATTAGTAAAGTAATTGACTCCACCCAAACTAGCATCGAAACCGGCGGCATCTAGTAATGAAGAAACCTGAGTTCCTATTGTTCCGCCAGATGCAGCGCTGCGACCATCACCTCGATTAAACTGCGCAGACAAGGCTATTCGATCGTCAACGTCAATTTGATAGAAGTCGACAGTTAAGCTCAAGCCGAGATTTGATTCGTAAACAAATCCCGCACTAACGTTAGTTGACGTCTCAGGTACTAACGCTTCTGCCCCAAGCGCTTGTGCTGCGGAGTCAGTCGAAGGGAGCGTCTGGCGCAGAACAATTGTTTCGGCAATTCCATCATTATCTAGATCAACAAATTGACCTCGACTACCTTTAAAACCTAATTGCTGAACGCTCGGCGCTCTGAATCCGGTGTTAATTGAAGCTCGCAACGCAAGCGAGTCTGAGATTTCATATCTAGAATTTAGTTTTCCGATTAATTCGTCTCCAGCTGAGTCATTAAAGTTCTCATAACGAGCCGCAGCACTAATAAACAACTTATCTGTGGGCTCCCAGCCTAACTCAGCATAAGCATTGTAGTTATTGCGCGACAGGTCATTAACAGCTTCCGGTGAAAAGCCAGGAAATCCCTGGGCACCAGCCGCATTACCATTATTGCCGTCCGCATAGCTTAGAGGCTCGCCCTCTTTAATCTCAAATTGTTCCCGCCTGATTTGTCCTCCGAAGGACACCTGCAAAGAACCACCAGAATCTAATTGGTACGCTTTAGTAACATCGAGCTGTGTAGTTAGTTCGCTAGCAGAAAACTGTCCGAGATAAAAAGAGGTAGGACTGAGCGCTCCCAAACTTGCATTTACGCCCACAGTGTTTTCCCAATCCGCTTGATTCTCGCCGTAATTTATTGATAAATCCCAATTAAAGTCTTGATACGTTCCTCTCAACCCCGTAGCAGTTTCAAAATCTTTTTCGCTTATAAGCTCGGTAGGCCTAAATCCCATAGGGTATATTTCTGGAATAGCACGATTTGTTTGGCGGGGCATACGAAATGTAAAGTCTAAAATCGAGTCACGAGTGGTATAAGTAGTAAAATTATAAAGCTCTATCTCATCAAACTGATAACCAGCATTTATCGACGAAGAATAAGTTCGTTGTGGAAAATTTCCATAATTTGTAGTTACTAGTCGGTCAATAGTAGACTCACGTGGGTCTAAGCTACCATCCGGAAGTTTAGGAAATAAATTTGTGGTAGCTGGCCTAGCTCGGTTGGAAAATTCTTTATCCATAAGATCGAAAGAAACGTTAACATATCCAGAATCTCCTAATTCGAATCCACCATTAATACCGACGTTAACACTTTCGCCATCACCTCGATCGAAATTTACACCGCGATTCACAGTTATTTTTCCGCCCTCACTGCTATCATCTAAAATTATGTTGACGACACCCGCTATCGCATCGGACCCGTATTGCGCTGCTGCTCCATCCCTTAATACCTCGATTCTTTTAATCGCACTACGCGGGATCATATTTAAGTCCACACCAGCAGATCCACTGTACTGACCGGTACTTGAATTAATAAGAGAAGTCTTATGCCTGCGCTTTCCATTTACTAGAACAAGGGTTTGATCTGGATTTAGTCCGCGCAGACCTGCGGATGCTATAAACGTTGCCGTGCCACCTCCAGCTCGTTGTGGAAACTGTAGAGACGGAACAAGAAATCTTAGAGCTTCAAATAATCCTGTTTGCGGTAGCGAATCTAGCTGCTCGCTCGAGAAAATATCGATTGGTGTTGGACTTTCTGATAAAGTTCGAGGCTCACCTCGGACTCCTGTTACTACAACTTCCTCTATAGCTTCTCGATCATTACCTTGGGCTAATACATTTGAACACCCAAGCAAGAATATAGATGTTACAGTAGGCGCTAGAATATTTTTCTTAGAAATCTTCATAACTTTACCTTTTAATATAAATATTATTAGTAACTTCAGGTTTGGAGCGTTTGGAGTTTTAAACATGCAACGTTTGGGAAGCAATGCTAAAATACAATATTGTTATTTATTTTCTTCGACAGTAGCAGTTGTGAAACATACATGCCAATATAAATTCGAATTCCTATTTTTAAGAATAAGATATTGCATCCTGTTACATTCGCCGCACTTAAATAGGGCAAAAAATGGACTTAAATGTGGCAAAAATAAGCGATGTTTGGTTGTAACGAGCTAAATTAGTGCGTAAAGAAATTGCCCACACCGTATTTTTTACTTTGTTTAATTTAGAAAGGTTATAAGACTCACTACTAATTTTGCCATTCTATGTTTCATTCTGTTTAATATTTTTTGAAAGAGGAGCGTCTTTTGAACACGTTACGAAAAAAACCTGCCTATCTCAGTGTATTGCCCCTCATCGGTTTTAGTTTTTACACTTTTGCCAGCGAACCTGCTTTCACAGAAATTTCATCAGAATTATTTTCTGTCGCAGGATCACTTTCTAATGCTTGGGGCGATATAGATGGAGATGGAGATAGCGATCTCGCTGTTTCAATTAAAGGGGGCGAAATACGTCTATACCAAAATAACGGTGGCGAATTTTTGAACGTCGGCGAAGCCCTGGGTCTACCTCTCAATGGTGATGAAATTCGAGGACTATCTTGGGGTGACTTTGATAATGACGGCGACATTGATCTCATAGGTGGATCCAATGTTTATCCGATACCAAGTAGATCTTATGTTTACCGTAACGAAAATGGGAAATCGTTTACCGAAGTTGCCGAAATAATTGGATTATCAATACCAGGACGGTGGTCTCGACAAAGCAATTGGGTCGATTACGATAATGACGGGGATTTAGACATCTACGCTGCCAATCGCGCTGGAGCCAATAGGCTACTTAATAATCAGCATGGTCAATTTATTTTGGTCCAGAACAATCAAGCACCAAACGATCCCCGCAGGACGGTCGGATCCTGTTGGTTTGATTTTGATCAAGACGGTGATTTGGACTTATTTCTCGCGAACCAATCAGGCGATAGCGATGCATTGTGGCAGAACAATCAAGGTAGCTTTGTAGACGTTGCTCCGATACTAGGTATGGATCAGACGCTTCGAACACTCAAAGACGGTGGTGTTGGTTGTGCAATTGGTGATTTTGACAATGATGGTGATTTCGATCTTTATGTAGGTGCCTATGGCGATAATCTGCTTTACAGAAATGAAGGTAATGGAAGCTTTTCGGAGGTAGCAGACGAGCTTGGCGTCACGCTTCCAATAGAAACGGTTGGTGCATCTTGGGGAGACTATGATAATGATGGCTGGATCGATCTTATGGTCGTTGGGTACCGAAACCCGGGGCAAATACCCGAAAATAGATTGTATAAAAATAATGGAGGGAAATTCGAAAATGTTCTTATCGAAGGTGGTCTGCTTGACAAGGGAGATCACGGTGTCGAATGGGTCGACTATGATCGAGACGGAGACATAGATCTATCGGTAACTGATGGCTATGGAACGGAAGGCGGACACTTCTTATTTCGGAATGATCTTGAGTTCAGTGCAAATAAAAAAATGTTATCAGTTTTGGTGTTAGACAAGGATGAAAATTTTACGCGTGCAGGTTCAGAAATTCGCGTATATGACACAGAAAATAATATCCTCGGTTCGCGTCAAGTTTCGTCAGGAGGAGGCTACAACACACAAAGCGCCTTGCCTGTCTATTTCGGTATTTTTGGTCATACTTCAGTTTCTATTGAGATAAAATTTATGGGACTGTCAGGTGGGCATATCCAGCGTCTCGAAAATATTGAGTTAATTAATTCTTATAATCAGATCATTGTAGTTGAGGACAATAACATTCAATGAAAATTATTGTAATCCCCCCAGAAAGTAGTCAAGTTTTCAAGTAGAGATTTTTATGATTGGATCACGAGGAGTGATCTATGAAGAAGTCTCGATTTACCGAAAGCCAGATAGTCTCAATATTGAAGCAAGCCGAAGCAGGAACGCCG
>Ga0115004_10001164_pt1 | contig 21357 bp, 19 predicted proteins | sample ArcticOcean_MG_C_10_FD_88737 | JGI IMG/M metagenome (GOLD analysis project Ga0115004, IMG submission 88737) | Marine microbial communities from western Arctic Ocean - ArcticOcean_MG_CB11_90 | ecosystem: Environmental > Aquatic > Marine > Oceanic | place: Arctic Ocean: Canada Basin | collected... | reverse complement strand
TGTTCATTATCCGCTCTAACCCATTCGTCTGCAATACGCTTGACCTTGCCCCAATCATCTTGCTGCATCGGCATAATTACTTGCATAAAAAATGGTTTTTCATCATCAGGAAGGCTCCAGAATGGTGGAAATTTACTTACTAAATCTAACTGAGGAGTCTTCTCAAGTAGTGCTGTAATCCACTCGGTTGGTAAACAATAAAAATATCCTAATCTTTTTCCAGGACTTTTAAAGGTTGTAATACCAATCAGATTAAAATCCAAATCAAATAATGCTCCGCCACTTGAGCCAACAGTGAAGGCTGCTGAGGTTCTTATAATATTACTATCTTTAAAAGGGTGTACACCTTTTACTTTTCCATAGGATGGAAGAGGAATCGGGCTATCATTAGGAAAAGTTAATGCAAAAACCTTACTTTCATATTGAACGTGCTTTGACATAACCATTTTTACAGGAGGTAAAGGAAGATCATCAAACTGTAAAATACATAAATCATTTTTCCAGTCAGCGTACACAGCAATCGGTACATATTTTTTAAAAGTCTTTACTACATTTACACCTTCAGCATCAGCAAAAACATGGCAATCAGTTGCAACATGATTTTCTTTAATCACTACACCAGAACCAGTACCAGTTACCCCATTTCCATATGTCACCCATACATGCACCATGGATTGACTTAATCCAAACAATTCAGACTGGGCAGGATATGAATGAACTTCGTAATTTAAAAAAAGAACTAACAGAGATAAAAAATATTTAAAGCGAAGAGGAAATTTTTTCATATCACTTTGAGGGAAAAATAAGAAATAAATTCATTTTAAATAATACTTGTAGCAATCATCTTATGGATTGGTAACTTTTATACCTAAACCATATAAATACATTGCACACTAATCATTAGTGTACTAATAATATAAATCCTGCTTCAAATAATGAAAAAAACATTCATATATTTAAGCTTTTTTAAATAAACAGGAGAGGTAATTATGAGTAAAAGTATTTATATTAGAATAGTATCTTCATTGATGGCAGTTTTTATCATTGGGTCATTTTCAACATTTGTAAATGCTGCTGACGAGAAGTCTCTTTACACAAGGCTTGGTGGCACATACAACATCGCATTAACAGTAGATCATCTAGTTGATAAGATTTACGTAAACAAAGCTTTAAATGCTAATCCAGCACTCAAGGCTGTTCACGATGCAGCTCATACTAAGGTTGGTTTTAAAGTAATGTTAACAAATTGGGTAGTTGAACGCACTGGTGGCCCAAAAATATATATGGCAGATGAGTTTGGTCGTGGTAAAAATATGAAAGACTCTCATCCTCACCTAAATATTACTGATCGTGAGTTTGATATCATCATGATTGAATGTTTACAAACTTTCTATGCTTTCAATGTACCTGACTATGAAATAAGCCAACTAATGGGTGACCTTCAGAGCTTTAGAAAGATGATAGTTACTAAGCCAATAAAAGGTTATAAAAGTCCTTATAACAGTCCCTTTAAAGGCATAAAATAAAAAAAATTGGTTATTTGATTTAGAAAAAAAAGCTACCTATTAGGTAGCTTTTTTAAAATTAAACCTTTATGTGCACTTTTTTAATTTAACTAAAGCGTCTTGATCGTCCTTGTTAACCTCCATTGTTTCAGTTAGCTCATTTAACGTATCTTTTAACTTGTTGAATTCTTTGTCTGTCAAATGAGTCTTACAAGCGACCTTATGCTGTATCTCAGCAATTTTTTTTTCAATCTCTAGTCCCTTTTCTGTAAGGGAAACTATTATTACTCTATTATCCTCCATTGAGCGTTTGCGAGAAACAAACCCCATAAGTTCTAATTTTTGAAGGATAGGTGTAATCGTAGGTAAGTCTAATTTTAGTATAGTGCCTATTTCTGAAGCTGTTGATGTGTTGGAATCCCATAATGTAATAAGCACTAAATACTGAGGATAGGTAATACCAATTTCCTTAAGATAAAAACGATAGTAACGAATAATCGAATTAGTCGCAGCATAAAGGGAAAAACAGAGTTGGTTTTTAAGAAGAAGATTGTTAAATTTTGTCATGAGATAATTTTCTTAATACTTTTTTTAGTAATTTTATGTGATATAAAAAGATGGTAGGGGCTGCGAGGATCGAACTCGCGACCATCGGATTAAAAGTCCGGTGCTCTACCAGCTGAGCTAAACCCCCATCGTTGGCAACGGAGATTATCCTGTAATAATTCAAATAGGTCAATGTACACATGGACATATTTTACAAAGGTTGCAATATTTTTTAGCTCATGCCAGGAAAGCGGCCTGATAATCCCCTCATTAATTTACCTATGCCACCCTTGGAAAACATCTTCATCATTTTTTGCATTTCTTCAAACTGCTTCAAGAGGCGGTTCACATCTTGAACATGCATTCCAGATCCTAAAGCAATTCTTATTTTTCTTTTAGCTTTTAATAAATCTGGTTTAGACCTTTCCAAAGGTGTCATTGAGCTAATAATAGCCTCAATTTGAACCATAGACTTATCTCCATCCTCAGCATTAAGCTTAGAGGCTGCTCCAGCAATCTGGGAGGGCATTTTTTCCATCATCGCACCCACGCCACCCATTTTTTTCATTTGAACTATTTGATTCCTAAAGTCATTTAGATCAAAGCTCTTTCCAGACTTAACCTTATCCGCTAATTTTTCTGCTTCTTTAATATCAACATTTTTTTGAGCATCCTCTACTAGGCTAATAATATCTCCCATACCAAGAATTCGAGATGCCATACGTTCAGGGTGGAATAATTCAAGTCCATCGGTTTTTTCACTCACCCCAATATACTTAATCGGCTGGCCGGTAATATGTCTAACTGACAAGGCTGCTCCACCCCTTGAATCACCATCTAATTTCGTTAAGACAATTCCTGTGAGCGGGAGAGTGTCTCCAAATGATTTAGCTGTATTAACCGCATCTTGTCCCTGCATTGAATCTACAACGAATAATGTTTCAGTAGGATCTAGTGTCTTATGCAGTTGCTTAATTTCTTTCATCATTGCATCATCAATACCTAGCCTTCCAGCCGTATCAAAAATCATCACATCAATAAAATGTTTTTTTGCATAAGCTATTGATTCAATAGCAATATTATTAGGTTTGTCTTTCTCTGAGGATTTAAAACATTCTATATTCAAACTTGCTGCGAGCGTTTTTAACTGCTCTATTGCGGCAGGTCTGTAAACATCTGCACTTACTAACAAAACTTTCTTCTTCTGCTCCGATATAATTTTTGCAAGCTTTGCTGCTGTAGTAGTTTTTCCTGACCCCTGAAGTCCAGCCATCAGAATAATTGCTGGTGGTGTGGTTGATAAATTTAAAGGGGTATTCGCATTTCCCATTAAGTCGGTCAATTCATCTTGAACAATTTTTATAACTGCTTGCCCAGGGTTAATACTTTTTAAAACCTCAGCACCTAAAGCCTTATCTTTTACACGATCAATAAAATATTTAATAACGGGTATCGCCACATCAGCTTCAATCAGCGCTATCCTGACCTCACGCATCGCATCGCTAATATTCTCTTCGGTAAAGCGCGCCTGCCCACGAATGGTCTTAACAACTAACTGAAGGCGATCGGTTAAATTTTCAAGCATCTTTTATTTATTTCATCGTTAACTGTTGGTTCATTTATCCATTATAATTGTGTTTGACAATTACACCAATTAAACCTATGAATTATTGGACTTTACTTTTCGCATCATTGATTTTATATCTTATTCCGAGCGTCTCATTGATTGCAAAAACAACAAAAATTACAACACGCCATAATTATTTTCTATTAAGTATTGGTTTAGTAGCCCATATTGGCTTAATTTATATAAACCTATTCAATGAGGGTATTAATTTAAATTTCTCTAATGCTTTATTAATAATTAGCTGGATCACCATACTTTTCTTTTGGTTTATGAATAGGAATAGATCCTATGAAGGTTTGGAATATTTAACGCTCCTACCCGCAATAATTATTCTAATATTTCATCCATTTATCGATACAACAAATTATGTTTTAGATTACCTGTCTATCAAAGCATCACTTCATATTATCATAGCTATTCTTGGATATAGCTTGCTTGCATTTGGGGCAATTTTTTCGATTTTTATCCTTTTAATTCAAAATAATATTAATTCAACTAGTAAGCCAACTGAATTTTTCAAAAGTAAAGTATCTCTTCTTGCAATGGAAAAAACATTATTCCAGATATATTCTATTGGATTTGTATCTCTATCAATCATCCTTATTACAGGTATTTTCTTCTCCGAGGAAGTCCTAGGGATTCCATTAGAAATATCTCACAAGGTTATTTTTTCTATCTTGTCATGGTTAGTTTATGGAGGACTTCTATTAGGCAGATTTAAAGCTGGATGGCGAGGTAAAAAAGCAATCGTATTTTCACTAATTGCATTTATATTGTTGTTTATGTCTTATTTAGGCAGCAAGTTTGTTCTTGAAGTTATTATTGGTGGTTAACTATCGAAGGTGAATAATTGGCCAATTTTTTTTGATGGCCTTTTTCTCTAATATTTCATCTGGATTTGCTGCAACAGGATTAGAAACTTTTTCGAGTAAAGGGATATCATTCATAGAATCACTATAGAAAAAAGTTTTCTCTAGCTCTTCAAATTTAAGCCCTCTCTCATCAAGCCATAAATTTAACCGTGTAATTTTTCCTTCCTGAAATGAGGGCAAACCAGAAACTTTCCCAGTAAATTGCCCGTTAAGTTCCTCTAAGTCTGTTCCAATTAAATCTTCAATACCAAAAAGATCTGCTATCGGCTTTGTAATATAACTATTTGTTGCAGTAATAATGAGCAATTTATGATTTTCTTTCCTGTGGCTCTCAACTAAATCTTTAGCCTCTTTTGTTATCATGGGTTTAATAATTTGATTTACGTAATCGACTCTCAGCTCATCAAGTAATTCTCTCGGGTTATCTTTTAGTGTTTTAAATTGAAACTCGCAGTAAGCATAAACATCCAAATTTCCAGATTGGTATTCCTTAAAAAATTGTTCGTTTCTCTCTTTATGAGCATCAGCATTTAAAATGCCATATTTGATCAAAAATAGACTCCAATTGTAATCAGAATCTCCATTGAGTAACGTGTTATCTAAATCAAAAATTGCTAATTGCAAAAAATTTCCTTTATTAAACTTGTGGATGAGCTCTTTCAAGCTTAGAAAGAAGCTTATTCAATGCGTTAATATAAGCTTTTGCTGATGCTACGACAATATCAGTATCTGAGCCATGTCCAATAACTATCCTACCTCCTTTAGCTAATCTTACTGTAACTTCTCCTTGCGAATCAGTTCCTGAGGTAATGTTATTAACTGAAAATAATAATAATTCAGTTTCCGATTTTACAATTGACTCAATAGCTTTAAACGTTGCATCTACTGGGCCGCCTCCATCCGCCTTAGCTTGAAATATTTTCCCATTAACTGTCATTTTAATTTCAGCTATAGGAGTTTTTCCCGTTTCAGAGTTCGCTCTCAAAGATAGTAATTTATGTAAATCAACAGCTCCTACTACATACTCTTCATTTATTAACGCGTGAAGATCTTCATCAAATATTTCTGATTTTTTATCGGCTAGTAATTTAAAGCGAGAAAAAGCAGCGTTTAGTGTCTCAGTGTTTTCTATTTCGATTCCTAGCTCTAAAAGTCTAGATTTAAATGCATTTCGGCCAGATAATTTTCCCAGAGAAATCTTATTTGCTCCCCAGCCTACATCCTGTGCCTTCATAATTTCGTATGTTTCACGATGCTTAAGAACCCCATCTTGATGTATCCCTGACTCATGAGCAAATGCATTTGCTCCAACAATCGCCTTATTTGGTTGAACGGGATACCCTGTAATAGTTGATACTAGCCTTGAGGTTGGGACAATAAATTCAGAATTAATAGTTGTCTCTAGATTGAATATATCTCCTCTAGTTTTAACTGCCATCACAATTTCTTCTAGGCTTGCATTCCCAGCCCTCTCTCCTAATCCGTTGATTGTACATTCTACCTGTCTGGCACCGTTTAAAACTGCTGAAAGAGAGTTGGCTACCGCCATTCCAAGATCATTGTGACAATGTGTAGACCAAATTACTTTGTTTGAATTTGGGACCTGCTGAATTAATGTTTTAATTCGCTCTCCCCACGAGTGGGGCATTGAATATCCAACTGTATCAGGCACATTAATTGTTTTAGCTCCAGCCTTGATAGCCGCATCAAAAACTTCAACCAAAAAATTAATATCTGACCTTACAGCATCTTCTGCAGAAAATTCAACATCATCTGTATAAGTAAGTGCCCACTTAACTGCCATAACAGCTCGCTCTAAAACTTGAGCCTCGGTCATGCGAAGTTTATTTTCCATGTGTATTTTACTTGTAGCAATGAAAGTATGAATTCGCTTATTTTTTGCAGGCGTTACTGCTAAACCAGCTTTTTCAATATCTGCTTCTACCGCTCTAGCTAAAGAACACACAGTGCTAGTTTTAATAGTTTTAGCAACTGCCTGAATAGCTTCGAAATCACCGGGGCTTGCAGCAGCGAAACCTGCCTCAATAACATTAACACCTAACTTTTCAAGTTGTTTTGCAATTCTAACTTTTTCATCTTGAGTCATTGAAGCGCCGGGGCTTTGTTCACCATCACGCAAAGTGGTATCAAATATGATTAATTTTTTATCTTTTATTTTAGGCATCTTTTTTTCTCATATTTTTAATGTATCTATTCCTAAAGAAAATAATATAGCCTGATAAAGCATAACCCATTAGTATAATAAAAATCACCTCTGCAGGATTGTGTGAAACAAGCCCGAAAATTATTACAATAAATAAAATTGCTATGAAGGGCTGGCTATTTCTTAGATTAATATCTTTTCCACTGTAGTACCTAAGGTCTGTGACCATGGATAATGCTGCGAAGATAGTAAGCAAGAAAGCAAACCATTGCATTTGGAAGAAGCCTAAAAATATTTCATTACCACTAATCCCATTATCAAAGGAAATCCAAATAAAACTTGCAAGTAATGCTGCTGCTGCAGGAGACGGAAGACCAAAAAAGAATTGTTTATCATCGATATCTAACTTTACATTAAACCTAGCAAGACGAAATGCAGCACAGGAGCAGTAAATGAATGCTGCAATCCACCCTATCTTGCCTAATGGCTGAAGCGCCCATACATAAACTATTAGGCCAGGTGCCACCCCAAAAGATACCATGTCAGAAAGGCTATCGTATTCTGCACCAAAAGCACTCTGAGTATTTGTTAAACGTGCCACGCGACCGTCAAGCCCATCTAAAATTAGAGCAATAAATATTGCAAGAGCAGCATGATCATAGGCACCATTCATTGCCTGAACAATAGAGTAAAAGCCAGCAAACAAAGCTGCAGTTGTAAGAATGTTGGGTAGCAAATAAAAGCCTCTTTTGCCTAAAGAACTTTTTTTCTTAATTTTATCTATATTATTCATAATTATTGAAATTCTATCCTAGAATATTCTTTTATTCATCGTTATCTAGCTTTAATGTATTTATAATGACGATAAAGTAACTTAAATTAAAGCGCTAAAATATGAAGTTTAATCTAAAAACTCAAGACGGCAATGCCAGAACTGGAGAAATAACAACAGTTCACGGAAAAATTAATACTCCTGTCTTTATGCCAGTAGGGACCTATGGCGCCGTTAAATCAATTAGCCCAAACGAACTACGAGAGAATAATTTCGAGATTATTTTAGGCAATACATTCCATTTATGGCTTCGCCCAGGGCTTGAAGTAATCTCAAAACATAGAGGTTTACATGAATTTATTAACTGGGATAGACCAATACTAACTGACTCTGGAGGCTTTCAAGTTTGGAGTTTGGGTAAAATGCGAAAAATAACACAGCAAGGAGTTACATTTAGATCGCCCATTAATGGTGATGAATGTTTTATGGGTCCAGAAAAATCGATGCAAATTCAAAAAATTCTTAATTCGGATATTGCAATGATTTTTGATGAATGTACTCCCTACCCTGCGACCTTAGAGGAGGCTGAAAAATCGATGAAATTAAGTTTGGAGTGGGCCTATCGAAGCAAAGATGAATTTCAAAAAAATCCAAATGCTCTATTTGGGATTATACAAGGGGGTATGTTTAAAGACCTAAGATTAGACTCTATGAATGAATTAATTAAAATCGATTTTGATGGTTATGCAATCGGCGGGTTATCCGTGGGTGAGCCAAAAGATGAAATGAATAAAATTGTCGAATTTATAGCACCTAAGATGCCTCAACATAAACCTCGATACCTAATGGGTGTTGGCACTCCAGAAGATCTTATTTTCTCAATAGAGCAAGGGGTAGATATGTTTGATTGTGTAATGCCCACCAGAAATGCTAGAAATGGTTGGTTATTTACCAGGCATGGAGATATAAAAATAAAAAATGCAAGGTACAAGGATGATTTAATGCCTATTGACCCTGATTGCGGTTGCTATGCTTGCAAAAATTTCAGTAGATCCTATTTACATCATTTATTCAAGATTGGTGAAATGTTGGGGTCTCGATTAAATACTTTGCATAATTTATTTTTTTATAAACAAATTATGCTTGAGGCTAGTGAGGCAATTAAAAATAATCATTTCCTGGTTTTTAAAAAAAACTTTCTTGAGAATCGAAAGACTAATGATTAGAAGCATGTCTTATGATAAAATCGTAGACTTTTTTAGAGGATTAAAATTGTGAATGAAGGATTAATGAGTTTCTTACCGTTTATTATTATTTTTGTATTATTTTACTTTATGCTAATTCGTCCACAGATGAAGCAAGCAAAAGAGCATAGAGCAATGCTTGATGCTCTTAAGACTGGTGACGAGATTGTAACTACGACCGGAATTTTAGGTAAAGTAGTTAAACTAAACGCGCAATTTTCAACGATTGAAATTGCCCCAAAGGTTGAGATAAAGATTCAAAAACAAACAATACAAACACTACTACCAAAGGGAACCATTAAATCGATCTAGATCGATTTAAATAAAAAAAGTGAACCCACAACCGAATCAATTCTCTCGCTGGAAATATATTCTTATTATTTCTTCGGTATTCTTTAGCTTAATTTATACCTTGCCAAATTTTTATGGAGAAGCCCCTGCAGTTCAGATTATGTCTATTAAGTCCGGAGAGAAGATTGATGCTTCAATCTTAAAATCTATCGAGACAACATTAAGGGAATCAAATATAAGAATAAATAAGCTAATAATTGAAAACAAAGGGATTAAAGTTAAACTTGATTCCGCCAAAGACCAATTAAAAGCAAAGAAACTCATTCAAGACGCTATTGGAGATAGATATGTCGTAGCTCTTAATTTACTGCCCAACTCTCCTAATTGGCTTACTAGTATAGGAGCTCTCCCAATGCATTTGGGTCTTGATTTAAGGGGAGGAGTTCACTTTCTTATGCAGCTAGATATGGTAAGTGCTTCAGGCCGAGGAGTTGATAACTTACTAATTCAGTCCAGAAAAGAACTTCAGAAAGAAAAGATTCCTTACTTTGGGTCCAAAAGAATTGATAACTCCTTAGAGATGAAATTTAAAAAAAAATTAGACCGTGATCGCGCTAAAGAAGCATTCAAGTCTTTGGGCTCAGGTAGAAAAATTCAAGTAAGGAGGATCACAAAGGAAACAGCAGCTTACGACTTTATTGAGACTGATTCTGCTAATGAATTCATCTTGAATGTAACGCCCAATGCTTACAGTGACGGAGATACCCAAAGCCTTGCCTTAAAACAAAATCTAGAAACTCTTCATAATCGGATAAATGAACTTGGGGTAGCAGAGCCAGTTATTCAGCAACAAGGTGCGGATCGAATTTTAGTGCAATTGCCTGGGGTTCAAGATACAGCAAAAGCAAAAGAAATTATTGGACGGACGGCCATGTTGGAAATGAGAATGGTTGAGGAGAATCCATCAAGAGCTAACGCAGCAATCGATGGAAAGGTTGCTCCCGGATTAGAAGTGTTTAATGATCGCGATGGCAATCCAGTGGTAGTTAAAAAAGAAGTTGTAATAACAGGTAAAAGAATTACAGACGCCGGCCCTGGATTAGATAATCAAACTGGGAAATCAATTGTTTCACTTACTTTCGATAGCCAGGGAGCTAGCATATTTAAGGACGTTACCCGTGAGAATATCGGGAAAAGAATAGCCTTAATTCTTATAGACAAAAAAACAACGGAAGTAGTAACTGCCCCAGTTATTAGAGGAGAGATTGGTGGGGGTCGAGTGCAAATAACTGGAATGGATAGCGCTCAAGAAGCAACTGATGTGGCTCTCCTTCTGAGATCTGGGTCATTAGCTACGCCTATGGAGATAGTTGAAGAGCGCACTGTGGGGCCAAGCATGGGTAAGGATAATATTGATCGTGGAATTAAGTCAACCGTATGGGGATTTATGGCAATTGTATTATTGATGGCGTTCTATTATATGGGATTTGGGTTAGTTTCTGTAATTGGCCTCTCAGTAAATTTATTATTTCTAGTGGCTCTACTTTCAATAATTCAGGCCACACTAACGCTACCAGGTATCGCTGCTATTGCTCTAACTTTAGGTATGGCTATTGATGCCAATGTATTAATCAATGAACGTATTAGAGATGAAATTAGAAATGGAAATACGCCTCAAGCAAGCATTAGTATTGGTTATGAAAAAGCGTGGGGGACACTTGTGGATTCTAATATGACCACCATGATTGCAGGATTAGCTCTATTTGTATTTGGATCAGGTCCTATTAAAGGCTTCGCTGTTGTCCTTATGCTTGGTATATTAACCTCAATGTATAGTTCTATTTGGGTTTCAAGGGGGATTATTAATTATGTTTATGGAAATCGTCGCCATATCAATAAGCTTTCGATCGGAGAAATCTTTAGAGTGGACAACAATTAAATTATGGAAATTTTTAGAGTAAAAAAAGATATCCCATTTATGAAATACAGCAAATTATCTGCAGTTATTTCAATCATTATCTTTGTATTGTCCGCCTCATTCCTTTCCACAAAAGGCCTTAACCTTGGTATTGATTTTACTGGTGGAACAATTATGGAGGTAAGCTACCCAAAAGGTATTGATGTGCAAGATATTCGCGATACTCTTAAATCGATCGACCTTGAGGATTCACAGGTTCAGAACTTTGGCACTGAGACTGATGTGCTTATTAGACTTCCAATCAAAGAAGGTCAATCAATTGCTGACATCTCAGAAAAGGTTTCTTTGGCACTTAAGCTTGATAATAACTCAATGGAAGTTAGACGGGTTGAATCAGTAGGCTCACAAGTTGGAGAAGAGCTCTATGCAAATGGTGCCCTTGCAATACTTTTTGTTTGCTTAGGTATCGTTCTTTATTTATCACTGCGCTTTGAATGGCGATTTGCTATTGCAGCAATTATTGCCAATATGCATGATGTTGTTATTATTCTAGGGTTCTTTTCATTCTTTCAATGGGAATTCAATTTAACAGTATTGGCTGCCGTACTAGCGGTTCTTGGATACTCCGTTAATGAGTCTGTAGTAGTTTTTGATCGGGTTAGAGAAAATTGTAGAAAGGCGACTATGAGAAATTCACCTATTTCAGCAATAATGAACAATGCAATTACAAGAACTATGTCAAGAACAATAATGACTCACCTATCTACTCAGACAGTAGTAGTCTCGATGTTAATTTTTGGGGGAGAAATCCTACATAACTTTGCTCTAGCCCTCACAATCGGTATTTTGTTTGGCATTTATTCTTCAATTATGGTTGGCTGTCCAATGGCAATGTGGTTAGGGACTAGCCAAAGAAATCTAGCTAGCAATGTAGCTCAAGACACCAAAAAACCTTCGGAATAATTTCATCAAGTGTTCCATTTCTCCTTAGTACATCAAATTTGCATATTAGCCTTGCTCTTAATTGTTTCAGCATTTTTTTCTGTGTCTGAAACTAGCTTAATGTCTATTAATAAATATAGGCTAAAGCATCTTGCCAAAAATGGCAATAAAGGAGCTGTGCTAGCATCAAAACTTTTATCTGAGACTGATAAAGTTCTAAGTGTAATTTTACTATGTAATAATTTTGCAAATGCAGCCTCAGCTACGCTTGTTACTATAATTGCAGTTCAGCTATATGGTGATCAGGAGATCATTATTATGAGTGGAACTTTAATCACCACCTTCTTAATTCTAATTTTTAGCGAAATATCACCCAAGGTTATTGCTGCTGCTCATGCTGAAAAACTTGCCCTGGCTTGTAGCTTTATACTTTATCCGCTTCTAAAAATTCTCTACCCGATAGTCTTCTTTGTGAACATTTTTGTACTGTCTATTCTTAAAATACTTAATATTAAAACTAACTTCACGCAAAGCCATTTAATCAATATGGACGAACTTAAGAGCATCATTAGTGACTCTGGACAATTTATACCACATAAAAATAAATCAATTTTTTTGAATTTGATTGACCTTGAGAAGGTAACTATTGATGACATCATGACCCCTCATACCTCCATAGAGTCTATAAGTCTAGGTCAAAATATGGATGATATTTTAGAGAAAATATCCAACCTTCATTACCAGCGCATATTGATACGAAATGAGGATAACGAAACAATTAAAGGGGTTCTTGAAAAACAAAAAATCTTAAAGTGGTTAATAAAAGATAGTCTCAATGATTTTACTCATCAAGAATTAATTAATTTAATTGATCCTCCCTACTTCATTCCTTCAGGAACAACCTTGTATAAACAAATACAATATTTTCAAGATAAACAGGAAAAAATGGGTTTGATTGTAAATGAGCATGGGGAATTGATTGGTCTTCTTTCACTAGAAGATATCCTCGAAGAAATTGTTGGTGAATTTAATGAAGAGCTTCCATCCAAAATGTCAAAAATAGTTTTGGCGGATGATGGCTGGATTGTTGATGCTGCAATCTCTATAAGAGAATTAAATAAAAAATTGAAACTTAATCTTCCAATTGATGGACAAAAGACATTGAATGGATTAATTTTAGAATTTTTTGAAGATATTCCTGATCCAAATACAAGCTTTAAAATGAATAATGTAACTTTCGAAATTTTAAATGCCCAGGACAGAACCGTAAAAAGCGTTAAAATTTTCAAAAGTTAAAAATTTAAGACTATGACATCAATTAAAAATGCACAAGACATTAGTATTGCTCCGGACAAGCTTAAATTAAAGCTCCCAAGCATTTATAAAGTTATTATTTTAAATGATGATTACACCCCTATGGAATTTGTTGTATTCACTATACAAAAAGTTTTTAACAAAAATTTAGATGAGGCTACGAGAGTAATGCTAAAAATTCACACAGAAGGCATTGGAGTTGGAGGAATGTATCCTTTAGAGATAGCAGAAACTAAAATGAATCAAGTATTAAATTTAGCAAAAGAAGCCTCACACCCCTTGCAATGTATCATAGAAAAGATATAGTTTAATTTATGATTGCTCAAGAATTAGAAGTAAGTTTACATATGGCTTTTATGGATGCCAGACAAAAAAGGCATGAGCTTATTACTGTCGAACACCTTCTGCTTGCAATGCTAGATAATCTATCTGCGTTGGAAGTCTTAAAAGCATGCGGGGCAAATTTAGATAAACTTAAAACAGATATTTCTGGTCATATTCAGGAACATACCCCAATAGTTTCTGGGTTAGAAGAAGTTGATACCCAACCTACCCTCGGCTTTCAAAGAGTCATCCAAAGAGCTATGTTGCACGTTCAATCATCAGGGAAAAAAGAAGTAACTGGTGCGAATGTTTTGGTAGCAATATTTGGTGAAAAAGATTCTCATGCAGTGTACTTTCTTCATCAGGAAGGAATTGCAAGATTAGATATTGTAAATTTTATAGCTCATGGCATTTCTAAAACTGTAGGTACTGAAAGTAAAGATTCTGCAGAGGATGTTGCTGGAAAAGAGATTAAAGGCGATAAAAATTTAGAGACCTATACTATAAATTTAAACAAATTAGTCGTTGAAGGAAAAGTTGATCCTTTAATTGGGCGAGAACACGAAGTTGAGCGAGTGGTTCAGATATTGTGTAGACGAAGGAAAAATAATCCTTTGTTAGTTGGAGAAGCAGGAGTAGGTAAAACTGCAATTGCCGAAGGGCTAGCAAAATTAATTGTTGAGAAAAAAATACCTGAAGTACTTCAAGAAATGGTAATTTACTCTCTTGATTTAGGTGCTCTCATTGCTGGTACTAAGTACAGAGGAGATTTTGAGCAACGACTAAAAAATGTCCTTAAGCAATTAAATGAACAAAAAAATGCAATCCTATTTATTGATGAGATTCATACTATCATTGGAGCAGGATCAGCTAGCGGCGGAACACTTGATGCGTCGAATCTTCTGAAGCCCGCTTTAGCAAAAGGCAGTCTTAAATGTATTGGAGCTACTACCTACCAGGAATACAGGGCTGTTTTCGAAAAAGATCAGGCACTAGCAAGGAGATTCCAAAAAATTGATGTTGAGGAGCCAGATGTGCAAACAACTATCAATATACTGAAAGGTTTAAAGGTGCACTTTGAGGAGCACCATAACGTTAAATTTTCATTAAATGCACTAATTAGTGCTGCTGAGTTATCTGCAAGATTTATTAGTGACCGACAATTACCAGACAAAGCAATAGATATCATTGATGAGGCAGGTGCAGCTCAAAGAATACTGCCGAAAAATAAGCAAAAAAAGACAATTGGAAGTAAAGAAATAGAAAATGTTATATCTAAGATCGCAAGAATACCACCACAAAATATAAATAAAGATGATCGAAATGCACTTAAGACACTTGAAAGAGATCTTAAAGCCGTTATCTTTGGACAAGATCTAGCTATTAATTCACTAGCTAGCGCTATAAAGATGTCACGCAGTGGCCTAGGTTCAGATAACAAGCCGATAGGTAGCTTTCTCTTTAGTGGCCCTACTGGAGTTGGTAAAACTGAAGTTGCTAGACAATTGGCTTATACACTAGGAATTGAATTAATTCGAATAGATATGAGTGAATTTATGGAAAGACATTCTGTATCCAAACTAATTGGAGCGCCCCCGGGTTATGTTGGATTTGATCAAGGAGGCATGTTAACCGAGAAAGTTAATAAGACTCCACATGCAGTACTATTATTGGACGAGATTGAAAAAGCTCACCCAGATATTTTTAATATTTTATTGCAAGTTATGGATAACGGCTCACTAACCGATAGTAATGGACGAAAAACTGACTTCAGAAATATTACAATGATAATGACAACCAATGCAGGCGCTGAAGTACTTTCAAAAGCTAATTTTGGCTTTACTGAAAATAAGCAGACTGGTGACGAGCAAGTCGAGATAAAAAAAATATTTTCGCCTGAGTTTAGAAATCGAATAGATGCAATCGTATCATTTTCATCATTGGGTCCAGAAATCATATTAAAAGTGGTTGATAAATTCTTAATGCAATTAGAAAACCAGCTCCACGATAAAAAAGTAGATGCTACTTTTACTGATAATTTAAAGCAATTCCTTGCGAAACCTGGGTTTGATCCACAAATGGGAGCAAGGCCAATGGCTCGATTGATTCAAGATACTATTAGAAAAGCTCTTGCTGATGAATTATTATTTGGAAAATTAGTAAATGGCGGTGAAGTTGATATTGATATTGACGAAAATGATAAAGTGATACTCAAATTCAAACAAGAAGAAAAAATTTCTACCTAGGCTTGATCATTGCTTTAATAAATAATTCACTACTAGTAAGTTCAAGTAACCATTTCTGAACCTTACTATGTGGCAATGACGAGAAATAATTCGTGTCCACATTCGCGAACTGTCTAATAAAAGGTATTATTGCTATATCAGCAAAAGAAACTCTCTCAGACAAAAGATACAGGCTCTTATCGAGTCGCTCCTCAATGAGATCTAAAAAAAATAAACAGGAATTCCGAAGCTCATTATTTGTTTTTGATGGATAATTTATAGAGTATTTATATTGATCTAAGCATAGCTTAAATTCGTTATCATTTTTTTGAATCAGATCCATTCCGATATCAATTAATCTTTTTTCAAAATTTAAGCACTGAGATGAATTACCATTTTTATATGCCCACATCATAATATCAATGCTTTCATCGACAACCTCTTCTCCAATCATTAAAACAGGGACAGTGCCTTTTGGGCTAATAGCCAACATCTCAGAAGGTTTATTTTTTATAGAAATTTCAAAAGCGTTAAAATTAATTTCCGAATCAATTAATGCCATCCTTGCCCTTATAGCGTAAGGGCATCTTCTATAAGAAAATAGCAGTGGATTGCTATTATTCCTGCTGAGTACGTTCACATAATTCATGAATTAAACGATAACCTTTAAAAATTAAACCTGAATATATTTGTATCAACTCCGCCCCCTCATTTATTCTCTCTATGCCATCAGAGGCATTCATTATCCCTCCAACACCAATTATTGGTACCTTTCCTTTTAGTCCCCTATAAAGATACTGCTGAGTTTTTATAGCTTGTAACCTTAATGGCTCGCCTGAAAGACCTCCCGACTCACTCCTAAAGTGACTTTGTGGAATAGTATCTCTTGCGAGAGTTGTATTAGTCGCAATAACTCCATCAATATTATATTTTAATAGTAATCTAACAATGTTATCTAACTCGCTTACTTTCCCATCTGGAGATATCTTGACTAAAAATGGGACATATTTATTATATTTTTTGACTAAAACACTCTGTTCTAATTTAATTGTGCTAATTAGATTCTCAAAAAAATCTTCCTCTTGCAACCTTCTAAGATTTTTTGTATTCGGCGATGAAATATTAATTACAATGTATGTTGCGTGATCGTATGCTTTTCTAAAACATATAATGTAGTCATTAATGGCATCTTCAAGAGGAGTATCAAAATTTTTTCCAATATTAATACCTAAAACTCCTTTATATTTAGAGTGCTGGATGTTTAAAATAGCTTTATCAATTCCAATATTATTAAAACCGAATCGGTTAATAATGCCCAGTTCTTTTGTCAGCCGGAATGATCTTGGCTTTTGATTTCCAGGTTGGGGTCTTGGGGTTAGTGTGCCGACTTCAATAAAACCAAATCCAAGCTTGGCTAAGCAATCAATATATTCTGCATTTTTATCTAAGCCAGCGGCTAAGCCAACTGGATTCTTAAACTCAATACCAAATACTATTCTGGGTCTTCCAATCACTGGTGCAGAGATTAAGGATAGTAATCCAAAAAAATCAGCCACTTTTAAACTTTTCATGGCAATATGATGAGCAGTCTCTGGGTTAAACAAAAATAATACAAAACGAATGATTGAATACATAATAACGATTCTAACTTATGTTGTTTGTATCGGATAATATAATAAAGCTAAAAATTATGATTTCTCCAATAAATCTCTTAGGAAACATGTCTGAAAAAGAATTTACTCAAAAATTCTGGGGGCAAAAACCTTGCCATATTGAGTCTGTTGTAGAAGATTACCGTGAAACTATTACAAAAAATATTTTAAAAAATTTACTTCATGATGACCACCTATACACAAAATTCATTACCCACAATAATAATAAGTATATTACCCAATTTGGGCCGCTCAAAAAAAAATTACTTAGCAATAAAAACCCTTACACCCTTTTAATTCATAAAATACAACTTTGTCATAAATTCTCCTATGATCTTTTTAATAGCATTAAATTTATTCCATTTTTTAGGCATGACGATGTAATGCTAAGCTTTTCAAACATTGATGGTACCGTGGGCCCACATTATGACTCTTATGATGTTTTTCTATTCCAAGGTTCCGGGGAAAAAAATTGGTCCATAGGCTCTCCCCGGGGGGGGGAAGAAGCAAACACTAAATTTAAAATTAACAAAAAATTTAGGGGGCAGTTTGAATTTTTAGCTAAACCAGGTGATGTTATTTATATTCCGCCTAACACCCCACATTATGGTGTTGCTAAAACTAATGACTGCATTACATACTCCATTGGATTCCGATCCCCTTCAAATCATGACATCAAGCAACGGTATCTAGAGTTTTTATTAGATGGTGAATTAGATGAATTCGATATTTATAACGATTCCAATGATAGAAATTTTAATGTAATGGCAAAAATTCCAACAAAGCTAATTAAATACATTGATGCTAAATGTAAATCTAGTACAAAAAATAATAATAACACTATATTTATTGGGCAATTTATGTCTGAGCCCGATATTGATAACACGTTCACTAAAAAAAAGTACTCCCATAAAAAATTAGTAAGCAATATAAAAGAACAAAAACTTTATTTTGATGTTGCTTCAAGAGCAGTCTATTTTGACAATAATTTCTTTATAAACGGAGTTCACATCCCAGTCGAAAAAATTTCCTATGATTTTTTTAAAAAATTTTTTGACGATAAAGAATGTAAAATTATTTTTTGTGGGAAAAATCATGCTGTAGAAGAAATAATTATTGATTTATTAAATGACGGTTTCATTCATTTAAATTCGCCAAAATTCTTATTTTAAACAGTCAGCCAGTCAATCCCATTTATTTGGTCTATTACTTTTATTGATTCAGGTCCCTTCAAGGTGGCATCAGCAATCAATCGTTTTACTAATTTTTCATTGTTATTTTTCTCGCTAAGATGTGCTGCAGCTATCCAATTAATACCTTCATAATTTATTGATTTTAACAGCTTAATTGATTCCATATTTTCAAGGTGCCCATAAATTCCGCTGACTCTATCCTTTAAACTTTGAGGGTAATCTGAATCAATCAACATATTTTTATCATGATTGAATTCTATGACAAGCGCATTAATTTCTTTTAACATTTTTATTATGTGATTAGTAATATGTCCAAGGTCTGTAATTATTGCAATACTTTTTACATTTGATTCAATCATAAATTGAAATGGCTCCCTGGCATCATGCGGTACTGGTATTGGTGTTACTTTAATACCATTAATCATAAATGATTGACTGCTTCTAATAATATTAAAATCAATATCGTAGTTATCATTAATTCTTTTCTTGCACATCTTAAAAGTCCCATGGCTAAGATGTATTGGTATTCTATGCTTGTTTGAAAAACTAAAAGCCCCTTTTATGTGATCTTCATGTTCATGGGTTAAAAGAATTGCGTTTAATTCTTCGGGCTTTATACCGTAACGGTCTAATCTCATAACTGTTTCATTTAATCCAAAGCCACAATCTACAAGTAAGGTAGTATCATTATCTTGTACAACATATGAATTTCCTGAGCTTCCACTTCCAAGAGAGCAAAAGCGCATTACTTCAAATGTTCATACATAATTTTTAATATTTTCTGAGCCTCTGATGAGTTGTTTATTCTTCCATCAGGATAATCAATATATACCTTAGCTCCATTTTCTAAGGGTAGTATGCGAATACGATATCGTCTCTCATTTTTTGATAATATTTTTTCATCATCAGATCCCCAGGAAAGTCTTTCTAGCCATGGCTTTTCTTTCTCACGCTTTGTATTTCGCTTAAATTCCTCCTCTTCGTTATCTTCCGGTAATTTTTTTTCCTTACTAGATCTACCTTTTTTATTTTTAGGTGTCATAGGATCTATTTCAGATTTTCCTGTTTCATCATCTGTGACTTTCTCATTGTCGTCGCGCCAGAATGCCAGTGAGTCTAGCATTCCTTTGTCTTTGCCTTTGGGCCCTAGTGCTAATTCTAAATTTTTGTACTTTACGTATAAGATTCCTTCACTTCTATTCTTATCTTCTGTTATAAAACCAATAATATCTAGAGCTAATGTAAGTCTTCTCCAAGACCGGTCAAACGGATCATTAAGCATAATAAATTTTTGATTTTTTTGTGTAATATATTCAGCACGAACTTCAGTAGTTGGATTTTTCACAATTTTCTTGGCATCGAGATCGCTTGCACCAAGCTTAATCATTAGCCTTGTAAGTAATTCTGAATCAATCTCATAATCGTCTAATTTTCTCTCTTCAGATATATCGAGTATTTCAGCCTTCACGCCACCATCATCATCATCAGATATATACTCTGGTAGCCTTAATTTATCAGAAGGACTTGGTGTAGCCGCTTTTCGGTCACGGAGAATTCTCTCGTGCTCCATAGAGCCTCCTGCTGCAGATCGCTGAGATAAATAGATTTCTGTAGTTCCTAATACTTGGCCAGCCTCCACTCTAGTTCTAAATTTTCTTCTATCAGCAACTCCGGACATACCATCAAGCCACCTTTCAAACGTTGACAGTGCTCCGCCAGAATTATCACGGTCTAAGTCACTTGTTTTGATCCATTCAGTCTCCATAACCCCCGTTCGTTTACTTGATTTTCTAATCTCGAATCCCATATCTTCCCAGAAATCTTCAACATGAGTCCATAATATATCTGGCTCTTTTTTAACAACCAGCCATCTTAATGTGCCAGATTTAACTATCTTCATATCAGAAGACCGGATTCCAATTTTGGTGGTAGCTGGCTCACTACCATTTTGGCGTGACTTATAATCCTTGTAGGACTTAGCTTCTCCTGGGATCGAATAATCACCCGAACCATCGCCCATGTCTGAAAGATCTGGTGGTATCTCTAATTTTTTTGCTTTTGAGGAACTTACATAGTCTGGTTGAGTGATCTTGTCGATACCATCATCCAATGCTGAACATCCGATTAAAAATATTGAAAATATAATAATTAAAACTTTATTCATTCTGATAATTCGAACCCTTCATTTAATATTTTAACATTATTAACATCTAGCTCGACTAATGGAAGCCTTATATATTGCTTAATTAAACCCATTTTTGCCAACATCCACTTCACTGGAATTGGGTTAGATTCTATAAACATAGATTTATGTAAAACCCCTAACTTCTTATTTAATTTTTCTGCCTCCTGAATCTTTTCTTCTTTTACTAAGTTACATATTTCATGCATCATAAAAGGCCTTATATTTGCAGTAACTGAAATAACCCCATTTCCACCCTTTTTTAGATAGTCTAGAAATGTTAGGTCATCCCCGCTTATAAATATAAAATCGTTAGCAACTTTATTTCTTAGATAGTCTATTCTTGTTAGATCACCAGTTGCATCTTTAATACCCACTATATTTGATAACTGGCTGAGCTTAATAACTGTATCGTTCTCTAAATCACAGCAAGTTCTTCCCGGTACATTATATAAAATCTGTGGGATATCAACCGCATTATTAATGGCTTTATAATGTTCATGCAGGCCTTTTTGGGTTGGTTTATTATAATAAGGGGTAACTAGTAAACTACCATCCACTCCAGCATTTTTTGCTTCTTGTGTTA
>Ga0115004_10001152_pt1 | contig 21448 bp, 10 predicted proteins | sample ArcticOcean_MG_C_10_FD_88737 | JGI IMG/M metagenome (GOLD analysis project Ga0115004, IMG submission 88737) | Marine microbial communities from western Arctic Ocean - ArcticOcean_MG_CB11_90 | ecosystem: Environmental > Aquatic > Marine > Oceanic | place: Arctic Ocean: Canada Basin | collected... | reverse complement strand
TACAATCGCATACGTATATCAAATCGCCGACCTTAACGACGCAAAACGCGCCGTTCGCTAATTCCACGGCCTTAATTTGTTTCTTCCCATCCTCGAGCTCGTTCACGTTTAAGATCTTCAAGAACCCGTTCGGGATCTGTTTCCCTTGCGCCACCCTTTCATTGAACTCTTTCGCTACCTTTTGCCCTTCCTCTCGTTGTCTCTTACTCTTTTGCACTTTTTTTTGTTTCTCCAGCCCTTCGATTTCTTCACCGATTATGTCCGATATTCCTTTCCGTCCTTTACTTACGATCATTCCTTTCTTACCGACCAGCGACTTCGCAATCCTTCGCTCGCACGTACTTCCATTACCGCGCTTTATTTCTTTCGCGTTCGTTGCGTTACTCACGCTTCGCTTGAACGAAAGCGTATTATTGAGCGCAATCATTTTTCCATTCATCTTTTCTTGCGTCCTTCCTTTCCTCTGTTGATTGAACCGGATTGTTATTTTACGACTAAACACGCGCGACAGAATCGTCGAATCGAATCGAATCGAATCGTGCTCGAGAGAGAGAGAGAATATAATTCGTGCGCGTTTGTACGCGTTTGTAGCCGTTGCAAATCCTCTCGCAAAAGCTTCGCTTTCTCCCGTTTAGTATCCGGATAAGGTCGGCTCTGATTCGTCACCGATACAAAAAGCTGGTCAAACTTGATCTCTCGATCACTTCCAATCTCTCGCTCTGATGCGAAAACGAAACGGATCAGAGATAAGAAATTAAACGAACAAACCAGCGCTCGACCGCGACGCGTTTCTCGTTCTCGTTCTTCTTCTTCGCTTTGGTCGTCGGTCGGTCGGTCCTTTGTTTTTTTGCTCGTTTGATCAGACTCTGGAGAGAAAACGAGGCGTTTTCACGTTTTTAAAATCGCTCTGTTTTGGTTCCGTTTTTTTTGCAAACGCCTCGGATTTCGTCCATTTCGAATTCCCTTGGATTGTTTTATATATTCCAGGAGTGCGGCGAATAAAGAAGAGGAAGAGCGGTGAGACTAGCTCGTGCTCTGCGCCTGCGTCCTCGGACTCTCTCAATCTCTCTCGCTCTCTCGTCAACGAAACGAATCACTGGTGGAAGAGACTTTGCAAAAAGGCGTTTTTGTTTTCGCCCGCGAATTATTTGGAAATTCTTCCAATTACACTTCTCTGGATATATATCTATAATAATATTCCAGGAGTGCGGCGAATAAAGAAGAGGAAGAAGAGTGGTGAGACTAGCTCTCCGTGGTCCGATTCTCTCGCTCTCTGTCTCTCTCCTTTTGAACAAAAAAAATGTCACGATCCGGCGCAGACGACGATGAGAACAGTGGAAATTCAAATTCGAAAGAATGGAGGGCAAAGGGGGATACGAAGGACGACGAGCGATTGTTCCTCCCATACGAGGTCTTGAAAGAAGTGTTCGAGAAAATAGACGTGGATAGATCGCGGACGATCACTGGCGAAGAGTTCTTGTTAGCGTTGAGGACGAATAAAGGCGGCGTCTGCGATAGGTTCGATGAAGCCGCTAACGCGTTGGGATTCGTGAGCGCGAATGGGAAGGGAAGGAAGGCTTTTGAGCTCGCGCAGAAAATAATTGGGAAAATTTCAGTCATCGATAGGCCCGGGATTACGTTAGAGACGTTCGTTGAGCATTTTAGGGTGAGAGATGATGCGTACGGAGTTGGCGATGATAGGAGGAATAGTACGAACAATATTGACAATAGTAACAATAATAGCGCGACCGAGGACGGGTATCAATCGAACGAGGATTTATCGCGCGTGTTTGAACGCAAACGAGCGAATTTGGAAGAATTGAAGAAGATTAAAGCGATGACTGTTTTAGTCGCCGATGCTTGTAAGTCAGTCGTGGAGAAGAAAATGAATCGAATTATGTTGAAAGAGCAAGGGTTGAAACGGTTTATACCGAAAGTTAAGAATTTGACGATTAACAATTTATATAATAATAACAATAGCGATTTAGTAGATTCGGAAGAAGAGAGGAGACGAAAAGCGATTCTTTCAATGGCGACGATGACTATGATTGGGAGGAAGAAAACTGGCGATAATAAGAGAGATTTGAGAAGGATGTTAAGGAAAAGGATGACGCCTGCGATGAAAAAGTTGAACGACGAGTTATACGTCAACGCGTTCAAGTTATTCGACGTTTTCAAGAGTTTGAACTTCTCGGAAACTGGGTCGATTATTATAAACGGATTTTTGCACGTTTATGAACGAAATGAAAACTTTAGAAACGAATTGAAGATCGCGCGTAATAAGCATAACTTTGCAAAGCATTCGTTCGAAGATAATCTCGATCGGACTTTATTTGAGATGCGCGGAAGGGCTCGAGAGAACGTGGACGTTGTCAGTTTTTTGAGCTATTTTTGTAGAACGAACTCAGAGCTAAGACCGCAATTGCCTAAACTGCCGCAGTTCCCGTCAGATGGAATGATGTCGCCATCGAAGGCGCCCGTAGAAGGTCCATCAAAAGCTCGCAGAGAAGTTCTTGAAGCGCGCATAGGCATTCAAAAGCAAATAAGCAAATTTCCAGAAAGAGATAATTTAAGCGTGAGTAGCGAAGTGAGTAGTACGCGCGCCACTGGCGGCATCGCGCAGCACTTAGTTTTAACGCCAAAGAAAAGTCCTTTAAGATCTGCGATGAGAAAAAATAGCAAATTCTCGTCAAGAAGAAAAGATGATGATAATGGAATTGATGATGATGATGATGATGATGATGATGATAACGACGATGACGATGACGACGATCGTGATTTTGCTAGTGCACCCGGTTCGCGGAAAGTAATAAATTTTGCAGACTTTGACTTTGATGATAAGGAAGAAGAGCGAATAAAGTTGGAGAGATATGGAAGCAGCGTATCAGACATGAGCGGCAAGTTAGACATGATCAATAGCGTACTAGAAAACAAAAGTGGGAGTTCGGCATATGATGATGAACAAGAGGAGGACGAAAAAGCGAATTTGCGCGGATTAGAATTGGAAGCTTTGATACATGTTTTGTCGATGAAAGAAATGTTCAAAATCCATGATCATTGATGCACGCAGCGCGGCCGCGCGAAGCAGCAAAAGAGTCAAAAAAGCAACATCGCACACATGCATATGTATGTATGCATGTAGTACTGTTAAATTTAACTTGTATCAATATTATTACTTTAACTTATATATATATATAACGAATCCTTTCTCTTTCTTCTTTACCGCGCGTTTTCAATCGATTTTCACCGAGCTATAGATTGTACGAACAAACGCGTACGAAGCGAGAAACCCAATCGAACCGGTCAAGATGTAAAACCCGTACGAAACCACCCCCATGTAACCGAAATACATCATCGTCGGAACTTTCTTCGTAATCTCAAGTTTCGTAAAGAAATATACAGTGCCGTATGCGAATAAGTAGAACGCACTCGAACCACTCGAGTGGAACGAACGCCACCACCATCTATAGTCTTCGTTGCAAAGTTGGAAGTACGTCAAAACGATCGTGATTTCCGCGCAAGTGATGAGCAAGATGATCACGACGAGAGCTAAGAAACCAAAGACGTAATAAAATTGCTGCAACCAAATAGAGGTCAAGATGAAGAAGAGCTCAATGAACACGGCTCCAAATGGTAAAACGCCACCGGTCAAAATCGATACGAAGCCTGACATGTACCACGGTTGCTCGGGAATTTGACGCGGGATCTTGTTCGTTCGAACTGGGTCTTCGGCAATATCTTTCTTCGTTGCGAACCAAGCGCCGGCATAGACTAACGGAACTGAGATACCGAACCAGAGAATGACGAGGATGAGCCACGTTCCAAAAGGAACGGCGCCGGAAGATTTTTGCGTCCAAATGAAAAAGTTCAAAAACGTAAACACGCCGAAAAGAATTCCGGGGAACATCACCGCGGCCAAACCAGCGTTGCCTTTCCAATCTGGTCCTTTGAAAATCTTATAAAACACCCCAGACACGTAGCCGTTAAGGAAACCCATGAAAGTAAAGAGCAAGACCATTGCGGTGCCCAAGCCGCCTCTATTCGCTGGGGACAAAAATCCAAGAATCGCAAACGCCAACGTGACAAACGTGCACGCTAAAATTTGAACGCCCGTACCAACGTGCACTGCTAACAACCCCGACGCATTGGGAGTACGAAACACGTCGCCATGAACGAGCTTCCACCCCGATTCTTCCTGCGCTTCTTCGGACGATTCGAGTTGGTTATATTTCGAGATATCTCTGTGTAACGTTCTGAGCATGATCAACGCGACCATGCCGGAGAGAAATAACACGATCATCATCGAATTCACGATTGAAAACCAGTGAATTTGATCATCCACCATCAGTAAATAAGTATCCCATCTACTTGCCCAGCGAATATCGGACTGTTTATATAAAACGTCGTACGAAAAAATAACCTCCTCGCCTTCTTCGACCATTTGCGGCGCCAACCCGTGCGTGACGTATTGCATCCTTCCCGGATTACACGTCGTCAAAGTCGGAGTAACGTCGTCCCACGGTTCCTCGAACTCATGTTTCACAGAAAACGGTTCCACTTCAAACCCAACGATCCTCGACAAATCAGTCTCTTGATCTTTATGAAACAAAATCGTAAACCTCAAGTGATTATGCAAGAAAAACTTCTCCTCGCCGCCCTCTTCGACGGCCGCTTTAAACCCGACTGGATACCCGCGCTCATAAGTCTTCTTCTCAACGGACTCTCCATCACCGCTCTCCAACGTACGTATCTTCACCATTGCAACTGGTAAATTATCCAAAATCATATTCACTCTGTACTCTTCCTCGATCTTCGTCTTGAACTCTTTCGCCTGTTGTTCGCTCAACGCGTCTAACTTACACACGGCCGAACACTGCTGATCGTTACGAACCTCTAACGAATACAACGAGTTCTCGATCCTGTCCCCACGCAGGACTTCGCCGAGATTCTCCGCTGAATACACTATCGGGTTCGGTTTGCAGAACGGCATCGTGTAGTAGTCGTACGGTAACTGCGTCTTCGTCGACGTCAGTTTGTTGACCTTCATGAACACGACGTCGTCTTGCGCGTAATCTGTTCGTTTTGGCAACGTTTCATGGTCAGCATAAAACAGAACATCATCATCGTCATCGTCACGAAATCAATCGACGTAATCACACATAATCACGCATAATCACACATAATCACACATTATCACAACACACATAATCACACATAAACACATAAACACACACATAAACACATAAACACACACATAAACACACATAAACACACACATAAACACACACACAAAAACACATAAACACGATTAATTAATTAATCGATCGCACGCACGAAAGCGCTTTCAAATAAAAAAAAACAAAAACACGAATCCTCCGAATTCCGAAATTCGATCCCTAAAACTTCCCAAATCTGAACTCGTGCAGAGAGTTCTTCTTCCTCGACCTCTTCTTCGTCTTCTTATTCGATATCTTCAAAATTCGTTCGCGAGAAGGCGTACCTTGTGGAGCAACACCTGGCAAGTAAAACGCGTCGCAGTTATGTTTAGCGAACAACGCATAGCAGGCGATGATTACTCGTAAGATCAGAGCGAAACCCATTCTCTCGTAGAAGTCTGTTTCTATTGTTCTGAGGACTTTTCCAATTGAGGGAAAGAGAGAGAAGAGAATGAGCGAAAAAGAGACACTCGAGCGCGTTTCGAGGCGAGAGGGAACGATTTACGTAGGAATCAGATAAGTCCCGTCGTCGATAACAATCTCTGTTTTAAGATGTGTAAGATGTGTAAGTGTAAGTGTAAGTGTGATTAGAATTACTGCGCGAGCATTTTCTTCGCGACGACGTTGTTGAACGGATGACCGCGTTTGACGCCGAGTAGGTTCATGGTCATGAACTTCCCTTGATTCGCGGCGCGATGACGTTTCGGGTCGAATATTGGATCGAAAAATGGGCCATCGACTCTGACGAGGGTTAATGCGCACGAGTGTTTTCGAGCGCCCGAACATCCCATGATGTACACGTTATAGCCGTGGTTGGACATGAATTTCACTTCGGTTTCGAACGGTTCTAGATCGAGCGCGCCTTTGCGTTCCCAGTAGACGGCTTGTACGCGGCCGCTCGCGAGCGCGCGGGACATGCCAGTTTTTACGCGGTGTTCTAAACCCTCGACGTCGATTTTCACGAGTGGTATGGAAACCGATTCTGGAACGAACGCGTCGAAGATGTCGTCTAAAGTGATTACGTTTACGTTTTCGGTTTTCATTTTCCCAGTAACGTCGGCGTATTTTTCGAACGAATGTTCGGCCATGAACGACCCACCAGTATCGGCTTTCCCTGGTTGATAATAAAACGTCAAGTTCCCAGGTTTTTCGGCAACACCGGCGTTATGTAAATGGACTGACTTTAAAGTAGCAACTCTTCTTGACATGATCTTAAAAACCTCCGGGTTTGGCTCAAACGCGTGGATTTGACAATCTTTCGCGATTGGCATCGATTTCAATTCTTCGACGTATTTTCCGACATTCGCGCCTACGTCGAAAATAGCACAGCACCCGTTTTGCGGTCTCGGTGTAATCGAAAGCAAGAATTCCATCAAAATCCTCGCATCAGTCGTCGCCTTATTCCTAAACCCGGTTAAAGCGTATCGCTCGAAAACCTCTTTTTGTTTCTGTTTCAACGAACTCACTGGGACGTGATCCCACGCGCCATTATTATTATTATTATTATTATTGTTATCGTCAATACTACCACTATTACCAGCACTAACTCTTAGCTTACAGTTACTAAATCCCCCAATCGGATGCTCTTGCGTGCGCACGATTGGATGCAAAAACCCTTTCGTGTTCCCGCGGCGCTCCGCGACGACGCCCACGAAATCCATACTTTCGCTCGCTCGCACGCGATGATTCTCATCTTCATCGTCTGCAATCGATCGATCGCTCTTACGTCCTACTACGTCAACGCGCTCGTTAGCGGTTCCATCTCTAGTGCCTTTACTACGCCTAAATAACGAACCACCTCGGTTCTCATCATCGTCCGCGTCTTCGTCGCTCCTAAATCCCACTACTTCGCTCTTCTTCTGATCGATACCGATCATCATCTTCCTCTTCGTCTCTGCGTTCATTCGATCGATCGTGTCAATTCTCCCGGTTAAGAACAAGTACGATACGGATATGAACAGGAGAAGACAGACGAACGAAATCGTGAAGGAAAGGACTACGAACGGTAGGTGTTTATCTTGAACTCGCGAGAGCGCTCGCGCGATTTTTCTCTTTATCACGAGGGTTGCCATAGAGCGCTCTCTTTCGTCGCTCTTTAAACGCTGTGTGTCTCGCGTGGTGGTCTGCGTTGAACTATTCGTTCAGTTCCGAACGTAGCGTTTAGTCATTCGCGTTTTTTGTGGAATGTGGCCCTTTTTCACTTTTGTGCTGATGAGCACGTTTTTCCCACATTAAGTCCTTATTTCCTATTATTTCCTATTATTTCCCATGATTATTTCCCACATTATTTCCCACATTATTTCCCAGTATTTCCCAGTATTTCCCACAGTATTTCGCTATTTCCCAATATTTCCCAATATTTCCCATTATTTCCTATTATTTCCCATTATTTCCCGGGCTATTTCCCATTATTTCTTTTCTGCTATTGGAATTAGGCACCGTTTAGGGTATCAACAAATACCCATACCAGAAACTAAAGAAGGAAACATCCGTTCGCTACGAAACCAATCGCAAACGAAAGAGGATGGAATTTCAGTGCGCGCAGTGGTTTTAATTCTTTTTAATGAACGAAATTAAGAGCTCGCGAGGGACATATCTTTTAACCTTTATGCTCACGAAAGAGTGGCCATTTTTCGCCTGTTTTTGTAATTCGAACTTTTTACGTTTAATTCATAAAAACGCGTACTATAACGCACGCACTCAAAGAAAGAACGGATCAAAAATCAACACTTTGACCACATTCTTCAGCTCTTAATTCGTTCAGGAGCAAAGAGAGAGAGAGTTCTCAGCGAGCGCGAGTGTCGAGGTTTTATTCGTTCCGGATTTTAAAAACGAAAACGGTCGAGCAATCCGTCGCAAGCGAAGAAGAAGAAGAAGAAGAAGAAGAAGAAGAGGAAGAGGAAGGAGAGATCGATTTCAATTCGTTTCCGTGGCGCGCTCGTGTGTGTGTGTGTGTGACCTATTTCTTTTCGTAAAGTTAAATCAGTCTTAGCGTTGTAGAATAGTTGGTAGAGTATATATGCGCGCCAGTGCACAGAGGACGACGACACTGTTGTTAACTAATTCGTATCGATATAGAACGATGGTCTCTCAGACGAGGCGCGCGAGTGCGTCTGCGGCTTCGAATGAAACGAAAACGCGCGATGATACTACGAAAGAGAGCGATGCACTAGCGAAAGTGCGCTTAGTAACGTATAACGTGCTCTCGTCGCACTTAGCCGACCACGCGTATTTCACGTCGTGCAAGAAGGAGAACTTATTGAGCGAGACGCGTTTGCAAAGAGTGAAGGAAAAGTTAACCGTCGAGTGCGAGCGCGATGCGATCATTGGGTTACAAGAAGTGAGCATGACTTGGTCAGGGCCGTTACATCAGTTCTTTGCCAGTCATGGCTATCATTGCGTGATGCATTTGTACGGGAAGCCGTTTAATAATTACATGGGCGTCTTGTTAGCCGTACCGATGCGGAAGTACGATTTGAAGAGGGCGGACGTGAGGAGGTTATCGGACGCCGCGAAATGGCCTAGGAAACCGAAAGATCCTGAGCCAGGGTTTGTGAGGAAGTTTGTGGTTAACCCTTTGGTGAGAGTTTGGAGAGCGGCGAGGGATGTGAAGTATTACGAGGCGCAGGACGATTGGGAGTTAGCCAAAGGGAGGTTTAATTCAATCGTTTACGCGAACTGCGTCGATAAGGAAACTGGGGTTAGTTTTGGGGTGAGTACGTATCACATGCCTTGCATGTTTAGGAATCCGAAGGTGATGACTTTGCACTCTGCGTTGGCCGCGACGTATACGCAAAGAGAGTGCGAAAAAGATGGTACGAAGAACGCGGTCTTAATGGGAGATTTCAACGTGAAACCTATCGATGGATCGTACGAGTTACTGACGACGAATAAGTTGGATAAAGATAACATCTTTTACCCGCACGCATACGAAGGCACGGAGTATAAAGTAGAGCCGCCAAAAAGAATGCTTAGTTGTTACAAAGAATTTAATGGACGAGAACCGGATTTCACGAATTACGCAAAAATTAAAGACGACGAACCGTTTATCGATACGCTCGATTACATTTTTGTTACAGATAATATTGAAATTGATGGCGTTCTTCAGTTGAAACATCGCGATGAAGTTACCGACGGGCCTTTCCCGAGTAAGGACGAACCGTCAGATCACGTCATGTTAGCCGCGGATATAAAAGTCAGGAGAGATGATTGAAAAAACATAAAAATATATTCGTTCGAAATATTTGTTGTTGATAGATATACTTTCGCACGCACTTATTCTTTACAATCACACCTACAATACACAGTATGCTGCTGCTTTATGTAAGTATTTTTTATATTTATATTTATATACCCCTTTCTTCATTCGCACACGCTGCGAAGAAACGCGCGCGTCGTCGATTTCTCACGACGCAAAAAATTATGCTACTCTATGGAAGGAACTTTTCGAACGCGCGTTCGAAGGCTTCTTGAACGCGATTGGAGAGTTTACGCAAAATCTTTTTCTCTTCCTTCTCTTCTTTTTGTGGTGGAGGCAGTGCGGAAATAGTATAGTCCACCGCTTCAACTTCTTCCTCCATCAAGGGCGCTTCGGCATCCATAAATTCATCCTCTTCTTCATCTTTGCTTCCGTCTTCCGCGTCTTCTTCAAAATTATTATCATTATCGACGTATTTCTTTTTTTCTTTACCCGCGTTGCGTCCTGATTCATGAGCGCCGTCGACGTCTTCCATCTTCACGTTTTTAATCATCCGAGCATCGTCGCCGTAGTCATCATCATCCGCCTCCGCCTCTACTGCCTCTGCTTTAACTAGGTATTTAACCATTAACTTCTTTTCCTCATTAACAATCGGAGCCGGCGGGGCTGTCAAATGTGGCGGCAAAATGTTTCCGCGAGAAAACAAAAGATCAAACTCTTCCAGTTTCAGTTGTTGTTTGTCGTCACGTAGCGCGCCGGCAAGTTGACCTTTATTCATTTGAGCGCGACGAACTAGTTCTGCTTCTTCGTCCATATCGATGACATCAGGAACGTCTTTATTGACGGTTCCAATCGAACGTTTCTCGACTAAGTTAACGATGTTCGTCTCGATAGAATCTGTGACTGTCAAAATCTTCACCGTCACAGGTCGCGTTTGGCCCATTCTCCACGCTCTCCCTATCGCTTGGTTCGTAAGCGCTGGATTCATACATGGCTCAAGCATGAAAACGTGCGAAGCCGCAGTTAAATTAATGCCAACAGCACCGGATCGGAGAGATAAAATGAAAACAGTCGTAGGCGGATCCTTTTGAAAAGCTTGGATGGATTTATCGCGATTCTTTGCGGACATTGAACCATCGATAGTTCGGAAACCAAATCCCTCGTCGGGTAAGCGCTTTTGTAACCATTCAATAGTCTGAGCAAATTGCGTAAAAATTAAAGCTTTATTCGTTGGATCGGATCGGCGCATATGCTTGAGCTCGGCTACGAGCACGCGAAGCTTCGATTCAATTTCGATGGAATTGACGTCGCCTCGGATCATTGGCGCGGGAACAACTACGGGCTGGGGAGCGGCAACTTTTTCTTCCATCTTGACACGCTTAACTTCTTGATTGACGCCATTAGCACCACCTGCACCAACATCTACGTCGTCTAAAGCGTCAGCAGCGTCGTCGCCAATCTTCAAATCTGCCTGTGTCAACCTTCCGCCTGAACACATTCGCCTGACTGGATGCAATAAAGACATGATCCCAAACGTACGTTTCGCGACAAGGGCGTGTCCATACGCTTTGTATTTCTGCTCCCACGTAGCTGCCGTAGCCGCGTGCAACTCATCATACAAACGCTGTTCCTCTGGTAAGAGCGTCACTGGAACGTAATGGACTGTTTTCGGCGGCAGCTGAAGTAAGTCTTTCGTGGAGTTTTTTCCCAGTCTTTGCGTCTTTGTGTGACGAATCGTGATTGGCTTCAAGAAACTTAACAACCGCTGTATTTGGTGAGTTGCTCTATCGTTGTAACCGTAATGTCTCCCTCGGCGTTGAACCGCAGTGATGATTTCATTGAAGTCGTCTCGAAACGTTTTTAAACAAGTTCCCCACGGCGTGCATCCGAGCATCGCGAATTGTCCGAAAAGATCCACACTATTCGTCGCTAGCGGAGTACCGGTACACGCCCATCGCCTTACCGCGCAAATCTCAGAAGCTGCAACTGATTGAATGCTGTTGTAAGATTTTGTCATGTGCGACTCATCGCATACTAGGCGGTAATATTCAATCTTGGAGAGCGGGTTATCTCTCGAGCGATCTGCCGCTAAAGTCTGGTACGTTGTGACGATCAAATCATAATTGTCGGCAATTTTTCGCGGATTTTTTTCGCGAGTTTGACCATGATACATCAAAATACGCAAGCCTGCAGCTTCGGTGAGCTTCGATTTCGCCTCATCGATCCATTGACCCACGAGAGATACGGCACAAATAACGAGAGTTGCGCCTGAGCGTATTTTATCCGTCGCGTTCGTACCATTCGTCATGTTCACGGATTCAGATACTACGCCAGGTTTACCGAGCGTCTCACCTTTTTCAACCCATTCAGGCGGAGGCTTTTCTGCCAAAATCAATCCAAGCACTTCGATCGTTTTTCCTAAACCCATTTCTTCGCAAAGGAAGCCTCCCCTCGGCGTCTTGGGGATGGACGTATCTTCGGCAAATTTATCAAAACCAGGCGAATACATCCATTTTCGCGATGGATGAGATTGCGGCAAGTATGATTGAGCAGTAGTGCTTTTGCGAGAGTTCAGATCACTCACATCGTACCATACTATGTCGCGAAACCCACCCGGCAGCTTTTCGAGCTCAATCATACGTCGCAAAGTTTGGAGCTGATAATCATGCATCGTTACCGTTAAACCAACTGGTTGAACCATAGACGGATACTCTTCCATTTCTAACGCTTTCATTATACCAACCACCCCAGATGCGTTGGATCCGAGCCTAAGATAATGTTCGTATTCGTTCGTTTCTTTTTGCAAAAGAGAGTTGTTTGAAATGAACGGTATCGTGACTTTTAATCTCGCAACCGGCGTCGTACGTTCGCCATCTCTAAAAAGGCCATCATAGAGATTAGGCGGCGCAAGCGATTTCAATGGCACCCATGCTTTGGCATCAATGGCACGAGGCAGGACTGTTTTATCCATTTTCCATCCATCGTGTGGAAGATATGCAAATTGACCAGAAAATCCTTGCTCAAAAACTTTATTGAAAGCGCTCATTCGCTGGTCTAATGCGTGGACGTAAATATCGACGTCTAGATGCCACGCGTCGCGATCGTTATGGACTTCTTTTCGCATTTTAGTCGTAACACGAATTTCTGGTTGTACGCACTTACACGCAGCAACTCCACAAGTTTGGAAGCCTGTCAGTCTGTTTTCGTTTCGGTTATGCTCGGAAGCAAAAAACGTCATCGAGGCAGTAACAATTTCTGCGGACATTCGTTGAGAGCGTTCCATAGCTTGGCACTCGCAAACTTGCGCTTCAATTGTTTCCTTGTTCTTTTTCAAATCGTCAAGTGCGTCTGCGGTAGATTCTGCACCGCCCGGAAGCAGTCCACGTTGGACGCCAGAGAACGTTGCAGTATTTTCGTCGTCGAGCTTGATTACCGCCGTGACTTTCGTGAAAACAAAATCAGTAGTGGCTTTAAAGTCGGTTACTTTACTCGCGCGTTCTGCTTTGGAAAACTCTTGAATTCCAACGCTTGGATCTGTTAGCGCCTTCGTCAATCCTTTAACGAGTGCTTTTCTGGTCCCACCTTTATGAGTGCCGAATCCGACGTGATAACCGTGCAAGAGATGCGCCACGTTAAAACCTACTACTTCATTCTGTAACTTCTCGCCATCTCGATCGCGTTTATGAGACACCTCTTCGCTCGCGTATTTCTCCGTGCACATTCTCAAAATTGGCTCGATGTTCTTTCGAAGAAAAAGCGACTCTGAGAGGCCACCTGCCATATAATCCTCTGTCACCCTTTTTGTAACAAAAATTCGATTGAGTCCAAGTTCGTCTGTTCGCGCATCTGCAACGATACCATTTTGTCTCTTAGCCGCTCGATGAAGGGCAGATCGCTCATCGGCCGACAAAGTTTCAGGAAATCGAATTTCGTCCCAAGTATTTTGTATGGCTATGTAGGTGCGTAATTGCGAGTCAAAATCACTATCAGCCATCATACTGGATATAGGCTGTCTTCCGTCAAGCGTTCTTTTTCCAGGAGATTTTAGTGTACTACCTTCTGCATCGATGATTATCGGAATCGAGCACGCTTGTAAATACTCGCCGTCTTGAAATTCAAGGCCGAGCGGTTCTATTTCCAGGGCTTCGCCTTTACTCGTCTTATACTCAGTGTAGGAAACCATTCTTTGTTTTAACGTTTTCTTCAAAACCGGATGGACGATGCGCAAAAATTCAGCCTTTCTTGTCTTGTAAGCTACAAGAATGCGTCCATCACCTTTTGTCGCGTCATCTTTTGTTCTAGAAAAGGGGCGATAATAATTTGGCAACTTCGAGGCGCGTCTCTTTTCACCTTTGTCGCCTCCATGAGAGGTGTGGATTGCTATAACTTGAGAGGAACCAATCGTCTCACTGTACATATTGAACGGCGTTTCGTTCATTTTTTCCGGACTATATCTCACTGTCGCCAATACAATCTGCTCGTCGTCTTTTATGTCGTATCGATTCTTTAACTCTTCAACGACATTTGCAACCGTGTCTCTATTTTTCACTTGGCATATCGACCACTCCGCTTTCGCAGTTCTCGAATCGACGAACAATACACGCAAAGGAACTTTCGATCGCGGCTTCTTGTCATTTGGCATGAAAATCGGCATAGCCTCCAAGAACGGTTTGAAATGACTGTTTCTTCGCACGGATTCACCTCTTGACGATAAATATGTTGCTTGCGGTCTGTAATCAAACAAATTATGTACGGTTGGTACTGCATATCTGTAAGCTGCGTCGATATTCGCAAAGCGAATACCGTGCGGCGTTTTTGCCAGTTCTTCGGCAATTTTTTCCTCTGTCCATTGAGCGCCGCGTGCGTTTGAAGCGCGAACGGGAATCGAGACACTTCCGATCTTGGTCGCATTTGCGAGACCCGCTGGATCGGGTAAATCACACGTCGTCGGCGGGTGCGTGTGCGTATAGCCAGTGTCAGAAGGCATTTCGCCAATGCGGCCCACATACATGGTAGTGCTCCCCCGAACTAATCGAAAATATGCGCGAGCGGCTAAAACTTCGCGCGCCTTTATTGCGTTATCATCTGCCAAGATTGGTGAGCGCGCCATATTTTGGATGGCGTCGTAGAGGGTCTGTACAGCACCAGCACCGTTAGCTTGAAATTGGCCTTGCATTCCTAAAGCTTGGATCTTGAGAAAAGTGGTTTGATAATTTTCAAAATCAAGATCCGTCCTCGGGATGAGTCCTTGCGGACATTCGCAATTTTCAAAGTGCTTTTGGAAAATCTGTGCCGGCGGATTGAGCTTGTAATAACCAGGTCCCCACCAACTAACGCCAAGATGAATCGCTCCAACGGCAACTTTAGCCTTTGCTTGAAAATCTCGGATGTGCGTGAAATATACCCAGTTACCCGCGAAACCGGCTTGGAGTTTGTCCAGAAGATTTTGGCTTTCGCCTTGTCTACGTTCAAAGAATCGTCCATCATGCGTCGGTATTATTGGCTGTTTCTTTATAACATATCGTACTTTATCTCCTTCACCAATAGCCGTCACAATTAGATTATTACTATTGCACTTTGGAATAATTATCATTCGTTGCTGCGGCGGCAAACCGGCCGGTAAGTGTAATTCGTCGGCGTTACTTTGCATAAACATGTCCAGTTGCACATTCACGGCAGCTAAAGTTCCATTCAAACGCACGCCTCCGTTTGCGAGAGCTTGCCTCCCGGGTTCGACGTATGCGACGGGCGGCATACGGGGCGCCACGGGCGCCGGCGCAGGAACTCTCTCCACGGCGCCAATCTTCTGTTTTCTCATCTCGTTCCATCTCCAACTCGGATACGCTCCGCAATGCGCCGCCCATTCCCTACAAGGCGCCTTTGCATCGCACACGTAACACCAACAGTTATCGCAGCACTTCATGCATTCGAAATGAGCGCCTTCGTTCGTAAACTTATTCACAGCGCACGCATGTCTCGGGTGCGGGTAATCTTTCAGAATATCCTCGCCGGCGACGCCTAATAATAGATCAGTAAGAAGAACGGACCAGACGCGCGCGCGCGTTTGTCGTCAGTAAACATAATCGTTCATCACAATAACCGCAACCGCAAACACGTTCACACACTCGAGCACGGAGCGTACACATATTCACGTTCAATAAAAGAAGAGAGGCGGAGCGAAAACGAGAGAGACAGAGAAAACGTTCCAAACAGGTCGTTTTCTTTCTGGGCACCTAAAGCACCAAAAACTTCCCCACCCTTCGCTGCAACGAGGCCATGGAAATCAAAAACTAAAACCGCGAGCGCGTAACGAATCGATCAAATCACGCAAAGAAACACACACACACAGACAGAAAACACGTACCAACAATCTCAACATCGTTATCGCGCTGACCATCATCAACGCGCCTGATGGTATCCTCTTTTTGTATCACGCGCACGCGCTCTTCGCCTTCTTCGTCCGAATCCAAGAACTCGATGACTTCAACCATTACTTTCGATTTCAAAAAACGAAGATCTCGGTTTCGTTTTTCTTTCAGAGTTTTCGGTTTTCGGTTTTCGGTTTTAAAGATCGGATAACTCGATCTGCGGTTGAATGAAGTGAGAGAGAGAGATCGTGCGCGTTTTGTGTTCGCGAGAGAAAGAGTTCGAGCGATTGTTTACGAGCACCAAGTCTTAGTAATGAAGCGAAAAGTGAAAAGTGAAAAGAATGAGAGGGTGAGAACTTTTTCGAGGGTGGTTCTGGTCGCGAGGATAGGTCGGTCTCTCAATCTCTGCGAGCGTACGTAGTTTTTAATGATTGTTTTGTCCACTGCGACGATTAGGACGGTACGAGTTGTGAAGACGCTCGCTCTGTCGCTGGCGACTGAGAGCGCGCTTTCTCTCGCTCTCGCGCGCGTTTTTTGAATTTATGTATATACGTATATATTGATTTTGACTAATATCTTAAGCTAATTACATGGGGATACCCCAACCACCACACGCACACACGCACACAACCGAAAACTAGATTACTTTAACTTCTTCTTAATGCGCAATTGGTTCGTATGTCCGCACTTCTTCTTTCTGCAATTCACTGCGCGCGGATGCAATCGAGCGTAGCACTTTCGGCAGACTTTCTTGTCTTGGTTGTATTTTCTCGCGAGTACGATCAAAGAAGGTTCGATGATACCTCCTCTTAAACGCAAGACCAAGTGTAACGTGGATTCTTTTTGAATGTTGTAATCAGCTAACGTACGTCCATCTTCCAATTGTTTACCGGCGAAGATCAAACGCTGTTGATCTGGCGGGATTCCTTCCTTGTCTTGGATTTTCGCCTTGACGTTGTCGATCGTGTCCGAAGACTCAACCTCTAAGGTGATCGTCTTCCCAGTGAGCTGTTTTTGTTGAAGAGAGAGTTTGAGATTGAGAATAAAGAGAGTTCAGTACGTGTAAAACATACACGTAATATATACACTGTATAGTTAAACGAAAGAAAAAGAAATGGTTCGAATCGAATCGAGTCGGAATTTTACACTCGCGCTAAATAAGGAACAACAAAACATCTCTATATTACGCATCCAACCCGTACTAAAACACACATAAACACATCAAACGACATCAGACGAACATAATTTCGTCCTTTAATGCGTGAGAAGTATTTCGTATGTGTAGAAGTAAGTACGCACAAGCGCATTTTGACATGCGCTTTTGAGAGGGCTTGTTGCGCGTATGTCCGTATACGCGTATACAAATCATTACGCGTAAGTAGTAAGGTGATGCGCGCGAATATCTCTCACGCGATCTGACCGTTCCACAATAAGCAATAATTATGCGAGTGTTCAAAAAACGATCGTTGACGTACAGTTTTTACGAAGATTTGCATGTTTATGCCGTTCACGTTCGTCGAAATTATGACGCCCTTGTTTCAAAGTGTGATGAGAGCAAAGGAGAGACAGCAGCAGGGAGCAGGCAGATAACATGATAACTTTTTGAGGGCAGACATCACGCGAGAGAGTTTGTATGAGTAGTAATAATCATTTTCAATACTATAGTATAATAATAAGAGTATAAATGTAAGTTTTTAGTAATGTAAATTCGGGTTCTGCACGCGAGCGATATCCGCGTCGACCATTTCCTCGACTAGTTCCTGCAACGACGTCTGCCTCGGATTCCATTTTAATTTCGCCAAAGCTTTCGCCGGGTTACCCAATAACTGCTCGACTTCAGCTGGACGGAAATAGCGCGGATGCACTCTTAGAACGATATTTCCAGTCGCTTTCTCGATACCGTGTTCTTCGACACCTTCGCCTTTGAATTCGAGTTCCATGCCTGCGTGTTTGAACGCTCTCGCAGCGAATTCGCGCACGGTTGTCATTTCGCCAGTCGCGACGACGTAATCTTCCGGTTTCTCTTGTTGAAGCATCTTCCACATGCATTCGACGTAATCTCTCGCATGTCCCCAGTCTCTTTGAGCGTCCAAGTTACCTAAATATAAGCATTTTTGGTTACCCAATTTTATATTCGCCACGGCCAACGTAATCTTTCTCGTCACGAACGTCTCGCCTCTTCGAGGCGATTCGTGGTTGAACAAGATCCCGTTACAGGCGAACATGTCGTAAGACTCTCGGTAATTTACAACTGCCCAATAGCCCATTAATTTCGCAACGGCATAAGGCGAACGCGGGTAAAACGGAGTCGTCTCCGATTGCGGCACTTCTTGCACCTTCCCGTACAACTCCGACGTCGACGCTTGATAGAACTTACAGGTATGCGTTTGCCCCGTCAAACGAATCGCCTCCATCACGTTCAACACCCCAACCCCATCGACTTCCGCGGTGAACATCGGCATCTGAAACGACACTTGCACGTGCGACTGCGCTGCCAAGTTATACACCTCCGTCGGTTTCGTATCTCTTATGATCCCTACTAACGCGTGTAAGTCCGCCATATCTCCATAGTGCAAGAAGAACTTCTCCCCGTTCGGATAATCTGGCGATAAAATATGCTCCAAACGTGGATGGTTATACGCCGACGATCGTCTCTTGATCCCATGGACGATGTAGCCTTTCTCTAACAACAGTTCGACTAAGTACGAGCCGTCCTGTCCTGTTACACCGGTGATAAACGCGACTTTTCTTTTTGGATCGTTCGCTAATAAGTCGTAATCGATGGAGCCTTTTTTGTAATCGTTCGGTTCAAAGTTCGTCTCGGTCGATGTCGGGACCGGGACGAGTTGCGACTTTAGGCGTGGGGATTTAGGGTTCTCCGATTTTTGATTATTATTATTATTATTATTATTTGCTGACATTTTATTGTTATTGTTATTGTTATTAGTATTATTGTTTTATGGTAAAGCGCTCGTTAAAGTGAATAACGAAAACGACAAACAGGAGCGGCATAAAATCTACACAGCACAAATTGTATTTACTGGTATCACGAAATTTGTGAATGTTTAGTATAGTATTCTTACAAATACTTCAGTAAAAAAAGTGATTCCTGATAACAACAGACGCACTAACGGCTTCGCGTGGACTTCTTTTTACATCTTTTCGAGGGGCTCGATCATTAATAAGCGCAAACCGTTATCGACGACTTGTCGCAGAGACGTTAGGAACCAGACGCGTTGGAACATTGCGTTTTTGTTCCAAGCGTGTTCGCCTTCTTTGACGTGCGCGGTCATTGGGAGAATGCGCACGCCTGCGGGACCGTAATATCCGGAAACAGCGCGAACCATGCCGTTGAGGAACTCGCATACACGGTGCGTGCCATATGATGGTAAAGCCGGAGGTTCTGGGAGTTTCGGTAAAGCGGCTTCGCATAACATTTGCGAGAAAGGCAAGACGTATTCCATTAATAGAGCCCATTCTTTGTCATCAACGAGCTCGTCGAATTCAAGTTCTTTGATATCAGCTAGCGGTGGTAGTTCGCCAGATGAAACTCTAGTCTCGTATTTAGCTATGACCGAGCGCAATCTAGTCGAGTTGTATAAAATGAACGGAGCAGAGGCGTCTTCGAAATCGGTAATTTTGGCAATATCAAAGTTGATTTGCGTTTGACACGAGCACGAAAGTAACGCGTATTTCATTGCTGCGGCGGAAATTTCGTGCGTAACAACCTCGAACGCTTTTTCATCTATAGTCTCACCCTTATCTAGAGATTTCTTCGCCATCTTTTCTTTAATGATGTCTTTTAAATCCAAATATAAATCGTCGGCGAGCAAATAGCGACCGCGTCTGCCGGACATCTTACCGGTCGTTAATTTCACCAAATCGTACGATAAGTGATATTGACGGCCTTTCATTGCTGGATTCATCATGCACATACCGAGAGCTACTTTTTGTTGCGCCAAATCTTGTTCAGAGCAAATGATGTTTAAAATCAAATCACTCATCGACGCCTTTTTGAACGAATATACGATATCTCTATACGTATATAACGTCGACCCGTCCGGTCTTAAGACGTATAACGGCGGGTAATCTTTTTGATATCCACCTTTACCGATTTTAAACTTTTGGTCGCGAATAAACGCATCCATGTCTAAATACGCGCCTTGCGGAATCCCTTTATCGTTTGATTGCGTTTGCGGGACGAAATAATCTGAATTTTTCATAATCTCCAAAACTTTATCGTTCGAGCCTTCCCATCCTAATTCGGATTCGAAATCGAAACGGTCGTGTTGGACGCCATAGGTTGATAAGGTTTCTTGAACGCCAGTTAAGCAATCGATGACCATTTTACGAAAGATTTTAATCGCCCACGGTTCTTGTTTTTCGTACGCCAAATTCAACTTACCGGCTTCGGTTTTGATATCCGTGATTTGTCTAACGTCCGCGATCATGACATCCATCATGTCTTGAAATCGACCTCGCAAATCTTGGTAAATGTCGAAATATTCGTTGATGCCTTTTATTTTCTTTTCGTCGTTGTTTGCTTTAGTTAAAGATTGTTCGAATAATTGTTTCACCGCTTCTTCGCCGAGTTTACAAGCGTCCTATAATAATAAAAATAATAACAATAATAATATTTGCAATCGTCGTTAGTATAAGATATACATACAAATGAAACAAAAACGCGATCGTTCGAATGAATTATATATATAAAGCATCATATTGTCAGAGGTGATTTTGAGTTCTTTCAACACGAAGTAATCGCCAAGATTGTTGTTCAGAAAGAGAGTTAAAAATGAATCGATAATCATCTGCTTTATTTATATTTATGTTTTAATCAAACGCGCACAAAAAACGCGCACTTAGAATAAAAAAAAATACATACCTCTAAATCACCAGGTTGAACACCAACTTGTTGCAATTCTTGACACGTATTCATTACGGCATACATAGCCCCAATCCATTGATCGATTTTCATCGTCGGCTTAATCTTTGTATAAATTCTCGAATACGCTAAAGCGGTTAAGCCGATCTGCGCCCCTAAATCATTCACATAAAAAGCTTCAGTGACTTCACATCCACACGCTTTCATCACTCGCGCTAAATGCGCTCCAATCATCACGTTTCTCAAGTTTCCAATATGTAAAGGCGCGTTTGGATTTGAACTCGTATGTTCGATAATCACCTTTTTCCCTTTACCGGCGTTCGTCTCGCCGTACTTCTCGCCTTGTTCAATAATAGCATTAATTGCGAGCTTGAACACTTTCGCCCTTTTCACGAATATGTTCATATACGGTCCAACCGCTTCCACTCTTTGAATTAACGAAAACTTTGAATCGTTACCACCCGCGTCGTCCCTCTCGATCTCTTTTTGAATCATCAGCACTAAATCTTCGACGTACTTCTGCGCGATCAATTTCCTCTTCGCGCAGAACTTCGACCATTGCACCGTAAAATCCGCTTTTTGTAAATCTCTCGTTCTCGATAGCTCCGGTAAATCCTCTGCCGGTACCTCTGGTTCGTTCGCTTTCACGAACGGCATTATCTCTTCGAACACCCTTCGCATGATCTGTTCCAACGCATCTTCGAGTTTCAGTAATGGGGTTTCCTGGCAGACAGTTCCTGTTCGCTCGGTCATTATTTGATCGATTATTGGATATAAATAT
>Ga0115004_10001145_pt1 | contig 21492 bp, 22 predicted proteins | sample ArcticOcean_MG_C_10_FD_88737 | JGI IMG/M metagenome (GOLD analysis project Ga0115004, IMG submission 88737) | Marine microbial communities from western Arctic Ocean - ArcticOcean_MG_CB11_90 | ecosystem: Environmental > Aquatic > Marine > Oceanic | place: Arctic Ocean: Canada Basin | collected... | reverse complement strand
GGATTTGAACCCTCAACCTCCTGATCCGAAGTCAGGCGCTCTATCCAGTTGAGCTACGAACGCATATAATGATAATCTAAATTTAAATGTCTAATAACTCAACTAAATTCTTAGTTTTAGCTCAAGATGCAGGTAGTCGTCTAGATATTGTTCTTGTAAAATTTTTACCCAACTTATCAAGATCAAACTTAAAAAAAATTATAGAACTAAAACAAGTAAAAATTAACAACTCTATTATTGAGTCTGCATCAAAAAAATTAAAAGAAAATGATAATATTGAGATAAACTTAATAACTAAAGATGAAGTGAAAATTTTACCAGCAAATATCAAATTAAATGTCGTCTATGAAGATAAAGATATTTTAATCATAAATAAACCTGCTGGAATGGTTGTTCATCCTGGGGCTGGAAATTATAGTAATACTTTGGTTAACGCTTTAATTTATAAATATAAAAAAAAATTATCTAATATTAACGGCAACATAAGACCTGGTATAGTTCACAGAATTGACAAGGAAACAAGTGGATTATTAGTTGTTGCCAAGAATAATAAAGCTCATTCAAATTTGGGAAAGCAATTTAGCGATCATACTATTAAGCGAACATATCAAGCATTAAGCTGGGGTATTTTAAGGCCTTTGAGTGGTAGAGTTGAAACACTAATAGGTAGAAGTAGAAAGAACCGTCAGCTAATGTCTGTTACAGAAATTTCTGGAAAAAAAGCTATAACAAATTATAGAACTGTAAAAGTTTTTGAAATAAAAGATGTCCCAAAAATAAGTTTTATAGAGTGTGAACTAGAGACTGGTAGAACTCATCAGATAAGAGTACATATGGCTTATAAAGGTTGCTCATTACTTGGGGACCAGCAATATGGTAAAAAAAATCTTAGATTTAAGAAGATTAACAAAGATTTTGAAAATAAATTAAAAATTTTAAATAGACAAGCTCTACACGCAAAAAGTTTAGGCTTTATTCACCCTACGACAAAAAAATTTATGAATTTTGAGTCTAATTTACCGCAGGATTTTAAAAAAATACTGGATTTATTAAATAAATTAAGCCATTGAAAAGACAAATTTAGTTTATAAGTAATATTAAAATGACTAATAAATCACAAATATCTAATCTACCTTCTCCTTCAGTTGGGGGACTGTCGTTTTATTTAGCGCAAATTAAAAAATTTCCCATGCTTGATGCTGAGGAAGAATATATGCTTGCAAAAAATTGGAGGGAAAGAGGGAATTTAAAAGCTGCACATAAATTAGTTACAAGTCATTTAAGATTAGTTGCTAAAATTGCTATGGGTTATAGGGGGTATGGATTACCAGTTAATGAATTAATATCTGAGGGAAATATTGGTTTGATGCAAGCAGTTAAAAAATTTGATCCAGAAAAAGGTTTTAGGCTTGCAACTTATGCAATGTGGTGGATTAAAGCAGCTATACAAGAATATGTACTGAGATCTTGGAGCTTAGTTAAAATGGGAACAACTACAGCTCAAAAAAAACTCTTCTTTAATTTGAAAAAACTTAAAAATCAAATTGCTCCCAATCAAGAAGGTGACTTAAGAGATGAACATGTTGAGGAAATATCAAAAAGATTAGACGTTAGCTCACATGAAGTAGTAAATATGAACCGAAGGCTTATGGGGCATGAAAAATCTCTTAACGACCCTATTAAGGCCGGGGAAACTGATGAGTGGCAAGATTGGCTGATCGATGATCGTCTAGATCAAGAATTAATTATGTCCCAAAAACAAGAATTTGATGACAAAAAAGAATTGCTTCAGGAGGCTATGGCTATTTTGAATGATAGAGAGAAAGAAATTTTAGAGTCTAGAAGACTAGCGGAAAACCCAAAAACTTTAGAGGAGTTAAGTAAAAAATATAAAATTAGCAGAGAAAGAATAAGGCAAATTGAAACTAAAGCTTTTGAAAAACTTCAAAAAAATATGATTAATTCTACTAAATCTAAAAATTTATTACCTAAAGTCTAGGAGTTAAAAGGATCTTCGATCAAGATAGTATCTTCTCTTTCTGGACTTGTAGATATACTCGAAATTTTGGCCTCTATAAAATCCTCTAAAGCATGAATGTAGGCTTTCGCTTTTTCTGGTAGTTCTTCCATATTTCTCACTCCTTGTGTGGAGGTTTTCCAGCCTGGAAATGATTTATAAATAGGTTTAATGTTAAACTGGTCTTCAGATGCAGCTGGTAAATAGTCTATTTTTTTTCCATTTAATTCATATTCAATACATATTTTAATTTCATCTAATTCATCTAATACATCTAGTTTTGTTAAAGCTATTCCAGAAATCCCTGCGACTTTGATAGTTTGTCGAACCAGCACGCCATCAAACCAACCACATCTTCTTTTTCTTGCTGTAACAGTTCCAAATTCTTTTCCTCTCACGCCTAAGCTTTCACCAATTTTATCCTTTAATTCCGTTGGAAAGGGTCCGCTACCAACTCTAGTTGTGTATGCTTTGGTAATCCCTAAAACGTAATTAATCGTGTCTGGTCCGCAACCTGTGCCTGTTGCTGCCATTGCTGGAACGGTATTTGACGATGTAACAAAGGGGTAGGTTCCATGATCAACATCTAATAAAATACCTTGGGCGCCTTCAAATAGTATTTTTTTATTTTTTTTTTTATATTCATCTAATTTAAGCCACACAGGCTGTGCAAATTTTAATATTTTCGGGGCTATTTTTAAAAGTGTTTTTTTTAAATCATCTTTTTTATAAACTTTTTTTTTAAGTCCTTTTCTAATTGCATTATGATGGAGTAAAACGTTTTCTAAGCGTGCATCTAGATTAGTTTCAGATCTCAAATCCATTACGCGTATTGAACGCCTACCAACCTTATCTTCGTAGCATGGCCCAATACCTCTACGTGTTGTGCCAATTTTTCCTTTTCCAGCAGCATCTTCTCTAATTTCATCCATCTCTCTGTGGAAAGGTAAAATAAGTGAAGCAGACTCTGAGATCATAAAGTTATCGGGCGAGACCTCCACCCCTTGTTTTTTAATGTCTTTGATTTCATCTAATAAAGCCCAAGGATCAATAACGACACCATTACCTAAAATAGAAATTTTTTCTTTCCTGACTATCCCTGATGGTAACAACCTTAATTTAAAAACTTTTCCGTCGATGACTAAAGTATGTCCTGCATTATGCCCACCTTGAAACCTCACGACAATGTCTGCTTGATCTGATAACCAGTCAACAATTTTTCCTTTTCCTTCATCTCCCCACTGTGAACCTACTACAACGATGTTTTTCATTATCTAAATTTTTTACTAATAGTTATCGAATTTAAATGGTTAATAGGACCATGACCTTTACCGAAGTTGGGGTTAGATCTTATTGATTGGTTAACATATTTAATTCCAAGCTCACAGGATTTGTTTAAAAGTTTTCCACATGAGAAAAATGTAGTGATAGCACTAGATAATGTACAGCCAGTACCATGTGTGTTCTTAGTTTTAAGTTTTTTATTTGAAAAAAGCTTAATTTCTTTTTTATTTACAAAAGCATCTATTACTATTTTAGATTTGAGGTGGCCTCCTTTTATGAGCACATTTTTAGCACCAATTGAAAGTAAAATATGGGCTGCTTGAATCATATTTTGTGTATTTTTAATTTTTAAATTTGTTAAAACTTCTGCCTCTGGAATATTGGGTGTAATTAAAGAAACTTTTTTTATTAGTTGTTTTTTTAAAATATTAATTGCTTTGTCATCAATTAATCTAGCACCACCTTTAGCAACCATGACGGGATCTAAAATAATCTTAGAAGTTTTAATCAATTTTAACGATCTAATTACTGATCTAATAACTTTTTCAGAGTGAAGCATGCCAATTTTAATTGCATCTGGTTTTATATCTCTGCAGGTAAATAGTATTTGTTTAGATATATCTTTTGGTTCAATGCCAACTATTGAATTTACTCCTGTGGTATTTTGTGCCGTGACCGCAGTAATAGCTGTCATTGCATAAGAACCTAAGGAGGTGACTGTTTTAATGTCTGCTTGTATTCCTGCCCCACCTGAAGAATCAGATCCAGCTATTATTAATACTTTAGATTTAGGTTTCAAATTATTTTAAAGAATGTTTTATGATTTGAATGCATTTTTGTAAAAGATTTTTGTTTATCGATTCTCCCATAATTCTAACTTTAGGTTCGGTTCCAGATTTTCTAACTAACAATCTTCCTTGATTCTTAATAAGTTTTTCAGCTTTTTTAATAGCTAACTTAGTTTTTGAATTAAAAATAATATTTTTATCTTTGACAGCTATATTCTCTAGTATTTGTGGAATTGATTTAAATACATCAAATAGCTCACTTGCTTTTTTACCTTTTCGAAGAGAAAATAAAACTTCTAAAGCTACAAGCAAACCATCTCCTGTTGTTGCGAATTTTCCAAGTATAATATGGCCAGATTGTTCGCCACCTAAATTATACTTATAATCTCTCATTTTTTCTTTAACATATCTATCGCCAACATTTGCTCTCGTAAATTTTATATTTTCTGATTTTAAAAATTTTTCTAAACCATAATTAGACATTAAAGTTCCTACAACTCCACCTTTTAAAATTTTTTTATTTTTCCATCTTTTGCTTAACATTGCAATAATTTGATCTCCATCAATGACTTTTCCTTTTTCATCACATAAAATTATTCTATCTGCGTCACCATCTAAAGCTATGCCAAGGTCAGCTTTATGCTTCTTTACTGCTTTGCTAATATTGTTTGGATAGGTTGATCCACATTTATCATTAATATTAAGTCCATTAGGCTTTACTCCAATCGCAATTACTTGTGCGTCAAGGGAGGAGAGAAGTTTTGGGCCAGCTTTATAACCGGCACCATTTGCACAGTCGATAACAATTTTTATTCCTTTTAAGCTAAAGTTTTTTGGAAAATTTTTTTTTAAAATTTTAATATAATTTTCGTTAGCATCTTCTAGACGTTTAACACGACCTAAAGTATTTGCTTTTGAAAGATGAGCTGAGGTTTGTGAATCAATTATACGTTCAATTTTTTTTTCAATTGAATCTGATAATTTTGAACCGTCAGGACCAAAAAGTTTTAAACCGTTGTCGTAATACGGATTGTGAGAAGCTGTAATCATAATGCCCACATTAGCTTTCATTTTTTTTGTCAACATAGCTAATCCATTTGTGGGCAGAGGACCTAAAGTAAAAATATGCATTCCAGCAGAAGCTAAGCCTGAAACTAAAGCTGGCTCTAAAGTATAGCCGGATAATCTTGTGTCTTTAGCAATAATCGCTGTCTGCCTAGTTTTTTTTTGATTAATAAAATAGGTACCTGCAGCTAAACCGAATTTGAAAAATTTTTCTCCGTTAATATGCCCCTGGTTAACTGTACCTCTAATTCCGTCAGTCCCAAAATATTTTTTTGTCATTAAATAGAAATGATTTTTTTATAAACTAATATTGCTTGTTTAACTTCATGAACATTATGTACTCTAAATATCTGCACACCTTGTGATAAGGTGTATAAAACAGAAGCTAAGGTTCCGCCAATCCTTTCTTTGCTATCAAAAGGTCCTGAGATTTGATTTATAAATCTTTTTCTAGAAGTGCCTATTAACAATGGAAATCCAAGCGAATGAAATAAGGAAATTCTACTCATAAGTATCAAATTATGTTTCAAATTTTTTCCAAAACCTATCCCAGGATCAATAATAAATTTTTGATATTTAAATTTTTTAAAATCTTTTTTTAATTTTTCTTCAAAAAAATCATAAAGATCTAATAAAACATTTTTATACTTTGGATTTGTTTGCATAGTATTTGGTGTTCCTTGCATGTGATGCAGCACTTTCCAAACATTAAAGTTCTTTATTTTTTCGACTGCATTTACATCGTAATTAAAGCCTGAAACATCGTTGATTAAGTCTGATTTATTATTAATAGCCTTTAACATTACCTCTGATTTTCGCGTATCAATAGATAAAAATATTTTAGGGTATTTTTTTTTAAATTTAAGCACTACTTTCTTGAGTCTTTTCCATTCAATATTAGGTGGAATATCTTTGGACCCAGGTCTCGTGGACTCACCTCCAACATCAATAATATTTGCTCCTTTGTTTATCATGCTTTGAATATGTGAAAAAGCCTTATGGGATTTATTAAACAAACCACCGTCAGAAAAACTGTCAGGTGTTAAATTTAAGACTCCCATTATTAATGGTTCAGAAAATTCTAAATATTTATTTAATTTTGGTCTTTTATTAATTATTTTTGCGATATCTTTTTGAACAATCTTTTTTAAGGTTGGGGTTAACAGACTAATTTTTTTTATATGAATTATTCTGTTTTTATTTTTTCTTGATAAAATTTCAATATGATCAAATGCTAAGCTTTTATTTCCACAAAGTGGGAGTGCTATTTTTTTTTTTATTAAATTCTGAGCTTTAAAACCTTGATAAAAATTACACGCACGTGTGTAATAGTTTCTCATGAATTGTTAATTAAAGTGCGGGCTTCGGTTTAAGACCTAGTGATCCTAAGGCTGAAGATTCTTTATTATCTTTTCCCCCACCTGTTTCTACTAGTTTTTTAGGAGAAATATTTTTAAACATTAAATCTCTAATTTCGTCACCAGTTAAGGTTTCATAAACTAATAAGGCTTTAGCTAACTTATGAAGATCGTCTATTTTTTCGGTTAATACTTGCTTAGCTCTCTCGTAGCCAACTTCAACTATTTTTTTAACTTCTGCATCAACTTTTTTTGAAGTCTCCTCAGACATATTTTGTGTTCTTGTTACGGATCTGCCTAAGAATACCTCTTCTTCATTTTCTCCATATGCAATTGGACCTAATTCTTTACTCATGCCGTAACGTGTAACCATATTTTTTGCCATTTTAGTTACCATGTCAATATCTGATGATGCTCCTGAAGTTACTTTGTCGTGACCGAAAATTAATTCTTCTGCAATTCTTCCCCCCATAGCTACTGCAATATCTGAATAGAGTTTTTCTCTGGTAACAGAAAGTTGGTCTCTTTCTGGGAGTCTCATAACCATACCTAATGCTCTCCCTCTTGGAATAATAGTTGCTTTATGTATTGGGTCAGAAGCTTTTTCGTTTAATGCTACAATAGCATGGCCACCTTCATGATAAGCTGTTAATTTTTTTTCATCTTCAGTCATAACCATAGATCTTCTTTCTGCGCCCATCATAACTTTGTCTTTCGCTTCCTCGATATCTACCATCGTGACAACTCTTTTATTTTTACGAGCTGCTAACAATGCTGACTCGTTTACTAAGTTTGCTAAATCTGCTCCTGAGAAACCAGGTGTTCCTCTAGCTATAGTTCTAAGCTTAACGTCGGGACCGGCATTAATTTTTTTAACATGTACTTTTAAAATTGCTTCTCTTCCAAGAATATCTGGATTTCCAACAACAACTTGCCTGTCAAATCTACCCGGCCTTAATAAAGCTGGGTCTAATACGTCTGGTCTATTTGTTGCGGCAATTAATATGATGCCTTCATTAGTATCAAAGCCATCCATCTCAACTAAAAGCTGGTTAAGGGTCTGCTCTCTTTCGTCATTCCCACCACCAAGTCCTGCTCCTCTACTTCTTCCGACAGCGTCAATCTCATCAATAAAAATAATACAAGGAGAATGTTTTTTTCCCTGTTCAAACATGTCTCTAACCCTTGAAGCTCCTACTCCTACAAACATTTCCACAAAGTCAGATCCAGATATTGAGAAGAAAGGAACATTGGCCTCACCAGCAATGGCTTTAGCGAGCAATGTTTTACCTGTTCCCGGAGGTCCAATCAATAAGGCACCTTTTGGAATTTTTCCACCCAATCTACTGAATTTTTTTGGATCTTTTAAAAACTCAACTATTTCTTCGACTTCTTCTTTGGCTTCCTCAACTCCAGCTACATCATTAAATGTAACTTTACCTTGTGCTTCGGTTAAAAGTTTTGCTTTTGATTTACCAAATCCCATTGCACCACCTTTTCCCCCTTGCATTTGACGCATGAAGAAAACCCACACACCAATAAGAAGCAACATTGGAAACCAAGATAACAATATACCAAGAAGAGATGGCATTTTATCTTCTAATGGTGAAGCAACTATATTCACTCCTTTTTCAGATAATTTTTCTACTAGGTTTGGATAATTTGGAGAGTAAGTAGAGAAAGCTGATCCATTGCTTAAAACGCCAGTAATATTATTACCCTTGATTTCAACTTTGAGAACATTTCCTAATTCAACCTCAGATAAAAATTCTGAAAAAGCTACTTTAGTTTTCGCTTCTCCCATTTTATTTGGATTTTGAAACATGTTAAATAGTCCAACGGAAAGAAGGACAATTATTCCCCACATGGCTAAATTTTTTAAATTCATATATTATATAAATAGGTATTTTTAATTATTTAACAAGTATACCTAAAGAATATCTATCTTGTAAATGTGACAAATCTATTAATTTTAATGAAAACTTATAGTTTTATGGTCTTTTTCAATTCTTCTTTAAAAATAATTAGGTTGTTTTGCCGCTTGTGGATTGTACAGCCTCCAAGAGTAACTTTCATTTCTTTATTGGCCTTGATTTCACTAATCAAATTTAAAACTTTTTTAGCACGTGGTGGATAGTAATTTTTTGAAATATACTTTAGGCAATTGCTTAAAATTTTTAGTTGAATATCTTTATTTTCTAGTAAAAGAATTTTTAAATTTACTAAAATAGTATATTTTTTTTTTGTTAAACATTTTTTTTCAATATCTTGAATATAGAAATTTAGAGTGTCTCTTGTAGCTGCAAGATTATTAATTGAGTTAATAATCTGATCTTGCTTAATACCATTTTTTTCAAATTGCTTAATTAAATTTCTAATATTAGTTCTTAAATATTTCTGATTAGAGTTACTTGGGTCTTTAAAAAATTTTCCATAATATTTTTTCGCTAAAAAAATTAAATCTACTTTATTTATATCTAATAATGGTCGAAAGAGCGTTGTTCTATTGTTTAATCTAGTCATTTTATTCATAGAAGACAGACCTTGGACACCGCTTCCTCTAGAGAGTCTTATTAAAAAAGTTTCAACCTGATCGTCTCTATGATGACCGGTCATGATAAATTTAATTTTATGTTTATTGCAATAGTCTAATAATAATTCATATCGAATTATCCGAGCATGATTTTGTGTATTATTTTTTATTTTTTTTTTATTTTTAAGAATATTTAATGTTATTCCCCTTTTTTTTAAAAGGCTTTTAACAGATAGTGCTTCTTTTGATGAATTCGCTCTTATACCGTGATCTATCAAAACATAATAAATTTTATTTTTTTTTTCTTCACTGTAGGCCTTGCTTAGTGCGCTTAACGCTAGACTGTCTGGACCTCCAGAAACCGCGACGAGAAATTTACTTTTTTTAATGGAAAGGTTTAATTGAGATCTAAAATTAGAATAGATAGGAAAAATTTTTTTATTTAAAAATAGGTCTTTATGTTTTAGAACACTTGAATCTTTTTTGCTCATATTGAGCTTTTTGTAGCACAGACTGTGATGCTTTAGGATATTGTTTTTTTAACCCAATAATCATTTTGCAACCTTGGTCTTTTTCACCTAGCTCTACCATTGTCGATCCAAGTTTTAAAAGATTCTCTGGAGCTTTTATACTTTTAGGGTAATTTTGATAACCGTCTAAATATGCAGTTGCTGCATCAGAATAAAGTTGCCTGATTCTAAAAGTTTCTCCATACCAATATTGGGCACTTCCTGCTAAATCATCTGCTTTATTTTTATCAATAAATTCTCTTAATGCGAGTTCGGCAGTTTCATAATCTCCAACCTTCATAAAACTTAAAGCAAAGTTATATTGTTCTTTAGGGCTTTTGTTTGGCAGTAAAGATGTTTCTGACCTTCTTTCTTCGGCAAAAACGGAAGCTGTAGCTTCAACAGATTGCGTAGCTTGTGTGGCTTCATCAGATTCTAATTTATACGCTGGTGCCGCACCAAGGTCTTGAGGTTTGTCAGAGCCTGGCAATTTGGCTTTTTTTATTTGCTTTTTTTGTTCTCGTTTTTTTTCTTCAGATTTATTTAATTTTAAGGAGTTCGTTGTGCTCCCTGTTTCTAAATCAGAAAAACGAAGCTGCGCATCTGATTGAATTTTTGTTACACGATTAGAAAGTTTATCTAATTTAAAATTAACTTCTTCGAAGCGATTGGTTAATAAACGAAACTGTTCCTCTATTTCATTTAATTTTAATAAATGCCTAGTTAAAATTTCTTCATTTAATCCGCTTGTAGGTAAAGCTTTGGCAGAAATATCTGAAGTATTATAAACAGCTTTTTCTAAAGTTTTTAAATCCTGAATTATTATTTGTAATTGATCTGATATTGCATCAATTTTTTTTTCTTCAGCATAAACAGATTTTGACAAAAAAAATAGTATAGAAAAAAATACGCAAAGTTTTATGAAAATATTTTTTTGATTCATTCTAAATACTAAATATTTATATATCGTGGCAAAAAAAAGACCCCAAGATTTTTAAATCATGGGGTCTAGTATTTTTAAATAAAGTTGATGTTATTTTGCTTTAATAGTTACTGCTCTTCGGTTTTGTGACCAGGCTAAAGGTGTTGAAGCTGAGTTTACTGGCTTCTCTTTACCATAACTAATTACAGAAATTCTTTTTCCTGAAATTCCATAAGTTAATAAATAATCTCTAGCAGCATTCGCTCTTTTTTCTCCAAGAGCTAAATTGTATTCTCTAGTACCTCGCTCGTCGGCATGACCTTCAAGAACCACACTAAGTTTTTTATTTTTTCTTAAGTATGTAGCTTGCTTTCTTAGAGTGTCTCTAGAAGCAGTTGTTAATTGAGAGCTATTAGTTGCAAAAAATACTCTATCTTTTACTCCGCTTGCTAAATACTCAACTGTAGCTGTACCTGTGTAAACATCTCCTGATGTTACCCCAGATTTCTTAGCTGTCGAACAGGCACTTAGTGCTAATGCTGATACAAGCACGATTAATAAGTTTGTAATTTTTTTGTTAAATTTCATTGTTCTCCTCTTTTGTGGTTGGTCTGTTTATTTCAAATTTTAAATACTAATTCAAGCACTAATTACATAAAAATACTCCCTATTTAGACAGTAAAGAAGACCACGATGGGTCTGATGCATCTGTCTCAGTTTTTAACTGTCTTTCATTATATCCCGTAATGTCAATTGACCAGAGTTTAGCAGTGAAACCTTCACCTTTTTTTCCTGATTTTGTCTCCCTATAAAAAACTAGCAATCTTCCATTGGGAGACCAGGAAGGAGCTTCTTGATAAAAATTTTCTGTAAGCAGTCTCTCGCCTGATCCATCTGATCTCATTACTCCAATATAAAACTTTCCTGATCTCATTTTAGTGAAAGCAATCAAGTCTCCTCGAGGCGACCATACAGGGGTTCCATAAATACCTTTTCCAAAACTTATTCTTTTAACTCTAGTACCGTCACTTTTCATAGTATAAATTTGTTGGAGTCCGCTTCTATCAGAGTTAAAGCAGATATATTTTCCATCAGGAGAATAAGATGGAGATGTATCAATTGAAGAATCTTCGGTTAGTTTTTCAACTAATCTTGATTCTATATCCATAGTGTAAATATCTGAATTTCCAGCTTTTGCGAAACTCATTATTATTTTTTTTCCATCTGGAGAAAATCTTGGAGCAAAAGTCATGCCAGGAAAGTTTCCAACAACTTCCTGTATCCCCGTTTCTATGTCTAACAAGTAAACTCTTGGTAGATTTCTAAAATAAGAAAGATATGTCACTAATTGGTTTGTCGGATTAAATCTTGGTGTTAATACTAATTCATTACCCAATGTTAAATATTTGGTGTTCGCGCCATCTTGATCCATTATGGCTAATTTTTTAACTCTTTGAGTTTTGTCTCCAGTTTCACTAACATAAATTATTCTAGTATCAAAATAACCAGTCTCTCCTGTCAGTCTTTCATAAATTTTATCTGATATAATGTGAGCTACTCTTCTCCAATTTGAGGGGGTTGTAGTAAATGCAAGAGCGATCATCTCTTTGTTGGCTGCTATATCCCAGAGTCTAAACTCTACTTTAAGTTTTTCGTCTTTAACCAATATTTTTCCTGTGACTAAAGCTTGAGCTGTTATTAAACTCCAGTCTTCAAATCTTGGCTTTAAATGTGCTATGTCAGGTTTTTGTACAAACGCATCTTTATTTAATGGATTAAATAATCCGGTGGATCTAAAATTATTTTCAACAACTGAAGAAATAAGGTCACCTAAACCCTTAACTTTTGCATTTTGAAAATTATCAGACTGAATGTCAACGTGCAGTGGAGAAACAGCTATTGGAAGGGGATCTAGATTTCCTCTAGTGATATCAACCTCAATTAAACTATAGGCAAAATTAAATTTAAATAAGCAAATTGTTAAAACATAAAATATTTTTTTCATTTTTTTACTATCCTTTTAACATTTCTGTTGGGTTAAAGTTTAGCTGAATATTTTTCCATTTTTCATAACCTGTTTGAGGCACTCTAAGAGGTTGACATATTCTAACTGCTCTTAACGCACTTTCAGCTAAAATTTTATAGAATTTTTGACCGGGTCTATTCATTCTTTCGTGATCCAAAATTTCAGATTTACTTATTGTGCCATCTTGTTTTAATTCTAACTTAATCCTAACTAGAAGATCATCTTCATAGGGTAGTCCTAAAGGGACTGTCCAGCAACCAAATATTTGGGCTCTCAGCGCATCTGCTTCAGAAAGTGTCAGTCCTTTAGCAAATGAATTTTTAACGCTGCTTTGAGTAAGTTTATTTTTGCTTTTTTCTACTTTTGCATTTTCTTCTTTTGCTTTATCGATGAGGGCTGCTATTTTATTTGTATCAATAATTTCTTTTTTTTCAAATTCAGAAGCCTGTCTTACCTCAGGTTTTATTTCTTTAGGATTTTGTTTTTTTTTAATAAGTTCTTTTTTTTCATCTTGTTCTTTAGGTAGTGGAATTCGATCTGGTTTTTCCTTAGCTTTTGCAGCTGGTGGGGCTTGCTCTGATACGACTCTTTTTTCTTCCTCTTTCACTTTTTCAATAACTTTTTTAGCTTTAGGTGCGAAGGGAATATTAGTTTTGTCTGAAATTTGTATTAGTTCAACTGATATAATTGGTGGTAAATCAATTGGCTCTCTAATCATGAAAGGTAGACTCAATATAGTCAACAAAATCATGACTGCATGAAAAGATAGAGAATAAATTAAGCTTCGTGTCATTTTTCATTTAATTCTTATAAGGCTCTGAGATAAGTGCTACTTTAGAAAATCCAGCTCCTGATAGGGTTCCCATAATCTCTAAAACTCTTCCGTAGTTTATATTTTTATCTCCCCGAACATAAATTCTTGTATCGGTTCTATTTTTTGCGATAGCTAGCAACTTTGGAATTATTTTTTCAGAAGAAACTTTACTTTCTTGTATGAAGATTTCTCCTTTAGAGTTGATTGTTACTGTTAAAGGCTCTTGATCGTCGGGTAAAGAGTCTGCGGCTGACTCGGGCAAATCTACCTGTACGCCAACAGTTAGTAAGGGAGCGGTAACCATAAAAATGATTAGTAAAACCAACATTACGTCAACAAAAGGGGTGACATTTATTTCGCTCATTGGTTCATTTCTAGAGCGATTAAGTTTAAAAGACATAATTTAGATTATAGATAAAAATCTTTTGCAAAAATTTTCAATTCTTGCACTGTATCTTTTGGAATCACTGTTAAATTTATTGTAGGCAACTACCGCAGGAATAGCTGCGAGTAAACCCAACGCTGTTGCAAATAAAGCTTCTGCAATACCTGGGGCCACAATAGCTAAACTTGTATTTCTGGAGATGGCAATTGATTGAAAAGAATTCATAATCCCCCAAACAGTTCCAAACAAACCTATAAAAGGAGCTGTTGAGCCTATTGTTGCTAAAAAAGTAAAATTTTTTTCTATTTCTTTTATTTGATTATCAGTAGCTATTTCTAAAACTCTTTCTACTCTTGCGGATTGAATTAAGCTAGATTTTGATTTTGTTTTTATTAGTTCAGTCATTGCTTGCTGAAATATTCGAGTTAGAGGATCGTTTGATTTTGCTGGCAAGCTTCCATGTAAACTCTCTGCTGATCTTGCCTTCCAAAATTTATTTTCAAATTCTAAAGTTGATAAGTTGATTTTTTTAAATAATCTAAATTTATCAAATATTAAAGCCCAAGAGTATATTGAGCTTGATATTAAAAGTATGATTACAAATTTAACGACAAAATCTGCACGTAAAAAAAGTTGCCAAAGAGAGAAGTCATTTACCCCACCTAACCCAACAACTTGTGCTGTAATTTCTTGTTCCATGTTAGTGAAGTACTTATAGAATGTGTCATGAATTTGACCACTTATTGCTGTTTTTATACTGACTTAAGTTGACTTTGATTCTTTTTTAAACCTTGTTTCACTATAATATCGAGCAATTAGGATGGCGTCTGATTTGTTCACATCTTTTTTTTTAGATAGTTTTTCCGCAAGCGAGGGGTACATTTCAATAACTTTTGTTCTGCTGGCATCTTTAGAGGAGTTTATAAGCTCAAAATGTTTTTTCCATTTTGCTGGCCTGACAAAAAAAATAGGTAGCCCCAATGCAGCGCTGATGCCCTTGATTGCTCCAAATGTTTGGCCAAAATTAAACATGCTAGTTACTCCCTGACCTGGCATTGCATTGACTTGTTCCACCACCATTACTGTTTCTTCAGTATCTTTGATATTGTCTTTAATTAATTGTACTAAAAAAGCACTGTTTAGTTGTCTTTTATTTTTTTTGCCGTCTGGCATGACTGGCATATCAAACATTTCTTTTACTTTGTTGTGCTCAAGAATTGCAACTCCTCCACTCAAACCAGGGTCTACACCAATAATTCGCATAATTTAATTTGTATGAATATTGCAGTTTACAAATGTATTCTGAATATCATCATCCTCTTCTAAACTTTCAAGCATTTTAACAACTGAGTTGCTTTCTTCTTCAGAAATATCTAAATAATTTTGCGGTCTCCACTCTATGCCAGAATACAGAAAACTATCTATATTTTTTTCAATTTCACTTTTTATTTTGTAAAAATCCTCTCTTTCCATTAAAATTTCGTGGTATTCTGTGTTGCTAGAACAGTCTTTAGCTCCAGTATTGATGGAAAGTTCAAGAATTTTTTCGTCAGAAATTTTATCTTTACCTATTTGTAAAACACCGCATGAAAAAAAATAGTGAGTTGTTGAACCTGTTTCACCAAGTCTTCCTCCGCTTTTTTGCAGAATAGTTCTAATATTAGAAGCAGTTCTATTTTTATTATCTGTTAGAGTTTCAATAATTAGAGCAACGTTGTGCGGACCAAAACCTTCATACCTAAGATTTTCATAGTTTTTACTTACATCAATCTCAGATTTACTAATTGCACGTGTAATATTTTCTTTTGGCATGTTAGCTTCTCTTGATGCTTGTATGGCTGCTCTGAGTCTTGGATTACTACCAGGGTCTTTTGCGCCAAGTTTTGCCGCAACAGTGATTTCTCTCGACAACTTAGCAAAAATTTTAGATCTTTGTTTGTCTTGCTTACCTTTTTTATGTTTAATTCCAGCCCAATGTGAATGACCTGCCATGTTAACTGTTTAAAACTCCACCGTATAAAAATCTTTCAATTTTATTTGCTAGACCTGTGAGAGTATTGGCTTCAACAATTATGCCAGAAAGTGTTGACTGGCCTGTTGCGGGAAAGTGCCTCTGTGCTTTGGTGTCATTTAAAAACTTCATAATTGAATTTTCTTTATTCATTCCAATAACTGAGTTGTAATCTCCGCACATACCAATGTCAGTTTGATAGGCTGTTCCATTATCTAAAATTCTCGTATCAGCTGTTGGTACGTGAGTGTGGGTCCCAACCACTGCTGTAGCCTTACCGTCAAAATAATGACCCATGGCCATTTTTTCACTTGTTATTTCTCCGTGCAAATCAACTATTATAAAATCAGCATTTTCTTTTAATTTAATTTTATTTTGTAAATTTTTTGCTGCAATAAATACATCTTCTGTTTTTTTCATAAAAACATTTCCCATCAAATTAATAACAGCAATTTTATATTTTTTATTTTTAGATAAAAAAATTCCATATCCATTACCTGGTGAACCTACGGCTAAATTGTCTGGTCTTAACAATCTTTCTTCACTGGATATAAATTCTGCTGTTTCTTTTTTGTCCCAAATGTGATTTCCAGAAGTTATAACATCAACTCCAATATTAAGTAATTCTTCGGCAATATCTTTGGTTATACCCTTCCCGTCTTCTGCTGCATTTTCTCCATTTATAATGGTAAAGTCTATTTTCCTGTCTTTAATAATTTTGCCTAAATTATCTTGCAAAGCTTTTTTTCCAGAGTTGCCCATCAAGTCACCAAGAATTAATATTCTCATTTTTTTATACCTCTTTCAGTAAGGATATAATCTAATTTTATATCTAAATTTGACACTGGAAGTTTATTGTATTTTTGAAATGAAAATGCAATGCCAATTGTTGTTATTTTTTTTTTGTTTCTTAAAAATTTATCATAAAATCCTTTGCCGTAACCCAGTCTATTATTATTACTATCAAATGCTAAAAGTGGAACTAACATAAAGTCTGGAATTAAAGGTGTATTTGTCAAACATGGTTCTAACATTCCAAATTCATTTACTTTTAGAGGATCTAATTGTTGCCACTCAACAAAGTTCATTTTTCTTTTGGGTTTTACAACAGGAAGAAGTGTCTTTATTTTAAATCTCTTTATCAATTGAAAAAGTGTTAATACATTAACCTCATAATTTGATGGATAGTAAAGTGAAACAATATTTGTAGTATTTTTTTTGAAAAGTTTTATTAAGGGGTAAAAAAACTTAGAAGGAATATCAAAGTATTTTTTCTTTCTGTTAATAAATGCTTTTTTTCTGATAGCAATTTTTTGCTGCATTACTGAAGTTCAGATTTTGACTCAGTAGTATTTATAATATCCTGTAAAGATTTTGTGGTTTTGTCTAGCATAGATTCATACAAAAAATTGCTTTCTTCAATTTTTACTTTGAGTCTATCAATTTCTACATTTAAATTATTTACTTCTGAGTCTTTTTTTTCTTTGTATTTAATGGCTAAAGATTTCATTTCTAAAAATTTTTTAGATATTTTATCTAATTTATTTTTTTGTGAATCAACTTTTTCTTTTAAATTAAAATAATCATCTATAATCTTTATCGTTGTAATTAAAAGTAATTTATTTTCACCGATACCACCTAATTGATCTTTAAGTTCGTTATATTTTTTATCTAAAAAACCTGTAAGTTTTTTTAAAGACTCTTCTTGCCCGTCATCACATGATAGCAAATAGTCCTTGTTATTAAATTTTATACTTATATTTGCCATTTATCTATTTCCTCAACTAGTTCTTCTGTTTCCTGGCTAAGTTCATCGATTTCTTTGCTAAATTTTTCTTGAGTCTCTGATTTTTTGTTTAGCTCATGTTCTAAATCTGTTATTTTATTTTTTAAATATTTTTGCTCTCTTAATAGCTCATCATGTCTTATTTCCAGTTTTTTTTTTTCATTTAAGAAATTATCCCTCTCTTTTATCAGCTTATCTGATGTTGCGGGTTCATGTGAATAACTCTTCGAGAGATTGCTTAATTTTTCAATAAGATTGTTTAAATTTTTTTGTTTATTTGCTAAATTATTCATTTAAATCATATTATTAATTCATAAAATTAAATCTACAAAGGTTTTATAACTTTGACCACAAATTTAAATAAATTAGCAAATGCAATAAGGTTTTTGTCTATTGACGCTGTGCAAAAAGCTAATTCTGGCCATCCTGGTATGCCTATGGGTATGGCAGATGTTGCTGCTGTACTATTTAAGCACCATTTAAGGTTTAATCCTAAAAATCCAAGTTGGATCAATCGAGATAGATTTATTCTATCTGCGGGGCACGGTTCTATGCTGCTATATTCTTTGCTCTATTTAACTGGTTACAAAGATTTTTCTATTGATGATCTCAAAAACTTTAGACAACTAAAGTCTATCTGCGCTGGACATCCAGAATATAAAAAAAATTCTGGCATTGAAACAACAACGGGTCCATTAGGCCAGGGTCTTGGAAACGCTGTAGGTGTAGCAATTGGAGAGGAAATGTTTAGAAAAAAATTTGGAGCAAATGTTATCAATCATAAAACTTATGTAATTGCTAGTGATGGTGATTTAATGGAGGGTATCAGTCATGAGGCCATGAGTTTAGCTGGACATTTAAAATTAAAAAATCTTATAGTTTTTTTTGATAATAATAAAATTTCAATAGATGGATCGACATCGTTAAGCGTTTCTGATGATTATAAAAAAAGATTTGAATCCTATGGATGGAACTTCATTGAGGTAAACGGACATAATCATACTCAAATTTCTAGCGCTATTAAAAAAGTTTCTAAATCTGACAGGCCAAACATTATTTCTTGCAAAACCGTAATTGGTTTTGGATCCCCAAATAAATCAGGAAAGTCATCTTCACATGGTTCTCCGCTAGGAAATGAAGAAATTGCATTAGTTAGAAAAAAATTAAAATGGAGTTCTGCCCCTTTTGAAATACCAGAGAATATTTTAAACTCGTGGAGAGATATAGGAAAAAAAGGAACAGCCTCAGAAAAAGTATGGTCAAATTCATTAAATAAAAAAAATTCTAAAATAAAAAAAGAGTTGGAGAGAATTTTAGATAATAAAAATTTAGAAAATCTAGATCTATTGATAAACTCTGAAAAAGAAAAATACTTTAAGGAAAAACCCATGAAGGCAACAAGAGAATGCTCGTCAATCACAATTGAAATTATTTCGTCTTTGCTCCCTGAGTTAGTGGGTGGTTCAGCTGATTTGAGTGGCTCTAACAATACTAAAACGAAAAACTCAAAAATAATTTCTTCTAAAAATTTTAATGGAAACTATATTCATTATGGAATTCGAGAACATGGCATGGCTGCTACGATGAATGGGTTGGCTTTATATGGTGGCTTGATTCCATTTGGTGGCACTTTTTTAATTTTTTCGGATTATTGCAAACCTTCAATAAGATTGTCCGCATTAATGGGTTTAAAAGTGATTTATATTTTTTCTCACGACTCTATCGGACTAGGAGAAGACGGGCCAACCCATCAGCCTATCGAACAACTAGCTGGGCTGAGAGCTATTCCGAATTTAAATGTTTTTAGACCAGCTGATATAAATGAAACCTTGGAATGCTGGCAAATTGCGCTAAAAAGCAAAAACACACCTAGTGCTATTGCTTTGTCTAGACAAAAATTACCATACATAAATCCTTCTTTTACAAAAAAAAATAAATGTGAGTTAGGAGCTTACGTCGTTAATTCTACATCTCAGAATTATCTAGTTAATTTAATTGCCTCTGGATCAGAAGTTGAGATTGCATTAGAGGCACAAATAAAATTAAAAGAAATGGACATAGACTCGAAAGTTATCTCTATGCCTTGTCAGGAATTATTTGATCAACAAAGCAGCTCATTTAAAAATGAAATTCTTGATAAAAATATTCCAGTTATCACTATCGAAGCAAGTAGTATTAACAGTTGGGAAAAATACTCTAGTCATAATATGGGGATTAAAACTTTCGGAGAAAGCGCGCCATACAAAGAAGTTTACAGCCATTTTAATCTTACAAGTGCTAAAATAGTTGAGCTTGCTAAAAAGATTATAAAACAATAGTTTTTAAAGTAACTATGTCAGGAATAAAATATTTTCCTCAAGACTTAAACCTTGAGAATAAAACAATCATTTTAAGAGTTGATTTAAATGTTCCTATTATAGGAAAAGAAATTCAAGATTTTACAAGAATTTTATCAACTTTACCTTTTTTAAGAGAGTTAATTAAAAAAAAATCAAAAATAATTCTGCTAAGTCATTTAGGTAGGCCAAAAGGTTTAAAAGATACAAGCTTATCTTTGTTGCCGATATACAAATATCTAAAAGAAAAACTAAATACTAATATGTATTTTTATGCGGGCGAAATTAATAATGAATTAAAAATTAAGTGCTCATATTTAAGAGGTGGTGAAATAATTTTAGTTGAAAATATCCGTTTTTTTAAAGAAGAAACAGATAATGAAGAAAAATTTTCTAAAAATCTTGGTGAGTTAGGAGACATATATATTAATGACGCTTTCTCTTGTTCTCATCGAAAGCAAGCTTCTATTCATGGAATCACTAAATTTATAAAAAATGTTTATGCCGGCCCTTCATTAAAAGAAGAGGTAAGCGCAATCGACTTAGTTGTTAAAAATAAAAAAGAACCAGTGACTTGTGTTATAGGGGGATCAAAAATCTCATCTAAAATATCTGTAATTTCTAATCTGATCAAGAACTCAAGTAATATTGTAATTGTTGGTGCGATGGCTAATAATTTTTTAGTATATAATGATTATGAAATAGGTAAATCCTTGAGAGAAAGTAATACTTCTGAAGTAATTAAGATGATCTTATGTGAAGCTGAAAAATATAATTGCAATATAGTAATTCCTGAAGATTGTTTGGTCTCAAAAAGTTTTGACGGACTTGCAATTACTAAAAGCGTTCACTCCATTGAAAAAGATGATATTATCCTGGACATTGGGCCCAAGACCATAAAAATAATTGAAAAAGTAATAGATAATTCCAGTACTGTTATGTGGAATGGCCCAGCAGGGTATTTTGAAAACAAAAATTTTGCGTTAGGCACAAATTCTATAGCTCAAAAAATTTCTGAAAATACTGGCAAAAAATCTTTGGTGTCAGTTCTTGGTGGCGGGGATACAGTCTCAGCTATAAACAAAAGTGGTCTTAAATTATCTTTTACTCACTTATCAACAGCAGGTGGGGCTTTTTTAGAATATCTTGAAGGAAAAGACTTGCCTGGTCTTAGCGTTTTAAAATAAATAATTGATCATGAATTTAGAAGAAATAGCTAAAAAAATGTGTGCTAAAGGTAAAGGTATTTTAGCAGCTGATGAAAGCACTGGCACAATGGATAAAAGATTAAAAAGTGTTGGTGTTGAGTCGATTGAAAAAAATAGGTTACATTTTAGAGAAACTCTTTTTACCTCTGATGGTATGAAAAATTATATTGGTGGTGTTATCTTGTTTGACGAAACAATAAGACAAAGATCAAATACAGGAATTTCTATTCCCGCTTTAATAGAAAAAAATAATTCTGTTGTTGGAATTAAAGTTGACAAAGGTGCTAAACAATTAGCTGGATCTCCTGAAGAAACAGTAACCGAAGGCTTAGATGGCTTGAGAGAAAGATTGAGTGATTATTACAAACTTGGTGCAAGGTTTACAAAATGGAGAGCGGTTTATAATATCAAAGCAAAATTACCCTCTGCACAAAGTATAAAATCAAATGC
>Ga0115004_10001134_pt1 | contig 21558 bp, 20 predicted proteins | sample ArcticOcean_MG_C_10_FD_88737 | JGI IMG/M metagenome (GOLD analysis project Ga0115004, IMG submission 88737) | Marine microbial communities from western Arctic Ocean - ArcticOcean_MG_CB11_90 | ecosystem: Environmental > Aquatic > Marine > Oceanic | place: Arctic Ocean: Canada Basin | collected... | reverse complement strand
GTATCCACCAGGTATCCACCAGACACTTGAAGGCCCTGTAATAGTATGGTTGAATTAAATTATTGTGATAAATATTGGGTGATTGAGTATTGCGTACTTCCAGAACTAACTATTTGCAATCCTATGCGTAACCATTCCGCCACGTGGCCAAGTAGGTCTACCTAGTTCAAGACTTACGAAACTACACAACTAGATACCATCAGAGATTATTTAATCAATAATGGCAAAGATTAAGTTATATTTTCCGTTTAATTAATTGTATTTTTTTCTGTATTAGACAAGTCAACACCAGTGTCAGGATCTAGTTCAATACCTAATGGCGTAATAGTTGTAGGCAAGGGTGTAAAAGTAGATTCAGGGTTGTTTTCAATTTCTCTCTGACTCAATCTGTAAAAACCAAATATAATAATTGTCAAAAGGAAAATTATAAGGTGAACAAAAAAACCATTAGGCCCTAGGAAATGCATTAATGTAGAACAAATTACTGGACCTGCCATTGCCCCAAGACCAAATATAATATTTAGACCACCACCTGCTGCTACAAACTTTTCTTTCGGGATATAATCATTAACAAGAGCAAGGTTGAGAGAAAACAAAGGAAGAGTCACGCCCGCAAGTAAAACTATAAATATAAAAAGTTTTGTTTTATCCATAGCAGTTGAAAAATAATTAAAACTTACAGTTGACTCTATAAATAAATTTGGCAAAGAATTTCCTATACCTGATACAAAAATCGCCAAAAGTGAAAATATAAAAGAAGCTATAGAAGAACCTATTATAATTTTTCTCCGATCATACTTGTCTGACAGAGATCCTATAGGCCATTGAAAAAGAGCTCCAGCAAGCATTACACCCACTAGCAGTAAAGAAGTTTCAAAAATGGTTAATTTCATTGTGATTGCGTAAACAGACAAAAGACTAATTATAGGAGCAAAAATAAAACCCGTACAAAACATAGAAACGCTTCCGAATGGTGAGATTTTAAAAAGTTCTTTAATTTTAATTGAACTGGTTTTTTTAAACTTAGGTGGTTTACGTTTTGTAAGAAGTATGGGAATTAATGCAATTGAAAATAATAAAGAAATTAAAATAAATGGTTCATAATCTTTAGGATTACTTACGTTCAATAAAAAATTTCCTAAAGCCATACCCGCGTAGGTAATCAACATATAAAGTGACAAAACTTTTCCACGAGTTTTATTATTAGCCCTATCGTTTAACCAACTTTCAACAATTATAAATATACCAATCATACTAAATCCAGTTAAAAATCTGGCTAAAATCCAAACGTAAGGATCAACAAAAACTATGTGTATCAAAGAACTGAGTGAAGCCATTGAAGCAAAAGCTGCAAAGACTCTTATGTGACCAACTTTAGCAACAAGTCTGGGAACAATAGTTGCACCAATAAAAAATCCAACAAAATACGCAGACATAATTGTTCCTGTTGCAATAAAGTTAAAATCTTCAATTACAGATCTAATACCTAAAAGATTACCTTGGTAGCCATGTGATATAACTATAATTCCGAATCCGGTAAAAAGCGCCCAAGAATTTATTATAATTTTACCCACACCTTAGCCATTATGCTTTCTACATAAAAACGCAACAATAATTTATGGAAAATTACACTTTGAATTAGATTATTATTGCTTTTGACTAAAGAGAAATCTATGACTTTAAGAAGTCTTTGTTTGATATAAAATTTTTAACAATGTTGTTCAATTATTCTTATGGAATTTACAAAATACAATCACACAATCCAAGAAAAAAAAATATATGATTTTTGGGAAAAAAATGATTTATTTAAGCCCAGTTTAAAAAAATCAAAAAAAACCTTTTCAATAGTTATTCCTCCTCCAAATATTACTGGAAGGCTTCATATGGGACATGCTCTTAACAGCAGTTTACAAGATGTTTTAATAAGATATTATCGAATGAACGGATTTGAAACTTTGTGGCAGCCAGGCACAGATCACGCCGGAATAGCAACGCAAGCAATTGTCGAAAAGAATTTAGCCCAAAAAAATATAAATAAAAATGAAATCGGAAGAGAGAAGTTTCTTAAAAAAGTTTGGGAATGGAAAGCAGAATCTGGTGAATTAATTCTTGAACAATTAAAAAAACTTGGGTGCTCTTGTGATTGGTCTCGGTCTAGATTCACAATGGATGACGACATGTCAAAAGCGGTAACAAAAGTTTTTGTAACTCTTTTTAATAAAAAGTTAATATATAAAGATAAAAAATTAGTTAACTGGGACACTAAATTACAGACAGCAATATCTGATTTAGAAGTTGTTCAAAACGAAGTTCAGTCACAACTTTATTATATTAATTACTCTATAACAGATTCAAAAGAAAATATTACTATTGCAACAACAAGACCAGAAACCATGATGGGAGATTCTGCTATTGCCGTTAACCCAAAAGACAAGAGATATAAACACCTGGTTGGAAAATTCGCTAACATACCTGTTGTTAATAGAAAAATTAAAATTATTGAAGATCACTATGCTGATCCAGAACAAGGCACAGGCGCTGTCAAAATTACACCTGCACATGATTTTAATGATTACGATGTTGGAAAAAGAAACAAACTTGAGATTATTAATATTTTAGAGAAAAATGGAAAAATTAATCAGAACGGAATTAAATCCTACATTGGACTTGATAGATTTGAAGCAAGAAAAAAAATTATTAATGAACTTAAAAATTTAAATGTATTAGAAAAAGTAGAAAGTATTAAAAATAAAGTACCTTATGGAGATCGATCTAATACTATTATTGAACCTCTGCTTACAGAACAATGGTTTGTAGATGCAAAAAAATTATCCAAAAAACCAATTGATGTAGTTAAAAGAAAAAAAACAACTTTCTTTCCTGCGAATTGGACTAAAACTTTTGATCAATGGATGTTAAATATTGAACCATGGTGTATTTCAAGGCAGATCTGGTGGGGACATAGAATTCCTGTTTGGTATGGTCAGGATGGAAAAATATTTGCAGCGGAAAATGAACAGGAGGTTGAGAAATTAGCTAAAAAATATTATAAAAATAAAAATTATAAGCTAGTGCAAGAAACTGATGTCCTGGACACATGGTTTTCTTCAGCTCTCTGGCCTTTTGCTACTCTCGGATGGCCCAAAAAAACAAAAGAGTTAAAAAGATTTTACCCAACATCGGTTTTAGTTACAGGTTTTGACATAATATTTTTTTGGGTCGCGAGAATGTTAATGATGGGAAATCATTTCCTAAAAAAAACTCCTTTTAAAAAAGTTTACGTACACGCTCTTGTTAGAGATGAAAAAGGGCAAAAAATGTCAAAATCAAAAGGAAATGTTATAGATCCTCTAGAGTTAATAAATGAATATGGAGCTGACCCTCTAAGGTTTACCTTGATCTCTATGGCATCCCCAGGCCGTGACGTAAAGTTGTCTAAAGACAGGGTTATAGGCTATAGAAATTTTATTTCCAAAATATGGAGTGCAAACAATTTTTTAAAACTTAACAATTGTAAACATAATAAAAAAATTGATGAAAAAAAAATAAAACTCAAGATCAATCAATGGATTTATTCTGAATTTTGTAAAACAAATGAATTAATTAATAAACATATTAAAAATTTTAGATTTGATGAGGCGTGTAGAGTTCTTTATAATTTTGTTTGGCATTCTTATTGTGACTGGTATTTAGAATTTTTAAAACCTATATTAAATTCAAAAAATAAATCTTATATTTTAGAGGTTAAGCAATTTTCTTCATACATGCTTTCCAATATACTTAAGCTTTTACATCCATTTGTCCCTTTTTTTTCTGAGCACGTTTGGCAAGAAAATAAATATGACATGGAGGAAAAAACCAATCTTATTAATTCAGACTGGCCTGTTTCCAAAAAAATAAAATTATATGAAAAAAATTCAAAAGAAATTGACTTTATTATTGATATTATCAGTGCAATAAGATCAACAAAAGTTCAACTCAATGTACCACCTAAAGAATATTGCGATATTGTTTATTTTAAGGAAAGTAAAAAAATTAAAAAATTTATCAGTAATAATATAGAAATTATAAAACAGGTGGGTAAAGTTAATAATATTGCTCTTAAAAAAAATGAAAATAATTCAATTATTCAAATTATCATTCTAAAAGAAAAAATAGGACTTAAATTTCAAACGAATATTGATCTAAGTGCTCAAAAAGATAAGTTATCAAATAAACTAATTAATCTAGAAAAAAAGATTGTCTCTTTGGAACAAAAACTAAATAATAGAAACTATGTTATAAAAGCACCAAAAGATATTGTTGCTAATGATAAAATTTTATTTAAAGATTTAAAGATTGAACAAACTAAATTAAAAAGTATTGTATCCAGTATTAATTAAATGACTAAATTTGATAAAAAAAAATTACCAAGCAGGCATACGACTTTAGGGCCTAATAGAGCTCCACACAGATCTTTTTATTACGCAATGAAGTTGACGCAAAAAGATATCGCAAAACCATTTGTTGGAGTCGTTTCTACGTGGAATGAAGCAGCGCCTTGTAATACAGCATTAATGAGACAAGCTCAGTCTGTTAAAAAAGGAGTTATAGAAGCCGGTGGAACGCCAAGAGAATTCTGCACTATTACTGTTACAGACGGCATTGCTATGGGACATGAAGGAATGAAGTCATCTTTGATTTCAAGAGAAGTTATTGCAGATTCTACAGAATTAACTGTTAGAGGCCACTCATACGATGCCTTAGTAGGCGTTGCAGGTTGTGATAAATCTTTACCAGGCTTAATGATGGCTATGTGTAGATTAAACGTACCAAGTGTTTTTATCTACGGTGGTTCAATTCTTCCCGGAAGATACAAAGGTAAAGATGTTACAGTAGTTGATGTTTTCGAAGCAGTTGGAGAACATTCAGCTGGAAAAATTTCTGAAAAAGAACTCACAGAATTAGAGTTAGTTGCTTGTCCTAGCGCTGGAGCATGTGGTGGACAATTTACAGCAAATACAATGGCATGTGTTTCCGAAGCTATTGGTCTTGCGTTACCTTATTCTTCTGGCACACCAGCACCATACTTGGAAAGAGATAAATATTCTTATCTAAGTGGTAAAGCTGTAATGAATTTGTTAGAAAAAAAAATTAGACCTAGAGATATTGTGACAATTAAATCTCTAGAAAACGCAGCGGTAATTGTAGCTGCTACAGGCGGATCTACTAATGCCGCTCTGCACCTTCCGGCAATAGCTAGCGAGTGTGGGATTAAATTTGATCTCATGGATGTTGCTAAGATTTTTAAGAAAACTCCTTATCTCGCAGATCTAAAACCTGGTGGAAAATATGTTGCGAAAGATATGTTTGAAGCAGGTGGCGTACCTATTATTTTAAAAACTTTGTATGAAGGTGGCTTCATTCATGGAAATTGCATGACCGTTACTGGAAAAACTATGAAAGAAAATCTTAAATTAGTTGAATTTAACGACAACCAAAAAGTTATTAGAAGGTATAACAACCCACTATCACTTGATGGCGGAGTTGTTGGTCTTAAAGGCAACCTAGCGCCTGAAGGAGCTATAGTTAAAGTTGCTGGTTTAAAAAATTTAAAATTCACAGGCAAAGCAAGGTGCTTCGACACAGAAGAACAAGCTTTTAATGCAGTTCAAAAAAAAAAATATAAAGATGGAGATGTAATAGTAATTCGTTATGAAGGACCAAAAGGTGGTCCCGGTATGAGAGAAATGCTTTCAACAACCGCCGCTATATATGGTCAAGGCAAAGGGGAAACTGTTGCGTTAATTACAGACGGGAGATTTTCAGGTGCCACAAGAGGCTTTTGTATTGGTCATGTTGGGCCAGAAGCATTTGTAGGAGGACCAATAGCATTACTTAAAAATGGTGACATAATTGATATTGACGCAAATAAAGGAACCATCAATGTTAGGCTTACAACAAAAGAACTAAAAATAAGAAAAAGAAAATGGAAACCAAAAAAAATTAATTTTGGCAGTGGAACACTTTGGAAATATGCTCAAACTGTTGGTCCAACTTATAAAGGTGCAACTACACATCCTGGCGGAAAAAAAGAAACCAAGTGTTACGCAGATATTTAAATGAAGGTGAAGCCGGTTATTTTATGTGGAGGAGCAGGTACTAGACTCTTTCCAAATTTAAAAAAAAGTCCCTCAAAACAATTTATTGATTTTGGAGGATGGACACTTTTTGGAAAAACATTGGACAGAATAAAAAATCCAATCTTTGATAGTCCCATTGTTAGTACAAATAAAACCTATGAAAAATTAGTTCGAAAAATACTAAAAAAAAAAAATATTAAAAAATTTAAAATAATATTGGAACCTGTAAAAAAAAATACAGCACCAGCTATTATTAGTTCAGTTTTAATTAGTGAAATAAAAATCAATCAACCAGTTCTATTCCTTCCCTCTGATCATTATCTTCCAGAAAAAGAAAAATTTAACAAAATATTAAAATCAAATTTATTAAATTTAAATAATAATAATATATTTGTCTTTAGTATTAAGCCTAAAAATCCAAGCTCAGACTATGGTTATATATTGAGTAAAAAAATAAACAAAAAGATTTGTAAGGTTGTGAAATTTATTGAGAAACCAAATGAAAAAAAAGCTAAAAAAATTATAAAAAAAAATGGTTGTTGGAATTCAGGAATTGTTCTAGCTAGAAAAGACTCAATTATAAACAACGCTAAGAAAATACAAAATTTTTTATTTAACAACTGTCTAAAAGCAACACTTAAAAGTAAACAAAAAAAAAATACAATTAGCTTAAATAAAAAATATTTTAATAAAATAAAAGCAATATCTTTTGATTATGCAATTCTAGAAAAAGCTAAAGAAATTAATACCATACAATTAAATTTGACATGGTCAGACCTCGGTAGTTGGAAGGAAATATTTAAAATCTTAAAAAGTAAAAAATCACAAACTTATATTCAGAAAAACACTTTCTACCGACCTTGGGGCTGTTATAAAAATTTTTTTAAAGGGGATAATTTTTTATTAAAAGAATTAACCGTCAATAAGAAGTCTTCTATAAGTCTTCAAAAGCATTTCTATAGATCTGAGCACTGGACAGTAATGAGTGGTAAACCGAAAATTACAATTGGTAAGCAAACTTTCTTTAAGAAAATAAATGAAAGTGTTTTTGTACCGAAGGGTTCAACTCATAGAATAGAAAATATCTACAACAAACCAGTTAAAATAGTTGAAGCTCAATTAGGTACAATATTGAAAGAATCTGATATAATTAGGTATAAGGATATTTACGGAAGAGTTAAATAATCTCCAGTTCTATCGGGGTATGATCTGATGGCTTTATTTTACCCCTAGGTTTCTGATTGATGTTTATTGTTTTTATATTTTCCAATAGATTGTTAGAAACTAAAAAATGATCAATTCTCATTCCATAATTTTTGGGCCAAGAGCCTGCCATATAATCCCAGAAAGTGTATTCCTGTTTATTTTTTTTTAATTGTCTAAAAATATCTTTAAAACCATAATTTATCAATTCTCTAAAACATTTTCTAATTTCAATTTTATATAAAGCATCATCTAAAAATTTATTATGATCATAAACATCAATCTCTTCTGGTATAATATTAAAATCTCCTGAAATTATTATATTTTTTTCTTTTAAAAGAGTTTTTTTAACTGATTTTAAAAATAGATTTAACCATTTTTTTTTATATTCATACTTTTCAGTATTTATTGGATTGCCATTTGGAACATAAATATTGATAAGTTTTATTTTTTTTTTTTTAATCTGAATATCTCCAGTTATAATACGAGATTGTTTCAGCTCATCTTCAATAAAATCTAAATTAATATTTGTTATTTTTATTTTTGATAAAAAAGCAACTCCGTTATAACTTTTTTGCCCGTAAACAAAAGATTCATATCCAGCTTTTTTAAAATCATCAAATGGAAAATTTATTTCTTCTGTTTTTATTTCTTGTAGAAATAAAAGATCTGGTTTTTCTAATTTGATATAGTCTAAAATGTTTATTATCCTTGCTCTTACAGAATTAACATTCCATGAAATGATCTTCATTTATATAGAAAATGACAAACCACATCCACAAGATGATGTTACTTTTGGATTTTCAATTGTAAATGAATTACCAATCATCTCTTTTTTATAGTTAATTACAGATCCATTAATAATTTCTAAGGAATTTTTATCTATAATTGTTTTATCAAAAATAATATCATCAACTTCAATTTTTTCATCAAAAGAAAAATTATATTTAAATCCAGAACATCCACCTCCAAGAACTGAAATTCTAAAAAAAGAATCTTTACCTTGTTCAGATGTTATTTTTATTATTTGTTTATTAGCTTCTTCTGTAAACTCAATTTTATTAGTCATATTTAGTAAATAATGTATTATACAATTTTACTAATTCTTATGCAAAAAAAATTAACACCTTATTATTCAAATTTAGCAGTTCCCCTTAAATCAAGAGGTAGAATTTACCATGAACCCCTAAGTTCATTACGTACTCCCTACCAAAGAGACAGAGACAGAGTTATTCATTCAACTGCTTTTAGAAGGCTCAAACACAAAACACAGGTTTTTGTAAACACTGCAGGAGATCATTACAGAACAAGAATAACACATTCACTAGAGGTAGCTCAGATAGCCAGAACACTTGCTAAATATTTTAATTTAAATGAAGATTTGTGTGAAACTATTAGTCTGTCTCATGACTTAGGTCACACACCTTTTGGGCATGCTGGAGAAAGTATATTAAATGAATGCATGGATTCATTTGGCGGGTTTGATCATAACATTCAAACGCTGAGAATAATTAATGTTCTAGAAAATAAATACTATAATTTTAAAGGTTTAAATTTATCACTTGAAACCATTGATGGGCTAGCTAAACATAATGGTATAATTAACGATCCAACGAAAATTGATAATATTTTAGGAAAAAATTTTTTTAAAAATAAAATTAACTATAGCTTAAATGCATCTCTAGAATCTCAACTAGCAGCAATCTCAGATGATATCGCTTATAATAGTCATGACTTAGAAGACGGTTTAAGAGCAAACTTATACAAAATAGAAGATTTAAAAAATATTCCAATTTTATCTCAGATAATTTACAAACATAAAAAATTTATAAACAAAAAAGGAACTGAATTAGTGATCAGACAGATTATTAGAGATATAGTTAATGAAATGGTTAATGACATTATTACCAATACAAAAAAAAAAATTAAAGAAAAAAAAATAAATAATATAAAAGATGTTTATAACCATAAAGATTTAATCGTTACTTTTTCCGAAGAGATGAACTTATTTGATTTATCGATTAAGTCTTTTTTAAAAGAAAAAATGTATTTTAGTAAAAATGTACTAAAAAAAACAAATATGGGAAAAAAAATTATTAAATTTTTATTTTTAAAGATAAAAAAAAATCCTTTGAAATTCTTAAAAAAAAATAATTTTCAAAAAAACAATTTTGAAAGAAATATTTGTGACTTCATAGCCGGCATGACAGACAGATATGCGATTAATTTATACAATTCATTAAAATGAACATATTTGAGATATATCTTGAAAAGATTAAGGATATAATTAGTAAAAATTATAAGATACTAAATATTGAGTCTGACATTACTATGGACGGTGTTATTATTGAAACACCACCTCTAGAACTTGGATTTGATCTCTCATCAAATATTGCCCTTGTTCTTGGAAAAAAAACAAAACAATCCCCAGTAAAATTAGCAGAATCTATTAAAAAAATAATACAAGAAAATTTAAAGGATTTTTCTACCATTGAAGTTGCTGGACCGGGATTTATTAATTTTATATTTTCAATAAATACATATCAAAAATTAATACTCAACATCCTGAGCTGTGATGATAAATATGGATCAAACAATAAAAATAAGAGATATAACATTGAATTTGTTTCAGCTAATCCAACAGGTCCAATGCATGTCGGTCATTCACGTGGCGCTATATTCGGGGATGTTTTAGCTAATCTTTTGATTTTTAATGGAAACACTGTAGTTAAAGAATACTATATAAATGACTATGGTAACCAAATTATAAATTTTACAGAATCAGTTTTTTACAGATTAAGAGAAATAAAATTTAAAGAAGAGTTTATAAAAAAAAAAAACCTATATCCTGGTGATTATGTAATTGATATAGCAAAAAAAATATTATTAGAATTTCCAGAAATAAATTTAGAAAATTTTAAAAAAAATTTTATTATTCTCAGAAAAGAAGCTCTTAAGCATTCAATGGATCTCATTAAAAATGACCTTAAGTCCCTAGGTATTTCACATGATAATTTTGTTTCAGAAACAAATTTAGTTGAGAAAAATTTAGTAGAAAAATCTATTCAATATTTAAAAGATAAAAAATTTGTTGAAGAAGGTTACTTAAGCCCGCCAAAAGGTGAGACAAAAAAAGATTGGAAAAAAATCAAAAGATTGATTTTTAAATCTACTTTATTTGGCGATGATACTGACAGAGCACTACAAAAAGATGATGGGTCGTGGACATATTTTGCAAACGATATAGCCTATCACTCAGATAAAACTTCAAGAAATTATGATTATTTAATTAATGTCCTTGGTGCGGACCACACTGGGTATGTAAAACGTATTACTTCAGCTACAAAGGCTCTATCCAACGATAAGACAATCCTAATATGTAAAGTTTGCCAACTTGTAAAGCTTTTTAAAGATGGCCATCCATACAAGATGTCTAAAAGAGCTGGAGATTTCATATCTGTTAGAGAACTTTTAAATGAAGTTGATAAAGACTCTATTAGATTCATGATGCTGAACAGAAGTAATGATGTAGAGTTAGATTTTGATTTTGACAGAGTAATGGAAAAAACTAGAGAAAATCCAATTTTTTATGTTCAGTATTCATACGCAAGAATATCTTCGCTCTTTAGAACTTTAAAAATAAATACTGATAGTAATTTTGAAATAGATGGAAAAAATTTTCTGCTTAATGAACCTGAATTAAATTTATTTAGAAAAATTATAGATTGGCCTAAAATAATTGCAACAGCTTCTAGTAAATTAGAACCACATCGCATACCGTTTTATCTTTATGAGCTTGCAACTTTATTCCATTCTTACTGGAGTAAAGGCAACGAAGATTCAAAATATAAATTTATTGTAAACAACAAAATTAAAAATAAAAATACTCTCATTCTTATTAAATTAGTTTCTTTAACAATTGAGAACGGAATGAAAATTTTAGGAGTTAAACTACCAACCAAAATGTAATGATTAAGAATCTTTTCTCAGTATTAATTTTTTTGTTTATATTTTTCTTTATTTTTTTTATTATTTCAATTTATATCTCTGATAAAAATAGAAAAAAAATTAGTTTCAATAGAACGAATATTTTTGCTAAAATAGAAAATAATTTATCTGATTTACCAATTTTGAAAAATGATACTCATGATGTAATAGAATTTAATTCTGAATATGACAATGATAACAACCAGATAAAAAGAAGTTTTTGGGATTTATTTATAAAAAATGATTAGAAAGGCAGCCATAGTAAGTATTGCAGGACCAACGATAACCAAAATTGAAATAAATATTATTAAAAAAGAAAAACCATGGGGAATTATTCTTTTTAAAAGAAACATTATTTCTGAATTTCAAGTTACAAATTTAATAAAAAAAATAAAAAATATTATGAAAGATCAAAAATACCCAATTTTAATTGATGAGGAGGGCGGCAAAGTTTCAAGATTGTCAAATTTTTTAGATAACTCTCTTTATAATCAAAAATATTTTGGCAATATTTATGAATTAAACAAAAATATAGGAACTAAAATTTATAAATCATATATTGACTCTTTATCGGAAGTACTAAAAAAAATTGGAGTCAATATAAATACATCACCGGTTCTGGATTTAATAAAAAAAAATACACATGAAGTGATAGGTAATAGAAGTTATTCTGCAAATGCAATTACAGTTAATGAACTAGGAAAATTATGTATAAAATTTTATAAAAAAAACAAAATAGCAACTGTTATCAAGCATATCCCAGGTCATGGTGGAGCTAATGTTGACAGTCACTTTATGTTGCCAAAAGTAAATGAGAATTTTAGATTATTACAAAAAAGTGATTTTAAATGCTTTAAAAATACCTCTAGTTTTTTTGCTATGACAGCGCATATTTTGTACACAAAAATTGACAGCCAAAATAACGCAACCCATTCAAGCAATATTTTAAAAAAAATTATAAGGAAAGAAATTGGCTTTAAAGGAATATTAATTTCTGATGATATTTCAATGAAAGCGCTTAAATATGATTTAATAAAAAATGCTCAATTAGCCCTAAAAGCAGGGTGTAATTTGGTTTTATACTGCGCTGGAAAAGCTCCTGATGTTAAAAAATTATTGAATAAAATGCCTTATATTGACAAATTCACAATGAAAAAAACAACAGAATTTTATAAATTTTTAAGTTAAAATTGATTAAATGGAATCAAATTTAAATAATTCTATCTCAATTGAAATACCTAATTATTCTGGACCTCTGCAGGTGCTACTAGACCTTGCCAAGACCCAAAAAGTTGATTTAACAAAAATTTCTATAACTATACTTGCGGATCAATTTTTAGAATATATTAAAGAATCTATAGATTTAAATTTAGAACTTGCTGCTGAATATTTGCTTATGGCTACTTGGCTTGCTTATCTTAAATCTAAACTATTATTACCAGAAGATGAAGAAGATGATTTTAAAGCACTAGAAGTAGCTGAAAAACTTAAACTACAATTAAAAAAATTAGAATTAATTAGGTTGTTGTCTGATCAATTAATTAAAAAAGATAGAATTGGATTAAATATTTTTTATAGAGGAATGAAAGGTGGAATTAAATCAATTAACACCCCAATATATAAAGTTAATTTGTATGAGCTTTTAAAAACATATGCTACAATAAAAATGCAGAAAGCTTTTCAAACTATTACTATACCTAAATTACCTGTTTTTACTACAGAAGAAGGGATAAAACTAATAAGAAACAATCTTAACAATATTAATGACTGGAAAGATATTGAAGACTTGATACCTAAAAATTTTGCTTTTAATAAAAAATTAAAAAAAAGTGGTTTGGCTGGAATCTTTTCCGCAAGTTTAGAGCTTACAAAACAAGGTGTTACAAATATAATGCAAAAAAAACTTTTTGAAAAAGTACTTATTAAAAAAGTTATTTAAATGAAAACTAAAACAAAACAACCTAGTAATATAGTAAAGTTCCCTAAAGGTTTAAATAAGCTAGAAAAACAAGTTGAAGCAATCCTTTTTGCTGCAGACGAACCTTTAGATGTAGAAACTATTGAAAAGAGAGTGCAAAGCACAAGTAATATTAATAAAATTTTATTAAATTTACAATCTGATTACTCTTTGAGAGGTGTTAATTTAGTATGTATAAAAGACAAATGGTCTTTTAGAACTTCTAAAGATTTAGTTAATCTAATGTCACTACAAAAATCTACAGAAAAAAAACTATCGAAAGCCACCCTAGAGACCCTAGCTATTATTGTTTATCATCAGCCAGTTACTAGATCTGAAATCGAAGAAATTCGTGGTGTCGCATTTGGAACCAATACCATTGAGACTTTACTAGAGCTTGATTGGGTTAGACCAGCAGGCAGAAAAGATGTTATAGGTAAGCCTATTCAATACGCTACAACAGATAATTTTTTACACCATTTTAATATCCAGCGTCTTACAGATCTACCTAATATAGATGAACTTAGCTCTGCTGGCCTTATTGATACAGCCACAATAGACGCTTCAATATTTGGTACTGGCAAATTTTACAAAGAACAATCTCACAATAAAAAAGAAGACATTTACTCAAATATAGAAAAAGCGATAGATGAAACACCTAATAAAGATTGATTTAATAGATTTATTTATCTTCAATTTATGTGTATGGTAAAATATGTTTCCTGGATTTTGGCAAATCGCAATTGTTGTAGTTTTAGTAGTTCTTCTTTTTGGAAGAGGAAAAATATCATCATTAATGGGTGATGTTGCCAAAGGAATAAAAAGTTTTAAAAAAGGTTTGTCGGACGAGAGTCCCAGTGATACTGATACTATAGACAAAGTAGACGACCACGACAATTCTAACAAAAATTAATTTTAATGCCACAAATTGGATGGTTAGAACTACTAATTATAGTAGTTATAGCTATTCTTGTAATTGGGCCAAAAGACTTTCCTGTAGTTCTAAGAAAATTAGGTGCTTGGTCAAGTACAGTTAAAAAGTACTTTTCTGATGTGCAATCAAACATTAGTGAAATTACGAATTTTGATCAAACTATCGAAAAAAATCTTACCTTAAAAAAAAACAAAAAAGAAGATGACAAAAAACAATAACCCTGGAAGTTTTGTGGGACATTTAACAGAACTTAGATCTAGACTTGTTAAATCATTTATTTTTTTAATTATTTTATTTATTATAAGTTATTTTTTTTCAACTGAAATCTATAGTTTTCTAGTTCAGCCATATGCAGATGCAGTTTTAGATAAAAATTTGGACAGAAGATTAATTTTTACAGCTTTACACGAGGCATTCCTAACTTATTTAAAGGTTTCTTTTTTTGCAGCTTTCTTTATATCTAGCCCTTTTTTTCTTATTCAATTATGGAAGTTTATTGCACCCGGTTTGTACAAAAACGAAAAACAAGCATTACTACCGTATCTTGTTGCCACTCCTATTCTATTTATTTCAGGCGGATTTATAGTTTATTATTTAATAATGCCTCTAGCCATAAAATTTTTTTTAGGTTTTGAAACAGTCGCGGAACCCGGCGTTATAGCCATACAATTAGAGGCAAAAGTGAATGAATACCTTTCTCTAATAATGAGATTAATCTTTGCTTTTGGCATTAGTTTTCAATTGCCAGTTATTTTAAGTCTATTAGCAAGAATAGGTATTATTAATTCAGAATATTTACGCCAAAGAAGAAAATTTTTTGTGGTAATAATTTTTGCAATGGCTGCAATTTTAACTCCACCAGATCCAATTACTCAAATTGGCTTAGCTCTTCCATTGTTATTATTGTACGAATTATCTATATTCACAGTCAAATTTATAGAAAAAAAAGAAGATGCATAACATTAAAGATATCAGAAAAAATTTACATTTCTTTAAGAAAAAAATTTCTGAGAGAAATAGCTTAATAGATTTTGATAATCTAATTATTCTTGATTCAGAAAATAGAGAATTAATTCAACAAAAAGAAAAAAAAGAACAAGAAAAAAAGATTCTATCCAAATCAAAGGATTCTAATAATTTTGAAAAATCTAAAAATTTATCTAAAGAGATAGACGCAATTGCCAAAAAACAAATTATTTACCAAGGCAAAATTTCTAATATTCTCTCTAATATACCAAACGTTGCAGAAGAAGATGTTCCTGTGGGACTTGATGAAAAATCAAATAAAATGATTAAACAAATTGGAACTGTTAAAAAATTTACTTTTCCAATTAAGTCACATGTAGAAATTGGTGAAAAAAATAAACAAATAGACTTTAAGACTTCGTCTAAACTTTCCGGTTCTCGATTTGTGATTTTAAATTCACATTTTGCATTGCTAGAAAGAGCATTAATTAATTTTATGCTTGATATCCATGTTGAAAAATTTTCTTATAAAGAAATTTCACCACCGTTAGTTGTTAATGAGAATGTCATGTTTGGCACTGGTCAATTGCCAAAATTTGAAGAAGATCAATTTGAAATTAAACTGTCCAAAGGTGAAGAAAGAAAATTTCTTATACCAACAGCAGAGGTAGTTCTTACTAATCTAGTTAGAGACACTGTAATAGAATCTAAAGACCTACCTTTAAGATATGTTGCTTCAACACCATGTTTTAGAAAAGAAGCAGGAAGTTATGGAAAAGATACAAAGGGAATGATGAGACAGCACCAATTTTACAAAGTAGAATTGGTCAGTATAGTCAAGCCGGAAGACTCTTTTTCTGAACTTGAAAGAATGCTCAATTGTGCAGAGGAAATCTTGAAACTTTTAGAAATTCCATATCAGGTTATTCTTTTGAGCTCTGGCGATATGGGTTTTAGTGCAGAAAAAACATTTGATATAGAGGCTTGGATCCCATCAGAAAACAAGTATAGAGAAATATCTAGCTGCTCATCATGTGGCACTTTTCAAGCAAAAAGAATGAACGCTAAGTATAAATCTTCTAATGGAGTAAATTTTGTATCAACTTTAAACGGATCAGCATTAGCTGTTGGTAGATTGATGATTTCTTTGATTGAAAACTATCAAAATGAAGATGGCACAGTAGTGATACCCGCCGTATTACGAAAATATATGAACAATTTAGAAAAAATATAGAAATATAGGATTATGTTCTTGTTAAAATAATCCATATATTATAATTAATCTTTTATTATGAACGGACAAGGAATAGCACAATTTATACCCCTTATATTAATCTTTGTAATTTTTTACTTTTTTTTAATAAGACCTCAGCAAAAAAGAGCAAAAGATCATTTAGCCATGGTCGCAGGACTGAAACGTGGTGACGAGGTTATAACATCAGGTGGAATAGTTGGAACGGTTGATAGGGTTATGGAAGATGATAGAATTGAAGTTGTGTTAGGGGACAATGTTAAAGTTCAAATTATAAAATCTACAATAACAAGCTTATTAAAAAAAATAGAAGCTAAATAATAATTTTTTTGTGCTTAGTTTTACAAAAATTAAAGTTCTTTCTATATATCTAATTTTAATTTTAACTATTTTTTTTGCTTCTTTAAATCTTAAAAACAATAATCTATTAGATAAAAAAGTTAATCTGGGGTTAGACCTACAAGGTGGTTCATATATTTTGCTTGAAATTGACACAAAACCTTTAGTTAATCAAAAACTTCAGTCTAAAGTAATTACATTAAAAAAGTTTTTAATTAAAAATGAGATAAATTTTAAAGACTTTATAATAGCTCAAGATAATATTTCCATAACTATCAGTGAGGACAAGCAAGATAAGCTTAAGAACCTTTTTTTTAAACAACAAGATAATACAGTTAATAATTTTATTCCTGAATACAATAAGTTTGAATTAGATTTAAAATTCGATCAAAACAAAGCTTTTATAAAATTTTCTAATTTTGGTCTTGTGAGTTTAAATAACTCAGCCTTAAAACAATCTATAGAAATTATCAGAAGACGTATTGATGATGTTGGTACAAAAGAGCCAACTATACTTCAAAGAGGTGACAAAAGAATCTTAGTTGAATTGCCGGGTATAGACGACCCTGAAAGAATTAAAGAACTTCTTGGTAAAACAGCTCAATTGACTTTTAGACTTGTTGCAAAAGATAATAGTTTTGGCTCAGAAAAATTAATTTTAACCGAAAACAATGAAGAGCTTATGGTAAGCAAACGAATTGTTATTAGTGGAGATAATTTGGTTGATGCACAACCACAATTCGACAGTCAATCCAATCAACCGATTGTACTTTTCACTTTGGATAGAGTAGGTGCAAAAAAATTTGGTAGAATAACTACTGAGAATGTAGGTCGTAGACTTGCAATTGTACTTGATAATTCTGTAATCAGTGCACCAAACATTCGTGAAGCTATTACAGGTGGCACCGGAACTATCTCTGGAGGTTTTTCATTTCAAGAATCTACTGATTTGGCTTTATTACTTAGATCGGGTGCATTACCAGCACCAATTAATATTATTGAAGAAAGAACTGTTGGTCCGGATCTAGGAAAAGATTCTATAGATGCTGGAGTCTTCTCTCTTATCATCGGCTTTATTTTAGTAATTTTATTTATGTTTATTAAGTATAAAATTTTTGGTTTAGTTTCCAACATTTCACTTATTGCAAATTTATTTATGATGATTGGTATTTTAACTATACTTGAAGCTACATTGACTTTACCTGGCATAGCAGGAATTATTCTAACAGTTGGAATGGCCGTCGACTCTAATGTTTTAATTTACGAAAGAATTAGAGAAGAGTTAAAAACAGAAAAATCGATTATACACGCATTTGATACCGGGTACAACAAAGCTAAGATCACTGTTATAGACGCAAATGTTACAACTTTAATAGCTGCTGCTATTTTATTTATCTTCGGGTCAGGACCTGTGAAAGGTTTTGCAGTGACACTTGGCATAGGTATATTAACAACACTCTTTTCCGCATATTTTATTGCTAGGCACCTAACATCAGTTATTGTTTTAAATGATAAGGAAGGAAAATATTTCAAACTATAATGATTAATAAAATAAACTTCTCTAAATTTTTTAATATTGCTAATATTTTTTCATTTTTAGCTGTAATCATCAGTGTTCTTTTTTTATTTTTTAAGGGACTAAATTATGGCGTAGATTTTAAGGGTGGCACTTTACTAGAAATTCGAATTGATAATAAGAACATTCTAATTCAAGATATAAGAGGCTCATTAAATATGCCTGAATTAGGAGATGTTAATGTTAAACAATTTGGTGAAGAAGGAGATTTTCTGATTAAGTTTGAAAAAAATGCGAATGAAAATAAAAAATTCATAACTGACTTAAAAAACAGTATATCAAAAAAAATCAGTTCAGCGGTAAATTTTAGAAGAGTAGAAACTGTTGGACCCAAAGTAAGTAGTGAACTTCTTAAGCAAGGAGTTACAGCTATTGCACTAGCATTAGGCGCTATGTTGTTTTACATCTGGATTAGATTTGAATGGCAATTTAGTCTTGGCGCTATAGTTGCACTTATACACGACGTAGTTATTACTCTTGGCATTTTTTCTATACTATCTTTTGAGGTAAACCTTTCTATAGTTGCAGCAGTTTTAACAATAGTCGGATATTCAATGAATGATACTGTCGTAATATTTGACCGTATCAGAGAAAATTTATTAAAATATTCAAAACTTAAAACTAACGAAATCACAGATATATCTGTAAACGAAACATTATCTAGAACAGTGATTACTTCTCTAACAACACTCTTAGCTTTATTTTCAATATTTATTTTAGGTGGTGAAATTTTAAAAGGCTTTTCTTTTGCAATGATATTAGGTGTTATAATAGGAACATATTCTTCAATCTACGTAGCAAGTCCAGTTCTTAATTATTTTAAGGTCACACAAAAGACACTGTTAAAAGACGACGATTTATAATTTTTAGTAAAGATTTTGTGCTGCTACCATTGAAAGCAACATTGGCAGTGAAAGCAAAGTATTAGTTCTTGAAAACAACATAGCAGTTCTTGCTGATTTTGCTTTTTCTTCTGGCGTACATTCTATCATACCAAGAGCTTTTTTCTGATTAGGCCAAATAACAAACCAGACATTGTAAGCCATTATTATTCCAAGCCACATTCCAATTCCAATCGCAGTATTTTTTCCAAAACCGTTTCCAATTCCAAGTGTCATTGCTTGATGAACGTAGCCATTTAATGTAGCTACAATTAATCCCGTTATGATGGTTGCTAAAGCAGCCCATCTAAACCAAAACAAAACTGCTGGTGCTATTACCTTCGATATAGCAGGTTTTTGTTCATCTGGAATTTTCGGCATAGAGGGAATTTGTACAAAGTTTAAATACCAAAGTAGTCCAACCCACATAATACCGGCTATAACATGAAGGTATCTGAACAGCCAGCTATAGAATATTCTATCAAATGCGAAACCATCACCAAAAAAATGTAAGCTAAAGAATAGTAGTATAGTAAGGATAATTGAAGCATGAATAGTTTTAGATAAAGATTGAAGTAAATTTCCCATGATTCTCTTATAGCATAAAATTAATTAACTATGCAGTTTTTTTCATCGTATCTTTAAACAAAATGTCCTTTAAAAATTGACCTGTATAGCTTCCTTTTGTTTCTGAAACTTTTTCTGGAGTTCCCTCTGCTATTATTTCACCTCCTTCTACACCACCTTCAGGCCCCATATCGACTACCCAGTCAGCTGTTTTAATTACATCTAGATTATGCTCGATTACAACAACAGTATTACCTGTGTTTACAAATGCCTGTAATATTTCTAAGAGCTTTTTAATATCATGAGCATGAAGTCCAGTAGTAGGTTCGTCTAATATGTAGAGAGTCCTTCCTGTAGATCTTTTTGATAATTCTTTAGCTAATTTTATTCTTTGAGCTTCACCACCAGAAAGGGTTGTAGCTTGTTGTCCAATTTTTATGTAACCTAAACCTACATGCTTTAATGTTATTAGTTTTGATCTAATTGTTTGAATATTTTCAAAAAATTCACAACCTTCTTCGACTGTCATATCCAGAACATCAGCAATATTTTTATCCTTGAATCTAACTTCTAATGTTTCTCTATTATATCTTGTACCCTTACAAGTGTCACAAGGTATAAATACATCAGGTAAAAAGTGCATTTCATAAGTAATAACACCGTCACCTTCACATGTCTCACATCTGCCACCTTTAACGTTAAAAGAAAATCTTCCTATTTTATAACCTCTTGCTTTTGCCTCTGGGAGAGAAGCAAACCAATCTCGTATAGGACCAAAGGCTCCAGTATATGTTGCGGGGTTTGATCTTGGTGTTCTTCCTATCGCAGATTGATCAATGTCAATAATTTTATCTATCAATTCTGTACCTTTGTAATTTCTAAAAGCCTTAGGTGTTTTTTTTGCTTTCGTTGTATTTAAAATCAAATTTAAAGCATTAAAAAGCGTATGAAGAACCAAAGTTGATTTCCCACTTCCCGATACTCCGGTAACGCATGTAAAAGCACCTATTGGTATTTTTAGATCCACTTTTTTTAAATTATTTCCTGTGGCACCAATAATTTCAAGAAACCTACCATTTTTTGCCGTTCTCCTTTTTCTTGGTAGAGCTATATATTTTTTTCCAGATAAATAATTTCCAGTTATACTTTTTGTATTTTTAACAATGTCATTATAACTTCCTTCAGCAACTATCTCGCCACCGTGTACTCCTGCTTCTGGCCCTATGTCTATAATATGATCTGCATTTTCCATGGTTTCGGTATCATGCTCCACAACAATAACTGTATTTCCAAGATCTCTAAGTTTTTTTAATGCAGTTATCAATTTTTTATTGTCTCTTTGATGCAAGCCAATAGACGGTTCATCAAGAACGTATAAAACACCAGTTAGTCCAGAACCTATTTGTGAAGCTAAACGAATTCTTTGTGCTTCACCCCCAGATAAAGTTCCCGACTCTCTTGATAGGGTTAGGTAGTTAAGCCCAACATTTAAAAGAAAATTCAGTCTTTCATTTATTTCCTTTAATATATGTGTGGCTATTTTTTTATCTCTTTCATTTAAAACAGAGTTTAAATTATCAAACCATTGTTTGGCATCATCTATAGATTTTTTTGTTACATCACTAATATTAAGTTCATTAATTTTAACGCATAAAGACTCTTCTTTTAACCTTTGTCCTTTACATTTTTCACAATTAGATTCACTTTGATATTGAGCAATCTCTTCTCTTTTCCACTCACTATCAGTTTCTAAGTATCTTCTTTCAAGATTGTT
>Ga0115004_10001133_pt1 | contig 21564 bp, 14 predicted proteins | sample ArcticOcean_MG_C_10_FD_88737 | JGI IMG/M metagenome (GOLD analysis project Ga0115004, IMG submission 88737) | Marine microbial communities from western Arctic Ocean - ArcticOcean_MG_CB11_90 | ecosystem: Environmental > Aquatic > Marine > Oceanic | place: Arctic Ocean: Canada Basin | collected... | reverse complement strand
TCAAGGACCGGCTGTTTGCGCAGTTCCCCAACCTGCCGCCGCCGACGCACTCGGACAACCAGGTGGTGGGTCAGGGCTGCGACGTGAGCAAGAAGCGCCGCGCCGACCTCGCGTGGGTGCGCGACGACCGCGTGGTCATCAACGAAATTGACGAGCACTCGCACCGCGACCGCGTGTCGTACACGCGCGCGTGCGAGCTGGGCAAGGTCGGGGACGCGCACGTTGGCTACTGCTCGGACAGCGGCTACACGCTGCCGTGCTTCATCGTCAAGTGGAACCCCGACGAGCGCGACGTCCTGCCGCGCGTCGGCTACGACGCGCGCATCACCGCGCTCGGCGAGACCATCGAGCGGCTGCTCACAATGGACGTGCGCACGCTGCCCACGGCAACGCCAATGGTCTATTTCATGTTCTACCACACCGCCGGGCTCGACGTCGCCGCCGCGCTCGAGGCCAGCGGTGTGCCAGTTGTGATTGTCCCGTAGGTGGTCGGGACGGTCCCGGGAGAATGTAACTTCGTCCAGTTGAATGCAGACTGCCTTTTCCCGCCAAAACGAAAGACGAGCGCGCTCGGTCTTTGCGAAATTGAATTCTCCCTGGACGAGCCCGTTGTTTCGACGGATCCACGAGGCGTGCGCGCTACCCTCACACACCGCTAGAGCGACGCGCGACCCATGCCCGTCGCGACCCCTCATTCACGACGACGCGGCGTGGGTGCGTCGCCGCGGCGCAGCGCGAGCGCGAGCGACGGCTGTGGAAGGACATGCCGCGGCCGGTGCGCCCCGTCAGGCTGCCGCTTACCAACCACCCGGAAAACATGGCCAAGCTGGTTGCGGTCATCGCCGACCCGCGCATCCCCGACTGGTACGGGCTCGAGGACGACCTGGTGGCCACGGTGCTTGCGGCGACGCCCTTCCGTCCGATGGTGCGCCTCTCCGGGCTGAGCCGGCAGATGCGGCGCGTGTGCGCCCGCGCGCTCGAGGCCGCGCTCAAGCTGAGCCCCGAGCAGGCCGCCGCGTTCCTCGACGTGATGCGCGGCCACAACGTCTTCCTCACCGGCGGCGCCGGCGTCGGCAAGTCGCACACGCTCATGGTGATCCGCGAGTACCTGCGCTCGAGCGGCACGGTCGTGACGGCGTCGACGGGGTGCGCGGCGGCGATCGTCGGCGCGCAGACGCTGCACTCGGCGATCGGCATCGGCATCGGCACGTCGAGTCACCAGTCGTACGTCTTCCAGATCCTCAAGCAGAAGCCGTGGATCAAGGCGCGGCTGCAGAACCTGCGGACGCTCGTGGTCGACGAGGCGGGGATGCTCGACGGCGCGCTCTTCGACAAGGCCGGGCTGGTAGTGGGCAACGTGCGGCGCGACCACAACGGCGACGGCGGCGCGCTCGCGCGCTCGCACGCGCCGACCGAGCCCTTCCACGGCGTGCAGGTCGTCGTGTGCGGCGACTTCCTGCAGCTTCCGCCGGTGAACCAGTCCAAGTCCGGCTGGATCTACGAGTCCAAGGCGTGGGCCGCGCTCGAGTTGCGCAACCACGTGCTCACGATGGTGCACCGGCAGGGGAGCGACGTTGCGTTCGCCAAGCTGCTCAACCGCATGCGGCTCGGCGAGGGCACGCCGGCCGACCTGTCGCACCTCGTGGAGAACAGCGCGCAGGGCGCGCCGCCCGGCGACGCCCTGCGCCTGTTCGCGCGCAACAAGCCGGCCGACGACCTCAACAAGGAGCGGTTCGAGGCGCTCGTCGGGTACAAGCAGGTGTCGAGCGACCTGGGCGAAGGGTGGAGCTTCACGCAGGTGCCGACCAAGTTCGACGCGATCGACACGTTCCCGCACTCTCCCAAGCCGCTGCCCGACCTGCTGGCCAACTGCCCGGCGCCCAAGACGCTGTGGCTCGCCGTCGGCGCGCGCGTCATGTGCCTCAAGAACATCGAGACGGTCAACGGGCGCCTCGTCAACGGCTCGCTCGGCGTGGTCAAGACGTTTGCACCCGAGCGAGACAACCCCACCAACCGCATCGTCGGCATGACCACCGTCGTGACGTTCGACGCCGTGCTCGGCGCGCCCGCGTTCGAGTACATGTTCCGCACGCACGTGCCGAGCGTCGCCCCGACGACCGAGAACACCTTCAGCGTGACCGAAGGGCGGCAGATCAAGGCGCAGCGCATCCAGATCCCGCTGCGGCTCGCGTGGGCAGTACGCTCGCCACCTCAATGCCGTTGAAGTAATGGCCCTAACGCATGCCCACCCACGCCTACACGCAGGTATCCATCCACAAGTCGCAGGGCATGAGCCTCGACCACGCGGTCATCGACTTCCAGGGCACGTTCGACGACGGGCAGGCGTACACGGCGCTCTCGCGCGTCCGCGCGCTCGCAGGCGCGTGGATCGTCAACCTGCAGCTCAAGCACCTGCGGATGGCCAGCCAAAAGTGCAAGCGGTGGTACGACGCGCTGCCGCGCGTGCAATGGGAGTAGGTGTCGCTTGCACCGACGTACGGCAGTACGGCAGTACGGCAGTTGGAATCGCGTGTTTGCATGGACGTGCGGGTCTGTTTAACGGCCTTTTCAAGTGCACATAAGCCGCATCCGCGTCTTGAGTCAGTACGGGGACCCGGCCGTTGCCATGCTCACGCCACTACACGCGAGCTACGCGCCGGCGCCCACAGGGTGGAAGCGGTCACCGCCGTCCAACGCGTCGGGATGGGGACTCGCGAGCAAGCCGTTCGGCACGTGGCAGGAGCGCACCTTCTTCCTCTCGCTCCTCGCGCAGCTCGGCGTGCTCGTCCTGTCGTTCGTCGCGTTTGGCCAGTGGGACACGATGCACGACATCCTCAAGGTGGTGCTCATCCTCGAGACGGTGGTGCAGGGCGTCGAGTTCTGCTGGTATTCGACCATCGGCAGCCTGTACCTTTGCGGGAGATACCACATTGGCACCGGCGCGCGCTACTTCGATTGGGCGATCACCACGCCCGTCATGCTGGTCACGCTCATGTTCTACGCGCTTTGGGAGTCGGACCGTTGCCTGACGACGCTCAACATCGTCGAGAACGAGCGCGGCACCTACCTGGCCATCATCATCATCTTCGACTGGATCATGCTGCTCTACGGCTACGCGTACGCCAACAAGAACCTTACGCTCATTGGCATCTTTGACTACATCCCCGTCAAGCTGCTGGGATTCCGCGACAACGCCGGGATATACCTTGGCTGGGTCCCGTTTCTCGGCGCTTTCACGCCACTCTTCATCATGATGGGCACCGAGAAGTTCAAGCTGGGCGGCATCCTGTCGATCAGCGTCTCGTTTGTCGCGTGGGCGCTCTACGGACTCGTGGCGGTCATGACGTTCTTCCACGAGACGCTGAGCGAGCAGGACGCCAACACGGCGTACAACCTGCTCGACATAGTGTCCAAGAACGTGCTCGGCGTCGTGGTCTCTACCGTCGTGCTGTCCAACAACGGCACGGCGGTCGAGAACTGCTACTCACCACCTCTGCTCCCACCGGCGGCGCCGCCGCTCCCACCACCGTAGGAGCGGGTCGGTGCTGGGGCGTTACTAATTAGCACAGACGTGCGCACACGCAGACATACGCCACACGCCACACGTCAGATCGGCACCGCGATTGAGGACATTCGCGCGTGGCGCCGCGCGCCGGAGGGCGCGCTCGTTGCCGCGGCCGAGGCGTGCCCGTTGCCGTGCCCGTTGCCGTGCCCGCTGCCGGCGGCGGCCGCGACTCCCGCTGCGGCACACGACGCGATTGCGTCGGCCATCCTGGTGCAGCGCGCGCGCTCCGACGAGGGCGACGGCGGCGCGTCCACGATCTCGTCGCAGCTGCCCCTTTCGTCGTCGTCGTCCTCGCCGTCCGTCATCGGCGGCGTGTGGCGTATTGGCTCGTCGACGCTGTCGACGTCGGCCAGCTCGTCCTCGTGACTCTCGAGCGCTCTGTCGGGATCGGTGCCCGTCTTGACGATGCGCGGTAAGAACTTGAGACGGCAGCAGCAGAGCGTCGGCGTTCGTCGGCACGCCACGCACATGAGCATGCAGCACAGCAAAGCGACCAGCGGCGTCGCGATGGCAATCGTGGCGGCCACGCGCGGGTCGGACGCGGCAGGGCCGGCGTCGAGCGCGTCCACCAGCCGCGTCGCGAGCGCCTCGATCTTCTGGACGACGTCGGTCGCCGCCGTGCCGTCGGTCGCCGCCGTGCCGTTGGTCGGCGCGAGGAGCGCGGTGCCGTTGGACATGGCACGGCTGTCCGGCCGCACTGGCAGGATGGAGGGAGGTGTGAGGGGAGGGGAGGGGGCGTGCGTGTCCTGCAGTTAGCGCCAGGCACCGGCCTATGGACGCCACCGACGGAGCACGTCATGGAGGTCCGCTACGGCGCCTCCGCGGCGTCGGAACCGTCGGTGTGCACGCTGGTCGAGGTTGAGCAGCCGCGCGTCGACGCAGCGCCCGGCGCACAGCCGACTCCGGTGCTCTGGCCGCCGGTGGCGCCGGTGCGTCCACCGGCGGCGGCGTCGTCGAGCGATCCGCTTGCCGGCTGGATCGACCCGCGCGTGCTGTGGGTCGACTGAGGCCGCAGCAGCAGCAGCACCAACGGACGGTTGCCCATCCCATGCGCGCCGCCGCGACGCTCATGCGCGCCGTGGTAATTAGGAGTACCAGTGACGGTGCGTTGGTGCGTGTGAGGTCGTTTTTGTCGAAGCACGTGACGTTCCAGTAGGTAGCAACCGCCGTGGTGGCGGCGCACGCAACGACGAGCGCGCGGTCGCCGCTCGCCGCTGCGACGGTTGCGGCGCACGCGGCGACGACCCCAAAGCTCGAGTAGACGGCCACGGCCATGAGCGCGGAGAGCGCGAGCGCCGATGCGACGAGGCCGTTGTACGCGACGATGACGGCGCCGGCGAGCGTCACCACGACGCCTTGGCCGTGCGTGTCGGTGTAGGGCGCGCAGGCGTCGTCGACGGCGGGCGCGTGTCCGCGCGCCTGCTGCACCAGCCACGCGAGCACGGCCGCGTGCGCGAGCGCGCGCACGGTCGCCGCGCACCGCTTCCAGCGACCGGGCACCAGCGCGCCCAGCGTCAGCTGCAGCAGGCGGAGCAGCACCCAGCGCGAGACAACGAACCGGAACAGGAACGGGAAGAGCGTGTGGAGCTCGGCAACGGCCCGTTGCAGCGCCACATCGATCGCCAGCATTCGCACCGGAGATAACCTTGGGAGCGCTCCCCTGTAGGTGGCGGGTGGCAGGGGGCTAGCGGCCCATGCCGTCGGCGTACGAGGACTTCCTGTCGGGGGTGCAGTCGGCCACCTGGCTCGGCCCGATGCGCGCGCGCCGTCGCATGCGCGTCGGCGAGGAGGCGGGGGAGGAGGAGCTGCTCGATCGGTTTGGCGACCTGTTCTCCGACCGCACGCTCGAGCCGGGACCGTCTTTGGATACGGTGCCGGAGCCCAAGCCCAAGCCCAAGCCCAAGCTCGACCTCAAGCTCGACTCGCTCACCAAGCCGGCGGTCGATCAGATCCCCGTAGCGCAGGGCACGGAGGTGGCCGGCGCGGCCGCGGGCGGGGTCGCGTGGACGCCCGCCCGCATCGCGGGCGTCGCGGTGGGTGCGACGTTCTCGCTCGCCTCCGTGGGCGTCGGCATTGCCATCGTTGCGGGCGTGATCGTGATCACGGCCGCGGCCGTCGGCCCCACGCCGTCGCCTCCGCCCTCGCCGCCGCCACCGTCGCCGCCGTATCCACCGCCCACGCCTGGCGCGCCACCCGGCGCGGTGGTGCAGTCGCGCGCCGCGTGCGTCTTCACGCTCGACGGCGTGCCCGTTGATTTCAGCAGCAATGGTCGGTGCGAGGACGGCGGACCCGGGTCTATCGACGCGCTGTGCGCGCTGGGAAGCGACGCGCCCGACTGTCCGACGCGCTTCTCGTATGAGCCGCCATCGCCGCCCAGCCCGCCGCCGCCGACCCCGCCGCCGCCCGTCACACCGCCGCCCGCGCCGCCCGGCCCGCCGCCGAGCACGCCCACCGCATGCCCTCAACCGCACACTGAGACGTCCGGAGCGTCGCAGTGGAGCCCCAACGGCACGAGCTGGGGGCTCAACTACGACCCGTACGTGCTGTCGGCGGCGCACGAGGACCAGGGCGCGGGAGGCTCCGACATTGAGTGGATGCTCGGCACCACGTACTCGCACGAGGTTGAGGCCGCGGCGGCGTGCTGCGCGCGCTGCGAGGCGTACAACAACCAGTCCAAGTGGACGCGTTCGCAGTACGACACGGAGGGCACGCGGCCGCTCCAGTGCCTGCAGTTCCAGCTCGTCATGCAGCCGGCCGTGTGGTGCAACTTCTTCAACAACCCTGCGCCGATCGCGCACGTCGGCATGTACTACCCGGAGTACGTCCGTAGGCTGCACTCGTCGGTGCCGTTCACTACGAGCGCGGCGCCGCGGCCGCCGCTGCAGCCGCCGCCGCCGCCGCCGCCGCCGCCGCCCAATCCGCCCTTCCTGCCGCCAGAGCCGGCGCCTCCGCCGTACGCGCCGGCGCTGCTCGTGTGCGACGACACGTGCGTGCGGTACGAGGCCGGCGGCTCCGTCACCTACGTCAGCGACGGCTTCTGCGACGACGGTCGCGAGGGCGCCGCGACGAGCCTCTGCGCGCTCGGCACCGACTGCACCGACTGCGGCGTCGCCGTGCACGTTCCGCCGCCGATCTCGCCGCCCGGCCCGCCGCCGGCGCCGCCCACCATCCCCTCGCCACCGCACCCGCCGCCCTCGCCGCCCGCGCCGCCTCCGCCGCCACCCGACCCGCGCCCGCCGCCGCCGCCGCCGCCCGCGCCGTCGCCCACTCCACCCTCGCCGCCCTCGCCCCACCCGCCGCCGCCGTGGCCGCGCGCGCACCCGCCGCCGCCGCCGGCCACGGTCTCGCAGGCGTGCACCTCCGCGACCTACGCCGGCGACGCCGGGCACCCCGCGACGGTGCTCGCCGCCACCGCGGCGCAGTGCGACTACTTTCGGCAGGTCGACGTGCCCGACGCCAACTTTCTCGACCTGTCGATCGCCCCCGCCGCGGGGGCGCTGCCGCGCGGCCGCTGCGTCCACCTGCACCCCGAGTCGCCCGTGTACGCGCACACACTGCGCAGCGTGCCGTACACGCCGCTGGTGGGATGGGACGGGCAAGTGCCCAACAGCACCGCGGGGAACGCCGGCTACCTCCACGACAACGGCCACGACCTGCTCGGCAAGAACGCCGCCTTCAGCACGGACGTGGGCTACCGCGACCTCATCGAGGTGCGCATCGAGCTGCCCGTGGCGCAGCAGCTCTCGCGCATCGAGATCTACGTGGAGGATGGGTGGGAGGGGCTGTGGAGGCGCGACCGGCACACCCTCAAGACCAAGCTGCTCGTCACCGACGTCGACTCGCCCGCGTTCAGTCCGTACGGCGAGGACTCCGCGTGGGTGGACGTGCTCCACATCGACGGCTCGACGTCGGTGGGCTGGCGGCCGCACACCTACGGCCACGAGCACGAGTACCACCAGCAACCCTCGGACGTGGGCACGCTGCTGCTCACGACCACCGTCGTCCGCATGTCCGAATGCGAGGATGCATGCCATGACCCGGACGGGCTGCCCGGAAGCGACTCGCTGCGGTACAACCTGGCAAGCAGGACGTGCGAGTGCTACGCCTCGGCGCCCGGCTGGCCCGACATGGCGTGGGTCTTCAGCTCTCACGACCTCGATGTGATCGAGTGGAGGTACTTTGGCACGGTCGACACGGCGGTCGACAGCATGGCCGCGCGCTGCTACGGCGACACGTACGCGGCCATCGACTGCCAGGACGCGATGGGCATGCGCATGGGCAACGCGTACGGCCCGTCGTCGCAGCACTTCAGCGTCGACCTGGTGGCGCAGGGACACGGCGCGTCCGATGTGCGCCACGTGCGGCTCATGCTCCGCGGTGGCAACCGCGCTCTGCGGCTCAACGAGATCGTGCTCGAGCGCGCGCCGTTTGAGGTCGAGACGCTCGCGCGGCCGGCCGGCACGTTTGTGTGGTGGCCGCTCGTCGAGTCGGCGTACCGCTGCGACGCCGAGACGGCAGAGGCGGCGTTCGACGGCGCGTCGAACTACGTGCCCAACAACCGCGTGGGGCTGCCGTGCATCTGCCCACTCGACGCGCAGGCGGCGGTCACCGGCGCGACCGCCGCGCTCGTCGTGCAGAACGCCGCGCTCGCGCGGGCGCTCGCCGCGCACAACCTGTCGCTCGCCAGCCCGCCGCCGCCTCCCAGCCCGCCCAGCCCACCGCCCCGGCCGCCCTCGTCGCCGCCGCCGCCGAGCTCGCCGCCCTTCCCGCCCGGCGCCGCGCCCTCGCCACCGCCGTCCAACCATACCTGCCTCGACACTTGTGCCACCGCCAGCGACGGCCGCTGCTCGGACGGCGGGCTCGGGGCGATGGCGTTTGGCTCGCCCGCCGCCTTCGACTGCGCGTACGGCACCGACTGCGGCGACTGCGGCCCACGCACGCTGCAGCTCTCCGAGCTGTGCGACGACACGTGCGTCGGCTACGCCTACTCGTACGACGTCGACGGCGATGGGCGTGGCGATGGCATGCACTGCCGCGACTCGCACGCAGGCCGCGTTGCCAAGAGCTTTGAGACACCTGACGACCTGTTCGCAGGCACGGGCTTCTGCGGCTACGGCACCGACTGCGCGCTGTGCGGCGTGCGGTACGTCACAACCGGTGGGCTAGACGTGTGAACCGAGTGTGCGCATCCGAGTGCTAAAACCTAGTTACCGAGTACCAAACCGAGTGAACCAACCCAAAACGCGACCGAGTGCGCCCGAGTGCTCAGACGTCAAAGAGCTCGGAGAGGGAGGATGCGATCGGCAGGCGCGACGCCGCGTGCGACATGTGCGCCACAAACTCGTCGAGCTTGATGGGGACCTGCTCGAGGGGCTCGCCTTCGAGGGGCTCGCCGTCGAGGGGCTCGCCTTCGAGGGGCTCGCCGTCGAGGGGCTCGCCGTCGAGGGGCTCGCCGTAGGGCGGGTCGTCGGCACCGCCCGTCGGCGAGCCGGGAGGGCCGTCGTCGTCCGAGTCGGAGAGGCCCCAGCCCTCACAGTCGATTTGCCAGCCCTCGAACTCGCACTGGAGCTTCCAGTGCGGGTCTACCTGCGGCTTGTTCCACCAGCACGTGTCGTCGTCGAGCATCGTCTCCTTGACGAAGGTGAGCACGGTCTTGAGCGGGCGCTTGCGCACGCCATTGAGCGGCGCGTCGGCCCACACAAGCTTGCGCGGGCCCTGCGCGCGGCGGGCTCCCTTGCGACGCTTAAGGGCGCTCTTGAGCGGCTTGCCGTTCGCCATGATCGGCATGGGCGGCCTGATGCGCACCTTGTGCAGCACCGGCTCGGGCGCGGCGTCGCGCTTGGCCCGCTCGAGCTGGTCGAGCTCGTAACTGTTGCACACATTGCAGCGCACGTGCTCGCGCTCGCACTGGCTCAGGTCCTGGGCGCAGGACTCGTCCTCGGTGCAGATGAGCGCGCACGCGCCGCACTGGCCCAGCGTGCACGACTCGAGCAGCGACCGCAGGGCCTTGACACAGCACTGGTTGTCGTTGTAGTCGTGGTCCTCGATCGTGAGGTAGGCCTTCATGTGCTCGTGGGCATCGGCGGACACGTAGCCTTTGCAGTAGGCAAACTCGACGAGCTCGTCGGGCGGGTAGGTGGGCATAACGCGCTGCGCGCGCCGAGCGCGGCAAGGGATTAGCGGGTGGGCGTCGCTGAGAGTGAGGGAGTGTAAAACCAGCGCAAACGCTCTGTATGGGGGGTCCCAGGCGGGCAACGGTTGAAAGTGTACGCTGGTCTTGCGCTTACTTCCAAGACTTCTTTCTTTGAGTTCCGGCCGTTTCCTGGACCGCTCTGCGAACGGCTTGCCCGTAGGCGGGGCGGGCCGCCACAAGTCGACTCTGGAACCAACGGCAGGGGTCCCGGCGCACCGCTCACAGAAGTGTACAAAAGCGAGCAGCTCGGTAGTCCGACGCAGCTCTAAGAGACTAGTCTCTCCGACCCGCTCTCCGCCTGGGACCCCCCATACAGACATGGCGACGGTTACGCCCAACGGCCGGCTGCCGATCACGGCGACGGGTCACGCCCCGGGTGAGGATATCACTCAGCGCACCAAATACTGCATGAACCTCGTGTGCCGGCGGCCGACGCTCGTGCTCTCCGACGCCAACGAGCTCACGTGCGAGCGCTGCGGCGTGGTCCAGGGCCGCGGGCTCCCTTCCGAGGAGCGCGAGTATCGCTGCTTTGGCGAGGACAAGGCGGAAGACGACGCCAAGAAGCGCGCCGAGCGCGACGACCGCTGGGAGGACCACGCGGCCGCCACCGACGGGCTCAGCAAGACCGCCCGCGACCGGTACCACCAGATCTGCGCGATGCTCAGGGACATGTACGCCGAGCACCCCGAGCGCGGCGTGGCGACGCTCACGCGCGACGAGGTGCGCCAGGCCGACGCGCGCGCCCGCGTCGCCGCCGAGGAGCTCGGCAAGCGCGTGGCGGCGGCGATCGACGCCGGCGAGGAGCCCCCGGCGTGGAAGGGCTCGTCGATCGCCTGGTCGATCTTCCTCACCCGCGACGCGTGCGCGCGGCGCGGCGGTTGCGCGGTCGAGTGGCTCGTCGAGGTCGACTGGGCGGCCGAGGCGTGGTCGGAGGACACGCTGTGGGCGCGCTTCGCCGGCGCCAAGTCCGAGCGCTTCTACACGGCCGAGAAGGTCGGCAACGCGACGCGTGTGAGCGGCGGCCACCGCGAGGCCGAGCGCGCCGTCGCGCGCGACGCGACGCGCCAGCGCCGCGTCGACGACCTCGGCTCGAACCCGGCCGACCGGATCGCCAAGCTTGAGTACCTCGACGAGCTGCTGCGCCACCGCAATGCGGACGGTCTGCACGCCGTCGTGCTGACGGGCGGCGATCCGACGTACCGTCCGTTCGTGCCCCGGGCGATTGGGCGCGCGGCGGCCGTGCTGCGCGCGCAGGGGCTGGACCGCGGCGGTGCGGCTCCCACGCTTGTGGCGGCGCCGCTGTTTGCGCCGGCGTTCGTCACGCTGCGCCCCGGCTGCCCCAAGGCGCTCGTGGTCGAGGACGACGACGACGACTACGACGAGTACGAGGGGCCCAAGGTCGCCAAGCTCGCCAAGGTTGCCAAGACTAGCAGGGCGAGCGCGCCGGCGGCCGCCCCGTATCGCGAGTCGTCGGCCGGCGCCGAGCTGCCCTCCGATACCGAGTCGGAGGCCGAGACCGAGGCCGACGACGACGCGACGGGCGCCACGGGCGCCACGGGCGGCGCCGGCGAGCCGACTGGTGCCGACGAGGTCGACGACGACATGTGGGACGAGGCCGTGCCGGCGGGCCCGTTCGACCCCAACGCCGATCCCGACGCCGCCGAGCTCGAGCGCGAGCTCGAGCGCGAGATGAGCGAGGTGCGCACGACGGACGCGCGGCGCGGCCCGTGCGCCGGCCTCGACATCGCCGAGGAGGCAGACGAGCCCTTCGACGAGAAGGCCGCGTTCGAGGCGCGCGTCGAAGAGTACATGGCCAAGGGCTGGCCGCGCAGCAAGGCCGAGTGGCTCGCCGGGCTGGGCAACGAGGTGACCCAGGAGTGCCCTCGGCACCTCGTCGCGCCGCGCAAAGCGCTCAAGAAGCCCGCGACCAAGGTCTCTCTCCGCACCTTCCTCAAATCGAACGCGGGCCAGTCGCTCGCCAACGTGCGTGCGCGCAAAGAGGCGATCGAGGCGAACGCCAACGTGGAGGCCGAGCGCGAGGCGAAGCGCGTCGCGGCCCAACAGGACAAGAAGCGCAAGGAGCTCGAGAAGGCCGCGGCGGACGTGGCCAAGGCCGAGGCCAAGGTCGCCGAGGCTGCGGCCGTCGTCGCGCGTAAGAACGAGCGGCGCGACGGCGCGTACGAGACGCGCAAGGCGACCGCCGCGCAGCGCGGCGGCTGCGCGGCTCGCCAGGACATCGACAACCCGCTCAAGTTCCGGTTCACCGCGACGCCGATCGCCAAGCCGGACCGCGTCTCGCGCGGCGGCGCCCAGCCGAACAAGATCAAGATCGCGATAGAGAAGGTGAAGCGCGCCGACAGGCTGCTCGCCAAGATGTCCGACAGGGTGTTTCAGGTGGAGTGCGACGAGTGCGACAAATTGCGGACGCTGCCGTGGGACGTGCCGTGGCCGTCGGCGCGCTCGAGCAAGTGGTGCTGCGACGACGCGCCGTCGCTCTGCTTCGTCTGCGAGCCGTGCTGAGCGGCGCGTCGCGCGTGTAGGGTAGGCTCCGGTGTGCTGGTATGAACGGGGGTTGTGTGCGGTGTTCAGATCCGGTTGCGTATTCAGAAACGGTTGCATGTCCTTCTACTCATCTCCACAGCCACTGCCAGTCGGCTCGGTACGTGTAGAGCGAGACGGAGAACGCGACGAGCGAGACGCTCGCGCGCGCGAGCAGAAAGTACTGGTCGAGCGGCGCGTTCTCGGTCTGGCCAAACGTTTCCCAGCCGAGCGTCTGCTCGTTGGTGATGAAGGCGCCGGTGCGCCCGATGGCGCCGATGAGGAAGGTGAGCTGGAAGTTGACGCCGTTGAAGTGGCGGCGCTTGTACCAGCGCAGTATCCGGTAAAGTACGAGCGCAAAGCCGACGAGGCCGCCTTCAAGCTGTCCAAACGAGCCGACGCGCGTCAGTCGCGTCGTGTCGGGGTCGATGGACGTGAGCGTGACGTTGTTCACGATCTCGAGGAACTGCGCGGGCTGCGACATGCGCCACACGCCAAAGCCGAGGTCTTGCGCGGCGGAGAGGAAGATGACGAGCGTGAGGAGCGCGTCGTCCCACCTCCAGTTGTCAGCGGACGCCGCCGGCTTCAGCTTGACGTACTGCGGGTCGATCAACCGATAATAGCCCGGTCGCTCCGACTCGGGGTCGGGGTCGTAGTCGCTCGGGTAGCCGGCGTCCTTCCGGCCGGCCATGGCCGCGTGAAGAGGGTGGGGGGAGGCTAATGAACACGGTCTCCCACCCAGTTTATGGACGCTACCTCAAGCCCACTAAAGACACGCCGTCTATGCCGCCGTCGCCGGCGTAGCCTACGATGGACGTCTCCTGCACACGCGGCCCCGTCGCGCCCGGCGGCCTCTGAGCCTTGGCGGCGCCCATCTGCGAGCTGGTGTAGATGGTCAGCGCGCTGAGCGCGATGGCCACGAAAGTGTAGATACTGAACAGCACGCTGAGCCAGATGGCCAAGTCCTGCGACGACTGGTGCTGCGCCGCCGTCGCGCACACGTCCTGGATGTCAATGGCCATGCGCGCCGCCGTTGCCCCCTCCCTTTCCCTTCCCGTCCAGGAGTACCTGTTATGCCTCGCTTACGACAGTCCGCGGCTGGGTGATCGCAGGATTATTTCCCGAAATCTCCCATGACGGTCCCACTCCGACTCGGACCGGCCGCACGCTGGTGACCGCTATCCGTTGCCACACATCCGGCGACGACCCCTGATACGGCAACGCACACCGAGATGGAGGTCACGGGCACCGGGTACGAGGGCATGGACAGGAAGACGGCACAGACGCTCGAGGTGCTGCTCACGCTCAAGACGCAGGGGAAGCAGCACGAGGTGCTGACGGACGCCGATCGCGCGCTGCTCAAGGGAATGCGGTTCGACCCCGACGCCTTCCGCGCGTTCGAGTGGGCGCGCACGAGCACCGCCGATGCAATGCTGCGGCGCAAGGGCTCCAAGGGCAGCAGGACCGACCACTACGGCCCGCGTCCCGAGGCCGACCCCAAGAAGGCGACGGCGGGCGTGAGCAAGCTGATGGCGGGCGTGCTGATCAAGAACAAGACCGACCGGTTTCCGTACTCGGTCGCGCTCGACACGAACGCAACGGCGCTGCGCGTGCTGCTCACACGCTGGCGGCCGCGCGCGCGCGATCTCGCGCCGGTGCTGGGCGTGACCGACCGCGACCACATGGACCCCAACGACGGGTGGGACGGGCTCCACTTTGCCAACCACCTGTCCATGTACCAGCGCGCGCTCGTTGACGCGATGCGGCCGGGCGGCAAGCCGATGCCGGCGCCGCTGTCCGAGCATGCGTTCAACCAGGCCGTTGCCGCGTGGCACCAGCAGCGGCGCGCGCCGGTCGACGAGGAGGAGGCGGCGCCGGCGCCGGCGCCGGCGCCCAAGCCCGACCCCGAGCCCGACCCCGAGCCCGACCCCGAGCCCGAGCCCGAGCCCGAGCCGGTGCTTACCAAGCCCAAGCCCAAGCCCAAGCCCAAGCCCAAGCGGTGCGTCTCGCCGTCGCTCACGCTCAAGCGCGAGACGCCGGCGCCGCCGATCGCGCCCGACCCGGCTCCCGACCCGGCGCCCTCGCCGTCGCCCTCGCCGTCGCTCTCCAAGCGCCCGCTGGCACAGACGACGCTGCACGCGGCGCCGCCGTCGTCGTCAAACGCGCCGACGGTCGTGGGCGTGGCGCTCGATGAGCCAGCGCGCAAAGAGATGCGTTTGCTCTGTGTGCAGGCGCCCGCCAAGTACCGGCCCGTCCAGCCAAGCCCGGTGCGGCAGTACGCGCGCATCCTCAACGTGCACGATGATCTGGTGGTCTACCTGCGCAACTGCCTCGTCGGCACCAAGGGCAAGACGCACGACTTCATCCGCAAGCCGGTGCGCACCGAGGGCAGCCGCGCGGAGATCAAGACCAAAGTGCTGGCGTACCTCAAGGATCCCAGCAACCCGACCGCGGTGTCCATCCTCGACGAGATGGGCATCAAGGCGTCCGAGCTGACGATCGACCGCATCATCGCGGACAAGGGCCACCAGCACGGGATCAATTGCATCTGGAATCTGTGCGCGATGCCGTTTGGCGACAACGCGTACTTCAAGGAGTCCGACACGCCCGACAAGCGCAAGTACGTCGGCGACGTGGCCTTTGCGGTCGCCGAGGCGGCGCAGGAGGTGTTCCAGCGCAAGAACGAGATGCTGCACGACTGGGGATTTGACGAGGAGATGCTCAACGGCGTCTTTGCCGCCGCCGCCGTCGCGACGAGCCGTCGCTGAGGGGGAAAAAGTACGTGCGTAGGTGTGTAAGAGTGGCATGACGAGAATGGAGGCAAAGGACGAGCTGTAAGAAAAAACTATCACACCGGCTCGCGTCTAAAAGTAAGGATAGTCCGGATACCGCCATCGATCATAGCGCCAAATGATGGGTTCCAGCAAGGCGCCGATTAGCAGCGGACCGGTGAGCAATCCTGCTACCACAGCAGCGGCGGGCACGACGACGACGCGGAGTGCATCGGTGAACCACTTCTCGAACTCGTCCCACTCAGCCTGCAGTTTCGCTTCCTCAGCTGCTCGGCGCTCTTCGTCCCGCCGATTCGCTTCTTCGTCCCGCCGCTTCGCTTCTTCGTACATCTCGCGCCTGGCCCGTTCTTGCGCCTCACGCGCCTCCCGTTCGGCCTTTTCCTCCGCGGCGCGCATCTGCTCGTGAATTGGTTCCAGCCGCATCGTCTCGGCCTGGAACGCCTCGCGGTCGCGAACGAGCTCGTTGTACGAGAAGCTCTGACCTGCGACGTTCACGTACTCCTCGTCGCCGACCGCCGTCAGCGACACGCGGAACGCGTCTGGCATGTGCACAGACACATGACGGCCGTTGGCGTACGTGATGTACGTCTCGTCGCCGCTGTCCGGGAAAGGGTCACCCGCAGTACTACTGGACGCCATCAACTTAACCAGTGCTTGTGGCGGTCTGTAATGAAGTCCGCGCGTCGCAACGACGCGCCCCATTGCCCAAAGCAAAGGAGTGACAGTCTCCCAGTAATCGTTCCATGCGTCATCGGGATAGGAGAGTGCCGGTACGTCGCCATCTTGCGGTGGGAACGCCCTGTTGATTTCCAGAATGGTTTGCACGGTCGCACGCACCGCGACGACTTGCTCGTACCCACGCGGACCGTTGAGCGTGATCGACTGGTCGCCAAACGTCCAACTCACCGCGCGCTCCTCGCCCGGATCGCCCACAAATTCGATGACCCCACGAACCGGCCCCTCGTCGTTGAGCACGATCTGGCGCAACGACAGGTCGGTGATCTCCTCGCCGCTCGGCGAATTGTAGCGCGTGCGCTTGTACTTGTACAAGCCGCCCGGCCCCTCGCGCTCCTCCGTCTTGGGAAGCGCGTCCTTGTACGTGCCGTAGAGGCGCTCCTGCAGGCCACGTGCCCGTTCGCTCGGAATGCTGGGACTGAACCAGCCGCCGCGCGGGTCGGTCACCATGTTGGGCGGCGCGCGCGGCCCAAGCGGGTTGAGCGCGCCAGGGCGCCACGGCTCGACGGCGTTGCGTACGGCCACGTCCGCCTCGCGCTGCAGCCCGGCCGCCAGCGCCTCGTCGAGCGTCGGTCGGCGCCTCGATCGCACACCGGCATCCGCCGCGCGCGGCCGAAGGCTCATGACCAGTGTGGGTCTGCTCGTTACCATGGTGTCGTGCCGACGGGTCTTATTAGTTGTTTCCCTCGGATAAAGGACCGCTTCCCCGCCTCCTGAATATAGACGGGCGCGCGCCGGCATGGCCGTCGATATCCAGCAGGTCTGCGCGGTCGCCGCCGAGCACCAGTCGAGCCAGGACCTGGCCATTGGGACTATCGTGGCAACGTCGTCGTAGCGTAGCCTGTCTTTAAAGCTCGTCCTTGGTCTCCGCTACGGCACGCAGCCCCCAGTACCACTCCCCCACGCCTATGAGCACGCACACCCACGAGGCGAGCAGCCAGTACGCGACAAACCGCCGCTTGGCGACGGCGAACCGCGCGGCGTAGCGCTCTTGAGATTTGGTGAGCACGGTCACGGAAGCCTCGAGCGTGCCGTCGACCCAGCTCTCGGTCACGCGGCTCTGCGAGAGCGGCAGCACGCGCTGGAGCGCGCTCTGCAGCCCGTTGACTGAGTGCGCGTCGCCGGCGCGCACGCGCAGGTGCGTGAGCCCCTCGCCGTCCTCGGTCATCGATACGGGGCGCGCCTGCGGGTCGACGGCGCGGCACGCCGCCATCGCGCGCGCGACGACCTGCGACAGCAGCGTGGTCTCCTGCGCCGCCATGCTGCGCAGCGGCCACCCGGGCGGCGAACGGGGCGGGAACGGCGGCCGGCCGGGCGGCGGACGCGGCGTGACGGGCGGTGTCGACGGCGTCGACGGCGTCGGCGGTGCGCACATGCACGCGCGCCGTGGGTCCCTAGCGGCGCGACCCTCGCGAGTGGCATGGCGACCCCTATAGCGGATAAGTCGTGTGTTGGTGGTGGCGGAGGGGAGCAAGGGGGAGGGGGTCCGCCCACCGACCGCGATCGCGACCATGGCCGCCGCCGCTGCCGAGACCGACGAGCAGTATCGGCAGTTTGTGAGCCGGTACCTGAACGGGCTGTCCGACGCGCTCAACCTGCACCACGGCCCGCGCGCGACGGGCGTCAAGCGCAACCTGCAGGCGCTCGCCGACTCGGACACGATCACGACCTCGCAGAAGGTCGTCAACGCGCGGATGGCGCTCGGCGCCGACGACGCGCTCTACCTGCAATCGGGGCTCGGGCTGCTGTGGGCGGGCGACCCGACGCACGATGTCGAGCACCAGCTCTTCCCGTCGTCGCTCGGCAGCTCCGGGCTCGGCGACTCGACGCGTCGCGCGCTCAAGGGCGGGCTCGCGAGCGGCATCCAGCGCGACATGGCGCGGCTGACCACGGCGCTCGTCGCGCGGCTGCCGGCGCTCGTGTACCTGCTGAGCGTGCCCGAGATCGGCAGCTACGTGCGCGCCGACCTTGCGGACGCTCGGCTGCTCACCAACGCACCGGGCTCGCTCGCCGTGCTCATCGAACGCCTCATAACCGTGCCGGCCAACGAGCGCCACCTGACGCGCAACGCGGGCGGGGTCGCCGAGTGGATCGACCGCATCGCGGCCGACGACGACCCCGAATACCTTGAGGAGCTCATAACGGCGTGCGCCTCGCTGCATGGGCTGTACGTGCGCACGGACAGCGACCCGTCCGCGGCGAGTCCAATGGAGCTCGCCGACCTGTACACGTCGGCCGCGGTCGACGTCGCGCTCGCGCGCGACTGGAACACGGCCGAGGCCGTGCTGCGCGGCGTGCGCGCCGACCGCGCGTACCGCAACGCGCCGGCGGGGGCGCCGGTGGCGCCGCCGGCGCCGGGAGGCGCGCCGCCTCCGTCGCGCGGCGCGGCCTCGCGCCCGCCCGTGGTGGCTGCGAGGCCGCGTGGCGCGCCGGTCGCGCGGCCCGGGCTGGGCGCGTCGCTGCCCGAGCGCACCGTGCCCGTTGGCGCGGGCGCGGCCGACGACGACGGCGAGGGCACCGAAATGGCCGTGGCCGTCGCGCCGCGCAAGCGGCGCGCGCGCGGCTGGATGCAGGGGATGCTCGGCGCCGAGACGGGCGCGCACTCGTTTGGTACCGGGGGGAGCCTGCTCGCGCACCCTGCCGTTGTCCCTGGCGTCACGCATGGCAACGAGCACCACCGCGTCGAGCTGACGCAGCAGCAGCGCGAGCTCGGTGCGGTCGCCGTGTTCATCGCCGGCGCTGCGCTGCGCGAGGAGTTTGCACAGGGACTTGGGCGCGTGCGCGATATCGTGCTCAAGCCGCTCGGCGGCATGCTCGCGCTCAGCGCGTCGATCGCGGCGTCGCCGCTTTGGGACGACGACATGCTGCGCGCCGCGCGCGTTGCGATGGCGCGGTACGACAACGCGATCGACGGCAACGCGGGGATTGACAACACGACCGACGGGCTGCTCGACGCGGCGTTTGGTGGACGCCTCGTCCCGACGTTCGTCGAGATGAACGGTCTAACCACGCCCGACGGTCTCACTGTCCTGTACTCGCGCGCGACGGCGGACGGCGTCGTGCGCTCGCTCTACGACGACACGCTCGGCACGAGCCGGTCCGTGCCGCTCGAGGTGAACGAGTGGCTCGAGAAAGCCAGCTACGTCGCCAACTTTGACGTCGGCGCCGCCGGCGCCGTGAACCCGCTCACCAACGGAAGTCAGCTCGGCGCGGTGCCCGTGCCCGGACCCGATCCAGACGTCTTCTCCAACCGGCAAGTGCGTGGGGCGTCGGCCGCCTCCACCATGCGTGCGTACGACGAGTTTGCCGGCAGCACGCAGCGGTTCGTCTCGTACGCCATGCAGCGCGGCCTGGTCGCCGACCACGGGCCGCACGAGCAGGCGTTCCTCCGTCCCGACGCGCGGCTCAATTACACGCGCGGCACCGCGCAGGCCATCGACAAGCTGGGAGTCGCACCCACTCCCCTCGACGCGCAGTCGGTCGCGGCACCCAGCGCAACGCCGCGCGTGCCGGGCGCGCTGCTCACGCGATGGCGGACGCGCGACACGACGCCCTACCGTCCGGGCTACCCGATGGATGGGACGGCGGTCGGCGTGCTGCGCAACCACCTGCGCGGCATGGTGCAGATGGTGGGGCCTGTGGAGCCTGAGATACGAGCTGCGGGCGTGCCGACGAGCGAGATGGAGGTCTCGCCGTGGCTCAGCGAGGTGCTGCGCCTGCGCGACGCGCAGTCGCAGGCGCTCGCCAACACGCAGCGTCAGGTGCGCTGGGCGCCGATCTCCAACGGCGCCGTCAATCTCCCCGTGGTGTCGTACGGCGCGGGCGCCTCCGCCGGGTGCGCCGTCGCCACGTACGAGCATCTCGTCGAGAACCTGAACGAGCAGGACGAGGCGGACGCGCGCGCCGCGGCGGCGGCGCCGCCGCCCGCGGTGCCCGACGTGGTGCTGCGCACGGAGGTCAACGCCGTGCTGCGCCCGTCGCTGCGCGCGTGCCTCAAGCTGCGCCAGCTGCCGCACATGGTCGTCTTCGACGGTCTGTACGCCGACGCCGTCCTGACCGGCGGCGCGGCCGCCGGCACTGAGGCGATGCAGCGCGTGATGCGTGGCAACCGCGACAGACTGCCCGTGCCCATCTACGAGTACCGCACGCTGCTGCCAACGGAGCGCGAGTTTGGAAACCACGTCGTCGAGATCGTGCCGCCCGCGTTCTCCGGCGTGTGGAAGACCGACCTGCGCGCGCACCCGCAGTGGCAGCAGTCTCTCGAGCAGCTCAACGCAGCGAATCCCAACCAACGCCGAACCGTCGACGTGCTGTCGCGCTTCCGCGAGCGCGGCGCCCTCGGTCGGGACGCCGACGTGCTCGGAGTCGACAATGGGTTCCTGACAGCCGTCGCGCAGTCGAGCCCCTACTACGTGACCGAGCTTGCCCTCGCCAAGCTGCGCGCGCAGTCCAACCAGCCCGCCAGCATCCTCGCGCCGCCGTGGGGTCTGGAGGTGCCGCACCTGCCGCTCGGTCTACCGTTCAACGACCGCAAGGCGAACGCACGGCTCATGGTCGCGCGCGACCGCACCAACAGCGGGGAACCCAACTCGCTCAGCTCGCTGGCCGCTGCAAACCCGGCCCCGTCGCCCTTGGCGATGCTGGAACGGCGCGGCGTGGGCGTCGCGGAGGAGGACGAGGAGACGCAGACCAACCGGCTGACGACGGCAGCGAACCTGGGCCTGGCTGACATCTCAGCCACGTTTCGACTGGCACCCCCGCCGCTCACACCGTCCGACGCCTACACCGCCGCGGGCATCGGCGCCGATCGCGTGGCGAGCGCGGCGTACACCGCCCGTCCGACGTGGCTCACGACGACGGCGAGCGTCGACGGGCTGATCGAGGAGTGCTTCCGGCTGACGACGCGGATGCACGAGCTCGGACGGCAGGCCGAGGCGCTCGAGGATCCCGACGACGACGCACAGCCCGAGTCGCTGCCGGGGTTCCTCGAGCGCGAGCGGCGCGGCGCCATCTGGGAGGACGCGCTGCGCGAGATGTCGATTTCGCAGGACAAGCTGTACAACTTCCTGCGCACGATGTCGGGCTCGCTGCACGAGGACATCAACGCGGTCGTCGAGGTGGAGGCAAGCTTTGTAATTCAAACCACAGCAACCCCAACGTGACACCTGCTCATTGCCTAGCGAGGTGTGTCCCCTTGTGCGCAGGACCACGCGATGGAGGCGGCCAACCGGCAGCTGCGCGAGCGGCGGCAGGAGGTCTTGAAGCAGTCCAGCCAGTTCCAGGCGCGGCTGATCGAGCGCGTCATGGGCGGGGTCTTACGCGATTCTAAGCTGCAGTTTGACATCAGCGCCGACGCGGGCGCGCAGGGGCGCACGGCGGCCACCCAGCTCGTGGTGGTCAACAAGGAGGCCATCGACCGCGTCAAGGAGCTGGCGACCGGCACGTCGGGCATGCCCTTCTTCTCGCAGAACGTGGCGCTCGAGGAGTCGCTCGGCGCGCCGGGGCAGAAGATGAGCGTGCGCGACCTGGTGGCGCGGCTGCAGGACCTGTCGGCGGGCGTGCGCGAGGGCATGCTCGACTCGCTGCACCAGTCGTCGCTCGACGGCAACCGCTCGTCGCTCGAGTACCTGAGCAAGCCGCGCAACAGCTACCTGGTGCGGCTCAAGCCCGAGGCGTTCGCCGCGATCAAGTCGGCCTACTCGGTGTTCACCACCGAGTGGCGCTCGCGCCTTGGGATGCAG
>Ga0115004_10001129_pt1 | contig 21592 bp, 17 predicted proteins | sample ArcticOcean_MG_C_10_FD_88737 | JGI IMG/M metagenome (GOLD analysis project Ga0115004, IMG submission 88737) | Marine microbial communities from western Arctic Ocean - ArcticOcean_MG_CB11_90 | ecosystem: Environmental > Aquatic > Marine > Oceanic | place: Arctic Ocean: Canada Basin | collected... | reverse complement strand
CCACGTAATCGGTTTTAAGGCGCAACAAACTTTGATCGATGGACTCCAGGATGTGCTGTCGTGACAGTCCCCAGCCATTGGGGCCCTGACGCGTCGGTGCAAAACATTTGGTCGCAATTTGCAAGTTCGACCGATTGCCCCGGGTTTGCAGCCAACGGCCAATGATGCGCTCGGTTTCACCGATGGTTTCAAGCGTGCCGCCCAATGGGTAGGCGTCTGCGGTATCTAAAAAGGTCAGGCCATAGGCTTCGGCCTGGTCAAGAATGTCAATGGATCCGGCCTCATCAACTTGAAGTCCGAAGGTCATGGTCCCCAGGGTTAAGACGGGCACCTCTAAACCGTGCTTGCCCATTCGTCGCTTTTGCATGGTGCTGATCCTTATGTTTATGGGGCTTATGGTTAAGGGGTGCGTCTCGGTGCGGGCTGATTTCAGATTAAACTATCGGAATTATCAAAGCAGATCCAGTCTGGCCTGGGAAGCGGTCAAAATTCGCTAAGCTGCTGAGAAATTTTCGCACCCTGACGGGTCAAGGCTTGCCAAGCCCTAGTCGATCGCGCTTGAATGGGGCTCACTGAGCGATCGTTGATCAGTTCGACGATTCTGAGTGTCAGGGATGCCATCAAAGCCGATGGTTTCAATTCAGAAGTGTCCACCGGTTGATTGCTGGCAGGGCAAGACCGTAGCGGGAGAAGGCAATGTTAAGTTCAGGGTCGATGGAAGATCGTTGGTTAATTCGAGAGTTAATAGAGTCGTATAACGATGCGGTAATGCGATTTGATGGCGAAGCATGGGCGAGCAATTGGGCGGAAGACGCCCTGTGGCATTTGCCCGGTGCGGGCGATATTCAGGGCCGCGCGACCATTTTAACGGTTTGGCAGGGGGCGATGAGCGCCTTTGGCTTTGTCGGATTTTTTGCGTCCGCCGGGCCGATCCATGTTGATGGGGACGCCGCCACCGGCACTTGGTATCAGCAAGAGTTTTTGCATGGTAAGGATGGCAGTCAGCGCAGTGTGACGGGCCGCTACCAAGACGATTATATCAAGCAGGATGGGCGCTGGTATTTTAAGCGCAGGATCTACGAGGTCTTAAATTCAGAAACCAAAGAATAAGGCGGGCGTTGGCTGCGTGCATTCGGTCTGTGACGTGAGCAAGGGGTATCAGGCCTTAAAAGGCGCGGCAACGTTGCAGGCTGCAGGCTTCTTTTTACAAGCAGGCCGGAACCCCTACGCGAGTCGTAAAAAACCAGCAGCAAAAAAAGCAGCAAAGAAATAAGCGAAGAAATAAGCAAAGAAATAAGAAAAAAAATAAGAAAAGAAGTAAGAAAAAAAGCAGAAGATAAAGCAGAAGATAAAGCAGAAAAGAAAGCAGGCCTAGCGCAACGTCTCGGCAAAAAAACATCGGCAAAGGCGGTCGCTGTCAATGAGGCCGTAACAAAGAACCCCGTAATTAAAGACTAAGGAAGAAAGGCATTATGGCGACAGTATTGATCACCGGAACAAATAAAGGCGTTGGCCTAGAGCTAACAAAAATTTATGCAGGGCGTGGCGATACGGTCTACGCGGCCTGTCGAAACCCAGCGTCTGCAACAGAACTCAATGCGGTTGAGGGGGATGTGCACCCCATTGAAGTGGTGGTTGGCGATACGGCCTCGGTCACCCAAATGGCTGAAAAGCTGGCCGGTGTTGCCATTGATATGGTGATCAACAATGCCGGTATGAAGGGCCCAGACTTTGACCAGCAAAATACCTATGCCATGGATTACGACGGCTGGGCGGAAACCTTTAATGTCAACAGTATTGGTCCTGTTCGCGTCCTGCAGGCATTGCTGCCGAATCTTCGACTGGCCGAGGCGGGCAAGGTGATGACGGTAACCTCGCAGATGGGCGCGCTGTCGTTTGAGATGATTGCAGCGCACGCTTATTGCGCCTCGAAAGCGGCGGTGAATAAATTTATGCGGATGGCGAGTGTCGACTTGAAAAAGGATGGGATTGCCGTCGGTTTGGTGCATCCAGGATGGGTTCAAACGGATATGGGTGGCCCGCGTGCAGATCTAACCCCACGTGAGAGCGCGGATGGGGTTGCGGCGGTGTCGGATGGCTTAAATATCGACAACACGGGTGGCTTCTGGAAGTGGAATGGTGAAAGCCACGATTGGTAGCGTTGGGCTCATTTTGAATGCGGCAGGGTCAGCGGGTTCTGTCGGTTTATTCGAAGATGCCCTAAAGCGGGTCAGCCGCTTTTTAGAGGCGGTGGAGCGGTTGTGAATTACCAATGTCCAGTTTGCCACGAGGCGCTGAACGCCGGCGCCGGGCGAACGCTGTGCTGTGGTACCGGGCACAGCTTTGATGTTGCCAAGCAAGGCTACGTCAACTTGTTACTGGCGCATCAAAGTCGCAGCAGAACGCCAGGAGACTCGCGCGCGATGTTGGCGGCTCGATCGCGATTATTTTCGAGCAAGGTTTATGACTTTTTTGCGGAAGCAATTGCGGAACGAATTGCAACGGAGCATATTCCTGGCGCTCAACTGCTTGATGTTGGTTGTGGCGAGGGGTACTACCTCGAACACTACTTGGCTCGGGTGCCAGGTTTATCCCCAAATCAACTTTGGGGTGTGGATATCGCCAAAGAGGCCGCAAAACTTGCAGCCCAGCGTAAAACAGGCGCGCAACTTTGTGTGGCAGCCAGTCGCGCCCTGCCATTTTTCCCTCGAAGCTTTCATCAGATTGTGTCGATTTTTTCGCCGTACGATCTCGCAGAGATTGAGCGGGTCCTAACACCCGGTGGGATGTTTCATTTGGCTGGGCCAGCACCGGATCATCTTCAGGCGCTCAAACAAATCATCTATGATCGTGTGGCGCCCCATGCGGCCAATTTTGACCCCGTACTAGGGTCCGAAAGATGGCAGGAGATTACCGCGCGAACGGTACGGCGGACAATCCAGCTCTTGCCGCCAACGATTACCGATTTGTTTGGTATGACGCCGTATTATTGGTCGGCAACGCCGGCGCAACAACAATCGATCCAAAGCCGATCTGAGTTGTCGGAAACCTTGGCCTTTGAAATCAGAAGCTACCGTTTTAACGGCTAAGGACAACCCTTTATCGCGAAGCCGCGGTGACTGGGTGGTTTAGGGTTGCCTAAAACGGTGTTGGCGTGGGAACATGCAAAATGTAGTTAAATTACGCAATATTTGATTAAAAATAGGTTTAAGATCTAAAATTGTAGTTTTACTACAAAAATAAAAGGCAACCCAACCCACTCAGACGCTTCCTTTTTCTGACCCGGAGCATAAAAAAATGGCCGACCTCAATGCAACCGTCCTTGCCGTGACCCAGGCGATTAGAGACCGTAGTCAACCGCTGCGGGGTCTCTATTTGCAACAGATTAAGGACGCCAAGCGGGACCAGCCTCGCCGGGAACAACTCAGTTGTGGCAATTTGGCCCATGGTTTTGCGGCCTGTGGCACAGAAGACAAGCAACGTTTGAAGCTCATGCAAAGCAGCAATATCGCTATGGTGACCGCCTACAACGACATGTTGTCGGCTCATCAGCCCTATGAAACCTATCCCAACCAAATCAAGCAGGCCCTGTCTGCGATCGGATGTACTGGCCAAATCGCGGCCGGTGTGCCGGCGATGTGTGATGGCGTGACCCAGGGCCGGCCCGGGATGGAGCTCAGTTTGATGAGTCGCGATTTAATCGCGCAGTGCACGGCGCTTGGGCTCTCGCATGAGATGTTCGATGGACTGCTCGCCTTGGGCGTTTGTGACAAAATTGTGCCCGGGTTATTGATGGGGGCCCTAAGCTTTGGCCATCTGCCGACGATCTTTGTGCCGGCGGGTCCCATGCCCTCTGGCTTGCCCAACAAGGAAAAGCAAAGGATCCGCCAACAGTTCGCACGCGGTGAAATTCCGCGAGAAGCGCTTCTCGAAGCGGAATCAGCGTCTTATCACAGTGCGGGTACCTGTACCTTTTATGGCACGGCGAACAGTAATCAGGTCATGTTGGAAGCCATGGGGTTACAACTGCCTGGAAGTTCCTTCATTAACCCCGAAGATCCCTTGCGCCAGTTGTTGACCCAGGCGGCCGCCGAACAAGTGACTAGGATTACCGCGCTGGGTTCCGACTATCGGCCCATCGGCGCAGTGGTTGATGAGCGCTCGATTGTGAATGCGGTGGTGGCGCTGCTCGCCTCAGGTGGGTCGACCAATCACACCATCCATTTGATCGCCATTGCGCGCGCTGCGGGACTCATCCTGAACTGGTCGGATTTTGCCGATTTGTCCTCGGTGGTGCCGCTTTTGTGCAACATCTATCCCAATGGCGACGCCGATGTGAATCATTTTCATGCGGCCGGCGGCACCGGTTATTTGTTCCGGGCACTCTTAACCCAAGGCTTGATGCATGCCGATGCGCAGGTGGTTTGGGGTGCGGATTTTTCAGACTATACCCAGGAACCTTGCGAGCGCGATGGCGCTTTGCGTTGGCAGCAAGCACCCACCGCGTCGCTTGATGATCAGGTGCTACGAGCGGGCGACAAGCCTTTTTCAGCGGAAGGTGGGTTGAAGCTGTTGACCGGTAATCTGGGCCGAAGCGTAATTAAAACCTCGGCCGTTGCGCTCGATCGTCGCCTGATCACGGGTCCTGCCGTGGTGATTGAACATCAGGATGAGCTTGACGCACTCTTTGCCGCAGGCGATTTGAATCAAGATTGTGTGGTGGTGGTTCGAGGCCAAGGGCCCAAGGCCAATGGCATGCCAGAGCTCCATAAATTAACGCCTTTCTTGGGGGCCTTGCAGGATCAAGGTTATCGCGTGGCGCTGGTAACCGATGGTCGCATGAGCGGCGCATCGGGCAAGGTGCCTGCGGCGATCCATCTGACCCCAGAAGCGCTCGATGGCGGCTTGATTGGTCGCATCCAGAATGGCGATGTCATTTGCCTGGATTCAGATGCGGGTGAACTCACCGTGTTGGTTGACCCGGACCAAATGTCTGAACGACCTGACTGGCAGCCAAGCACACGGGTAGCCAATAGCTGTGGCCGTCAATTGTTTAACTTAAATCGGGCTCAGCTTAATTGTGCTGAAGCCGGCGCGACTTATTTATTTGAGGCCGTTTAAATGACCCAGCCCTGGTGGATGATCGCAGACATTGGCGGCACCAATGCCCGGTTTTGGGCCGTGTCCCCCCATTCGGTCGCGCCCCTGTGGCAAGGTCATTATTTAGTGGACGAGCACCCAAATTTTTCCGATGTAATTGATCAGGTGCTGATCGAAATAAAAGCCGATCAAGACCTTAGCCCTTGGCCTGAGCGGGCGTGTTTTGCCGTCGCTTGTCCGACGGACCTGGACCGAATCGTTTTTACCAACAGTCACTGGAATTTCTCGAAAATGGAGTTGGTCGCCGCCCTAGGCGAGAGTCAGGTTTCGGTGATCAATGACTTTGTGGCGGTTGCCCATGGCGTGGCGTCGATGTCCGATGAGGCCTTGCTGCAGATCGGTGGGGGTCGGGTGCGGGTTGATCGACCTCGAGTGGTGCTTGGGGCCGGCACCGGGCTTGGGGTTGCCGGACTGATTCCGGCCCGGGATGGCTATGTTGTGGTTGAGAGCGAAGGTGGGCATGCCGATTATGCCCCAGTTGGAGATTTGCAGATCGAAGTCAAACGTAAGCTGCGGTCTCAATTTAATCGGGTGTGCATCGAGCGGGTGGTTTCAGGGCCAGGATTGGTCAATATTGCCAGCGCGCTTTGCGCGCTCAAACATCGAACGCCGAAGTTTTCAACGCCTGCCGAGATTGTTGCCGCGGCAATTGAAGATCAAGATGAGGTGGCGCTCGAAACCTTAGAGTTTTTCTGCGAGGCCGCTGGTGCGGTTGCCGGTAATTTGGCCTTAACCTTTGGTGCCAAAGGTGGGGTTTATATCGCCGGCGGCGTGATGCCTCGGTTTGCATCGATCTTGGTTAAAAGTGGCTTTCGGCACGCCTTTGAAGATAAGGGCCGGTTCCGAGATTATTTAAGCGAAATTCCTTGTTTCTTGGTGACTCAGCCCGATTTAGGGCTCTTCGGCGCCGCTCATTTTTTGAATTTAGGGAGCACAAGCCATGCTTGAGGCGCTATTGAGGCATCAAAAAATTGTGCCGGTCATTACGCTCGATCGGGTTGAAGACGCCGTGCCGCTGGCGGAAGCGTTGTCCAGCGGCGGTTTAAACGTGCTGGAGGTGACCTTTCGAACCGACGCCGCGGCCGGGGCAATCCAAAGCATTCGCGATCAGGTGCCCGCGGTGACGGTGGGTGCGGGGACGGTTTTGACGCCTACGGTATTGCGCGCCGCTGAAACCGCTGGCGCCACTTTTTTTGTGTCGCCTGGGGCGACCGATGCGCTTTTGTCTGCCGCGGATCCTAGCTCGTTTTTGCCCGGGGTCGCGACCTTAAGCGAGATGATGCGCGCCTTTGATGCAGGTTTCCGGATTCAAAAGTTTTTTCCAGCCGAGGCGTTGGGTGGCACGAATTTTTTGAAGTCGGTTTCGGCGCCGCTGCCTCAGCTTCAGTTTTGTGCAACCGGCGGCATTCACGAGGGCAACTTGGCGGACTATTTGGCCTTGCCGTCGGTGCTGGCGATTGGGGGCTCCTGGATGGTGCCAGCAGGCCTGATTCGCACGGGTGACTGGGATGAGATCACCCGGCTGGCGAGGCGTGCCTGCAGTTTGGCGCAGGTTGACTTGGGGTCACCGGTTGACGGGCCCGTTCAAGCGACAGGGAGCCGATAACATGAACGAGCACAATATTGATCTGGTGATTTTTGGTGGGTTAGGGGACCTGGCGGGTCGGAAGCTGCTCCCGGCGCTTTATCAGCTTGAACGCAGTGGATTACTAGCAGACAGTATTCGTTTGGCCGTTGTCGCGCGGGAGGATATCGAAACCCAAGGGTTCCTCGAGTACACCGAGGATCGGCTCAAGCAGACTTTAGCCCCGGAAGACTGGTCGGATACAACTTGGCGAAAACTGGCTCGGCGATTTTCTTATCTGAATTTAGATTTTTCGAACAAGAAACATTACCAACGCTTAAAGGCCTGGGTCATGCCGTCTCGGGTGTTGGTGTATTACCTGGCAACGCCGCCGAGTTTGTTTGGCGCTATCAGTCAGCACTTACATGACACTGGCTGTCTGGATGACGCCGCCCGAATTGTTCTGGAAAAGCCCATTGGTCATGACCTTGAAAGCTCTCGGCAGGTCAACGATACCGTTGCGCGATATTTCTCCGAGCGGAATATCTACCGTATCGATCACTACCTTGGGAAAGAAACCGTCCAGAATCTTTTGGCGCTGCGGTTCGCCAATCGCCTGATCAACTCGCAATGGGATAACACCTGCATTGATCACGTCCAAATTACGGTTGCGGAAACCGTCGGGATTGAAGGTCGTTGGGGTTATTACGACCAGGTCGGTCAACTCCGCGATATGGTGCAGAATCACTTGCTGCAGTTGCTCTGCATGGTTGCGATGGAGCCGCCAAATTCGTTTGCAGCGGATGAAATCCGAGCCGAAAAAGTAAAAATTCTGCGGGCGTTGACCATTATTGATGGCGCCAAGGTCGAAGACCATGCTGTGCGGGGGCAGTATTCGGCCGGTTGGATTGCGGGTGAACCGGTGGTGGGCTATACCGAGGAGTCGGGCTGTACGAACCCAGGCTCTAAGACCGAGACGTTCGTTGCGATCAAGGCCCATATCGACAACTGGCGCTGGTCGGGTGTGCCCTTTTATTTGAGAACGGGCAAAGGTTTGAGTGAAAAGGTGACCCAAGTTGTGATCGCCTATAAGAATCATCCCCACGCCATTTTCCCGGATCGGCAGGATGCGGGGATGAATCGCCTGGTCATTCGGTTGCAGCCGAACGAAGGCATCCAACTTGAAATGGCGTCCAAAAAGCAAAGTCTGAAGGACCGTTTGAGTTTGGAAAAGCGCATTCTAAATTTGGATTTTTTCGATGCCGCCGGGGAAGTCCGGATTCCGGACGCTTACGAGCGCTTGCTGTTGGAGGTGTTCAAAGGCGATCAATGGTTGTTTGTGAGTCGAGAAGAGATTGAAGCGTCCTGGCATTGGTGCGATAGCTTGATTGCCGCTTGGACCGCCGAAGAACTGAAGGTGCATCGCTATAGCGCGGGATCTTCGGGGCCGTCAAAGGCCGAAATGCTGATCGAACGAGATGATCGCAGTTGGTTTGGCGAATGAGCGCATCCCGAAAAAACTTCGAAAATGCAGCGGCATTAGATGCGGCCCTCAGCGAGATTTTGATCGATCAATTAGCCGCAGCGATTGATGCTCGGGGCGAGGCGCTTTTGGCTGTCTCCGGCGGCAGCACGCCTTTGGGTCTTTTCAGTCGGTTGAGTGGCGCGGCGCTCGATTTTTCAAAAGTGACGGTTACCTTAACCGATGACCGCTGCGTTGCGTTTGAGCATCCCGATAGTAATGCGCAGATGGTCCGGCGCTTACTGCTGCAGCACAACGCAAGCCCGGCGCAATTTATGCCGCTGTATGATTCGACGCTGGACCTTGCCGCCCAGACCCATGCTTTGAACGCGCGATTTCAAGCCTTGCCAACCTTCGATGCGGTGGTTCTGGGCATGGGTTTGGATGGTCATACTGCGTCGTTATTTCCGGGCGCTGAAGGGTTGTCCGACGCAATGGACCTTGCTAGCGATCTTGCGGCGGTTGCGTTGCAGCCCTTAACGGCGCCGCATACCCGCATCAGCCTCAGCGCGGCGCGATTGCTCAATACCCGGAACTTGTTTTTGCATGTAACCGGTGACGAGAAATTGCAGGTGCTCACTTTGGCTGAGGCTTCAGGCCTGGTTGCGCAATACCCGGTGGGTTTGTTTTTGCGTCACGAGGATCATAAGACCCAAGTATTTTGGGCGCCGTGATCGGGTCCGTCCAAGTCCCGGTGCGAATCGGATATCGGGTGACGCGGCCGCAGTCATCGTGGCATTCAAACGCGCCGTAACCATGGCGCCTTTAAGCCCTTGTTTCGATCTGCTGGCCAGTTGCACGCGCGTAAGCCTTATTAGCGGCTGTCCCCTGGCTCTAAACGTCTTCGGTAATGGGTTATGCCGTGCGGCATTGGTGCCGGCCCTGCGCGATGGCGAGGAAAGCAAGTGGGTGAACGCGGCACTGTTGCCCGACTTGTCGTTAAAGCCGTCTTGATCAAAGCCGCTGTCATAAACCCGTTGTGAGCAGGCGCGCGCTTGGACCGAGGGGGTGCCAGGGCAAGGTGGTTTATAGTTCTACAGTTTTACAGTTCTACAGTTCTACCGCTCTATAGTTTTATCGTTTTAGGGCCCATCAATCTTTGGCGCTGTCGCGCTAAAAGGCGCGCTCAGGCATCTTGTTCAGCGCTGTCGAATCGAGTTGTTCTTAAACTTTTTTTAATGCGCGCGAGGTGCGGCAGGTGGGCCTGACCTTGTCTTAAGGTGACCCCGGTTGCGATCACGTCGAGCAAGGTTAATTGCGCGAGCCGTGAGGTCATGGGCAGATATTCATCGGTGTCCTCGCCAACATCGAGCGTAATCGCAAGATCGCTCGCGCGGGCCAGAGGCGAGGCTGGCGCGGTGATGCTGATCACGGTGGCCAAGGAGTCGCGGGCTAGGCGCGCTGTTTCAACTAGGCCAATGGTGCGCCCGGTGTAAGAGATGATCACGAATAAGTCACCCGGTTTCGCGGCGGCGGCAAGCATCCGCTGCATGAGTGGGTCTTGATGCGCTGAAACGGGCGTATTGAATCTAAAGAATTTGAACTCCGCATCTTGGGCCACGGGCCCTGAGTTGCCCTGACCAAAAAAATAGATGCGCTTTGATTGCACGACTTCATCGATCACCCGATGAATGAGTTGGGTGTCGATGCTGTCTCGGGTTTTTTCAAGGGCAAGAATGCTGGCGTTAAAAATTTTAGGGGTGAAGGTCGGAGCCGTATCGTCTTCAGCAACGGCGCTGTTGATGAATCTTGCGCCGGATGCCAAGGACAGTGCGAGTTTTAGTTTGAAGTCTGGGAATCCGGTGGCGCCGAGACGCTTACAAAACCGGTTGACGGTGGGTTCGCTGACCGCGGCCGATTGTGCAAGCCGAGCAATCGATAGGCGGGTGGTTAATTCTGGGTTTGCTAAAATAGCATCGGCAACTTTTTGCTCGGCTTTGCTGAAGGCTTGGGCTGGCTTGGCAAGGTTTGATAACAATGTTTGCGTTGGGGTCATGATGGGGCTCTGCGATCGGTTTGATTCTGCGTCTTGGATCTAGGTTCAATCAATAGATCAACCAATAGATCAATCAATAAAGTTATGTAATCGGGGAACATAATAAGCCAATTTATGCCCGCTGAGCGTTGAATATCACCCTTAAATCGCAGTTATGTAATTAAACTAGGTAATTATCGATCATTTTCTGGATAATTCTCGTATAAATGTATTTTTATTACATGTCTGTTGGGTGGCCCATTTTGGCGGTCGATCCAGGAAAAATTGAGCGTTCGTCGACAGGAGTCAGTAGATGGCATTAAGAATCGCAATTAATGGGTTTGGCCGAATCGGCCGTAATATTTTAAGAGCCCTGTACGAAAATCCACGCTATGAGCGCAGTATCGACATTATTGCGATCAATGATTTGGCAAACTTTGAGGCCATGGCCCACTTAACAGAGTTTGATTCAACCCATGGCCGATTTGGTCGGCCTGTTGCGCTGCAGGGCGATCAGCTGTGTATCGATGGGGATCAAATTCAGCTGTTGTCGATTGCCAACCCGGCGGCGCTACCTTGGCAAGCCTTAGCCATCGATGTTGTGCTGGAATGTAGTGGCGTCTTATTGACCCGGGCGCAAGCCGAACAGCATTTGCAGGCTGGCGCGGGTCGGGTACTGGTCTCTGCGCCCGGTAAGAATCTTGATGCAACCTTGGTTTACGGCGTCAATGAGCAGATGCTCAAGCCGGAACACCGCCTGATCTCGAATGCCTCCTGCACAACCAATTGTCTTGCGCCGCTGTGCCAAACCCTCGACGCTGCTTGGGGCATTGAGAGTGGGTTGATGACCACCATTCATGCCTATACCAGTGATCAACGATTAGCGGATGCCTTACAGGACGATTTGTACCGCGCGCGGGCCGCAGCGCAATCGATGATTCCCACGAAGACCGGTGCGGCCGCCGCCATCGGCGAGGTGCTGCCCCAATTGGCCGGCCGGTTAGACGGACTCGCGGTCAGGGTGCCAACCCTGAATGTGTCCCTCGTTGATTTAACGTTTACCGCGCAGCGCGCAGTATCGGTTGCCGAGGTGAACGATCTGATGCGGCAAGCCGCAGCGGAGGATACAAAAGGGGTCTTGGCTTATAACGAGCGCCCGCTGGTTTCGGTTGATTTCAATCATTCACCTTATTCCTGCAACTTTGACGGCAACCATACCCGGGTCATGGGCCGTTTGGTTAAGGTCTTGGCTTGGTACGATAATGAGTGGGGGTTTTCGAATCGCATGCTCGATCAAGCGCTTGTTTTAGGGCAGGCCGAACCGCTGGTGATTGCGGCCTGATCGTTAGATGTGAGCCGGCGGCGTAAGGTTCCTAAGCGAGCGGCGAGTCATTGGGTCGCCATCGCCCAAGTTGATGGGCTTTGAACCCGGTCGCGCCCGCCGCTTGGTGGTCGCTGGTTCAAAAAGGGTGGCGGCTCGGTTCATCTTTGCCCTGGCAGCAAGGATGCTATCTCGGGTGATGTGAGTCGATCAGAGCCGGCAGGCGGGTTTTCAGGTGCAAGCCATCGGCAAGCCGACTCGCGTCCGGGTAAGGCAATCAGCGCCTGCGGGCTTGGCGCGCTGCGCGCCAATCTGTGCACGATAAATAGAAGGAGGCCTAACAATGGTACCAAGCGAGTTTGCGTTCGGCCGGGTCATCGCCCGCGGCGCGCAAGTGGTCACGATGGTAGCGTTCTGCAGCGCGGTAATCGCCGCGATCGACGGTGAGGCCCATTCGAGTTCGCGCCTGCAGGGTGTTGTGTCACTCAATGTTGGCGGTGAAAACTATGTCGCAAGCGATGGGCGTCGCTTCAACGGCGATGATTGTTCGGTCAGGCGAGAAGTAACGAGCCTGTGCGCCATCATGCCGGCCATTCAGGGCACCCAACATAACCCGCTCTATCAATCCTATCGCTCGGGCGAACAAACCTACGCGTTTGATGTGCCGAACGGAGACTACGCGGTGACGCTGCATTTTGCAGAGCCCAATGACCAAGCGGCTGGCGCGCGGTTGTTTGATGTGCTGATTCAAGGCCTGCGCGTGTTCAAACAGTTCGATGTGCGGGCCAACCGGGATGGCCATCATCAAGCGGCCCTGTCTCGAACCCTTGAGCGTATTGTGGTGCGCAATGGCCGTCTCAAGATTCAACTGATTGGCGTGCTCGGCGCGCCAATTCTGAGTGGAATCGAAGCGTTTCAAAGCCTTGCCCGGCCTGATACCCGCGGTCAGCTCATTTGGTCGGATGAATTTGACGACGCGCCTTCAGGCGACACCCAAGGGCTGAGCCCTGAGCGCTGGGTGTTCGAGCGTTGGCCTGCTGGCAAGGTCAACAATGAAGATCAGGCCTACACGTCGCGCCTTAAAAATGCGCGGGTTGAATCGGGCGCTTTGGTGCTTGAGGCCCACCAAGAAGCCTTTCAAGGCGCGCAATACACCTCAGCCAGAGTCCACACGAAAGGCTTGCTCGATCTGCACTATGGGCAGATTGAGGTTCGTGCCAAATTACCCCACGGGCAGGGCACCTGGCCGGCGATTTGGATGTTGCCGTCTAATCCTTTTAAGTTTGCTACCACCTGCGATGCCTCGATTCCCGAATGGCAGGGCAATGGCGACTGCGATGCTTGGCCGAACAGCGGCGAAATCGACATCATGGAACAGGTTGGATTTGATCCTGGCGTGATTCATGGCACGGTTCACTCCAAAGCCTATTATTGGGCGCGCTGGAACCAACATAAAGGTAGTATCGTTTTGCCGGATTTTGATCAATTTCATCGATATCAGTTGATTTGGACGGCGGATCAGATCATCTGGCTTGTGGATGACGTGCCCTACTTCAGCTATGTTCGAGAATCGGATGATTGGCAAGCCTGGCCCTTTTCTGAGCCCTTTCATTTGATTTTAAATCTGGCAATCGGCGGAGACTGGGGTCGCGCTGGCGGGCCGATTGATCACACAATGTTGCCGGCGCGAATGGAAGTGGATTATGTGCGGGTTTATGGTTTAAAAACGCATCGGCAAAATGGTCCCGATCACTGATATTTTATCGTTAATGAGTGTGCTGAAGGTTGGCATAGAAATGCCGCTGCAGAGAGATGTATTAAACCGCCGAACAGTCCTTCGGCCCAGCAGACTGTGCTGCAAAGACTCGGGATAACCCTGAGTTTATTGGGTTTGGGCGCCCAATTTTTGGGCGATTGGGTCAAAATCGGCGTTTCTGAGCTGGTCTTTCCGTCTTACCGCATATATCTCCCTATTCACCGTTTTAGGCTGGAGGTGGGTGGGTGGCCCGCAGAGAATGTAAGGGTTAAAAATCTATGGTTCGATCTCGTCGGTCGTATACAACTTAGCTAGGGGAAGACATGCAACAGCAAACTAAAGTCAATTCGTGGGGTAAGGTTGCTCACTTAGGCAAGAAAAATGGTGTTGCCTCAGGGCTAGCACTGGCCGGGTTGTTGCTGCTGTCGGCATGTGGGGGGAGCTCTAGCCAGATCACCAAGAATGATCTCGCGGATCCGGGTATGGATGGCGTTGTGCCAACCCTGACGGCGGTTTCTATTAAGCAAGCAAAAGAGAAAAACGGTTCGAAGACCGGAATTGCCAAATTAGGTCAAGGCGTCACCTTGAGCTTTACCGCAAGCGAAGGGTTGATCACGCCAATCGTTATGATTAATGGGCAAGCCGCCACGGTTCAGGGCAGTATCCAAAACTGGTCGGCAAAACGCGAAATGAATGATGCTGATGTGGATGGCATGATCAGCTTTGAGATCCAATTCAAGGATGTCAGTGGCGAGATGGGTGCGGCGGTTGCTGCAACGACAGATGCCAGTGCCGTTGAGTACTGTGTTGAAGGTTGCGCGGATCCCAACGACAACCCATTGGTTGGTGACTGGCGGCTAGCGGGCGCTGGATCGTTCAGAGTGGGGCCGGCCCCGCTTGATGGTGGTTGGTACAGTGTAAACGCATCCGACGTCGTGACCCGGGCGTGCCAGTTCGACGATGTATTTCGATTCAATGCGGATGGCTCTTTTGAAAACGTACAGCAGGACGACACTTGGCTGGAGAATTGGCAAGGTGGCGGTGATGACGGCACTTGTGGTTTGCCAGTTGCGCCACACGATGGCGCAACAGCGGCTTTATGGGATTACGATGACGTGGCCGGTACTTTAACGCTTGAAGGCATGGGCGCGCATTTGGGCTTGCCAAAAGCTGTCAATGAGGGTGAACTCCCGAATGTTGGGGCGCCTGCGTCGGTTACTTATACCGTTGAAACGCTTTCGGCAAGCGGTACGGATTTAGTCGTAGTCATCGAGGCCGGTGCAGGGGTTTTTTGGACATTTGAATTTAGAAAAGCGCAATCTAGACCCCCGATTGTCGGGAGCTGGAAGCTCGCAGGTGAAGGCTCTTTCCGAGTTGGACCCGTCGCGCTGGATGGCGGCTGGTTTAGTCCGGATGCGGTAGTGATTGCGGCGCGAAATTGTTTGATGGATGACGTGTTTTATTTCGGCGAAGACGGTTCTTTTTCAAATATTCAAGGCGGTTCAACTTGGCTCGAAGGTTGGCAAAATGGCGGTGCGGACGAAGCTTGCGGCGCGCCTGTTGCGCCACACGATGGCAGCATGAAAGGGTTTTACATGCTGGACGAAGCCGCTGGCACGCTGATCATTGAAGGTAAGGGTGCACATCTTGGGCTTCCTAAGGCCGTGAACACCGGTGAAATCAACAATGGTGCAGCAATTCCGGACCGCGTGACCTACACGGTTGAGGTGCTCGGTGCAAATGGTGCGTCCATGACGGTTTATGTTGAATCGGGCGAAGGCGTATTTTGGACCTTCGATTTTGTCAAAGTCAGTGATGCACCGATTGTTGGCAGCTGGAAGCTTGCTGGCGAAGGCTCGTTTAGAGTTGGGCCGGTGGCGCTCGATGGCGGTTGGTTTAGCCCCGACGCTGCCGTTGTTGCGGAGCGAAGTTGTTTAATGGACGACGTGTTTTACTTTGGTGCGGATGGCACCTTCGCCAATGTTCAGGGCGGCTCAACGTGGCTTGAAACTTGGCAAGGCGTCGGTGCAGAAGTTTGTGGCGCGCCGGTCGCGCCGCACGACGGTAGCGGTGCAGCGAGTTACATGTATGATGCCGATACGGGCACCTTGACCATCGATGGTAAGGGCGCGCACCTTGGTTTGCCGAAATCAGTGAACACCGGTGAGATTAATAACGGCGCGGTGGTACCTGATTCGTTGGTTTATACGGTCGACACGTTGACCGGAGACGGCTTGGCCATGACGGTTTATATTGAGTCTGGCGCGGGTGTATTTTGGACCTTCGATCTGGTTAAAGTGGCCAATGCCCCGATTGTAGGGAGTTGGAAGCTAGCCGGTGAGGGTTCCTTTAGAGTTGGGCCTGTTGCGCTTGACGGCGGTTGGTTCAGTCCAGATACCGCAATCGTTACAGAGCGGGCTTGCTTGCTTGATGATGTCTTTTACTTTGGTGCCGATGGTTCCTTTGACAACGTGCAGGGCGGCTCGACCTGGCTCGAAACCTGGCAAGGCGTCGAAGCCGAAGTTTGCGGCACGCCTGCTGCGCCGCATGATGGCAGTAGTGATGCAACGTATGTCTATAATGCTGACGCTGGGACTTTGACCATCAGTGGTACGGGCGCGCACGTGGGTTTACCCAAAGCAGTCAATACCGGTGAGATCAGTAATGGCGCCGCGATTCCAGATGAGATGACTTATATTGTCGAAGCATTGCCCAGTGATGGCTCTGCCATTACGGTCTATGTCGAATCGGGCTCAGGTGTGTTTTGGACGTTTGATTTAGTGAAGTAGTTGGTCTCAACGAGGTTGTAAAAAAGCGGCTTTAAGCCGCTTTTTTATTGTCTAAGATTTATTGTCTAAGATTTATTGTCGGGGATTAACTACCCGAGGACGGGGCAGATATCGCAGTGCGCTTAGGCGTCTTAACGCTGAATTGCGCTTAATCCTTTAAGTAAGCGGATAAAAAGTCCTGGTGCTTCGGGAGAACCTTGACCATCTGCTCAACCTGACGGCGCTGTTTGTTTAAAAAATCATTGAGTTCAGCATCCGACATCATATCCACTATATGGTGATAGCGTTCTGGCCGGATTCCCTGACCGAGCATCACCTGGGTCCAACTGTTTTCACCAAACACATCGCCTTGGGCCTGGAATGCCCGCCCGGTTTCCTGAAACAGCGCCAAGCGGTGCCGCAGCGTATCGGGGATACGCATGTGCGCCATATCACGCCAGAAGGGATCTTCTGTTCGATCATTACGATGGTAGTGCAAAATAATAAAGTCTCGAACGAACTCAACTTCCGCCTGCATTTGGCTGTTGAATTCTTGGATATCGGCCGAGCTGGTTTTTTGGTGGGGAAACATCTGCATCAACCGAATGATGGCGCGCATAATAAGATGAATGCTGGTGGATTCCAGTGGTTCAATAAAGCTAGCCGATAACCCGATGGCGACGCAATTTTTCACCCAATGCGCTTGCCTTTGGCCGGTCTGAAATTTGATCAGTCTTGGATCGGTGCGTTCATCGCCCGTAATATTCTGACGCAACCTATGAAGGGCTTCGTCCTCCGAGTAGTGTTGACTGCTGAATACCAAGCCGTTGCCAACCCGGTGCTGTAGCGGGATCTGCCACTGCCAGCCAGCCGAATGAGCAATCGAGCGCGTATAGGGCCTAGGCGGTCGGGTACTTTGGGTCTGGACCGCGATCGCTCGGTCGCAGGGCAGCCACTGCCCGTAATCATCAAAGCCCACACCGAGCGTCTTGTCGATGAGCAAACCGTAAAAACCGCTGCAGTCAATAAACAGATCCCCTGCGACAGTTTCGCCATTGGCCAATACGACGGATGCAATCTCGCCGTTGTCTTTTTGTAATACGTCAACGATTCTGCCTTCTATACGGCTTGCACCATTGGCTTCCGCGATTTCACGCAGAAATCGCGCATAACCAGACGCATCCATGTGATAGGCGTAGCTAAGGGGTACCGGCTTTAAGAGCCCGAACTTTTCCGCCTGCGCGGCGACGAGCTCAGGAGCATACTGGCCGTAGTCTGGATCGCCAAGGCCCAACTGTTGTCCTTTTAGCCAGAAGTGCTGAAAGCCGGCCGCCCAACAACCTTCACCCGTGTAGCCGAACGAGTGAAAGTATTGGTGACCCTCTTTCTGCCAGTTTTCAAATTGAATGCCAAGCTTGATCGTGCCTTGCGTCGCTTTTAAAAATGCTGCCTCGTCGATCTTAAGCAATCGGTGCAAGGTCATAAGCGTTGGGATGGTGGCTTCGCCAACGCCCACGGTTCCTATTTCTTCGGATTCAACCAGGCGCACATTAAGGGTCTTGCCTAAGAGTTTTGAGAGCGCGGCGGCGGTCATCCAGCCGGCGGTGCCGCCGCCAACAATAACCACGTTAGTCTGAGGCTTAAGGTTTGTCATGGCAGTCTAGTCACCGTAGGAGTCGTCGGATGGTTGATCGGATGGCCTTCCCAAGGGTTTGATCAATGGGGTTCAGAATACCTCTGGCTGTCTCGGGGATATGATCAAATTGGGCTGGGTCTTGGTTAAAAACATAATAATCGAGTAAGGCCTGCCAAGCCTGTTTCTGGCTCGGCGCAAGATCCTTAAAGGCGAGCATGGCATGTTGTAATGCTGCGAGCGGTGGGCCGTGAGTGTCAGCACTCGCGCGATCCCGCCACCAATAATTGATCAGGGTGTTCAGTTGACCGGTCGCCTCGACTTGATGCCACCACATGCTGGGGATCAAGATGGCGTCGCCCGGAGAAAGTTCCGCTTTGAGGCCCTGGGCTTCTGCTATTTTGAATCGCGGGAAGCGCTTTAGATCGGGGTCTTGAAGGTTCACCAAGCTGATGGGTTGTCCCGCTGGCGTGAGATCCAACGGCCCAATATATAAATTCGGAAGTTGATCCGGTGGGAACAGGGTGAATTCCCGTGTGCCCGAGACGACGCAGGCGAGATTGCAGGGAAAGTCGAAATGGGGCGCGACCACACTGTGATTGCTCATCCAAAGGCTAACCGTGGGGTTGGGCAGGTCGATATTGAGAACATTGGCTTGGCCGAATTCCGGGAGCCAGTGATCGACATTGGTCGAGCCGATATAGAGGGTGTCAGGACTCGCTTGTTGCGCGAGCGAGTCAAACTGCGCCAGCGCCTGCTGCAGGGTTAGTTGCATGCGTGAAAAATTAAATCCGTCAAAGCGGTCGTTATAAAATATCCGGCCTTGGTGCTCGGCCTCAATGGAAAGGGCCGTCAAGGGTTTGCTGCTTGCCTGACGAGTAATGAGATCCACATATCCCGCTTGGCTCGTCTTCGCTTGCGCCACGGCGGGCCAATGATCAACCAGCCCTCGAACGACTACCGGCGCGGCGTTACCGAGGTGATGGTCGATCGCCTTGTGAAAGGCATCACATGTGATTTCAGGGAGTGGTTGCATTGCGTTAGCGGCCTGGCGTGGTCATGATTCGGCGCTGTTTCTTTTGAATCAAGCCAGACAGTTGGCTGAGTGACGCGATCGCCATGTAGGTGGGTTCAAGGCAGCCAGCTGCCTGAAGCTGCTTGAGGTCTGCGTCGCCTAGGGCGGCAAGTTGATCCTCATCGATACCGTAAAAGCCGGTCAGTTCCAGGGGTTCATCGAGGGGTATTTCAAGACTCATCGGCGTAATGAGGTTTAAGGCGCTCAAAGTGTCGAAATAGTGCTGGGTTTGTTCATGGCCAGCATGGATGTCGCCCAGGCATTGAATGGTGCTGTCGAGTAAGGCGCTGTTGGAACCATCTTCGTTGAATACAAGTTCGCCCTCTGGGTGATGGGTGCGAGGATGATCGAGATCAATCGACACCAGGAGCTCAGGCGGTTGTTGCCCGTCCAGAGCCTTGCGCTCTGTGATTAAAAACGGCGCGCGTCTGGCGGATAGCGGTAAGTTTCTGGCTTGCCAGAGATCCGCTTCCAGATACAAATTTTCCGTTGGTTCCAGGCCGAACAAGACGAGCGCATAAAACTGACCCGTCTGAGCATCTTTTCGAAATAGGATGGGGTATTCCGCTTGCAGCGTTCTGAATTCAAATGGGAACGCCATGGCCGACATGACATTATCGCCGAAGGCAGCGCCCGGCTGGGTATTAACGCGCAGGGATTGGTGCTGCTTTGGGTCAAGGACTTCAAAATTGGACATGCGCGCGGAATCCTTCTCTGTTCGGGTTAGACGGTCTGTAACCGATGTTGTTTGAGGGTCTCCAAAAGCGCGCGATTGCTGGGCATATGGGTCCTGAGGCGGGTTGCCTGTTTGGTAACCTCGGCAAAGGTGCGTCGCGCCGAGGCCATTTGTTGGTCATGATGCCGGTGTTGGGGCATCGTTCGGGCGGGTCGAAACCCCATGCCATACAGGACATATTGATAGCTCGCTGAGGGAAACATTTCGTCCTTATGGTAACCCTCATGGTGCCAAGGGGGCCGGTAGGCCCAAGTTTGCAAAAGCGACGTGAGCGATTCCGGTATGCTCCTCGGATGTCGATGGTCAACCCAATAAGGCTCTGTGCGCGTGGAGAGTACATAGTGTAGCTTCAAAAAATCTATGATTTGATCCCAGCGGTATTGAAAGCGGTCATTATATCGTTTGCTGACCCGGTCCATGTCGCTGCGATCTGCGGGCAGTTCATCCGCAATCATTGTGGCGCCGAGTTCAACCAAAACCAAGGCTGATGCCTCGAGCGGTTCGATAAACCCTGCTGCCATCCCGAGGGCAACACAATTGCGATGCCAAAAAATTTCTCGATGACCGGGCTCAAAGGCAATGGCGCGTGTTTGAACGGACGCCGCGATCGCCGCCGTACTGGTGCGCTCGATGTACTGCCGAAGGGTGCGTTCGGCCTCATCATCTGATTGGTGCTGGGTTGAGAAGACATATCCGGTGCCGCGACGTGTTGGCAGGCCGATGTCCCAGATCCATCCGGCGCTCTGGGCGGTTGAGTGGGTACACGAGGCAATGGGGTCGGTTTCATCGACGTATGGCGTTTGCGCGGCAATCGCCCGGTTGTTAAAGAGGGTGTCCGCTCGATCGATAAAGCCAATGTTGTACAGGCCGTTAATTAAAAGGCCGTGGGTGCCGCTACAGTCGATGAAGAGATCGCCATTGAGGTCATCGGTCCGGTCCGTCTTCAGCCGGTCGATGTCACCGTTGGGCTTGCACAAAACTGCCGTGACGTTCGCGACGACCTGCGTCACGCCCAACTGCTCAGTGCAGTGCTTTTGCAGAAGGGCAGCGAACTTTCCGGCGTCGAGATGATATCCGTAGTTGGTAGAACCGGCATATTCCGGTGTGGTAATTTGCTTGGGGGCGAGATTGTCTGCAAACAGTGCGACCTGAGGACAGACCGTTTGATCGAACCGAGATTTTGTGTACTCCGCCAGATAGGCCTCAACTGGGTTTAACGCGTCAAAGTCGGTGGGTGGCATAAAGGGATGGGTATAGCTGGCGCCGGTGTCGCTCGCCCAGCCGTGAAACTCGGTGCCTTGTTTAAAGCTGGCATCGCAAAAACGAAGGAAATCTGTTTCAGACAGACCGATGCGTTTTAAGGTGCGGCGCATCGAGGGCCAGGTGCCTTCGCCAACCCCAATGGTTTTAATGTCGGGGGACTCGATTAGTGTGACCCGCAAGCCAACGCCGTCGGCAGCAGAGGCATAGGTTGCGGCAATAATGCCGGCCGAGAGCCAACCTGCGGAACCGCCGCCGATGATCACAATGTTGCGAATGGCCGAAGACATGATTGAGATTGAAACTCCAAGGCAAATGAGCGCAAAACTAGCCCAACCCTAGTCTATACGTTAGTTAAAAAAAAGCCGCTCAGTGAGAGCGGCTTTTTTGAGTCATCAAGGTCATTACTTGATTTGGTAGCGCAGACCAATGTCGTAACGGGGTCCGCCCTGAACCGCTTGCAGAACCTGGTCTTTAGTCAGCCCGTAAATATGAACCGTTTCTTCGGTCAGGTTCATACCGCTGAAGTAAACCGTCAAGTTTTCAGTTGCGCGGTAGGTGATGCCCAGATCCAATTGGCCATACGCTTCCACGTTGGTTGGGTTGGTGTTGGTGCCTTGTCCTTGACCCGCACCCGCCAAGAAATCGTCGCGCCAGTTGTAGGCAAGGCGAACCTGCAGATTATTTTTGTCATAAAACGCGATCAGGTTGGCGGAGTCGCTCAAACCGTTCAGGACAAACTGTCCTTCCTGCGGGGTTGAGATATCGTAGCCAATATTGGCATTGGCGAAGGTGGCGTTGGCAACGAAGCCATACCCGCTG